>ERZ773158.168-NODE-168-length-87867-cov-55.654421_pt1 | contig 87867 bp, 68 predicted proteins | sample MGYA00511918_ERZ773158 | MGnify/ENA primary metagenome ERZ773158 (study PRJEB29015, sample SAMEA2737876) | human gut metagenome | biome: human gut; feature: human-associated habitat; material: faeces | place: China | collected 2012 ...
AGCAAAAACCAAAATTGATGTAATAAAAAATCCAATCATTGCTAAAAATGTAATTGTCGAAACAATTGCCTATAAACCAGCTGGTCTTATATTTGCCAGAGAATTGATCATCAAAGACAAAGAAACTGGTGAAACACTTATCACCGGTAATTCCAATTGGTGCCTAGTTTCTTTATCAACCAGAAGATTAGTTCGTCCCAACATCGATGTCGTTCCTTTTGAGCAAGATGATACTAATAGAATCTACAAGGATAAGATGAAATCATTGGACAATATTCAATTTGAAGATAAAGATTTCATGTTCAATCAAACTATTAGATTCACTGATTTGGATCACAACAAACATATGAATAACTGCCATTATTTAGATATAATTACAAATGCTGTTTCGCCTACTTCAAATCAAAGAATCACTTCGTTGGAAATAAACTATGAAAAAGAATGTATCAAAGATGATGAAATTCTAGTTTATAAAAAAACAATTTCAGATATGGAAGGATTTGTAACAGCCTATAAGAAAGAATCCAGACAACTCGTGTTTAAATCGAAATATAAACTTAGCTATAATGCTGACGCATCAAAGCAAACCCTCTAATAGATCTCGGCTTTAATTCCTGGAGTTTTTCAAAACAACCGACCATTGTCGATCCTGTGGTTAAGACATCATCAAAAAGAATGATGTCTTTTTTTGACAAATCAATTCTTTTTTTGATAATAATCCTATCTTTTACTTTTTTTCTATCTTCCAAGGTTAAATCTTTTTGAACTGGGCCAGCAGTCTTTCCCAAAATATCCAAATAACGAATATCAGCTGATTCTAATATTCCTATCAAATGATTAAATCCTCTCTTTTGAATCGATTCGTCAGTTGAAGGAAGCGGAATAACAACTTTATTTAAAGTTAAGAATTTAAATAATAATTCGAAAGGCGTTAAAAAGACGCTTCTCAGTTCATAATCACAGATAGTCTTATATTGATATAGCCACTGCATCAAAACATCATCATGATAATAAATAGAAAAAATGTTTAATTTACCTATTTTTTCTTTATTAAAATGAAATTTCCTTTTAGCTAAACAAGAATCGCAAATTACAGATGAAAGAAAAACGGTCAAAGGCGAACTTGGCTCAATTGGATTAAAACACACCTTACAATACTTGTTCTCCATTTGACTTTTTAATCCTTTCTATCGATTCGATTATATATTTGTTCTTGCATGCTCCGTAAAAAACAACCTCACCATCCTCATATTTTTTCTTCCTTCCAGCTCTTCCAGCAATCTGAATTAGAGTATCTGCATTATAAATATAATTTGTATCAGCTTTATAAACTAGGACTTGTAAATCCTTAACTGTCACTCCTCTTTCTAAGATAGAAGTTGTAACTAAATAACGGAGTTTCCCTTCCTTGAATTCCCTTATTTTCTTCTCTCTATCTCCATCCTGAGACGATACTGATTCACCCTTAGATAAAAACAATGACAGCTTTTCATAAAGAGTTTCTACTTCTCTGATTGTCGGAGCGAAAACAAACACTTGCTTTCCTTGATTCAACATACGCTTCAAATCTAATAAAACATACAGAAACTGAAAAAATAAACATCGTTTGAAAACTGGAACCGGAAGAGGTCTTCCATGATATCTCTCATCCAATTTCAGTACGATTCCTTTTTCTTTTTCAATGAAATTCAAATCATCTTTTGATGGGGTTGCAGATAATAACACATACGTTCCTCTAATGCTGTCTTTGAAAAACTTATGAAGCAAATCATCACCTCTATATGGAAAAGCATCTATTTCATCAAACACCAGTAAGTCAAAATAATGAGGGTATCTATATAATTGGTGAGAAGTCAAAACAATTATATGTCCATATAAATCCTCTGTATGACCTTCACAAACACACACGACTTTTGCTGAAGGAAAAGCCTCTTCGATTCTTGGACCTAATTCTAAGACGACATCTTTTCTTGGGGTAGCAAATCCCACTCTTTTTCCTTCTTTCAATGCTTCTTCCATCGCCATATAGACTAATTCCGTCTTTCCAGCACCTGTAACGGCATTTATCAAAACAGGAATATTCTTCTTATATGATTCTCTGACTTTTACCGCTATCTCTTCTTGTTTTTCAGTCAATGGATAAGCTAATCTAAGCTTTGGTGAAGACATCGGCGAAATAGTAAAGGCAGACGGATCCACTTTAGTGCCTGAAAAAGGCAGACATCTTCTGCAATAAACTTTCCCATCAACTCCAATCCCAAAATATTTTTCATCGCTGTTGGAGCATCTATCACATATAAATTTGTTTTCCATCACTAATATATGTGGATAGATAGTCAAAAGAAAATCAAAAAAATCCACCAAAGGTGGATTTAGTTAAGTCGTCTAAGAATTTGAATTAGATGTATTATCGTCAGTTGCTACCGCTTTAGTTTCTTCCTGAATCATGTCTGCTTTGATTTCACCGATTTTCTTTCTTTTATCTTCATATAAATCGAGATAAGACATACGATGTTTCTCATCATGGATTGCAACCAAAGCCTCATCGACTAGTTTAGCCAAGTCTCTGAGCTTTTCAGCAGGTGTGGAGATAAGTCCTTGAAGTCCGAAGGATCTGAGCAAGGATACAGCTTCTTTGATACGAACACCATCCATCTTCGAGAAAGCTTCATCGAATATAACCAATCTCAAAGTATCGCTATCTTGAGTTACTCTATAAAGCTGAGCGAAGGAAGCTAATATTGAAATATAGAAAGGTGTTTGAGTTTCACCTCCAGATTGTCTCTTAAATGTTCTAGCCAAAGAAGATTCGACAGCATTATCATCAGTTCCACGTTTGACCAAAAGATCGAAGTTCAAATATGTACGATAATCTGTGAATTTCTCAATGTTGGCCAAGATTGCTTCCTTATTGGTAGAAGTTGAATCCTGAGCGTCTGAAATCAAAGAGAACAATTGATTCATCAAATCCTTGTACTTTTCCATAAAGACATCTTCAGCATCTCCAGCTGATAAGAGCAAAGGATCCATCATCATGTTGTAATAATCGATGTAGTCTTTGTTGGGTTCGACAGTGAAACGATATCTATCACGTCCAAATCTCACATCAGACAAAGCATCGTTCAATTCTTTGATTTGAGATTGAACTGTAGTAATTAAACTTCTCAACTTATAAATGAAGTCATCTTTGAATTCCTTAATAGCATTTGCGTGAGCTTGCGCTATCTTCTCAGTATATTGAGGCAACAAGACATTGCTCAAACTATCCAATTCTTTATCGAATGTCTCGTTAGAGGATTCATCTGTTGTATCATAAGAGAGATTGTATTTAGTGACATAAGCACTTCTAGTCTTCATCAAATTATCACGAAGACTCTTTTGTCTCGATTGAGCTCTGGCAAATAATCTATTTGCTTCTTCTGCAATCTGAGAAACATCCATGGTGGAAGCTAATTGATCATACTTGGGCAAATATATCTCCTCAACAGCTTTAGGATCAAAAGCAGATATAGTTTGTTCTCCAGCCTTGACTGCCATTTGCTTTTCAGGAATAACCTCGTTTTGAATACGACGAATCTCAGAAGTATGTTCTCCTTTTTCAGCAGTGAATTGCTCTTTTTGTTGATTCAAACTAGCTATATCCTCATCGATAGCATGAATCTTATCATCGATTTCTTTGACCGAAGATAATGCTCCTTCCTTCATTTGCTCTGCCAAACGACGAACATTCTCTTCTAATGCTGGAACGTTTTCAACTTCATTCAAATCATCGCGGTAAGTTCTAGCTTCGTTAGAAGACATGATTGCCATCATAGTCAAAGGTGTTATCTTTTCGACCAAAGAACTGAGCAGAGAAATCTTTTCATCGATAGAGACATACTCATCGTGTATTCCTTCTACCGAGCCTTGGGAAACTCTAGTTCCAAGGAACAATGAAGTGACGCGTTTAGGATACCAGGTAGCAAAGCCTCTATATCCAGTACAATCGGCACAAAGACCATTTCCACTTTCTCTGGCTTCTTCAAAGTTTGCACATTTCTTTGTCTTTCCCAACAAATAATCTGAATAAGCTTGAGCACCTTCATCCTTCGAATCCACCAAGAATGCGCAGCTATCTTCTCTAGCAGGATGTTCATTCATAAATTCGATAACTTTGGTAGAATCGACGATGTTAACTCCGTTGAAGTCATAAACGTTGATCAAATCTTTCAAGATTCTTTGAGCTTCATTGTAATAGGAAGGATTTACAAAAACATAGAATCTATTTCCACCAATACATGATTCAATTGCTGTAGCCCAATTAGGATCGTTGACATCGACCAAATCACAGAACTTCTTTACATAGGCATCAGGATGACGAGCACACAATCTGCTTTGCAAATCATCAACAACTTGTTTATATCTAGGTCCGAAAGGCTTAGCTCCACTATGAACTGATTTCAATTGAACAGCCAATTCAGTTTTTTTGTTGGATAAATTATAGAGATACTGTTCTAGCTTCGTGTAAATAGAATAACCTTTTGATTTATATGAATCCATCTCTTGTTGAAGATGTTCCAAAGATAAGACATCGACGCTTTGTTCATCGCAAGCTTTGCTCAAAGAATTGAATTCATCATAGATTTCATTTGAAAATTCACTGAATTCTGACAGTTCATCCTTATCTCTATCATCAATTCCAAGTCTATCGAGGTTGATGTTCTTAAACGCCGATAGAAAATCGACTGCTTGTCTAGAAAGAGAATCGGCATAATTTTTCAACTCTCTCAAAATATTTTGCTGAGAGACTTTCAGTGCTGCGATTTGACGTTCAAAGTTAGCCTTCTTTTGAGATAACTCATTAGAAAGACTAAAACCCGATGATGAAGTCTTCTTGGCAAAATAGTCTTGCTTTTCAGCATTCAGTTCTCTGATTTGATCATCTATCAAAGCAACTTGACGAACTAGATAATCCAATCTCTGGCGATGCTCTTCAACTTTGGATTCATAATCTCCCAACTGTCTCTTAGCATATTCCAAGTTAGCTCGAGCATGAATGTAGTTGAAACTAGCCATATCAGTTGAGATATTGTGATAATTCTCATAAGCTTCATGAATGTCTTTCAGCAAGGAAATTTTTTCTTGGATTCTAAGAGACTCAGTTTCCAATAATCTATATTGTTCGATATTCTTCTGCATAGGAACAATATCGACTTTATACTGAACATCGCAGACAAATTCTGTAATAAATTTAGAAATATCAGAGATAGGTACAAAAGAAACGGATTTCTTAAACAAAGAGAAATACTTATCTGGCAAATTGCCAAAAATAGTCTTTAAGAATTGGCGATACTGCTCATTAGAATCAAAGAACTTGGCTTCATCAGATTTGTAATTCTCACTGACAAATCTATTGAATTCCTTATAAGTCAAAGGACGAGGGGAAGAATTAGCATCTAACAAATCTTTGTTAGTGAAATTATTTGATGGGAATCCTGTATTCAAATAGAAGAAATGTCTATCGTCATGACCATCTGAAAAACAGTCGAAGACAATTCCTAGAGTGAATTGAGTCTTTTTCTTAGTATCCGCAAACTCCAAGGCGATATAAGTAGTGAAACGACCAGGACGAAGAGAAACGACATTACCATCTTTAGTCTCACTGATTTCTCCACGGAGATAACCGTTTAATGTTCTTCCAGTTTTTTCATTAGCAGCTTTATTGAAGTTTCTTCCTGTCGTATCACCTAAAAGAACAGTTTGAAGAGCATCAATAATAGTTGATTTTCCAGTTCCGTTAGCTCCTGTCAAGAAAGTTATATTTTCAATATCGACTGTAGTATTTGTAAAATAATGCCAATTGATAAGTCTAAGTTTAATGAGCTTTATCATATTTCAATCCTCCTAGAAACCGACAGGTTCATTTTTGTCTGCAGTAACGACACCTTCTTTAGACTCGTCTTTGCCTTGAGTGCTTTCATATGTCTCACCATTTGAAGAAGAACTGTCTTCATTTTGTTCTTCACTACCGGTTAAGAATTTATACAATGCATTCATCTTAGAAGTAGAAATAATATATTTTATGGAAGGAAGAATGAAGAATGAATAATTGTTATCATTGAAGGATCCTCTTCCTCTAGCAATAATATTGAAAGAAGCCAAAGTCTTCATAGCTCCGGAAATAGTTTGTAAAGACAAACGCTTAGAGGCAGTAGATAATCCCAAGTCAGAAAGCTTTTGTCTCAGCTGAGTAGAATCCATAGCCACCTGCAATACATTTGGTTGTTTTTCTAATGAATCTTCATAGAAATCTCTTAGAGTATATATGACAAATGTAGTGGCAGTATCAACTCTTTCTCTATTCTTATCCAATGCATTTCTTAGGAAAATGACGCCGCTGTCATCATCCTTCGAAATGACCATATCGATGAAATCCAAGTATTCTTCGAATAATGAATAATGTTTTTCTATAAAAGTGTAATCGTACTGAACTTTTTCAAGACCTGTAGTAACATCATAACGTTTTCTAACTATAAAACAATGATATAAAAGATTGTTCATCGTTTCAGAAAATTGGCTTTTTTCACCAGTTGAAAGCTTATCGTAATCCTCTTGAAATGACATAAATAAATGGCTCCTTCCTATTTAATTCTCAAAACATATTCCGGAATTTGATAATGTCCGTTCATCGTCTTATCATCTATTTTCTCCATAGTGAAGAATGTCGTATTGAATTCAGCTCTTACCAAAGCGAGAATCAATAAAATTAAATCATTATCTTCAACTAATGAAATCTCACTAGTTTTTATTTCTTTTCTCGAACCGAATGCCCTTCTCATAAACGACTCTACAGCTGCTTCAGAAAATTGACTTACTTCATTGTTCAAGAAATCATTCATCAAATCGTCGCTTTCATCAGAAATATCAGGAGAAAGTTCCATGGGATCCGGCTCTTCTCTTTGTGTTCTCTTGAAAGGCATGAACAAAGATCTATCATCAAATATGGAAGCTCTATGATAATCTACAGTATCGACCATCTTAGACAACAATGGGGAATTTTCCTCATTGATGTTAGGATTCTTTTGCAATTCGCTAGCCATAGAAGAAATTATCTTTTCTAACTTTCCTTTGATAGACTTATCGCTACCCGATAGGTAATTAACCTTCTTTTGAACAGCCTCAGTGTAATCGGCATTGGCCTTGTCGATTTCATCAAAAGATTTATTCAATCTATTGAATACATCGATTACTTTATTCAAATAAGAAATGACTAAATCTGTAGCTTCAGAAACTGAAAGAGAAGAAAAAGTAGAATCCATTCTAGCTTGAGAAGCTAGTTTTGCAACGATTCTCCCATCCCTAAGCCACTTATTCAATATTTCGACAGTAGGTCTAGAATAAAGACCTAAAGAATCATAAGTCTTCATAGGATGATAAATAGAATCTCCTACTTCAAATTTATAATCATCAAAATGCTGTTTCAATACTTCGTTAGGATTGAATACATTAGTCAACTTATGATTAAAGACGATGATCGAGTGATGCAAAAGTGTAACTGATAATTCCAATTCATCAGTATTCTTTACTGCATTAGCCAAGGATCTAAACATATAGTCATCTTCTTTTTCATCTTCAAGTTTCAATTCAGAATACGTTTGATGAACCAAAGGCATATAAGATGAAACATCGCTAGTCAATTCATCCAACAATTCGAGCATCTTGATAGAGTAGGACGGAAGATAGATATAATCGACACCAGTCTTATAATCCTTGTCTATTTGAAACCAACCACAACGAGATAATTTTCTAACTACGTAAGAGAATTTATCGACAGATAAAGTGTCTTTAACATCGACTTCTTCTTCGATTTGTCTATCATCGTCCTTATCAGTATCGATAGAAAACATAGACATGATATCTTGTCCATTTTCTCTCAACGCATCCATATAAGAACTACGAGTGATGGAAGAACGATAAATCTTTAAGCAATGATACAAGGTGACTAAAGCATAAGCATAAACTGCTTTATACTTTCGGGATAAAGGTGCAAAAAATCCATCCGGAAGACGGTCGAAAAGACGTGCATTGTTATTTTCGGTCATTAATTTATCCAAACTAGTATCCCCCTTTGTAAATTAAATGAAATCTACGACAAAAACAAGTCATAGTTTCGGGATATTCCATACTTTATTATTATACTTTCTTATAGGACAAAATAATAAAGAAAAACAAGAGGTTTCTATACAAAGAGAAATATAAATCTCTTTATTGTTTCAACTATTCAAAACAAGGGATTCTGCTTTATTCTTTTTTGACTTTGTTTTTTCTTCTTCTAGCCAAATACTTGATCAATTCCCATATTCCTACGCAGATCAAAAATATTGCAATAGTGGTCATATATCCAGCAAAATCAATTCCAACATCTTTCCATTGAGCTGATCTATTTGGCGTATATAATTGAGCCAATTCACTAAAACCCGCAACACAGAATCCAAGAACAGAAGATATTCCTAAGCCGATGAGCATCGTCTTAATCTTATTAGTGGCAAGGAATATAAATACGACTGAGAGGAAGGCAAAAACTGCAAACAACAAATAATGACCGACCAGTTTTCTTAGCTTCTTAGCCAAGGAAGAGAACATCACACTTATATCTCTATCGATAGTCAAATCGATATAAACTGAATATTTCACCAAAGTATCGTCACTTCCCAAAGTGACTTTGAGTGTTGTTTTTCCAATATCCAACAAAGAAATGTTTCCAAATTTATCAACACTGACAATATTATTTGTCTTATTTTCACTTGAATTCATACATTCAAAGCTCAAGTTTTTACATGACACTTTTTCTTTGGTAGTTATTCCTATCTTATAGTTCTTTCCATAGAGCAATTTAGCTTCATATCTCTTTCCATCATCGATAGAATTGAATGTTTCAGCCTTAAATACTTTGCTATTTATAGTAAAAGGTGAGACAGTATCGACTACTTGAATTTGTTTAGCCTTTTTCAAAGAAGGATTCGATATAGGCGTTACTGTAATTGTAGATTTACCGACTTTCTTTGCTTTTCCAACTCCATTTTGACTGATAGAAATAACTGAGGAATCAGATGAAGTAAAGCTCACATCTTTGATTGATGCATTATTATTCATACTGACATCGATATCAAATTCACTTCCCAAAGCAATCTTTGAAAAATCATCCAACCCCTTGTTATCGTCCGGATAATAACCGGCATTATATACGACATCAAAACTATCAATATCGATGAAATTTACATCGATTGTAAAATCAAAGCTTAATAAATCGTTTTGAAGAGAGGTTATTTTAAATGAAGTACTTCCTTTCTTATTTGCAAAAAATATTAATTTGTCATCGTTGCATACAACATTGTCGTTATTTGATGAAATAGAATAGGTTCCGTCATCAAATAAAACCTCATCATTTTTAGTTCCATCTTTGAATTGCCGATTAAAAGCAAATTCGACATTCAAAGCTTTATAATCGTGATAATCTACACTGATAGTCGAATCGTTAGATAGAAGATTGTGACCTTCATCATAAATTCTCATAGTATTAGGCTTGTCGACTATACTAAAAATCAAATCCTCAGATATAGAATTATCGAGTTTAGAAACGAATCTAAACTTAACATTTCCAGTTTGATTATTGGTAGTGATGGAGTATTGATTGTTTGATTCGCCCAATTCGACTAAATTTTCCCCTTCGATGATTGAAACAGTCCATCCAGAGTATTTAAAACCAACAGGTTCAATTAAAATATTAGAAAAGACATTGTCATAAGTTTGATTTACTAGCAATTCATTTTTATCTGATTCGTTGGAAGAGAAATAACTGCCAAAAGAAATTCCACTGACAGCACCAGTTTGAAAGTCATTTTGATACTGATAAGTGAAAACTATAGCATTGGAAGTATCAAATTTATCGACATAAAACTTGATCTGACCACTGACATCAGAATAAGTCTTAGCTTTAAAGGTAAAAGACTTATAAGATTGACTTGAACAAGTTAATTTTGTCGAATCATATTCAATTTTGTAATTATTCAGTAAATATGCTTTGGGATTTATATTTTTATATGGGATGGAAATAGAAAAAGAGTCTATAGTAACAATGTTGGAATAATGGGAATTGGTGTGAATCGATGGGGTATAAGAGATCTTCAATTTCGATGTGTCTATTTGATCAGAAGTCAATTTTGATTTTTCTATGACATCGACATCAAAAGAATTAGTTTCAATCTTTGATCCATCTTTCTTTAAATAAGACAGTTTCAAATCCTTAAACGAATTAGATTTATTCTCATTTTTAGATGTGATTTTGATTTGATTACTTTTAATCGATTTAAAAGATATTCCATCCACTGATGGAAATTGAATATTGGTCGAATCAAAAGTAGCGTTCACAGGCGAATATTCAATGCTGACCGATATAGAGTCACCCATACTATATAATTCATATTTTGTACTTACCGAAATAGATTCAACATCAACCATTTGAACAATTTTATCTTTAACATTAAAAGTTGTTGAATCTTCAAATTCGTTTATTTTAGCATAAATTATAGCTGTTCCGGATTTCTTAAATTCGACTCTTCCATCAGAGTCAACACTACAGATGGTATCATCGCTAGAGCTAAAGGCAACAGTCGTGTAAGTGACATTACTAGGCTCAATATGAGTTTTTAATGTATATGATTGTCCTACATAGAAAGTTTCATCGCTAGATGGTTTATTAGTAATCTCAATCGATGTTGCTAAAACCGGATCAACAGCAATAGAGAATTTCTTTATTAGATTTGAATTTTTACTAGCTGTGAAAGTCAATTCTAAAGATGAGCTTTCCTTAATGAATGTAATTGAATTATCAGCACCAATTGTAGCAAAGGAACTATCACAGTCAATATTGATTCCTTTAAAAGAAGTATCTTGAGGAATATAAGTAAAATTATAATAAATAGTATCTCCGACATAGAAAGTTGAATTAGACAAATCTAAAATAATAGACTCATCTTTATCCTTATAAAAAGAAACACCAAAATCTTTTATCTCTTTTATTCTTTGACTATCATAATTATCATTGATTTCATCCTCAAACAATCCGGTGAAATCATTACTTTGTTTAGCACTTTTACTCCCAGGCATCGCACTTTCTACAAATATCAAAACAGCGCAAACAATGTATAAAAGTAAAAATAAATACTGAACAATGTTTTTGAAAACATTGTGTTTTTTCGCTGTCGTCATTATGATTTATCCAATCGTAATATAACTAATCAGACCATCTAGCAAACAAAGAAATATCATGATTGACTATTGTCAAGTCAGTGAATTGTCCTGAATTGACGTCATCTCTAGATGTGTACCATCCTTTGAAAGTATGTCCGTTTTTCTTAATCACAGGAAATTCATCCAAATCGACGTAACTTCCCCCATTGACTCTAATAGGATAAATATTTGTCCCTAGGGCTGTTTCAGTACCATCAGAATTCTTGGCATAAAGAGTTTCACTACCATCAGTCAAAGCGTTGAAATAAACAAAATACTTTTGACTTTCATTAGAGGAGCCTTTGATTGAGAATATCTCAGACCACGCTCCATTCTCTTTCGTATAAACCCCACCAGTGCTGATGTTCAAATAGAAATCACCATCATTACCAAAGCTTCCTGCAGGTATATCGCTTCCGTATCTCCAAGTAGAGCCATCTTTTCCATCTTTAGTCTTTTGAATAAAGAAATAACTCCAAGCACCACTCTCATAATTGACTTTAAAAATCCAATCATTCTTATGAGAATTGTTGATCATTTCCAATTCTTCATTATCAGCATTATCGACTGTTACCATATCGATACTAGAAATTGAATCACCTTGTTCACCTTTTTTAATAGTAACAACTTTACTGGTATCATTTGTCAATTTAATTGTCACTACAGTGTCGCCAGAATCATCAATATTAGTTTCAATATCGGCGATTCCAACACCATCAATTCCGTCTTTTCCACCAGGAATTGTAAATTTGTCTGAACTATCATCAGTATAAGTAATAGTTACATTCAAATCATTGCTGCCTTCAACTTGATCTATGACTACATCGGATATTCCTTTTCCGTCTTTTGGACCGGGAATTGTCACTATAGTATCAGCAATGCTTGAATCAGTATAATGAATTGTCAATGTGGTGGATTTATCCTTATTTTCAACTGCATCGACTGAGGCGATTCCAACACCTTCCTTTCCCGAGATTCCAGCTGGGATAGTAAATTTGGTCGGAGTAGCTTCTTCATCAGTATAAGTGATTGTAACGATGACATTCCCGTTCTCATCACTATCATGAGTGACAGACTTGATCTGCAAAGCTTGATCAGTATTGAAAAAAGAACACGAAGCTAACGGCATCAATCCAATAGACATAGAAGCACATAATACAGCTATTAATCTTTTCATTTTCATATACCTTTACCTCCTAAGGTCGTCCGATGGACTTTGATCAAATAGATACGGCTTTTCTCCTTCATTCAAATTCAACTTACCATTCGAATAGAAGTAGAACGGATGTGAGCCTGTGACACAAAGAACAGCTCTAGCTAACGCTGCGGCTATAGAATTAGTATATCCGCCACTGAAATAAGACATTAGCATATCTAGTGTCTCCTTCTTAGAAAAGATCATATTCGAATCAAAAGATTCAATCTCAACATCCGAACTATTCAATCCTCCACCATAGAAGACGACAGCAGTATTCAAATAGTTCTTATCATTTATTTTATACAAATATCCGTTGGATTCAGCTGATTTTTTTAATACATCCTTAACTTTGAAGAAATCATCTATGGACATTCCCTCAAAGTCCTTTCCAAGACTTGCCAACAACAACGATAGTTGCTCATAAATCAGTGCTGAAGTCATAATATCATCTATGTCCTTCCAATCATAGAACAAGCTATTTCCAGTAATATTTAATTTGATGGGATAGCTAGTTCCACCGATTTGATCATATTTACAAGTCATTCCCATGCTTCCTAATAGTCCAATGATAGAAGTAGGAGAGCCGTTATACATCATAGGTCCATTGAAGGATGTCTCGACACCTATTGAGAATACACCTGAATTTGCAAATGATGTATCCTTGACATTTATTACAGCATCGTATTTCTTAGAACCGTTAGAATCGATTATATTCTCATCATTATCTAATCCATTTTGGATACTTTCAAATGTCTTTCCTGATGATTGAGAAGACTGACTCAATCCTTCCGTCAAAATCGATTGAACCATATTATCCATATTGAATCCATCATTGGCATCACCTTGGCTGTCGTAATAACTAGTGAATTGACTAGTCTTTGTACTTCCATCTGACATCACAATAGAAGCTTCTTTGCTTTTATCTACTTTATTTTCTAAATTACTTCCCACCAGTAGCAAGAATTCACCCGAGTCTTTCAAAATAGAATTATCTATTGTCAATCCATCAGTGGAAAATGCACGTATTATATTCTTACCATTGGACAAAACGCTGTTTTGAACAGTGTTATTTTTTCCGTTCACCTCTAATACTGTACCAGTATAAAAGTAATTGTACATATCATTTTGTGCATCTGAATTTTGGATTCTTATATTATCTAAAGTGATATTGTCTCCATCCAACAATAATCCGACATTGTCTTGAGCATAAGCTTCAACAAAAGGATTTGTCGATATATCACCTATTCCTATATAAGGAAGAGGTCCTTGGAAATAATCCTTATTAGCATCAGGAACAATAATTCCATTTCTATTCTTATCAGGAGCACCATTTCTAGGGAAAGCGAGATTATTCAAATTGATGGTAAATCCATTCCCATAAAAATCTTTTTGTGCTCTTATTCCAGCAATTAATTTCTTTGAAACAGGTTCAATCAAAGCATCTTTATTAGTCTCATTAAATTCATCGATATAAGTCGTGTGATATGTGGATTCAAATTCATAGTATTCATTTGAGAAAAAAAATGAATCAGTGTCAAAACTATAATTTCCAAATAGTTTGTCAGTCTTAGCATCTGATTTAAGTTCGTTTTTATATAAAATCTTTTTTTCATTGCTAGGGTCCACTCCACTAGCAACATATACATCTGCTAAAGATCCTAGCGATGTCTGCATGACAACTGGATGACCAGTCGAAGATTTGTTGGTGCACATCAACAAATCGTTATAGTTATAAACATTGACACCGTCTTTGACTATATTGAATCTATAAGTATTTGAAACACTATCATCTAAAGAACTGACAAATGTTATGAACGCATCTCCATACCCATTAAAGGAAATCTCCTTGGAGCCATCATCGAAAGATATATTATCCGATTTCGATAAAACCCTATAGGAACTATGTTCGTCAGTATCTATGACGCATTGAATATCGAGTTTAACCTTTGAAGCGACTGTATGTAATCCATCATATTCCAATGAAGAATAAGAGGGATCGTATTGACCAAAATCCAAGTATGATTTAGAACTTTGTCCACTTACTTTTCCTTTATAATTGACGATGATCACACCTTTATCATAACAATATGCGTGGAAAGTTTTAGAAACAGTCTTCTTCTCGTTAGAACAAGTCACATCTATCTCGCCCTCTTTATTGACTTTAAGATTGAAATTATCATCATTTTGCACAATCTCTGCCACATCATCCGAGGATGAATTAGATAAAGACCAAATTAAATCATTACCATCAGCTAAAATATTATTAGGATCGCTGACGGGAGTAGCTTCTAACTTATATGTATTATTAGTCTTAAACCCCTCATTTTGCCTATAATTCCAAGATATATCTGAAATATCTACTGCAACAGCACGAGTCAAAATTGTCACTGTCACAAAAGAGAGAATACCCAAGAGGAATGGAATGATAAGAAGGATGACTAAAGTTTTTCTTTTCATATGTTTCTAACCTCCATCTTTTTAAAATAGGTAGAACTTTTCTTTAAGAAGAAAACCACGACAAGAATAGATAAAATAAAAGTCAAACCTAAATCAAAATACAATATTCCAACTCCTTTCATAATCGTGAAATCAAGTCCGATATCAACCAACACCAACAACATCGGATAAACTATTACACTATATGAAAACAAAGTAGAGAATTTCTTCTTCACCGCACCTAAATCATGCATATCCATGACGACACCGCCAAAATTCATTATAACTAATAGCAACAATCCTATAAACAAGAAGAAAAAGAATGACGATAAGGTTATGTTATCGGTCAAATAACAAGCCAGGACAGTTACAAAATATGAAATAGAAGTCAAAGATAAAGGAATTAATACTTTAGTCAGTGTAATCAATTTATCATTGATTGGCAACAACTTCACATTCATCAAATTCTGACCTTCCATAGAAAAAGAAGACGATCCACTTGAATGAATGACTAAAACAAACTCTAAGAGCAATAACATTTGTATCAAAGTCATCATGTCTGGAACGAACATCAATAAGACTCTAAGATTCTTCTGGAGAATTGTGTTTATAGAAGATAAGACAGCAAAGGATAAGAAAGGCAGCATTATCAACAAAGCAGTATAAGAAAATGTGTTTCCACTATTTCTAAAGATAAGCATCAATTCTTTCTTAATAAGACCTTTCTTCATATCGCCTATAGACTTGTATTTTCCACCGGTTTTATTCTTATTGTGATCATCTCTTTGATTTATAATCGTATAAAAAGTAACAGACAAGAAATATCCGATTACCAAAAACAAGAGAAGAAGACCTAAAGAGATCAATATACAAGAAAGAATATTCTTAAATTTTATAACGGGAGAAAGAATAGAATAAACAGGAAGAAGGAAAGGACACATACCATCTATGGCTTTAATGAATATAGAAGAGAATATATCCTTAAAAGAATAGTTATCTAACACTTTGAGAAAGAGGTTTAAACAAACTTGATATAAATAACAAAGGCCTACGACTATCACACTAGCACAAATAAACTGGAGCCATTCTTTATTTTGAAGAAACTTATATATAACTTGTACCAGTACGACTAAAGTAAATATCACACCGATTGAAAATAAGGAAATAATGAATGGATATAAAACACAAAAAACGTAATAGTAAGGGATAAATTGCCTAAGAGCTCCATAAGTGACAAGGATAGGGAAAGACATTATAAAAGACTCTATCACTTGATATAAATAGACATAAATCATCTTAGCTATGATTTTACTATCAGTACTTATGCATAAAGGAGCAAGAATCATCGAATCTTTCTTGTCAAACATCACTTTTCTAGCTCTGACTAATCCTTCTATTATTCCTAGAATAAACATAATAAAAATAGAAAAGACTAAGAAATCAAAACTAGAGTCAGAGGAATAAGCGCTAATCTTTGTATCTAATGAGTAAGTCAAATAAGAAATTAGAGCAATCAAAAGACAAGCTGCTATAGCTTTTAACAATATAGCTATCAAAGTGAATTTATTACCACTTTTAGCCTTGGCCAATTTAAATTCCTTATTGACTAACTCAATAATCATTTTTTATCTCCTTTATATATGGAGAAGAACAAATTCCTCATATCCGTCTTCAAATAAGGATTACGAGATGTTAAATCAAAGGTAGTTTGAATAACACCGTTATTCAAAAGACACGCCTTTGTAGCCACATCAAAAATAAAATCTATACTATGTGAAACTATTAAAATTCCTTTCTTAGCTCTCTTAAAGTCATTTATGACATCGACCAAAGTCTTATAGACCATAATATCCAATCCGACTGTAGGCTCATCCAACACCCAAAGATCTGGGTTATGGATAATAGAAGCCATCAATGCCACTTTTTGTTTCATACCATGAGAATACTCACTGATACGTCTCTTCATATCAGATTCAGGCATATCAAATTTGATCAGCAACGCCTGATAATTCCTATGGAATACCTCATCGATCATCTGATAAGATGAACCGATGAATTTCAAATATTCCTCACCTGTCATCATCTCATAGAGGATAGGTTCCGATGGAACATATCCTAAATTCAATTTAAAATTAATTGGATCTTTATCCAAATCCAATCCATCCAATTTAACGATTCCGTCATTCTTTGTTTTCAAACCGACAATACAATCCAAAGTAGTTGATTTACCAATACCATTCTTACCAAAAAGACAATAGCATTCACCTGGATTAACTATGAATGACAATTCATTTACAACAACACGTTTACCATAGGATTTAACCAATTTTTCTACTTGAAGAATCGGTTCTATTTCAATTGGATTTTTTTCATTCTTTTCCTCTTCCATAGATCAATCCTCCTTTCTTAAAATACTCTTTATCCAGAGATTAAATGAGTCATCTTCATTTTTAAAATAAGACATACTGGAATCACAATTCAAGCAATGAGCCTTAGTTCCAAAGTTATAAACATTCCTACTTCCACATACAGGGCAGACTTCGAATTTGTTCTTCACTTTAAAGACAAGTCCTAAACTTTTTATTAGATTCATAAGACTAGTTTGGTCGTTCTTATAATATGAAGATACAAGAATCTTATTGTAATAATTAGATTTGTTAGAAGCAGTTATAAAAATAGAATTATCAAATATCTTCTCATCATTTTTCTTTTTAGTTCTAATGGGCTTTAATGATTTTCTATCAACTTTTCTAATCATGTGGATTATAGAACTACTCTGCTCACCTTTGTAATCTAAATCAATAATCAACGATAGATCAGTTCCTTCTTTCAATGAGTAAGTCATCTGGTCTTTCACAAATACGATAGGATTAAATTCTATAAAGCCATCCTTATTCATTTTGAATATTTGTTCATCTAGATCAACACCACATGTGTCCAACAAGTTCAACAGCCTCAAGACAATAAAGTTGAAATAACTTTTATCCATACAATCAGAAGGATAGTTTTGATTCAAATAATTATCTAAATAAAATTTATAACAGTAAGAATAAAGAGGGTTATGAATCAAGACATTTGTAGGAATTATGTCTTTCTTAATTTTATAAGGAGAAACAGATTTATAAAATTTGCTAGATTTAATAAACTTAATATATTTCTTGGCCTTGCCTAGTTTTTCAGTGAAATCCGGTTTCTTGTCAGGAATATCATAGAATTCTCTATCGATAGGTCCTTTAAATAAAGGTAATTCATTTAAAAATGAATGAGATGAATAAGTTAAAGAAGGCATTTCATAAGATTCAGCCAGCGAAGAGAAATAATCTTCTTCCATTAAAGAGAAATCATCGATGTCTTCGCTAAGTAAATCTACTAGTAGACAAATAAACTTGTTTTCATACATAATGACAGAATCTATAGATTCACTAGTATGAACAAATTCAGGGGTTTTTTCACCATTTTTTTCTTTCCAAAGAGAAATATCTCTCATCGTATCGATAAAACCTTTTTGGTCGAGGCTTGATACTAAATCACTTCTCTTCACCAATCTTTCACTATCAGTTTTAAAGACAGGCTTTCTAACGATGGATAAGATTCTTTCCAAAACCTTTGTTAAAGAATCTATTTTATCTAAGGCATCTTTGAAATTTAATTCTTCATCAGAAGGCAATATATACTGCTTATTCTTTACTAAATCCTTGAGATTCCTAAAATTTGTAGGCTTTGAAAACACGCTCCAAGTCCTGGAGTAGAACGATCTCAGTACACCAACATTTTTCTTAGTTTTCAAGTCCATATAACAAAGATTAAAGCTTTCTCATAAATTTCTTAACTTCACTTCTAGTTAGCATAAAGGAATTGACGCCATAAGTATCGTCGATCAAAGACAACAATGAACTCAATCCTTCCTTGACATAATCTTCAAATCTTCCATCCAATTTAGAAATAACTTTTCTAGAGAACAAGAAATCCAAAGCTTCTTCCTTAGTTCCTCCGAGAGCGACAAATACAGGAACAAAGTCATCGATTTGATTTAAAATACGGTTACCAAATGTGATATCGAATGTATCATTTACGAAGTCAGTGATAGTAGAGAATTTTTTATAGTCATCTTCACTCATCCTATTCTCCACGGTAGATTTAGCAGTATCAAACTTTTTGTTTAAATCATCGTAGGAAATCATAATAGGATCAGCATCACCATCGACAACAAAAGGCTCATTTCTTCCATCGAAAGAAATAGTAATAGCACGGTCATAAACCTTATCAGTAATTGTATAGGTTGAATCATCTTTATTTGCAGTTCCGATAAACCATGTATTTTCTGGAATATGTAATTCACCATTTATCAAATGCTCAGGTGCTTCAAACCCATAAGGCAATTGCATAATATTCAAAATCCACTTATCCTTTGGATATTCCAAAATAGAAAGAAAATCAGCAAAATAATATTCGACACGTGCAATATTGATTTCATCCAAAACCATGATATTAACATGATTCGATTGATAAGTCATTTTATATAGTCTTTGAATAAAAGGTGTTTCGTGATAACGCTTGGAGAAATCATTATAGTAGCCTAACAATGAAGTTCTATCACGCCATGAAGCCTGAACCGGAGCAAAGAATGAATCTTCTCCGATAAATGTAGAGAAATAACGAGCTATTGATGATTTTCCTGTTCCTGACAGTCCTTCCAAAATAATCAATCTAGAGACAGAAAGACCAGCTAGGAACGAACGAATCGTTCTTATGTCAAAATATAATCCTTCTTGTTTAGCTAAATAATTTCTAAATCTATCTGCCATATCCTTCAAAGAAATGCCGTTTTCAGGAATATTTTGAGCGGAAATTGTATCCATCGACTCCTTATCTATTGAGCATAATCCAGGAAATACATATTCTTTGGTTCCAAGAGACACTTCATTTGTAGAACCACTAGCCCCAGCATTGTTAGAAGAAACACAACTTGTGTTTATTTTAGGAAGATCAACACCAAGAATATCAGACAATTCTCCTTGTTCTTCTCTCTTCTTTTCGACTTCTTCGTCTCTTTGTTCTTCGAAATCATCATATTCTTCGGGTTTAAAGAATCTATAAGGCTTATCGATGTTTCTAAAGTTGATGAAAATAGCACATATTGAAAATATAAACGCTGCAACAAAGATTCCAATTATCAATGTGAGCAATAACACTTCACCTAAAAACTTGAAACTAAGCGTTAGGTTGCTAGCAAAAGTGACCGAATCAGTTCCAATAGGAAGTTGACAAACAAGTGATATTCCAAGCCATAATGCAGCACAAAGTAAGCCGGTTACTATATATGTAATCACCCATTTTCTTGTGTGAATTTTGTTGTCATAGAATTTTGCCATTCTCATTTCAAATATAAATGCTGCAGCAAAAACAAATGCATATATAGCAAACAAATAAATCATAATCCATGCATTGAATTCTGCATTTATCATGTTTTTCGATCCCAGCAATGATTCAGCCATCATATGTATAGGATTCTTTGAACTGAATATTGAATTCTTAGCATCCAAGCATCCAGCAATACAAACAAACAACAAACAATAAAGGAAAACTATTGATACTGCTATCCAATTCTTTCTTGTAATATGAACTTTTTTCATGTTTTATATCCTCCTATCTTTAGACAAACTTACAAACACTAGCGATTTATTTAGAATTATAATCAAACCTAAGAACCATCACTAGAAACCTCAGATTCAGATTTATCTTCACTCATATCAGTCTCATCATCAGCTTTCTTTTTTTCGATAAGCTTGTCATTTGCAAATAAATACGATTCACCTTTGAACACAAGTTTTTCATAAGATGTCTGTTCGACATCTTCACTGCTGTCATACTCCGCTGAAAATGGTAATGTGTTTAATAAGAAATCAGTTCTTTTAGAAATGGATTTTTGATATTTATCGCTATAGTATTCATACATACCAAAACAATATAAGACACAGAAAATAGTAATAATTCCCGAATTGCTTTGAAGGAACACTATGAACGCTCCAACTCCTTGAATTCTAAAGTTTGTGTAATAACCTACAATACGATCATAAGAAAGAGATTCTTTATATTGAGATCCAACATCAGAAGTATTGTTAGAGTCACCTTGAGTTATGAATGTTTTAATGCCATCAGTTTCTTTAATATTGATAACGCGGTGAACAATCACAATATTTTTATCGTTTCTATAAGCTACAACATCATAAAGCTTCACTTGATCTACATCTTTGTACTTTTGAATTTGAATAATGTCATACGTGTTGAATTGATTATTCAAATTATTAGTTTTCAAATACGTATTTGCTTCATTTTGTTGACTCATAGATCCAGAACCTATGACCACCATCGCCTTATCCCCAATCATAGTCACACCAGATGTAAATCTATTAACCAAGGAATAAATGAAGAAAGCAGCAATAACTCCAAGAATCAAATAGGAAATAACCTTTCCGACAATTCTCATTGCTTTTCTTCTCTTGCTTTTTTCACGTTTGGTTTCTTCAATTACATTGTCTAAGAGATACAAATCATCTTCGCCATTCTCTATGGTATGAATTTGAGATAAAAAATAATGTCTAAATAAAAATGTAAAAACCAATGAAAATGATAGAAGACAAACTATAGTTACAATCAAAGAAATAATTTCTAGTGTTTGCATTAAAGAATCCCTATAAACAGCGATTTATTTTAACATAATGGAAATATATATAAATAGGTTATTACTCATTCCTTATTAATGTATGGGATTTAAAATACTCATTGATATAATTTTATTCAATAAGAATGAAAATTATGAGGGTGATAATAGATTCTTGAAAATAGTGATATGATTTCAAATATGAATAAATATCAAATAAGCAAAAGCCCTACTTTAGAGAGATTGAATTTAGGAAACTCAATAGAAGGGTTGAAGAATAAAGAGAGTGGACAAAGAATTTGGGAAATTGATTTTTTACGTGGCTTTTTCTTCTTCGGAGTTATTCTCTATCATTTTGCTTGGGACTTTACTTTCTTTCCAACTCTTTTCTCCAACTGGTACGAGATGTCTTCAATTTATGTCGGCCTAAATAGCTTATCTAGAATTTGTAACGAAATTCTAAGAGAAGACTATATGATATATTTTGTAAATTTCTTTTCTGGTGGGTTCTTATTTATAACTGGTGTATCGTGTTCTTTGTCACATTCCAATTTATTAAGGTCTATAAAAATTTCATTAGTTGCTTTATTAATTACTTTGGTAACATATCTAGGTTCAATTACAACAGGTGATGATATGACAATCATATTCGGCATCCTACATTGTATGGGTCTATCATTATTAATTTATTCCATATTTGAACTGATATGCAAATACATAAAAATCAAGATATCACCTTGGGTTCTATTAATAATCGGACTGGGAATGACTGGATATGGAATGTATATAGAATATGCAACAGTTTATAGAGTCTATTCGACCGCTATGTTAACCCCATCAATTTTTATGAAAGTAGTATTGGGATTTGCCTATACATACAACGATGACTTCGGTCTTTTACCGAATATGGGGAAAATATTAGTCGGTATTGCAATTGGAAAATGGCTATATGATGGTAAGAGAGGCAAAAAATCCGTCTTACCAAAGTTAGATGGAAAATGGAATAAACCTGTCTGCTTAATTGGAAGGCATACATTCTTAGTCTATATTATTCATCAACCTGTAATTTGGATTGTTGTGATTTCGATTTTATTTGCACTCGGTTATAGAATAAGTATTTGATAAATAAGATACAATCTATATATAATAGGTGAGTTTTTCGAATAAAGAGGAAAAAGGTATGGCATTTGAAAACACTGTATGGGGTAGAATCGCACTAATTAGTACGCGTCATCACGGAGTAGCTTTGAGATTTAGAGGAAAAGAGTTTTCCTATGATTATTTGAAAGATCAAGTTGATAAATATGCATCTCGTCTCTATAACCTAGGTATAAGAAAGGATGATGTAGTTTGCATTGCTGCACCTAATATTCCAAGCTCAATCTTTGCAATGTATGCTGTGAATAGTATTGGAGCAATAAATTTTATAGTTCATCCTTTAATCCCTGCTAAAGCTTTGGAAGAAGATTTAAAAAAGACCAAAGCAAAATTATTACTTGTATTAGACCAACGATACTCAATTTACAAAGATATTAAACAATGCCCTATTTATACAATAAGTCCAAAGAATGAATTAAGTCCAATCGAAGATTTCTTCTATCCAATAGCCTATGCATCAAAACTAAAAGGAAGCAAAGGCCATGATTTAACTTCAGTTCCTTTCACAAAAGAGCCAATCGAAAGGAACACTGATGAATATAAACCCTCTTTCTATTTACAAAGTGGTGGAACAACAGGAAAAAGTAAAATCGTCGTATTAAATGATAGGGCAGTAAACTATCAAGGAGAAAATGTAGCTTGGATCTTAGGTGATCAATATAGGTATTGCAAAGGATCTGGAATGCTTGGGTTCTTGCCTATGTTCCATGGCTTTGGTTTAGCAATGGGTGTTCACGCACCTTTGACCAACTATGCAACCTCAGACTTAATGGCTACATATAATGAGAAAGAAATAGAAAAGCTTATTAAGGCTAGAAAACTTCGATATTTAATAGTAGTTCCTTATTTAGCTAAAAGAATGCTAAAAGGAAAAACATTAAATAATCCTAGCGTCTCAAATCTAACCCATGCGTTCATCGGTGCAGATAAGACTAACCCGACAGTGTTTACTGAATTTGATTCCATCATGGAAAAGAACAATTCAAAATGTAGATTATTGGAAGGTTATGGTTTAACTGAAACAGTCACAGTGGTTGTAGTAAATAGAACTTTTGATAGAAAACCCGGCTCCGTCGGTAAGCCATTCCCAGATGTCAAACTTAAAGTAATTGACGAAAATGGTAACACATTAAGCACAAATAAAAACGGTCAAATTTGTATTTCAGCCCCTTGCTTAGCATTAGGTTATTTAAGCGACAAAGAAGCAACTGATAAAACCTTTGTAACTGATGAAAATGGAATTAGATGGGTTTTGACAGGCGACGAAGGTTATATCGATGAGGATGGATTCTTATTCATCAAAGGAAGAATAAAAGATATGTTCAAAATCGCTGGATTCAATATATTCCCAGCCGATATAGAAGACATGACCAATAAGATTGAAGGTGTTGAAAATTGTGCTGCTGTATATATAGATAACCCCGATCATCCATATGTACACTTGTTCATAAAGTCAGATTCTAAAAATATTGGCACCAGTGAATTAGTAAAAAGAGTAAGAAAAATTTTGTCTAATGAATTGATCAAATACGCAGTTCCTGAAAAGATAACAGTCATCGACAAATTGCCTCTTACAAATGTAGGAAAAATCGATAAGAAGAAATTAATTGAACTAGACTAAAAAACACCATCGGTTAAACCCTTTGGTGTTTTTTTTCATTCATCGATCAATTGTTATTTTATTTCTATGGTCACATTGAGACACTCATCAAATACATCCATTATTCCATGACCGTCTATAGACTTGTCCTTTATAAAATCATCCAAGAAATCAAATCTTTTATATTCTTTTCCGTCCATCATCAATACGATATCGTCTTCATCGACATCAGAATATAGGAATTTAATACTATACAAATGATTTTTATAATTGAATGTAATCTGATGGCCAAAAGAAATAAAGATTGGTAAGAATTCTTTAATTTCTTTTCCATCTTTATAGGCTAAAGTCTTAGCTAAAAAATTAGGATTGATTTCAAACTTATCATCATTTCTTGGTGAAAACCATTCAAAATGAGGATAGACACTCTTCCAATAAGATAGACCAAATCTCAGCATTATCGTCTGAGTCATGTGACTAGCACCGAACAACCATGAAGCTGCATAATTATATCCGTCATTATTTGCGGCTGAGCTCTTCTCATATTCCTTAAAAAAATAAGTTCTATATCCATCCATGAAATGATAAAGCCATGGATTCATTATCTCTTTTCCATGATCATCCAAAATAGGTTTAAAAGTAGTTACAAGCTCATCAAGATATCTATCAGGTTTATATAACATTGAAAACATCTTAAAAGTCCAGTAAAGAAGATAATAAGCTGTAGAAGATTCTTTATCCAAACATCTGTTGATATAATCAGACTTATCGATTATTAAATCATTAAGCTCTGGATAAGAAATCGATTCATCTTTTATAAATTTAACAACAGTCGAATAGCCAAACTCCGATTCGACTATATCTTTCCCAGTCGACAAAAACAAATCATGAATTAGCTTATTATTAGCTGCTTTAGATCCATCAGGAGAAGCAACCTTCATATCTTTTAAAACATTGCTAAATTTGGAATCATTTTTTGATTCCAATATATCTAATATAACTTGATATATGTTTCTATAATCCATAGCTATTATTTAGAAGAAGATTCTTGTTTTCTCTTCTCCTCTTCTTCTAAGCGCCCTTGCTCTTTGAATTTTTCGACCAATTGATTTCTTTCCTCACGCATTTCTTGAATCTTAGCTTTTTGCTCTTTAGTCAATTTAGGTTTAGAATTTTTAGGTTGAAGAGGATGAGTCTTTCTCCACTCTTTAATACGAGGCTTTTCTTCCTTCTTTTGTGCTTTACGCTCCTTCAAATAAGCCTTGTACCAAGCCTTGGATTCTTTCTTATAAATTTTGACATTCTCGGGTCTATTCCAATATTCCTCTAATTTAGGTTGCTCTTCTCTTTGACGAGAAACTTCTTCATCGACTCTCGACTGAACTAATTGAGCTATTTGAACAGGTCTCAAGTCTTTATACTCGTCAAAAAAAATAGGCTTCAAATACGATATCTGAATAGGATATACTTTTTTATCTTTAGATTTGAAATCTAACAAGGTATATGTTCCAAAAAGGGCGATTGGAACAATCGGAGCTTTGGATGTTTGGGCGACTCTAAAAGCACCTGAGTGAAATTCACTCAATGTATGATGAACAACATCTGGAGTCCTAGTCCCTTCAGGCCAAATGAAATAAGACATATCTGGATTAGCAACTAATTTTTTTCCAATACTATTTATCGTTCTCAATTCTGAAAGAGGAAAACCTCTATTGATGTAATCACCACTGACAGATCTCAATACACCATCGATGACTGGCATTCTAGAAACATCGAGTTTAGCTAAAAGTCCTGCTGGTTTCTTATTTACCATCAACATAGAAACACAATCCCAATCTGATTGATGGTTTGGGCAGAACAATACTCTTCCTTCAGGTAAATTCTCTTCACCCTTGACAATGTATTTAATTCTAAATGGTCTATAAAGTGTAAGGGCAGCTTCCCTGCATAAATTGTATCTAACATCCAAAGGTGCCTTCTCCGGATGGTTTGCATAAGTATAAATCTTAGGACTTTTTGTTGCTACTCTAAATATAAACGGCCAAACAAGTCTCATTACACTAGGCATATTTCAATCCTCCTTTTGTTCAATCTTTTCGCTGATAACAAATATTAAATGAAATAGCAGGAACTATAAGAAGCTGTGAATAAAAATCACATCCGGAAGGGATTTTACCTTTTCCATTGAAGATTATCTTTACATATTTACTGAAATTATATGAGAAAGTTTCCTTGGATGGGTTGATTATGATGTGATATGCCTCACCATTATCAAAATTATAAGTAACCTTCAAAGCACCATGTTTAATATTTTCAAAGCATATATGCTTGACGATATCTTCACGTTCTAAGAAGCTAATAGGAAGTTGCTTTTTCAATTCCAAAGCATCTCTTAAGAACTTAATCATGTCACGATTTTGACTTGCTAAATCATAGTTGAAGCCGTTCAATTCATCTCCTGCATTATATGTATTGCCATATCCTCTTTTAGTTCCACCAAATTCTTGTCCCATATGGAAGAATGGAATTCCTTGAGCGAATACAATACATGCGTTTATCAAATTAATGCGTTTCTTTTTCTCATCTGGCGATTCATTTTTGCAGACATATTCAATCTTGTCGAACAAAGTTTCATTGTCGTGACATTCGACAAAGTTAATAGATTGAGAAGTCTTTACAAACATCGGTCTTCTACCCATATCCATAACACTTCCAGCAAACGCGTATTTAAAATCCTCAATCTTTCCTAAATTTCCATCCAAATATCCACAAGAGCCAATGGAATCACCTATTCCTCCTTTCAAAGCTTCTCTAAAGAATCCGTTGAAGAATCCGATGTCAGGTAATGATAATCCGTTACCGTCACAAGTCTTTTCTTGATAAGGCAATGCTGTAGGCATATCCCATCCTTCTCCATAAAAAACTATATCAGGATAGTCTTTCTTCAAACTCTCATAAGCTTCTTTCATCGTTGTCGAGTCGATGATTCCCATCAAATCGAATCTGAAGCCATCAGCCCCGAAAAATTCAATTGCATGACGTAAAGAATCTTTGATAAGTCTTCTACACATATAATGTCTAGATTCCAAATCATTTCCACAGAAGCTTCCATTGGATAAAGAACCATCTTTATTCTTTCTAAAGTAATATCCAGGAGCAAGAATATCTAAAGAGTTTGTAATTTTGTTGAATACGTGGTTATAGACTACATCAAATACAGCTCTCAATCCATTCTTATGGAATCCAGCAACCATATCTCTCAATTCGAACAATCTCTTATAAGGATTATTAGGTTCTGTTGAATACGATCCTTCAGGGGTGAAATAATTAACTGGATCATAACCCCAGTTATAAGTCTTGAAAGGATCATCGTCGTCGATAGTTTGAAAATCCAAAACAGGTAACACTTGAATATGAGTTACACCCAATGATTTCAAATAATCTAATCCAATTGGGAATCCGTCTTCAGTCTTTAAACCTTCTTTAGTCAAAGCTAGATAAGTTCCTTTGTTTTGGATATCAGTCAATGAAGTCATATCTCTGACGTCTACTTCATAAACGGACATCTTAGTCAAATCCAAAGGTCTAAGATTTTCTCTATTCAAAGGACGGGATAATACTTTTTCTGGATTGATGACAAAAGAATAACGTGAATTGGATGACAACCCAAAGGAATAAGGGTCAGTAGAAGTAAAGAACTTACCTCCATTGCAACCTGCATATAAATAACTAGCACCATCCAAGTCACCTTTGACGGTGACTTTATAAACACCACATTCCATTCTTTCCATCGGAACAGATGAGACTGAATCTTGACCTACGAGTCTATAGTGAACGAACATGGTAGTAGCAAAAGGAGCAAACACATAGAAGGATGTCTCTTCTTTTGAATATACAGCACCTAAAGGACCATCATATCTGTATTTCTTATCAAAGTCATCATAATCACCCAATACTGAAATATCTAATTTAATGACATTGTTCAATATATCAAGAATACTATAATCGTTATCGACATTGAAATCATATTGAACAGGAAGCATATACATGTAGTGATCGCCTTGATCAGCTACAGAGATAGGCTTCAAAGTCAAAACAGGCTTATAGCGATCATAGAGTCTAAGATAAGGATCCTTACCATTAGGCCATAATCCTTTTTTTACCCAAAGTTGAATAGCATCTTTTGATATAAGCTTTGCATAGAAATCCATAATAAATATCTCCCTTATAAAATCAATCATCGAGTAGAACTATCGCACTAGCAATAAAATCATGAGTCAATGAAACTTGTCCTACTTCAACCCCATCGACATATAGATGTGGTCTTCCAGTCGTATCATCCAATATCTCAACACTGCTATATTTTATATCTTTTTTTCCACTAGCTTTAACAAAAGCTTCTTTTGCAGCAAATCTCGAAGCTAAATAATCATCTTTTCTATCTTGACTAACAAACTTCTGATAAACTTCGTACTCTTTTTTTGACAAATAAGTCTTTGGAAAAGCCGGATTCAAGTCCTTCATTCTTGAAATGAGAACATTGTCAATTCCAACTTTCATCATCACTTCTTGCCTTTCAATAAGACATATGCTCTAGGAAAGCTGCATACTTCCTTTACAAAATTACAGGCATCATTCTTTTTGAAGGCTAAAGCTCTGTTGACCAAAGCAGGCCATGCGAAATGATTCAAATATCCATCGATTAAATTAGTCAAATAGTCCTCGCTATCACCGACATCTTCGATACTGGACCCTAAGAACGAAAGCTGCATGGATCTAAATGGTGAAGTCATCGATTTATAAGCCTTAGGCAAATCCAAGAAATGTTTCTCCAAAGCATTCTTAAGCTTATCAGGTGAATTAGTTTCGAAGAATGCAGTCATATATGTATCTTCTCCAGCTTCTTCTAAATAATGACCATTGTTGAAAATAATCAATCCATCATCTCTCATCTTTGCTATCGATTCATGGACTGAGGAGAAAACCATATCTCCAGCCATTTCATAGAAAGCAAATAGATCATCCCCAAATTTTTCATATAGTTCTTGTCTACGAGGAAATTTGATTCCCACACCCAAATAAGTCTGACCATCTGGAGAATTGATTTCAGTATATGGCTCAACAACCTTGTCATATTTCTCATCGTTTTGATATTTCTTAACAGATAATTTCTTAAATGATGGTAATCCAGCCTTATTCAACAATTTAACAACTTCTTGAGGATCGAAATCACCGACAGCAAAGAAAGTCAAATTCTCGACAGAATAGTATTGTTCATAAAACTTCTTTACAGAAGACAAATGGATGGATTGAAGAGATTTCTCTGTTCCAATGATTTCTTCTTTCAAAGGAGAAGAGAAATAAAGTGATTTGACCATTTGCCTATCGAAAACATAACTAGGATCATCACGTCCGGATGCTAATTCACCTAAAACAATAGGCTTTTCTGCTTCTAGTTTTTCATTTGTTTGATAGAAATACTTGAACATAGAAAACAAAGTGTTCAATGGTTCTTCATAGCCTTGAGATGTAGCAAAATAGAAGAATGTACAAGATTGAGTCGTATAGGCGTTAGCGAAAGCACCTTGAGTCGAGAACTTCTTCAAAGTATCTCCCTGCGCGGTTTCAAACAATCTATGTTCCAAAAGATGTGCGATGCCAGCAGGAATCTTTGTCCCTCCTATTTCTACCTCATCCATAAGACCGCCTTTAGGAATCAATATTCCAAAATATTTAATATTGCTAGCTTTTGAAGGAGCTAAAACATAAGACAATCCATCCTTTGTTTTTCCTTCATATAAAGAAACCTTAAGTCTTTTAAAATAATACTTATCCATTTCAGTTCTCCTTAGAAGGATTGACAGTGAAGCTTCCAACCTTCTTCAATGACTTTATAGCATCTTTGACATCATCCAATGTAATACTGTCATATAATTTCATCAATTCATCTGCAGTCGAGGGAGATTGATTCAAAACTGATTTATTCAAAGCTAAAGCATAAGTAGTAGGTTCTCCAAACATATCGTCGATACTCGTCTTTATAGCTTTCTTTATATCATCAAGTCGCTCTTGAGTTATAGATTCAGCACAAGTGGATAAAAGCTTATCGGTGGTCTTAATAAATTCTTCGACATTCTTTGCATCGATCACAGAAGATACGATCATCGCCTTATCGCCTTTAGGGAACGATACGTCTACACCATATGTCAGGCCCTTTTCTTCTCTTAATCCTTGGAACAAAGGAGAATTATCATCAGAGAGAACTTTAGATAATATATTCTTTAGTGCATGTCCTTTGTTGCCTTGCTCAGCCTCTATTTGATAACCGATAGCGATGCAAGAAGAAGTGATTCCATCTTTGATCAATGACAAATCGCTCACCTTATCTTCAACAGATATATCGAATTTCCATTCAGGAGCTTTTTCACCGATACTAAATAATTTGCCAAACTCTCTTCCCTTTTTCTGAAATCCGACACTTCCTATATATGCGTCAGCTTTTCTAACAGCCTCCAAAGCCTTCTCCAAATCACCAAAAGTCAAAGACATAATTCTCGTATTGTCACCACAAGGTGGATATCCGAAAGTGGCTTCCGGAAAGAAATTCTTCCTCAATCCTTCTAGAGCCATAAAGAAAGGATTAGCTGTCGTATCTCCATTATCTCTAATCATTCTTCCTTTGACCAACATCAGTTTTGCCTCATCATGAGCAAAACCTTTATAAATCAAATCCTTGTATGTTTTAAATACTTTACTTTCCAAAGAAGAAAAAGAAGATTCTATATACTTGTCCAAAGGACATTCCAACAAAATATTGAACAAATATTTATTTCCATATCTGACAGCACCAAAACTAACTGTCGAAGAATATAAGTTCATCAATCTAAGCTTATATCCTCTCTCATCTTTATATGCGTTAGATGAAACCTTTAGCATTACTGATAAAGCTAGCAGAGCTTCATAAGATGTTTTATCTTTGTCGATGACCAATGAAATACATGCTGAATTTTTTCTAAATTCACCACTAGGTCTCAATATTAAACCTGAATACTTATTCATAAGTATCAATTACTCCTTTCAAAAAAGCCATACCTGATTATTTTAAATCAGTATGGCCTTGTTTTTTTATGTTATACCTCGGTAGTGTCAATCATCTTCCAAATCACTAGTGAGAACATGCTTCCCATTACCTAATCTCTTCGTTATGCCTTCTATATCCATGGCATCCAAATAATCACTAGCTTTATTATAAGGAATATTCATTTCTCTAGATAAATAAGATGCTGTAGCTCTATGAGTTGATGTTACTGTTTCCTTTGCTTTAGAGTACATGGGATCCGACTTCACTCTATCATAGATGGATTTCTTCCCATCTTCCCCAGAAAGATCTTCATATACTGGTTCAGCATCTAAAGAAAGAAATTCAGAATTGTAAACAGGCTGGGCTCTTTGTTTTAAATAATTGACAACTGCAGACATCTCATCATCAGATATGAATCCAGATTGACATCTGAGCATTCCTTTATTATTAGGAATCTTAGCCAATAAATCACCTTTTCCAACAAGTTGCTCAGCTCCATTTTCATCTAAGATAACACGGCTATCCTGTCCAGAAGATACCATCAAACAGACTCTTGCAACAATGTTAGCTTTTATATCACCTGAAATAACTGAGACTGAAGGTCTTTGGGTAGCGATGATCAAGTGAATACCGCAGGCTCTTGCTTTAGCTCCCAATCTTCCCACATCCTTTGCAACAGCTCCATTACTGGTAGTCATAAGATCAGCAAACTCATCAATTACGACCACGATGTAAGGTAATTTTTCAGCCTTTGGATTCTTTTTACAATAAGCTTGATAGCTCTCATATTTCTGTGCACCAGCTTTTAAGAATAAGCCGAATCTTCTATCCATCTCATCAGTCAATTTGCTCAATGCCACCACAGCTTTCTCCGGTTCTGTGATTACAGGGCAGTATAGATGCGGCATATCAGCATATCTAGAAAATTCAACCTTCTTAGGATCGATCAAGACAAATTTAACTTCATTAGGATACGTCCTCATCAAAATCGACATGATGATGCACTGAATAAACACAGACTTACCGCTACCCGTAGTTCCTGCTACCAATAAATGAGGCAATTCATTCAATTGAGTAGTAAGAATTCTACCGAAAGCATCCTTTCCTAATGGCATGAGCAACTTCTTCTCGCATTTAGGATCGATAGACATCAAATAATCGTATAGCTCCTTGAATGGAACAGTCATAGATACTGGATTTGCTACTTCTATCCCAGAGAAACTCTTTCCACTTATCAACGGCAAGAATCTAACCGAGCTATTTCCTTCCAATGTAACCGACAAGTTAGTCATAACGTTCTCAATCGAACTCATTCTAACACCAGGTTCAAGATTGATATGAAAACAAGAGAAAGCAGCTCCGATGTCAAAACCTGTACATGAAGCTTTGATTCCATATTGTTTAAAGAAGTTGCTAATTGTATATCCTCTTTCTACATCCTTTAATTTTATTTCTTCTAATATTTTAGAATTATCAAAATCCATCAAGTATTGATCATCTGGCAAAACATACTTTTTATTAGTCGTTATTACTATAGGTTGCTCTACTTCGGGTTGTTCCTTAATAGGCTCAACTGGTTTTTGATCCTCGTCATTTTCATCAGGCTTTGTATCTTCAGTTTCTATCTTTGGAAGCTCAAAAGTTGTATTCTGGCTGAAGTCAGTTCTTCTATTCTTTGCAGCTAAATCAGCCCTTTGCTGATCTTCAGCTATTTGTTCATCAGTTTGAGTTAAAGAAAAGCCTTCATTTCTATAAACAACATCTCTTGCTGATTCGACTTTTTGAGCATTATCATTTGTATTATTAAAACTATCATTCAAAGTTTCCCCACTTAATCTATCATCATTTTGAATGGAATTATTTATTTTAATATCAGTGTCATCATCGACAATAACATTTGAAGAATGATCAAATTGATTAAAATCTATTGGATCATCTTTGGGTAAATCCAACTCTTCTTTTTCATCTTCTTTAGTAATTTCTTCTGTCTTGTTTAAAACTACATCTTCAGTTTCATAATTCTTAGTATTTATCAACGTTTCAGCATTAGTAGAATCATTGTTCTTTTGCGAATTATCTATGGAAGATATATTAGTCATCTTAATATTGTCTACTTTAGAGGAGAATGGATTGCTTGAAAAGAAATCATCATCTTCAGAATCATTATCTTGAACAACATTTTGCAAATCGATTTTAGTATCTTTATTAAAATCAGTTCTTTGTTCATGATTCTCATCATTATTCACTAAATCTTTACCAAATCCATTGCCAAAAACAGAGACTTCCGATTCAAAAGAATCATCATCATAATCGTTGAAAAAAGAACTAGAATCCTTATTATTGATCTCATCCTTATGTTCACTAATAGGTACTTGTTCGACTACATTATCCACTTTTTTATCAACAATATCATTCTTTTCTACTGCTATGGTTTTATTCAATACTTCACCGGAGTTTTCTTTACTGATATTGTTTGCAGGAATATCATCATTGCTTTTATAGAATTTATTATCTACAACAGCATCGTTTCTATTTGTACTATCTATTATGGTCGTCTGCTGTGATTTTATTTCAATATCACTGTTCTTATTTTTATCTTCAATCAAATCCGAACTTCTTTCAACTACTGGAATTTGAATATTATTTCTAGCATGCTCTTTTCTAATTCTAGCGATTGTATGTGATAAAGTAATAGCTGGGTAACGAAGCAAAACTAAAATTGACAATCCTAATAAAACTCCAAATAAAATTCTAGTACCTAATAACCCCATTCCAATAGAGTTTCCAAGAGAGACAAACAGTGTAGGAATAAAGCCCCCACCAACCATTGAAATCCTAGAAGGTATTTCAACATAGAAACCCGAAGGAGAATTGTTAGCCATCAAATTGGCATATGTCGAAGTAAAGTCACCAACTTTCATATTGCTGAGGTTATCCATACATGATAGTAAGACTGACAATGAGAAGAAAGCGACTATCACCATGCTTATGTCGAGCCAATGAATCTTGTGTTTATCCCCATTGATAGGAGCAATCAAAAAATAAATTCCAACACCTACCAATCCCAGACCTAACACAAAGAACATAATTCCAAAGATATAAACTGATACCCACTTTAAGAATCTAGAAAAGACATCACCATTAGTAAAGCAGAGGATTCCTAATAAAATCATCAAAATGCCAAGGAAAATCCTTGGCAATCTGTTCAGAATATCCCTCCGCTGCTTGTTATCCAAGCTTTGTTTCTTTTTCATAAGCATTACCCTCGCAACGGAATCCTATTAATTATAAATATATAGCCCTTCTTTTTAAAGATAATAAGCCGTTTTAGTAGCATTAAAACCTATATAGTATCAAATAAAAAACAGGCTTTTTCTAATTATATATGAAGAACAATTATGCATTTAGTAAAAGGAAATAAATTAATTAATAACAATTTATTTCTTTTTGACTTAAAGAATCAAAAAACCTCAGCCGAAGCTGAGGTAATTTGATTCTGTTTGTTTCCAAACAATCCGAATGGATTAACGCTTGGAGAATTGGGGAGCCTTACGAGCCTTGTGAAGACCGTATTTCTTACGCTCGACAACTCTGGAGTCGACTGTAATAAGTCCGTTAGCCTTCAAGACCTTACGGAAATCAGCATTGACAAGAGTCAAAGCACGAGAGATTCCCAAACGAGCTGCATTCTCTTGAGCGGAATATCCACCACCATTGACAGTGATGTTGATATCGAATCTTCCAGTCATACCGGTGAGATCCAAAGGTCTCTTAAGATCGAGGAGAAGATACTTGTTAGGGAAGTATTTCTCAGGATCCTCACCATTGATGGTGATCTTTCCAGAACCAGTCTTAACGAAAGTACGAGCGACTGCAGATTTTCTGCGGCCAGTTGCGTAGTAGACAGGAGCTTGATCCTTATTGGTGATTACTTTCATGGTAGCCATAATTACTTGTCCTCCTCACGATAGATGTCGCAAAGTTCAACCTTGACAGGTTGTTGAGCCTGTTGTTCATAGTTCTCATCCTTGTAGACATAGAGCTTCTTGAACTGAGCTTTGCCCAAAGAAGTGTGAGGAATCATACCTCTAACGGCACGCATAAGCATCTCTTCAGGATATTGTTCGATCATGACCTTAGCTGAACGAGTACGGAGTCCGCCGTAGCTGGATCTCTTGTTATCGTAATAGTTCTTTGTCTTGAGCTTGTTACCAGAGAGATAAACCTTAGAAGCGTTGATGACGATGACATAGTCACCACAATCAACAGAAGGAGTGTAATCAACCTTCTCCTTACCCATCAAAACGACAGCGATTTCGCTGGCGAGACGTCCGAGGGGCTTCCCTGCGGCGTCTACCAAGAACCACTTTTTGGAGCCGTTTGCAACCTGCTCCTTTGTAAGTTGTGTAGTCTGCCTTTGCATTTTGCTTTCAATCCTTTTTGTAAATATATTTGTTTGGGCCTTGTCTTTGCTTCAATTTACCGGGTTGAAAAGCCGGACAATAGCCAAAAAATAATTATAATCCAATTAAAAGAATAGTCAATGTTTTTATTTAGTTTTAGTAAAGTTTATTGCTGTTCAGCAATTGAAATCTCATCAATCAATATTATTTCCTTTTCTAATATTGCAGTTGCGACATAAAGTTTGAAGATTGCTGGGTTCAGTCTTACCTCCTTTTGAGATAGGCTGGATATGATCTATTTCTAATGACTCTTTTTCTGTAGATCCACAATTTACGCAAGTATAACCATCTCTTTCAAATATTTCTTGTCTTAATTCATTAGAGACTTTCGCTCTCTCTACTCTTACAATAGAATTCCACACTTCCTCACTATAAAATCGTCTTCCATCTATTACTTTAGAAGAGTCAATGCTTTTTAAAACATCTATGATTTCATTTAAATCAAATGATTCTTTTTTCTCATCAATAACTCGATGCATTCGCCCTCTCTTCAAATAAAGATGAACTTCAGCATAAAAATCAGTATTTACCTTCTCGATCAAATCATTGAAAACTATAGATTCAATATTTCTCAATTTTTCTTCATCCAAGTCTTCGATAGAAACGTCAAAATTTCCTAATTTATCCTTTGCTAAGTCAACTTTGCTTTTATAATCAATTTCCTTGCTAATGTTATTATTCCTGCTTTTTATAATCCTTCTAACACTCAAAGTATTCAAATGAAATTGATATATCAAATAATCCTTACAGCTAATATCTTCAAAGTTCCTAGTCGAATCATAGCAATTTTTATATATTAAAGGATAAATAGGACTGAATTGATATTTACTATTCAGTTCTTTTATCGCTCTTATAGCTAAGCTGTGCTCATTGACAAAATCGACATACTTCCTATTTCGTCTTTTACCAATAATCTTATGTTTTTTATCCTTATCGGTAGCTTTAATTTTTCTAACAAATAAATAAATCGAAATACATATTAAGGATAATAGCAAAGAAATAAACACAATTGAGATAACCTGCATTTAAAGCTTAATGATCCTTTCTTTAAAAAGTTTACTACACTTTTTTATTTGTTAAAGAGAATAAAATAATCCTTTATTTGTTAAACAGAATAAAATAATTCTTTACATTCGATTAAACATAATCTGAGTATTGTAAATTAATAAACAATCATATCTACAATACAAACCTAGTCAACTTCCTTCATTGTTTTAAGCTTTATTTTATCAGTCCTATTGTTGAAAGCCCTTTTTAAAATTGATAAAGAAAAAAATGTTTATTATTGAAAACGGGTAAAGAATTCATAAAGAAACTGTAAATCCCAAATGAAGAGATTAGACTAGATGATTAGATTTTTCACACAATTTAGGGGGAAATATAATAGTATGAAAAAGTCAGTCTTAATTCTTATGGCCGGTTTGTCTTTGCTTTCATTAGCTTCATGTTCTAAGAAAGATGGTGATAATGGAAGTACTCTTAAGATTGCTTTGGTTACCGATTCTGGAACTCTCAACGATCACAACTTCAATGAGACTTCATGGAATGCTGTAAATGATTGGGCTATCGAAAATGGTGGCGGAACAAAAACCAGCAACAACGTTGTTACTGGTGGAACAATAGAAACTAAGTATTACCAACCTTCTGCTGTCAATGGCGACTTCACTACTGCTCAAAGAGTCTCTGCTATCGATTCCGCAGTCGAATGGGGTGCTAAGTTTGTCGTACTTCCTGGATATTTGTTCCAACCTGTTGTAAAGAAGGTTCAAGCTAAATATCCTAATGTCTCTTTCCTGGCTTTGGATTGTGTTGCCCAAGATAGTGATGATAACTACGCCGAGTACACCTTAAATGACAATGTCGCTATGACTCAATATCATGAGGAACAAGCTGGTTGGTTTGCTGGTTATGGTGCCGTCAAGGATGGATTGACAAAGCTCGGATTTATCGGTGGTATGGCCGTCCCTGCTGTCAAACGTTACGGATTTGGATATATTCAAGGTGCTGAAGCTGCCGCTAAGGAAATGGGCCTTGCCGACAATGCAGTCAGCATGGAATACTACTATGCTGGACAGTTTGCTTCAACTCCTGAAGCAACTGAGTTTGCCAGCCAATGGTATGCAAACGGAACTGAAACAATCTTTGCTTGCGGTGGTGCTGTTTATAACTCAGTTACAACAGCCTTGAGCACCTCTGGAAAGGATGCTTCATGGATTGGTGTTGATACTAACCAACACGCTGATACTTCCATCAAGCCTGATAAGATGAATGAGAAGATCTTGACTTCTGCTACCAAAGGTCTCGCTGCTTCAATCAAGAGTGCTCTCACCGAGTGGAATACTCACGACCAAAAGTTAGATGCTAAATATGCTGGAAAGACTTTGAACCTCGGAATTGAAGACGATGCCGTCGGTCTTGCAACTCCTGAGAACTCCGGAGACAGCGGATGCTGGAACTTCAAGAAATGGACTATTGCAGACTATAACGCCGCAGTCACCAAGATGAAGAAGGGAGAAATCACTGTTTCTTCTGACGTTGAAAATCTTCCCACAACCACAAAGGTCAAAGTGTCAACTCACAACAAATAAGCTTCGACTTAAAGGAGAGGTAAGGGGCTTCCTTACCTCTTTTTTTTAAATAAGGAGAATGAAAATAGATGGAAGAAGAGAATATAGAAAATGTACTAGAATTACGACATATAACTAAGATTTTTCCGGGAATCAAAGCTAACGATGATGTTTCTCTCACCCTCAGAAAAGGTGAAGTTCATGCTTTGCTAGGTGAAAACGGAGCTGGGAAATCTACTTTAATGTCTATGGTTTCCGGTCTTTATCAACCAGACGAAGGTGAAATACTTTTGAATGGTAAAAAAGTCAATATCAAAGATCCTCACCAAGCTTCCGACCTAGGAATAGGAATGGTTCACCAACATTTTATGCTGGTCGGAGTGTTCACTGCTTTGGAAAATATAATCTTAGGTGTTGAACCTACAAATAAACTAGGATTTATTCAGCCTAAAGAAGCTAGACAAAAACTTGTAGATTTGTGCAAAAAATTCAACTTTAACATCAACCTAGATGAAAAAGTTGATGATATGAGTGTTGGCGAACAACAAAAAGTTGAAATCTTAAAAATGTTGTTCAAAGATTCAAACATTCTGATTTTTGATGAGCCTACTGCTGTTTTGACTCCTCAAGAAATCGATGACTTAATGGTTTCCATTAGAAACTTAGCAAAGGAAGGAAAGTCAATACTATTCATCTCCCATAAGCTCGATGAAATCATGAAGGTCACTGACAGAGTTACCATCTTAAGAAAAGGAAAATGCGTTGGAACGCTCAACACTAAAGAGACCAACGCTAAGGAACTCTCTAAAATGATGGTCGGACGTGATGTCCAATTAGTGACCTCAAAAGGTGAATGCAATCCAGGTGCGGATGTCCTAACCATAAACAATTTAACTGTATTCAACCAAGAAAAAGAGAAAGAGACAGTAAAGCATGTCTCTTTCAATGTCAGACGCGGTGAAATTGTATGTCTCGCAGGTATCGAAGGTAACGGTCAAACCGATTTAATTTACGCAATAACAGGTTTGTGCAAAGCTAAAGAAGGTGAAATCGTCCTTCATAATGTCAAGAATCAAAAATACAGCGAAAAGAAAAAACTAGAAATAGAAAAGAAACATAAAGAATACACCGTCCCTGAGTATGTCGATGTACATTTGGAAAAACTTACTATTAGAAAACGTTCATTAGCCGGTCTTTCACATATCCCTGAGGATCGTCAGAAATATGGATTGGCTTTGGACTTTTCCTTGGCTGATAACCTCGTTTTAAGAAAATACTTTCAAAGACCATATGAAATATTCGACTTAAGAAATAAGAAAAAAATAAACGAATACGCTAATGAATTGATTAAAAAATATGATATTCGTTCAAGCTTAGGTCCAGTATCTACAGTTAGGTCGATGTCTGGTGGAAACCAACAAAAAGCAATCATTGCAAGAGAGATGGATACAAATTGCCCCCTATTGATAGCTGTCTCTCCTACAAGAGGTTTGGATGTGGGTGCAATTGAAAATATTCATAAACAGTTAATTCAAAACAGAGACGAAGGAAAAGCCGTTCTTCTAGTATCACTAGAACTCGATGAGGTAATGAATTTGTCCGATAGAATTCTAGTCATGCACGATGGTGAAATAGTTGCTGAATTGAATCCTAAGGAGACCACTGTACAAGAAATTGGTCTCTATATGTTAGGAACAAAGAAGCAAGAAAGGAGTAAATAATATGAAAGAAACATGGAATAAGATAACATCTGCTTTATCTAAGTTCTTCAAAGATGTTTATTCTAAAGTATTGACTCCTATCGGGCATTTCTTCCAGTTTATTTGGAACTGGTGTTACACAAATGTATTCACCCCCGTTGGTCATTTCTTCCAATTTATTTGGAACTGGTGCTACACAATTGTATTAACCCCTGTTGGACATTTCTTCAATAAAGGTTGGAACTGGTTTACCAACACAAAGACTGGTGCAGCAGTAAGAAAATTCTTCTCTTGGTCATACTCGCATGAAGCTGTTAGAGCTACAACCTCAAGTATCTTTTGTATTCTGATAGGTCTTTTCATCGGTTTCATAGTAATGATGATTCGTGATCCTTCAAGTTGCTTTGAAGGCTTAGGAGTAATATTTGTATCCGGTGCAAAAAATCCAACCAATTTCGCAAATGTCTTAGTAGAAATGACACCGATGATTTTGGCTGGTATCTCGATATCGTTTGCTTTTAAATTAGGCTTGTTCAATATTGGAGTAACAGGTCAATTGACAATGGGTGCTTTCCTTTCAATTTTGACTGGATTAGCTGGTGCAGATTGGTACTGGTGTTTATTGGTTGGAATGTTGGGAGGAGCTGCAGTTGGATCTATAAGTGGATTCTTAAAAGCAAAGTTCAATGTCAATGAAGTCTTATCCGGAATCATGCTCAACTGGATCGTCTACTATTTAACCGGTCTAATTGGATCAAATCTTCCTGACACATGGATTGATAAGAACAATAACACAAAACTTACAATCATGCCTAAGACTGGAAGACTACCTTCATTAGCAGGCCCAGGAATATTCGAAGATGTCACTTGGGGATTAATCATTGCAGCTGTCATCGCTATTATCATTTGGTTCATTCTTAGATATACAAGATTTGGATTCGAGCTCAAGCTTTGTGGCTCCAACAAATATGTAGCAAAATATGCTGGTATAAACCAAAATGGTAAGATTGTTCTTTCATTGCTCATCAGCGGTGCAATAGCAGGAATTTGTGGATACATGGTATATGGTGCTGCCACACCTACACAATTCACTTACGGTGCCTTGGATGGAGTCATGATTAGTGATGGATTCAATGGAATTTCAATCGCATTGATAGGTCAGACCAATCCTATTGGATGTATCTTCAGTTCGTTCTTCTTGTCCTATATCAACCAAGCTCAAACAAGAATCGTCAACGTCTCAGCTTCATATAGTAAATACTATATGGAATTGGTCAAAGCAGTCATCGTCTACGGTGCAAGCTTAAGCTCATTCATCGGTTACTTGTTGAAGAGAAGAAATGAGCGTAAGAAAGATGATGTAGATCTAAAGTTTAGAAGTCTTTTCAAGAAAAAAGGCGATGAAGTCAATGCTGAAGGAAGGAGTAAATAGATATGAATTTCTTAGTTGATATAGCTCCACTTACTTATGGTTCAATTATCTTCTTACTGATAGTATATGGTGTTGGATTTACCTTAGGTTCATTCGGTGGATTATTCTCAGAATGCTCCGGTATCATCAATATCGCCTTGGATGGTGCAATGTTGATCGGTGCTTTCTCAGGAATTTCGTTCTGTAGAGGTATAGCTGGGGCGATGAATGGAAATCCTTTGATATCAAATTACTGGTTTGCTAATTTGATTTACATACTAGGTTTAATTGTATGTATACTCATCTCTCTAGCATTCTCATTCTTACTATCATTCGTGTCAATCAAATTCAAAGCAGATCAAACAATTGTCGGAACTGCACTGAATAGCGTTGTAACAGCTATCGTTTTGATTGCTAATACAATTATCTTAAACAAGGATAAGCCTGAAGTTGACGTCTCAATGTTTATGAGCGCAACAAACATTAAATCCGGAAATGAATTTATCGATGGCTGTTTCTCTAATATGAATTTAACTCTCGTGATTGGAATCATAATGATTGTTATTTTGGTTCTCACTATGAACAAAACTAAATTCGGTCTTAGATTGAGAGCATGCGGTGAAAACCCACAAGCTGCTGATTCTGTCGGAATCAATGTCAATAGAATGCGTTACATCGGAACCGCTATAGGAACCGCTGCCGCCGGTGCTGGTGGATACATAATATTCTCTTGTTTGAAGTTAGGTGAATGGAGTTTAAATTCAGGTGTCTTCGGTTACGGATTCTTGGTCTTAGCAATAGAAATTCTAGGAAACTGGAAGGCTATAAATGTAACCATCTCTGCTTGGATTTTTGCAGCATTCTTCGCTTTTGCAAACTTCATGACAGTTGCCTTCAGCTCAGGAAATGCTTTCTATAACAGCAAAGCTTTCTATATGTTGCTTCCATATTTACTCACATTGTTATCATTGATCATCTTCTCAAAGAAAAGCCATGCTCCAAAGAGTGAAGGTATTCCATACGACAAATCGAGTAGATAATGATATAAAACTTAAAAGACTCCATCGAAATGATGGAGTTTTTTTATTCACTTCAGTTAAACTTCAATAAAATATTGAGGTGGTTAAATTTAATTAAATAGACTCGTTAGAGGAATTTTAATTTTGAGTAAAATCCTATTTTTGCTAAAACAAATCAAGGATGGAAATCACATTTATCTGGCTGTCTTAAAATTTGCAATCTTTTTTATAGAACTAATGTGTGGAATCTTAGCAGGAGTTCTAATAATTTTCTATAATTTTTTATCCTTTTGCTTTGGAATGGATGCTAGTGTTAAATGTTACATTCATACTCGTACATTTCTTCATAAAAGCAATCAAAAAATACTAAATCAAAAAATTCACTACAACTTTCAAAAAAAGTAATAGTGAATACATAAATAGACAAAAGATTAAATTTCGAAGTTAACCCTATTCAGTTCAATCTTTGGATGTCTTTTCCTCCACTGACGATTCTTCATCAGCAAGTTTTATAAGACCTTTTTCAAGAGCAACATAGGGATGCTTAAATTTCTTTCCGTTATAATCAACTACAATGTTTCCTTTGACATCGATGTCTAAAATAGTACCTTCTCCTCTAGCCCCTTTAACTTTTTTTCCAATCAATTCTTTTTTATCTGACATTTTGACTTGCTCCTTTCTTAAATTTTATCGTACAATTCCTTAATTTTCAATTTATTTGATCATCAAGTTCAAGCTAGATTCATTCAAATAGAAGTGCTTAAAAATCCTAACTTTTATAAATTATAGATTTTAAATTCAAACTGATATTGATCACTTTTTCATTATTTGATAAGTTACTTTGTTCAATAATTGGCAATGTAACTGATATTCCCTTAATTACTTAACGCCTAAACAATTTAAGGAGCTAGTTTTCCCCTTAAATTAAGAAAAATGTCTACTTTCTACTGATTAGTCCAAAAATACCACCAGCAAAGGCAGTCCTAAATAAATATTATTCTATTTTTTATAAATATACCTAGTATTGCGAGAAGTCCCTATTTTTTCAACAACTCCGCTTTTTACAAGCTTTCCTAAGACACTCTCAATAGTAGTAACACTTACATCTGGTAATACTTTATATATATCCGCTTTAGATAATGGTGTGATGCTGTTTTTCAATGTTTCTTCAATACGATTTGTCTTAGATAGTTTTTTACCATTGACAACACTAAATCTCATATCTAGTTCTCTATAGCAACGAAGAAGCATAAATATAAAGTTCTCTACAAAAGCAAAATAATCATTTTCGTTAAGGTCCCATCCCTTTGATGAAATTCTTAGTGCCTCATAGTAAAGATCTTTATATTTATTGATTTGTTCCTCGTATGAAATATATTTAACAACGTCATATCCTTCTTTATATAAAAGCAACAAAGATAAAAGTCTACTCATTCTACCATTTCCATCTGAGAAAGGATGTATACATAAGAAATCTAAAATGACGCATGGAATAAGCAATAACGGATTTATACCATAATCTTGTTTCGCTGATAAATAGGCAAAATAAAGCTGTTCCATTGCTTTTGGTGTTTCTGATGCTGGTGTTGGACAAAAACGAACACTTCTATTACCATTCGCATCAATCTCTAATATAACATTGTCAGTATCTTTGTATTTTCCACCATACTGATCGTTTGTATATGAAAGCAACATTGAGTGAAGTGACAATATAGTATTCTCTGAAAAATCTAATGTTTTATAATTCATGTGTATTAGATTGAGCGCATCTCTATAACCTGCAATCTCAGCTTCATCATGATTTAAAGGCGCACTGTTTTTATTTACGATTTCTTGTATTCTACTATCGCTAGTTATGATGCCTTCAATAGCATTTGAGCTTTTAACTGATTGTACCTTAGCAATCTTCTCTAATTCATTAAATGCATCAGTATAGATTCTTTGCCTATCCAATGCTTTATTTTTCAATTCACCAATAGATAATGCTAACGTGATAAATTTAGATGGTATGTTAGTATTTTTTAAAAACGAATAATCAAACTTATGCATATATTCCTCCTAACGTGCATATATTTTAACAAATAATATGCAGATATTTAAGCACTTTGTGGGTTAATCTGCATATTATTTATATTTTTATATGCATTAAAACTATTTAATATGCAAAAGGAATCAACTCAACGATTCTATTGAACAATTAATCAGGGCTTCTCAAAAAAATAATCAATCATATAAATTTAAATTTCATAAAACAAAAAAGTCATCAGGTTTTAGTCTCTAAAAAGACTTGATCTGATGAATATAGTGGCAAAATCGCAAAAAAGAGGTTAAAACACTTATTTTGATGTGAACCCCATTTACTGTTCGATGACTCAAGTCCAAGATTTGGGGTTAACGTCATTTAAACTTATTTTAACAAGAAAAAAGGCTAATACCGAAGTATTAACCGCATTTACTGAATATGGTGCCGACAAGTGGATTCGAACCACCAACCCTTCGCTTACGAAGCGACTGCTCTACCCTTAAGAGCTATGCCGGCACAACTTTGATATTTTAAAACAATTATCGCTTAAAAACAACATCTCTATATTTACTAAAAGAAAGAGATGATTCGTATTAATTAATGTTAAAGATTTTTATTGAGGTTTAATTATCTATTATTTTCTTACCAACCATTTGTTGGTCCAAACACTACGCTCTAGCTCAATAGAATTGTTGCAGCTAGGACAAACTACATAGCCACTATCACTAACATAAGTCTCTCCAAAGAATGGTTTTATATCTGTTTGAGTAATAGCCAATTTAGCACCACAAGTAACACATGTGATTTTAATTTCCTTTCCTTCCTTTAACACTTTCATAAATAATGTACTCCTATCTAAAAAAATTTTATTAATTCAAGCGCTTAAAAAGTGCTAAATTATTTATTTAATAAATACTTCCTAAATATCCGCTTAGTTGAGTATAATAATTTTAAATAATTTAAATTTTAATATTTAAAATTAAAATTATCTATTTTTAATTAATACGAATTAATATAAAGAAATTAAAAATCACTCCTTTGAAGGAGTGATTTGAATTTACATAAACTGTTACTTAATCCAAATATTTTGAATCGAAGTTATCAATGAATCATAGATTGAAGCAATATTCTCAGGAAGCTCATTATCACCACCGAACAAGCTTGTTGAAGGATGCCAATTTTGATATGTCGTTTTTACTTTAGACTTTGCATTATTTATCTTGGCAATAACTGCTAAAGCTTCTTCTTTGCTAGTCACTTTTTGGACTTCAGGTTTCAAAGCAGCGACATCTTCTTTAGCCTTAGCTTCCATCAATCCATCATACTTATCTATATTATCTGCGATGAGCTTAGCCTTAAAAGCGTCATAATCAGAATCTTTTACAGCACCATTTTCATCGATAGCAAAGACATTCTTGCTCAATTGCATAGCTTTGCTCATAGTTGAACTAACAACTGCTAAGTCATCATAAGAAGTTATAGATCCAGCCAATTCAGCAATCTTATTTCTAAGCTTGGTGTTGACTTCCAAAGCTTTGGCTATAGAAGCATCGATTGAAGTTTTATTGTCACCATAGAACATAGAATATTGAGGATAGGTGGTAGAGCAATCATCGAATATAGTGCAATCTTTATCAATAATCTTTCCAATCTTATCAAAGGAATCATATAAGGATTCTTCTTTGGTGTCTTCTACTATGACATTTACATACTCATCGTACAATGAGGCATACTTAGTCATCAAAGCATCTAACTTTGCCTTCTCAGCTTCAGTATAGCTAGATTCATAGTTCTTGAAATAAGACAGTGTAACAACATTGAATCCGTCTTCCCCAAATACCTCAGTATCGTCAGCTAACTTACCAGCGATTGTCAATCCATCCAAATTTGCTTGATCAAATGAATCTACATATGTCTTTGATTTATTAAACAATTTAATTCCTTCATCATATGCCAATCCGACATATACTTTACTGCTACTAGTTCCATTAGCAGGCTTTACAAAGTCATAAGTTTCAGGATTGAACAATCCTTTAGTATATGTATCCAAAGCTTCGACTTCAGCTCCGACCTCAGCAATCTTTTCTCCATAAGCAGAAGTTAATTCGATGTTTTCACCTTTAGATTTAATGATGTCTTTTGCATCGACACCATAACTTGCATCGGCGCTGAAATCATAATATTCATCAACTTTATTCTTCAAAGCTTTGTATTTTTGATATGAAGCCTGAGCTTTCAAAGCTCCTTCATCCATCTCGTCTAAAGCATCAGCTTTTAAGTCCTTAGTAGTAGGATCTAATTTCAAAGCTAAGTCGACACCGACAGGAAGCGATCCTAAAGCCATGACTCCAGCAGTGACATCAAAACCGGTAAATGTAGAAACATCGGCATTAGCAACTTTGGTGAATTCCAAAGAGAGGGAAACATTGCTGAGTGTTGCCATTCCGCCAGTCAAATCGTTCATATAAACATTGGCATCAGTAATTCCAGTATCATTTAATCCCAAGGTAATAATCGTCTTATGATTTCCAGTAGTTTCATCATCTACGCCTTCGATAGAACCTTCAAGTCCAGTAGCTAAAACACTCAATGCTTTTGCTATAGCGTTGTCCTCAAGATTGAATGAAGGAAGTAAAGCTTCCAAGATGGACATATCAAATCCCTTATTGAGCATTCCATCTTCTCCAAAAGCAATATCGATGAATGCTTTGAGTGTATCAGCCAAATTTGAAGTATTAGGAATTTCAGGTAATGTCAACTCTGTTTCGGCATATTCTCTCAAAGTTTTCTCATCATTTTTCAATGCTCCAGTTTCATCTTTAGGAGTGACTTCGGCATAATAATAGACATTTTGTCCATCCTTATAGTCGATATTCATCTGACCATATGAATTGGATCCATCGAATTTATTGCTATAGAAGTTAGCGGCATTCATCTGCAAATCAGAAATATAAGGAATAGAAGATAAATCGATTTCCCCAATTCCCATAGATGAAACGAGCTGTAAAAGACTGAACACTGAATTCAAAGCGTGGAGAGGAGAGGCTCCAGCATCTGTTCCATCCTTTTCTTTGTGGATAGCAGTAGCATCTTTAACAACTATTTGTGCATCAGCATTCTCGCCACTTCCAAACTTTCCATTGACAGTACGATAAGACAAATCGAAAGGAGCTGCCAAATCTATCATCTTGCCGCCCATTAAATCAACACTGGCATACAAAGCACCTTCTTGTCCTTTGACACCGATGACATCCTCTTCCTTAGATGAAGAAGTATTACCAGTCTTTCCTGTATCTGTAGCAGGAGTTGTTGGGACTAAAGGTGTGCTAGGACTAGTAGAAATACTAGAAGTACTAGAAGAAGCTTCGCCTCCACAGCTTATTAGCATTGTAGACATGACTAACAACAATCCAATTGAATATCTTTTTTTCATTATATTTACCTCATTAAATGAACTTGTCTCTTTTGAAGACAAGTCCATTCTAAACTCATTTGAAAGATTAAAAAAATAAAAAATCAATTAATAATTAAACTACTTAATAGTAAAAAAATCCTACTATCTTTTGATAATAGGATTAGTATACATATAATTATTTAAGACCTCATAGATTCAATTATTCATTTCTTTTCATAGCATCTACCGGTTTCATATTAGCTATAGAATAGGAAGGAATCAAGGCTGATAAAATTGCCGTACCAAAAGATAAGACGAATAGAACCATTCCTTGAATCCAATTGAATGACAGCATAGATAATGGCGACATACCCATCAAAGAAACTAACAAAGTATTGAGTGTCGGAGTCAAAGACCAAGTTATTGCAAAGGATAATATGAAATTGACAGCAGCTATCAATAAACTTTCTATAACGAATATTGCAAAAACATCTCTACTAGTCGAGCCTAATCCTTTAAGAATTCCTATATCTTGTTTCTTAAAAGCAACAGATGTAAATATAAAGTTCATAGTAGTCAGAACGGCTATGATTCCAATTCCAATCGCTATGTACATAGCATAAGTAGATATTCCAGTAATCGTTCCTAAGAACGATGAATCTAGTTTAGAAGCTATGTATGAATTTATTGTGTAGCTCTTTTGAATATAGGATCTTTGAATATAGTAAGTATCGGCTTTGACAGTCAAATTGTGTTTAGACTTGCTGAAACCATATACTTGTTTTATTTCATCCTTAGAGTTTGTCGGAACATAAACTCTAGAAATTAAATTAATTCCGTCCTTTTCTCCTTGTATGTCGTATTTCTTAATATTATTAACAGAAAAAGCCGATGGGCTGAAGAAGACTGTCGTTTCCATTCCCGTACTTCTTCCATCGGTAGAGCTTGAAAAATCGACATATGATTGAATAATCTTGTCCTTACTATTATCTTCAGCCTCGAGATTATTCATAGCAGTCTCAATATCTTCTTTGTTTAAATCGGTCTTAACTACTCCCACGACCTTATAGATGGTCTCAGATTCATTCAAAGAATTTGTGTCAAAACTCTGATATATCTTAATCTTTTTTCCTAAGATGTTTTTATATAAATTCTCACTATTAAAGCATCCTTTTTCGACTAAAGTTCCACTAGCTGAATCAGTATAATCGTAATACCCAGTCTCATTGAACATAGTTAAGAAATAATCAGTCAAAACTATTTCATCAGCGGCAGAAGGAGCTTTACTTCCGTCTACTAAGCTGAAGTCTTTATAGGCCTCGATTTGAGATAAATCATCTAATGGCGAAATGAAATAAGTTGATAGTTTTAAATAAGAAGGTAAAGAATCAATTCTATCTTGTGGAATGCTCTTCTTAATATTTATATTCAATGTTCTATAAGCTGAAATAGCTCCTTTATAGGAGTCCTTTATGTTGTTGTAATCTTCATCAGACATATATACTGTCGACTCAGTGTTATCTTCTTTGAAGACTTGTTTGTATAAAGTTATAGCATCAGTTCTATAGATGTCAGCAGAAGATGCGTAGGTATCACTCGCATCATAAGTAGATACTTCCAAAGCAAGTCCAAAGAACGTAAACGAAATAATCGAGAGGATGAAAGTAAAGACCAGTCTAACCCATCCCGATTTCAAAGAACTCATAGCCAATTTCAATATTGTTGTAAATGGAATTCTTCCATTCTTTGAATTGTATTTGATATCAGGATTTATATTCTTTTCTATATCGTCTTTATTAGTCTTCGAAAATCCAACTGGTAAATCCATCGAATCATCATTGGCCATCAAATCGACTGGAAATCTAACCTTGTCTTTATATGTTATGTAGGATGGTCCATCATAAGAACTAGAAGCTTCGTTTATGACTGATAAGTCCTTATCAGTCATATTTTTATACTGTCTATTTTAATAAGACCTTCCCCCACTTTATGAAGGACTGTCGATCCGTCTAACACTTCGCCTTCGCTTGAATGTCTTGTGATATCATCGACTATCAAGCCATTTTTAAGTCTTATTATTCTATCTGCATAAGTCTCAGCACAGGATGCGTCATGAGTTACACAGACGACAAGACAAGTCTTAGATAATTCTTTCAGCAGATCAAATATATCTCTAGAAGTAGTCCCATCCAAGGCTCCCGTAGGTTCATCTGCCAATATGACTCTAGGATGTTTTACCAAAGCTCTAGCAATTGCTACTCTTTGTTTTTGACCGCCTGATATTTCGCTAGGTTTCCTATTTGAAAGTTCAGCAATTCCTACTTTCTTCAATATTTCCTGAACTTTATCTTCATTATTTTTTCCGTATTTCAATTCATAGGCCAAGGATACATTATCATGAACAGTGAAACTATTTATGATGTTATATTCCTGAAAAATAAATCCAATATATTTATTTCTATAGGCATTGAAGTCTGTGGAATTAAATGATTTTGAAGACTTTCCAAACAAAATCAAATCACCCGAATCAAATGTATCGAGACCGCCTACAACATTTAAGAATGTCGACTTACCAGATCCAGACTTTCCTAATATGAAAACTAATCCTCTATCTGGAAGAGTGACTGTTATCCCCTTCAACGCCTCTACCTTTTGACCATCTTTAGTCTTATATACTTTATGTAAATCTTTAAGTTCTATCATATTTAGTCCTTTAAAAATCAAAACAAATAAACAAGTATAGTTTTAAATTAAATATTTGTTTATTGCTATAGTTAAATTAGTTAATCATTTATTGTTTTTAATGAATACTTTATTAAAACTAATGTGTATATTCAAAAAGAGGAAAATTTTTATATATGAAAAATAAAAAAATTATATATTGCTTGTCTTTATTGACTTTATCTATGACCTTATCTTCATGTGGAAATGATATCTCAGTTCCATCTGTCCCACCTATAGATACAGGTAATTCAAGTGTAGTCGAAGAAGAAGGAAAAGCTTCAGATAGACCTGAAGCACCTATAGAAAACAGCTATGTTCCTGGCAGTGCTCCTAAAGATTATGATGGAAAATCAATATCTGATATAGGTACTAAAAAGAAATCTTCAGCTTATAAAGCATTCTTCTATGCCGAACATAAATTAGCTAATTCAAATTATTTCACCTACATTCAATCTGCTAATTTAAATGCTTATATTGGATCTGCTGTCGCATTTAAACAAGATGTCAGCGGATTTAGAGTCTTCATGAATAACGCTGGATTCGGTCAATCGATAACCAAATCACAAAAATCCAGTGGATTCCTGGCTTTGATGTCAGTTCCATCAGCAGTTCAAAAATACGAGGATATATCAGCTAATAAAGTAGGATATAGGCAGAATAAATCCGAAGAAAAGGATTCTATTGAAATTAAAACAGGTGAGAATGAAACAGATGGAAAGTATATCTATGGGTCATTCGATTCTGATAAGTACGATCAAAAAAAGATGATGACAAAAGAGGATTATGAGAATTACTGGGGTCATAACCTCTGGGGACTTACTAGTTATACAGTCCCATCATCAAACGCTATATATAAAGCTGATATCCAAAACATCGATGCTGGAAACTCAATAACTCTTTCATACGAATTCACTACCAAAGATACTGCTATAAATGGAGTGGATGCATCTAAAGGATATCAAAAAGAGCAGCAACAAATGTTAGGACAAGCCACTGCTAGTGTTTCAGTCACTATTGATAGCTTAAAAATCGAATTAACACTAGACAAGGATTTATTTCCAACAAAAGTTCACTGCATCGAAGAGTACACAGCTAGTGCAATGGGACAAAGTATCATCAAAATCAAAAACGACATCGTCAACGTATATAAAAAGATAGAAAATGTGGACGATATCTCCATACCAGAATATAAACAAGACTATCAATTTGGAATTAATGCGTTCACTAACTAACCCTATTCAAAGCTTATATGCTTGTGCATATAGGCTTTTTTTATGCATAAAAGCATAATTTTTTCTATTTTTAAACTGTGATCAAGAAAATATAAAAGCTGGTATTCAATATGAAATTTCCTTTTTTCATCGAAAGACCTAATAATTTTTTGAAACTTCTTAAAAAAGTTGTTGAAACTTTCAAGACTCAATGATAGAATAGCAAAGCACTCAAAAAGAGCTGGAAATTTAGCTCAGCTGGTAGAGCATCTCCTTTACACGGAGGGGGTCAGGGGTTCGAGTCCCTTAATTTCCACCATTGAGTACAAAATAAGTACCGGCATACATGGGCGGTTAGCGAAACGGTTAAACGCGGCAGACTGTAAATCTGTTCCTTCGGGTTCAGTGGTTCGAATCCACTACTGCCCACCATGATTGGGGTATAGCCAAGCGGTAAGGCAAGGGACTTTGACTCCCTCATGCTTTGGTTCGAATCCAAATACCCCAGCCATTTGTTTTTGTTATGACTCGTTAGCTCAGCCGGTAGAGCACATGACTTTTAATCATGGGGCCATGAGTTCAAATCTCATACGAGTCACCATTTGTTTATTTTCTGCCCTGGTGGCGAAACTGGTAGACGCAAGGGACTTAAAATCCCTCGAGGCCAAACCCCTCATGCCGGTTCGACTCCGGCCCAGGGCACCACATAGAGCGTCATAGCCTGGCACGAAAGTGTCAGGTTTTTCGTTTGTTTAAGAAATCATTTCAAATAAAATGGACTACAAACCCGTAGTCCTTTTTATTTATTCTTTTTGAATTTCGACTTTATATATCCTTTAAACATATTCCAAATATAATGTTTATCCATACAAGCAAATCTAAATTCTTTATACTTCAATTTATTTGCGTCGATATAAACATCTAACATAAGCTCAGCGATATAGCCGAAGACTCTTTTATCCTGACCTATATATTCATCTAGATCAATTCTTTTTTCTACTTTTCCTAACAATTCAAACAACCAATCCAAATATGCATTAGCAGTTTCTTTCTTGGCTACGAACATATTGAAATAATGACCATAGACTCTTCTCATCACTTTCTTATAAGACTTATAGTATTTAGGATAATCAGTCTTGATTATATCTTCTGTGACTTTAAGTCCTTCCTTTTTATGTGCCAATATGTAATGAAGATAATTGGTGTGAATAACCATGACAACTTTGGCCGGTAAAATAAAATCATATTTCTCCAATGTTTTCTCTATTTCTTTTTCACCGATTATATTATCTAAAGATTTCTTGCAGAATAAACTCTTCATAAGAAACCTTCTATAATGCGCGATTCCAAAATACTCGTATTCATTATTTCTATAAGCCCAATAAGCTCCGGTCAATTCACAATAGCTAGCATTCTTGTTAGAAATATTGTCACCCGTATTATCTAAGCAATTATAAAAATGCTCATTTCTAAAATCAGCTCCAACTTCAATTGGAACATAAATCGGATTAGATGGCATCAAAGCCTTCTTATGAGCCATGACACCAATAAATATCTTTTGATTCATACCTAAAATTATAGCATAAATAGTATGATTTTAAATTACATAAGAAAATCATAAGAAATCACTCTAAACAACTTGTATTTATAAATACATAATTCACATCTAAAATGATATACAAGATTCTATAGATTAGACACTACTACTAGTAATCGGTAAAAATATAGAATTCTACATAAAAGGCGATTACAATGATTAAAAAAGATAAATATTTAAATCAGTTAATAAAATCTAAAGAATATGGATTTCCAAAAATTATTACTGGAATAAAAAGACGTGGTAAGTCATATCTTCTTGAAGAAATATATAAGAACTATCTAATCTCTAGTGGTATTAACAAAAATGATATTATCATCATGGATTTAGATAATAATCTCCTACCATATTAACTTCATATGCAAAAAGAAGTGCTTAAGCATTTCATTTAATTCATAAAATCGTTAACTTTGATGCAAAAATTGAATTGATAATTATTCCAAAAACAAATGAATACTAATGAGTTATAATTAACTTTAAGTGAGTAAATAAAATGATACATTTAAAAAGTTTCAATACTTTAAGAAAAATTGTAGGGATTAAAAGCTTATTATCTTTCTTTGGCAGAGCAAGTAAAAAAGCCATTTATTTAAACCAGGGTAGACAAGGATTAGACCCCAGTCAAATAAAAGCAGCTGATATCCTATTCAAAGATATAGCTATTAAATACAAATATGCTCCTAAAAGTACAGAGCCGATAAATAAAACTCTATTCTTGTTTTGGTGGGATGGATTTGATTCAGCACCTGAAATAGTAAAACTCTGTGTTAAATCAGTTATAAAGAATTACCCGGATTACAATATCATTCTATTGGATAAAACAAACTTAAAAGAGTATCTTCCCGAAGACGATATCGTCTTCCAGGCATACATGAAAGGCGAAACAATAATTCAAAGCTTTACTGACTACCTTAGATTTTATTTGATGTATAACTACGGAGGATATTGGATAGACTCAACTCTTTTCTTCCTAAAGAGATTTCCTTTAGATGAAGTTATAGGTGATGAAGATTTCGGATCTATCGGATTCAGTACATTATCCAGATGTTTCTATGTAGATGGAATAGCTACTAAATGGGCTGATTTCTTCTATGGTGCTAGAAAACATGCACCTATTTGTAAGGCGTTCTTAGAATGCTTTCAACGCTACTATTCTAAGTACAATTTCCCTTTTGATTATTTTATGATGGATTGTATCTTATTCGTCTTTATGAAATATTTTATAGAGAATGGTGTATTAGACAAGATAAAAACCTATCCTGGCAGTGCCATATATGTATTCCAAGGAGTTGGAATCAATGCAAAAGTAGATGAAAGAAAAATCTATGAATGCGAAATAATGCCTCAAAAACTAGATAGAAAAATCAAACTATCAAAAGTTAAAAAAGGTAGATTATTAGATTACTTGTTGAACACTGTTAGATAAGCATTTAACATTAGTATTTAATCTAATATCAATTCAATGACAACACATTAGAAACAGGAATCGACATCCTGTTTTTTAATACTATTCTTTTATTTATAGTATCGATATAGTCTAAATAATCATCAACTGTTTTAATAAAGCCATAGTCATAGTACTCTATTGAAATGGGATCTCCTCTATTATAAGTAGATAATTTAGTATCCAATTCTATTAATTCATCATCCGATAAAAGTGGCTTATCCACTTTATTTTTCTCTTCTTCCATCTTTTCTAAATAATCCTCTTGTTCAGGAAGAGATTTGTAAGGAGCCCATTTAACCATCCCTCTATCTCTAAGTCTCATGCTTTATGGCCTCCTATTTGAGCGAGTCTGTTCTTTTCAGTTGAATGTTCTTGTAAGGACGAACACCTCATAACTGACGTATTTCCAAATCTTTCTCTTATTTTGTCAATAGTTTCATCCATTCTCTTGTCTTTATCATGTTTAGACCAATCGGTCATGAAATCTAGTTGCATCGAATCTATATCCACCAATTCACCACCGACCAAATATAAGCTCCTTATCAAAAGATTTAAAGGACACGAACTAGTCAACAATTCTATAGCTTGTTCTATCTCGTTAGAAGTTTCTAATGGTCTTTCAAATCTCAAGCTTCTTCCGTAGCTTTGTGATTTATCCTTAGATCCTCCGAAAAACAAATCCAATCTATTCATAGCCATATGATTGTCTCTAAGTCTTCTAGATAAGACTCTTCCCATTTCTTTAGCAACACCTATAGCTTCATTTATATCAGCATCGAAGAACAAAACTTGGCCTACCGATAAAGACTTTGGTTTTGCTTTAATTTGTGAAGAGATAACAGCCTTATCAATTCCGTTAGCGTGAAGATAAAGTTCCTCACCTTTTATTCCAAATTTTCGAGATAGATATGAAGGATCAGAGCATGCAATATCTCCCATGGTTTCAAAGCCCAAAACGTTCAATCTCTTCTCCATTCTTTCCCCTATTCCCCACACTTTAGATAAAGGATGAATAGGCCAAAGCTTTTGCTGAATGTCAGCTCTAGTCCATTTATCGAACAAATCCTTCTTGTGCTTAGCTCCTAAATCCATAGCAACTTTAGCCAAAAATATATTTTCACCAATTCCAGCACAAACAGTGAGACCTGTTTGTGTCTTTACTTTAGCTATGATTTCTTTAGCATACTCGATATCCGTTTGTCCTTTAGCCTTTAAATAGTTAGTAACATCTAAAAAAGATTCATCTATAGAATAAACGTGAATATCACTAGCTTCGACGTATTCTCTATATATAGATGTTACTTCAGCTGATTTCTCTAAGTATCTTTTCATTCGAGGAACAGCATAAATAATATCCGGAATATTTTTAGGAAGCTCGTATCTCCTACATCTACTAGGAATACCCTTGGCTTTCAAAAAAGGAGAAACAGCCAAAACTATCGTACCATTGCCTCTATCAGGATCACATACAACTAACGGAGTAGTGAAAGGATCAAGACCACGATCTATACATTCGACAGAAGCATAAAAACTTTTTAAATCTATAGACAATATATTTCTGGGCTTATAATCAGATAATAAATCTTTATCGCTTATATTCATGGCTGCCTCCTTTCTTTTCAAATATCATATCAAATTTAAAAGTGGCCATTTTCCCAATGGGTAGATTTTAGAACTATTAAAAATCAGCCTACATTACTAAGCAAAAAAATAAAGAAAAGAGGAAACAACAGTGACTAAAGAACAATTGTTCGAATGGGTCGATACAGGTCGTGAACTTGAATTCAACTACAAAGGGAAAGATTATTCAATAACCTATTACAATGACGATAGGAAGGATTTTATTTCTTTTTGCGAAGCATATGATGAAACCGTAGATGTAGCGACAGTCGACGAGCTTTGGAATTCGACCTACAAAGGAATAAAATTATCCGATATGTTATCTTCAATCCCTGAAGATAAAGTTGACGTGTTTTAAAGATTCGAACAACTAAAAGCACAAGACAATAAAAAGCAGCAACTTAATCAGTTGCTGCTTTTTATTGCAATCTATTCATCCTTATCAATTATATGACCTGAAGAAGAAATATTTTTCTCATCTCCATCAAATGGGAAATTATCTTTATTCGCTGGAACATTCTTCACATCATCACTCACTTCGGACCTTGTTTTATCGGAGTCATCCGTGACCAACTCATCAGGAAACTCTGGAGTTGGAACAAAATCTTTGTCCTTTTTATTTAATCTTTTAGTTAGTTTGGATTTTCTTGAAAAATATTTCTTAAAGGCTTGAGGTGTAAAAAACAAATCAAGAATTATGAATATAGCGATAAAAGCTAAGACGACCAAAGCCATTATAGATACAGGAACCTTGTGTCCAAAGAAATCTAGCTCTAAACTAAAGTCACCTTCAACACCTTTTATGAAAGCTGAAATTTCTTGCTCACTCTTAGTTATAAGACCACTACCACTATTAGATGCATCGATCAAAGTTTGATAAAGTTCAGTCAATGGTTTACGCATAAAGTAATTTCTAAACAACCCTGATGAATAGGAACCAGGGAAGAACATGGTTAGATATTGAACATATCTAGGCATCATCGAAGCTGGTAGATATGCGCCACACAAGAATCCAATAGCGGCTGAGAAAATGGCTGTTACCGAAGACAATACTGAAACACTATTCACAAAGGAGCAAATAAAATGTACTAAAAGCGTGGCACTAATTGTAGAAAGGAGCATAACTCCTACGATTGCACATCCATCTATGAAATCAGGAAGAATTGCCCCATAAGCAGCTAAGTAAATCAGACAAATTAAATAAACTATAAAATTGACTAAGAAAGTAACAACAGCATTGAACACAGCATATGAAACAGTGACTGTCGATCCACTAATAGGAGAAGAAGCAAAGTCTTTTGTAATTCCCATCTCCTTATCAGTGACCATGACATTTTCAGTATTCAAAGCAACCGTAATACAAGAGACAGACAAGACACCTGCTATCATCCATTCATCTGCAATACCCCTAATTTTATGTACCAGTTCTAATGCCTCTTTAGTCGCATTCTCAGGATCGAACTCAAATCCCAAGCCTTCCTTGATAGCTGCATCCAATTGAGATACTTCCATAGGCCTTAAGAAAATTACATAAACCACTAATACCACGAGTGGGACCATTAAGGAAAACAAGACAAGAGTATGATTTTTCCAAAATACTTTGAAATGTCTTTTGACTAAATAATAAAGGACGCTCAATTGATTAGGCTTTTTATACAATTCAGCTTTGGATTCGTTATTAACACTATTATTCATCACTTGCCTTCCTCCATATTTCTAACACCAGTCAAGTTCAAGAAAACATCATCCATGCTTCCTTTGACCACTTCAAAATCAGTCAATAGATTTTTGTTCCTATCTATGAAATCTATAGCATCGATTGAGTTTTTGACTAGAATTCTATAATAATTGCTATCGTGATTATACGTAAACTTTCTTCCTTGTAATAAAAATTGGTTTTCCCAATCTTCATTGTTCTTACCATAAACTAACACATAATCACCAGAATATTGGTTCTTCAACTGAGTAGGAGTTCCTTGAGCGATTATATTACCCTTATCCATTATGACGGCATAAGTAGCTTTCTCTGCTTCTTCCATATAATGAGTTGTAAGGAAGACTGTCATTCCAGTTTTTTCTCTCAAATCATTCACCAAATTCCATACGGAGATTCTTGTTTGAGGATCCAAACCTGTAGTAGGTTCATCCAATATCAAAAGCTTTGGATCATGCACCATAGCTCTAGCTATATCGACACGTCTCTTTTGACCACCAGATAACTTGCCGACAGGTCTTTTCAAGAAAGATTGAAGGCCGAGCATATCTATAAGTTTTTGAATTCTTTCTTTCTTAAAAGCTCCTCTCAATCCATAGAAACCAGCTCTTATTTCCAAATTATCAATTGGAGAAAGCAAAGGATCCAAAACTGAATTTTGAAAAACTATTCCTATCTCGCTTTTGACGAGATCTGAATAATGATCTTGATCATAGCCATCCAAATAAATCTTTCCACTATCTTTTGAAAGAATAGAAGTAATGATATTAATTGTCGTTGATTTGCCAGCTCCGTTTTGTCCTAAGAAAGCAAATAAAGATTTCTTTTTCACTGAAAAAGAAATATCGTTTACAGCAGTTAAATCACCATATTTCTTGACTAGATGCTGAACAGATAATATTTCATCTTTTACTACAACTGAGTCATTCCTCGAAGGAGACACAAATAAATGAAAAGGTTTAGAGCTCATATAACCTCCTTACTTTAATGCGTATTTTATCATACCAACAATTTATAAGAAAAAGCTAGACAAGGTATTTATCATTCTTTTTAATACACAATTTATTGTCCTTTTCAAAGTAAAAGTTCAACAAATCCACTTTTACTAAGGTATATGTTTTATTGAGATTCTAACCACCTACTAAATCATTCTCATCATGTTAAAATAAATCTAATTGAAAGGATTAAATTTTAACTATGGAAAAAGAAGAAATTGACAACACTCCTACCCCACACAACAGCGGAAGAAAAGGAGATTTCGCCAAAGTTTGTTTGATGCCCGGAGACCCTTTAAGAGCTAAGTTTATCGCTGAAAACTTCCTTGAAAACCCTGTACAAGTAAATGGTGTTAGAGGAATGCTCGGATACACCGGAACATATAAGGGAGTCAAAATCTCAGTCATGGGTTCTGGAATGGGTATGCCTTCAATTGGAATCTATGCTACTGAATTGTTTAAATTCTATGGTGTAGAAAAAATCATTCGTGTCGGATCTTGTGGTGGATATGATCCAGAATTGAAAGTGTTCGATACATTAATTGTCCAATCCGCTTCTACAAACTCCAATTGGGCAAAGCAATATGAATTGCCCGGTGATTACTCAGCTACACCTGACTTCCAAACCATGATTGATGCTTATGAAACTGCAAAGAAGCTTGGAATTCCTACCAAGGCTGCAGATATTCTCTCTGAAGATAACTTTTATAACGATGTAAATCCTGAGGGATGGAAGAAATGGACTTCTATGGGAATATCAGCTTGTGAAATGGAATCATTTGCTTTATTCTGCATCGCTAAGCATCTCCATAAGAAAGCTTTGACCATTCTCACCGTTTCAGACTCTGTCATCAATCATGTATACACAACAGCCGAAGAAAGACAAACATCATTCAAGAATATGATGCAACTCGCTTTGGAGACTGCCTTAGTCGGAGAGTTGAGAGACAGCAAGTAATTTAAATTTAGGAGAAAATAAAATGACTGTTCTTTTTGTAACCATATTAGTCATTTGGATTCTCCTTTCTCTATTCTTATTTATTTGGTTCATGACCGCTAATATCAGAAGTAAAAAATCTTTTGATGACAAGGTCTACAAGAAATTGATGAGTCTAGCAAAGAATAGAGATTATTTGATGTTCAACAATGTAAAAAACAACGATGAGTTCGGAAACGAATATGAGTTTAAGTATATGATAATGGCAGATAAGTTTTGTTATGCCATCAATGAATTGAACGTCAATGGTGCTATCTCCGGAATCAACATAAATGACAATTTCTTCAGTAATATTGATTTAAAAAATAAAAGAATCTCTATTGATAACTTCTATAAAACCACTAAGAAAATGGCTAAGGGATTAGATTCTTACTTACAACAAAGAGATATAACGGACAACTGCTACATAATTCCTATAACTGTTGTTCCCAATTCAATAAGCATCGATCCTGTTTTAAAATGCGAACACGATAATTCCTACCTTTTCAAATTAAAGGATTTAAAGAAAGGTATTATATCTATCGAAGATAAAACTAATGTCGGTCCAGTTAGAAAGGATGTCGCTGAGGCATATAGAAAAACATTAATATCTTTATCCTCGGTAGAAGATAAAAAATAGGGTTTTTGCAAAAAATTTATTAAGTCTTATTCAAAAAGAAAATAAAATAAGTTTGGAGGTTAGTTTTTATGATCAAATTAATAGTTTCAAATATGAAATGTATGGGATGTGTACATAAGATAGAAGATATATTGAAGACAAATTCAATAGAAGCCGAAGTCAAGCTTGAAGATAAGACAGTGACAATAAATGAAGCTGATATAAATAAAGCAAAGGCTTTGATCAAGTCCATCGGTTATTTAGTGAAAGAATAAACACATGAAAGAATTTCAAAAAATCTTGAAAGAAATCGGATGGAAGAATTTCTGGAGGTTGACTGGTGGACTAGTATTGCCGATCACAATGCTAGCAATACTAGTGATGTTTGCTCCGACAACTTCTTTCATAACCTTGTTCTTAATTCCTTTGGTCATTCCTTTATTAGCTGTCAATTGTCAAAAAGTTTGGTATAAAGCTATGGGCAAAAATGATGAAGACATCTCACCTTTCGATTATGGAAGATACTATAAGAATGGTGGCTTATATGGATCGTTGGGATTTTTATCACCAACAATATCTTCAGCTTTGATAGGTGCGGCTTGCTTCACCTTACTAACTTTAGTTTTTCCTAACTTGATGGGTGCTTTCGGTCAATATGATGTATTGTTAGAAGCAGAACGAATATTTGCTAACAACTATAACGATGGATATACATACATGTTAGACAACATCAGTGCTTTCACCGGTCCTCTGGTAGTCGTAGTTGGAATAACTTTATTCGTCGCTTTAGTTTTCTTCCTATTCTTTATCATCAATTCTTGCCAAGGATATGTCACTTTTCAAAAAGTATTACCCGATGCCGACTTAAACATTGTCGGAGGTGCTTCTAGAACAATGGGTAGAACTTTGGAAAAAGGTATGTTATCCAGGAGATTAAAGACAAATTGGTTCATAATAGTTCCCATCATTATATTCAACATGTTAGTCCAAGGTGGATTTATGACTTTATTTTCTTTAATTCGTAACGATTATCCTCAGTTGATTTGCGGAGTACCAGCCGCAATAGGAATGATATTATCGACTCCTTTGATCACTCTTCTTTTGATATCAAACGTATCGACTGCAAATATCATTCTTCCTACAATCGCCTTAAGAGTAAATGAAAGAGACAGAGCATATTTAGATGCTATCTACTATAACAAGAGCTATCAACATTCAAAAGAAAATTCAGGAAAAACTCCATTCGATGGTTTAGCCGGTCCTATAAACGCCAATGTTGAAGAAAATGAAGGTGGCTTCTTCGATGCTTCCAAAGATGATGGACCTACTTTCTACTCACCTCAAAATGACGATAAATCCCCTTCAAAACCAGTCGATGAAAAAGACGATCAAAAATCAAATACTGATGCTGAAAAACAATCTGATGACAAGAGCAGTTCGCCTTCGTTCGGTTTCTTCGACTTTTCATCTAGCAATGATAAAAAAGATGATTCAAATGAAGAAAACGGTTCAAATGAAGATAAAAAAGAAAAATAATTGCTGAGTTTTTATCATTATTAATTATACTTTCAATAGATAAATGGAAAGGAGGATATCTAAACAAATCAATGATCAAAATTTACACCTCTCCTTTTTGTTCTTCTTGTAAAAAAGTTAAAAACTATTTTAAAGAAAAAGGAATTCCAGTAAAAAACATAGATATAATCGCTGGAGATTTAACTGTAGAAGATATCTATGAAATACTAGAGAAAAGCGATTATGGAACAGAAGAAATAGTTTCTTCCAGATCCAAAATATTCAAAGAGAAAAGGCCTGACTTCAATTCGATGAGCGTAAAACAATTAGCAGAATTCATCGTTGCCAATCCGACAATTTTAAGAAGACCTATCATCGTCGATGATAGAAAGATACAAGTCGGATATGATCCTGATGAATTGACAGCATTCAGACCTATCATCAAACAGATAATTATTGAAAACTGTGCTAATTGTCCTTTGAATAAAGTCTGTAAGCATATGCCTTACCCCGAGGAAACAAAGCAATTATGTGAGGATAAGAAAGAATTTAAAAAGCCTCAAATACAATTAGTAAAGCAACCTAGCTGAGGTTGCTTTTTTATATAAAAAGGATTTGAGCATCACTCAAATCCTCCATTATTGTTAATTATATTGTAATTATAAATCAATATAACAACCTCTTTTACTTTCTTAATAAACAACTGCTGATCTTCATCTGAAATATCGTCAGCCTTGAATTTTATTCCATCCTCTTCTTGAGATACAGTAACGAAATCAGAGGTCATATAGAATTGTGTCTCGTGCGAATAAAATAGATTGTCATACTTAGTTTGAGTTCTAAAGATGGAAACACCCATATATCTATCCGTAATATAGTCAATTCCTAATATATCCAATAATGTAGGAACGATGACATATGGACTTGTAATATCAGTATAACTTACTATCTCATTTTCATTTAATCCATTGTTCTCTGCATATGCTTTCTTCAATGTCGGATTACATATCATATTGATTGTTGAATATCTTTCAGGTAAATATATATCTGAATCTTCAATATTACATACATAAGACATCAGCATCTTATCTGCGTTATCGCTCTTATAGTAGGAATCATGATCCCCATATAAGACTATTACTGTATTGTCATATAAATTCGTTTCTTTCAATCTATTTATTATCTTTCCTAACGCCACATCAAAATCCATCATAGCACATTGAATATATTCGATTTGATTTTGAATAGTGACAGAATCATCACTACAGATATTGACCCATTTGCCTTCTGACTCAGCTTCTTTCAATTTGGAGTAATATCCGAGATTCTTAAACTTTGTATAGTTTGGGCATCTTTTGCTATATGGGCCATGAGTTGAAAAAGTAGTATAGAAAGTAAAGAACGGCTCATCTTGAACAGGAACAAGTTTATCCAATGTTAAATCGACAAAATCACTATCTAATGGATAAGAACCATTCCATTTATAAATACCTTCTATGACATCAGGATTGATATCATTGGCAAAGTACGAATTAGTAAATCCAAGGTTCTTTATTTCTTCTCCTCTGTTATAGAAAGCATTATTGTTATCATGAAAGAATGAAGTAGTATATCCATTATTATTCAAGATATTAGGAAGAGAATATCTATCCTTGATTCTTCCAGATTGAACACTGGTTTGTGAAGCTCCTAAACCTGTGATTCCGATAAATTCTGATACATTCGTTTTGTTCTTCGAAACATTATTAACTAAATTAATTGAGTCCTTTTCCAAAGAATATAAGTTAGGTGTTAGAGTTTCATTGACAAGATATGAGCAACCAGTCTCAATCATGATAGTCAATACATTGTAATTCAGACATATTCCTTGGTAATCAGAAGTGTTAAGCCTATCATTAGCATCTTCGGTTTTTATCTTATCGTTAGAAGCCGGGTTTATCGTAGTGACTAAATCACTGAAACTAAAATTCAATACTCCAAATTTATTTAAAGATTCTTTCTTTTGTGTTTGAGTTATAAAGTTAATTGTTTGGAAAGGATTTAATCCTGATTCATTAGCATCTTTCACAAAAGATAATGTGCAGCTATTAAAAATCAAGAAAATAGCAGCCATGATTCCAGATATTATAGCTGGATGTTTAACTTTCTTATCGATCTTCTTAGATCCCTTTTTGGTCAAAAAATACATAGTAACTATAAGACCTGCAATGACTAAATAAATAATCAACGAATATATTATTGATTTCCAAGGAATATAGCTTGAATTGAAGACTGAGACTGTGGTTCCTATCATCGCTAAATAGCTGAAGGAAAATATATCGCCAGTAGATTCAAACATCATCAAATTCAAAAAGACTAATAAAGAAAAGATAACACCAATCACTATCAAATAAATCAATGAATACTTATTTGATTTAAAGAAGAATATCGGCAATATCAAAAGAATATATAAAGATAATTCCAAAAACGGACCAGCATAATAGAACTGACCATATATCATCTCGTTCAGCAATATATCGAACGCAAACATGAATAAGAAAAGAATGATTGATAAATATATTTTTCTTACTAGGTTATAATTTTTCATCCTTTACTCGCCCTTCTTTACTATTTTTTTACATTTTAATCATCCACCTTAAAATAATCTAATAGTTTTTATGTTTGTTAGTTCATACCAAAGTAAATGAAATAAAGCAACAAAACCGCTGTGTTAAAATTAACGAGTAATATTAGGGGCAAGAAAGAAATATGAACTTTAAAACATTTGCCCTGGATGGAAGATTTGGTGATCCGAGCCGTTTCTCCGTTGCTAAGATGGTCAAGGACGAACTGGAGAAAGGAGGAATGAGTTATTCTGAGTTGTGTCCTGACATAGTTATTTGCATCGGAGGAGACGGAAGTCTCCTCAAGTCTTTGAATTCCAGGGGATATGAAGGTAATTACCTTCTTATAAATGGCGGAACTTTAGGTTATTTAGGCGATTATCATACAAATGAATGGGAAAAAGCCGTCTTCGATTTATTGAGTGACAAGACTCCTAGTTTCGAAGAACATATTCCATTAGTTTGTCAAGACAAGAGCGGCCACTTCTTCTATGCGGCCAATGACATTTCTATGATAGCTCCAGTCAGAGCTATAAACTTCGATTTATTGATAGACAACGAAAAATTACTAGCCACCCAAGCTAGTGGATTGATTGTGTGTTCACCTTTAGGTAGCACAGCATTCAATTTATCAGTTGATGGACCTGTATTATTAACTGGTAATTCAACTTATTCATTCTCATTGGTGGCTCCGATTTGTAATAAAGTAACACACACATTCATAAAACATGGCGTATTAAATAATACATCCACATTGAAAATTAGATTAGAGCAAAACGCAAAGTTATATAAGTTCGGTGGAGACGGAATAGAAAACAGGACTATGTATGGACATGATTTCTGTTTCTATCCATCTACAAAAAGGAGATTCTATATCGTTAGATATAAAAACCACTCCTTGATAAGAAGAATGTCGGATTCATTTTCAACTGTCAAAGGATAAAGAGAGGAAATTACAATGCCATTATTTGATTCAACATTCACTGGTTATGAGTGGTACATGATTTTGATTTATGTAGTCGTAGTACTAGGACTTGTAGGTCTCATAACTTATCTTTGTATTCATTTTTCAAAAGGAAAAATTAAAAACAGAGAAGAGAAGAAAGAAAGCGAAGTCTATGTTCAAAAGACTAGCCAAGTAGCACAAATATTCGGTGGAAAAGAAAACATCATTTCTATTGAAATAAGAGGTTCTAGAGTTGTAGTAAACGTCAAGACTACAAACGGAATCGATCCAAAGAAATTAGATGAAGAGGGGCTCAAAGGTTCTATTATCATGGGTCAAAAAGTCATGTTCCCTGTCGGAAGCCAAACTGAGGAATTTGCTAAAGACCTCAAGAATAAAATAGACGGATAATAAAATAGTGGAATCGCTCGATTCCACTATTTTTATTCTCAGTTCAATTAAAGCTTATTGATTTCAGTCTGCATCCAACTAGCTAATGTAGTGCTGTTGATATCGTACAATTCAAACTTTACTTCTTGTTCTTCTCCGTTGCTCCAATAACCAGTATCGATAGACAAGGAGTTATCATCATTGATGGTCAAAATCAATTTTGTGGTCTGGCTTTCGAAGTATGTAGTCGATACACCTTGATATTGATTGTCAAAGAAAGTTCCAGAATAACTTACGAGCTGATCTTCAATTTCATAAGTCTTATCGCCTGTCTTTTTAAATAATTTAGCTGATAAATTACCAAAGTTAGGTCCGATATCGCCAAAGTTATCAAATAAGTAGTCTGTAGATCCAGACAAAGCTACTCTACCCCATTTCCAAACATTTCCAGGTGTATATTGATAGACATAATATTTCCCATCACTTTCCTTATGAATAATTGAATCATAATTGTCTGTTCCCATATAAGGAGATTGGAGGTTAGAAGAACCATTGTCATATGTTCTTTCATAATCGTTCTTTCCATCGTGGTTCTTGTCTTCATACATCTGAGCATAATAGACAGCATCTTTAGTAAAGTAACCAGTGGTCCAAGAGTCTTTATCGACAGCTGGATTTTGAGTTAAAGGAGGAACACCGACAAATAGCTTCTTGTAAGTGAAGCTATCAGCCGTCTTCACTGAATCAAAGATAGTTTGAAGTTCAGGGTTATTATTCTCATATCCATTCTTAGGCAAGTGTTTTACCAAATCCTCATGTCCATAATTAGTAAAGTTCAATGAATATGATGTCGTTCTGATCCAATAATTGCTAGCACTGGAATTGGATCCTTTTTGATCAGGAGTACTTATAGCCAAGGATATTATTTTTCCATTGTCAATGTTTATAACAGCTTTTTGAACCCAATTCAAATTGGAAGCTTGATAGCAATTAATCAAAAACTGAGCTTTTTGATTAGATAAAACATATTCACCATCTTCATTCACATCGATGTCTGAAGCATCGATGAAATCCCAAGGATTTCTAAATTCACTTTCATATGATATAGGTTGATATACCCCAGTAGATTCATCGTAATCAGATACATAATACTGCTTGTATTCATTATTTAAATCAATGGTTTCAGTATATGCTGATCCTGTAGACTCATCTTTGAAATAAGTCAAAGTCTGCGTTCTATAAGTCGTGGTACTCGAGTCAACTTTTTCATGATTAGTTTTATCTAAATCATAGCTTTGGCGAATCGCGGAAGTAGATACGCCTTCATCATCTCCAACTTTGAAATTCAAAGTTCTAGTGGTGTCCGTTCCAATATCGACAGATTGTTTATTGTTAGGATGAACGACAGTCAATTTCTCAGTCAAAGTTGCTGTATAATTTGTCTCTCTCAAAACGGATATAGCATCTTGAATCTCAGTCAATTCAGAATTGTCGTTTATTGCTCCATGAGCACCTATTGCTGAATTCAAAGGGACAGCACAACTTGTCAATCCAACTATAGTCAATAAACTAAAAATTGATAAATTTATCTTTTCCATTGGATTATCCTCCTAATTTTCAAAATACGAAGGGAACGAAGTAGTTCCATAATCCGAATAGACATTGACAATATTTACAACATCTCCACCCGACAAAGTTATGGATGTAGAAGTCCTAGATACTTTTCCATCCTTCAAAGTAACTGAAGAGTATCCGCCAGTACTACCACTTCCTAAATCAAAGTAAGGAACTACAAATGAAGAAGCATTCAAATAGGTGGCATCACTAACCAACGAATAATTATTAGATGTTTCTTTGTGGAACAAAGAATCGGATAAAGATTCAAAGGATGGTAACACAGATGAATTTTTAACACCTATATCAGAAAGAATAAATTCAAGCTTTCCACTTGTTCCAACGCTATAAGTGTATTTAGATCCTCTTTTAATCAATACATCATTGACTGATAAATTTTCTTGATTACCAGTGTAATGCTGGTAAATACCATCATCAGTGACATATGTCTTAATCAGCACGTCTGAACTATCCGAATAAGATGTTATCGTATAATTTGAGCCTAAATTGCTAAATGCAGTCGACAATGCTGAATTAGATTCACTAGATTCAGTTAAATGAGTTATCTTCTCAGTAGGATAAGAAAATTCAAAATCAGAAGTCAATGTAGAAGTATAGGTGAGTTGGCCTTGTATAGAATCTTTTCTAGGGAGATAGGTTATATCCATCTTAGTCAATCTACCCTGCCCATCGTAAGAGACATTGCAAGAAGAAACACCCCAGCCAAATCCTAAAATCTTTTCTGAGACAAATTCAGCTTTCTTTGCTGACAATTCAGTCGCTGTAAAATCAGAAGCAAAGACATAGTCAAATGGATTTTCAAACTTTGAATTAAATCTAATTTGACTTCCCAAATTAGTGAGTTGAACTTTTTTGACTTTATTAGTTTTATCTAACTTTTCAAAGAAAGTTGAACCATCAGTATCTTCAAAATAAGTTTCGCCGTTTTCATCAATCACTGCTCTAGATTCAGTCCCGTCACTGTTCTTGACAAATCCAAATTGTCTATATGCTGAATAGGCTTCAGAATAATCATAACTATCATATCCTTCAGGGAATGAGTGAGAGACAGTAGCACTTACTTTAACGATGACATTCTCTTTCAATGCATCGATTGTACCTTGATAAGATGATGTGACATTTTGAACTGCATTCTTATCGAGCAAAGTAGGTTCACTAGCTTTGCATCCGACTAACATCAAAGGCAATAATAAAAGTGATAATTGTTTTTTCATTTTGCTGTGCCTCCTTTCTACATACTAGAAGTAAGAACTTTGTAAGCTTGAGAAAGTTCATCCACCTTTGAAATATCGGTAGTTCCAAAGTTGCTATAGGAGATGGTCAACTTATGGTCTCTTCCATCGACTCCACCATAAGTCAAAACAAAATCTTTGACCTTGTTACCATCCAATTCAATATCCAATGTCTTGAAATCAAACTTCATAGTAGAAGCATTGGCTACATAATTTCCATACTTTTGAGATAAATAATCAGCAGATCCTGTAAGACCGGTTAACAAGCCGACTTGGAAGGTGTGATCAGCTTGAATAAGATTTTCGATATCAAAAGTGTATTTATCTCCATTTACAGCAAAAAAGTTAGGTGAAAAACTACCTACAGTAGGTAAGAACGGAGTAGGTTCATCATAGCTATTGTCATCTATAGCAGAAATATAATTTGAACTAGGTGATACTCCAATCCATTGATAACTGCCATTACTAGCTTTGGCAACACCGATATAAGTAGTTCCATGAGTTGAATCATATAATTTCAAGTCAGATAACATAACTGGATGAGTTTCATTATCAAATTGATAGTATGAATTATATGAAATATTTGAATAAGAAGGTGATGATGTATTTTGATCCCATTGATCTACTGTGAAAGATACAGTGTAATTACCTTTTGCCATATCGTTTTTCAATGAAGTCATAGCATTATTCAATTTGGTGAATGAATCACCTGTTGTCTTAGCTTCTACAGGTTTCATTGTAAGTACATCTTCTATCAAAGATAAGTCAGTAACATAAGTTTCTCTCAAACCACCAAACATATCTTTCTTGACCATGTTGAACATCATCCTTGATGGTGTTCCATCCTCACTCAAAAGAAGTTTAAAATCTTCAACATATTCACTTAGTGTCTTTCCATCAAATGTATAAGAATCATCAAACGAGAAGAAGGAAACAAAGCTAGAATTCAACCTTCCTTGTCCTTTACCGGTAGGAGTTAAAATTAATCCATCATCGGAATTACTGGCGATGAAATAATCCCCAATATTATCCAAAGTCAAGAAAGAGAATGGATTTCCTGTTAAAGTATCAAATGCTACTTGATTTCCATTTTTGTCAGTGACATTCTTTTCCAACACTGTATTAGTTATATCCAAATATTGTTCCACAGCATAATTTCCAGATTTCTTATAATAAGTCTCAGACAATACTTTTCCTAAAGAATCAGAAATCTTAGTGTAACGATAATTTGAAGATACAGCATCGACTATCAATCTCTTACCAGTGGAATATCCATAGGTCTTTTCAGTATCGAACTCAATACTATCACTGCTGAAAAAAGAAACAACTTTATTTTTTACAGCATCAGTCAAGACATTATTGTCTTTAGCTTTTTTAGAATTATCGCCAAGTTCTTGTAATGGAACTGCACAAGAAGTCAGTGTAGTGATAAAAGCTAAGGAGCACAAAGAAATAATTATTTTTTTCATATCATTATCTCCTTACAAAATTTATGGTTGCAAAATCAGTATCTAAACTAGACACAGTGAAAGCCATATTCAATTCATCTCCAGAATCAAATTTGAAGTCTCTATAAAAACCTTCTATTTGATCGTCACTTCCAAAAGAATCACCTTCCAAGAAAAGATCAGATGAACTCAATTGAACATCAGTTGAAGTCATATGTCTATTCATTCCATCCTTTGAAAGAAGCTCGACCAATCCATAATTTTCAATGATTCCATATTGACTATATGGAGCAGTAGAATTATTAGAATAAGCAAAATCATAAATATTCTTATCAAAATTCAAAGAATCACTATTTAAAGCATATCCATTATCCGTTTGTTTAACTAATCTAGCATCAATCTTAAACACTTCAATTCCAGCCTCATTGAAATTGTTTGAATAAGTAGAAGTAGAACGCAGTAATTCTAGAGGATAGTTTCCACTTAGAACATTGTTTCTATTAACATTAGCATCGATATCATTCAATCCATCAGCTGTATAGTAAGAAATCAAAAGATATTCACCATAGGGATTATCGTTTGAGTCAGCTCTCAACAAAATAGATGAACCATCTTCTTGGAAAGAATTCAATTTGACTTCTTGTGTAGAATTCACAACAGTCGGATTAATCCAACCCATCAAATATTTCGAGAAAGGATTATGATCGAATAGAGCACCATCCATCATATCCAATCCACTCAAAGGAGATCTCTTAGAACTAGAATCATAATAATCTTCCAACCCCAAAGCTTTCCCCATTTGGTTGATATAGATGTGATTGTCATGTGCCGTCCCTATTCCATATTGCTCTTTTGTGTCATATACATAAGAATCATAATAACTCTCCCATGTAAATGAACCTACAGGGATATTTCTATCTTTAAAAGAGTTATTGAAATATGTATTGTTACCAAAAAGTGAAGTCCACAATACTTTAGAAGAAGTAGTCGAATAGGAATAAACCTTCTCTGTTCTATAAGGCTCAGAATAAATCAAAATTATATTATCTATAAGATTATCTCTATCAGAATCAAAATCATGTGGATCATAGGTGGCGGTATCACCTGTGAAATAAAGTTTGTAGACATCCTCCATGACATCGGTTATAACTTTTTCAGCTCCTATAGTAGCAGCCTTTTGAGCGAAATCATAATAAGTCGATTGAATTTCATAGATTGGTGCTACAACACCATTAATATCTAGTTTTTCATAAGATGATTTCTTATAAAATTCTTGTACTGAATTCATATCATTGAATCCATCTTCACCAAAGAATGAATCCTTGATATTTACAAGCATGTCATCATCAAAAGAATCACTGTGTGTGACTAAACTATCTTTCGTCTGACTATGACTTGAGTCAGCGTCTTTAAATTGGACAGGAACCACTAAAACATTAGCTTGTCCTTGTTGAGGAAGTCCGGATTTTCCTTCATTCCTTCTCATCTTTCCAAAGTCATTCTTTATTCCTTGTGGTCTTTTAACATCAGGCTGTTCTGCATCTTTAAAATAGTTCTCACCCTGCTTCCAGTCAGCAAAAGCGTCATAAGAAGATGTGGTTATACTAGAACCACTTCCTGTACTAGGTTTATTAGAACTACTTGATTCATTAGTTTGACGACATCCAATCAAGGTCAATAAAGCAAGCAATGAAATTCCCACGCGAGCTTTTAACTTCATAATTAATCCTCCATTTGCTTTTTCACAGATTGTTTATACAACTTAATTATTATACTAATAATGGGTATGTATTCAATTTTATACTTGTAATTGCTTTCAAATAATGATTTACTTAAAAATGCCTTATAAACATATCGAATTTATTTTATGCAAAAGGAGATACAATTATGAAATCTAAAAAATTAACAATTTGTCTCGGTACAATCATCGCTATTTTATCTTTGGCTTCATGCGGAAAAGAAAATAATAGTTCAACATCAACTTCCTCACCCAGTAGCCCTACTGACAGACCATCCACTCCATCCACTCCCAAGCCTTCATCACCAAAAGACTCAACCACTCCTTCTAGCAAAGAAGAAGAGCCTATAACATCTTTTGATGAAGTAAAAGAAAAAGTAATAGCTTTAAAGAATACTGAAGCTACATCTTTTAAAATGACTATAAATAGCAATAATTCCATAACAACTTATACTTCTGAAATAAGAGCAAATGAATATCTTAGAACAAAAGAGAATAGCACTTCAAAAGAAGTATTATTTGATGGATACTATGAAAATTTCGGTGTTGCCTATGACTTGGATATAACACAACAATCTGGCGATTCATCATTGAGCGGATACGGAACCAAATACACACTTGGAGACACAGTCGATATCAATAATCAAATAATCACAAAAGATGATTTCATCACTTCTAAAATTGAAAGCAAGAAAAACTATTACTACGATTTCAACAAAGCCATAAACAATTACTTGACTGATAAATTCGAATCACAAGATGTGACACTCAGTAATTTCGACGTGATAGATGCAAAAAATAAAATTTATTTATTTAATGCTTATTCTGAAGTATCTTATTACAGCAATTATAGTTACACATTCCAAATAACCTTTACATCAGATTGGAGTCTAAAAGAATTGACCATATCTGAAAAGAAAGCTAATGAAGATAACTGGGACAAAGAAACCCACACTCCAAGTGGAACATATACTACGACTTTGACCACAATAACTGACATAGCCAATGATCCATTAGAGATTTCATCTTTCATTCCAACGATTTTAGGAAAGAATGTAGATGACTATTTTCTAAAGGAAGGATGCATACATGATGGAGATGTAAAAATTGTAAACCGCAAGGGGTCTACAAATATTGCTGCAGGCGATGTTTTAAATGTCGAATTAGATGATTCTATCTTCTATCTTGGTGCTTCTAATTTAGAAATAAAAACTTCTTCCAACACATCCATCATAAACAATACTGAAGAAGGCTGGGTAGCCTTAGCCAAAGGAACTTGTGATGTGACAATAGGAACTGCTTTATATCCAAACTTGCTAACTATTTCAGTGACAGTATTAGATGCTAGTGAGGTACCTGCTTCTGTGGATTATTTCGAAGGAATGGTAACGGGATCTAGTTACCTCGACGAATATGGAACTACAATATCTATTCCTAGCAAGACGGGATTAAATCAAAAATTTGAATTGATTGCTGGTTCAAGCTCATCCACATCGGTCGTTTACGGTCCATACGATTCTTCATTTGTCTCTTCTTTAACAGTAGGAGCATTTGATATGATAAATTACACTATGGCAACCACTCCATACGATTCAGGTTTCTCTTTTTCTTTCACTGAAGAAACCTCAACCAAAAATACAGGAAAGACTGCAATATTTATGAATGTAAATATCGCCCAATCTGTTGCCGATGGAACTTATAATTTTGGAATAACACAAACTGGATTCACCTCACAAACAACCCCTTTAGGAACATTCAGTATAATAATCGGCTCATCAAATTAATATGAAATCAAACTATAAATTTTTATCATTGCTATTAGTAATCTTTTCAGCTGTATCATGCTCAACTAATACAACTTCTTCAACATTCAATTCATCAAACAACACTAATTCAAACATCTCTAGTGTTATTCCAACACCTCCTGATTCATCTTCTACGCCAACTGATCAAGATACATTAGAAATATCAGCTTCATTTCTAAAGAACTCTTTCTCTCAATATGACACATTTTCTAAAGGAGATATGAAAGTCGTATCTTCAAAAGACGGAAATGAAATAGAAGACTATAAGATAACTTATAAAAATACAGGAGAAGAATTAAAAGATGGTGATGTTCTTTTAAAGAGTGGTAACTTCAAAATGGTTGTTTCTAGCGGAAATCTTCAAGGTGAATTCACCTTAAAGATTTTTGCTTCTTCATCTTTTGAAGAATCCTTATCTGTAATTCAAAAAGAAGATGAAATATTCGTTGATGATAATGTAGCTGATTCTTTTGGTGTGTTAGATAAATATTCTTATATAGATGGAAAAGGAAATAGGAAAGAAGGTTCTTTTGTTCCTAATTCTATTCAATATAAATATGAAAGCAATGACTTACCAACTTTTAATAGCAGTGGGGTAATTTTATTAAATATTAAGGCGACGGGGCTTAAAGGAAATACTATTTCAACATCCAAATATATAAATGTTTTGAATAAAGAATTAAATAAACTCGGTGGAAATAGTACTGAGTCTTTAACTGCTGACACTTCTACTTTAAATATCAATATAAATAACAGCAGGACCTTACCATCCACTTACACTAAGAATTTTTATTCATCTGATGAAGTGGAAGTTGCATATACCGCAAAGCAATATGGATTAAATTCTTATTGGAATTATCATTACATGCCAAGTAAAGGACAAGTTCCTTTATTAGTGATTCCATTAGTTATGCCCGGATATATGAATTCAGTAACTTCAAAGATGAAAGATAAAATAGAAAAGGCATTCTTTGGATCGAAATCAGATGGAATCAATTATGAATCCGTTAGATCGTATTACTATAAATCTTCCTTTGGTCAATTAGACTTATATGGAGAAGTAACTGATTATTTCGATGTTGAAAAGAACACAGGTTATACGAACACCAATAAAATCACTACTGATCAGATGGATGGAATAAAGCAATCAGCATTTGACTGGGCTTTAAACACTTACAACATAGATTCCAAGGATTTGGATTCCGATAAAGATGGAGCTGTAGATGGTGTATGGTTCATCTACATAGGTCCTAATTCATCTCCTTCCTCTTCTATGACTACAGCAACTCCTTTTTGGGCTTACACATCTTATATAGCAAATCCTAAAGCCGACATTAATAATCCTGTCATGAGTGTTTCTAGTTTTGCTGGATATGACTTCATAACCCAAGATGTAGCTATAACTAGTGGATTCAATTACGACGATAACAAAGGACTAGATTCACATGTATTAATTCATGAGACCGGTCATATGCTCGGCCTCAACGACTACTACAACACTTATGGTGATTCAACTTATTCACCATTGGGTGGATTAGATATGATGGATGGTGATTTTGGAGATAATAATCCATATTCAAAAATCTTGTTAGGTTGGGTAACACCATCGATTTACACAGGATACGGATCATTAAATCAAGAATTGAATTCATGCAATTCAAAAAATTCAATGATAATCCTCCCTTTAGACAACAAAGTCTATTCAATTAAAAAAGGAAAGATTCAATTCAATCCATATGATGAATATTTAATAGTCGATTATTATTCATCAACAAACCTCTATGAACAAGACTATATTGGGAAAGGAATGAAGACATTGAAAGGAAATGGAGGAAGAATCCTCCATGTTGATAACAGATTATCTAAAAGAGTAGTAGAAGATAATAAAGTTGTCGGTTATCTATTAGACAACCCAGATGATATCCTCACCGATTCAACATTAAAATTATCGAATACAATTACGAATTCATATAAGCAAAACGATACAGATAAATACGGAGCTTTCGATGAAATAAGATTCATTTCAGCCGATGGAAAGAAAGTATCTAAGAATACTAACTATGTGTCCAATCTATCTTTGACTTCATTATTTCAAAAGAATCAAACATTCAATCTTTCATCATATAAATCACAGTTTATAAATGAATCAGTAGATACATCTAATGCATCATTCACCACTGTAGTTAAGTTCAACTAATTCCTATAAAAACTAATAAATTGAATCTAAAAAAGATTATTGGTCAATCCAATAATCTTTTTAATTCTATTTAGAACTGCTTATAAGTTAAAAGGTAATTCACAAGTACCGATTTGATCTATCTTAACATAACAATCAGATTTCGAATCGAAACCATTTCCTCTCAAGTTAGAATAAAGATGCAAAATCATTGAATCCTCGGTCACATCACTTATCTTGCATTGACTCAATGAATTCATAAAGATATTGTAAGAAGTCAATCCTAAATAATCATAAAGCCAAGTAACAAAATATTTTCCTATATATCTAGTTGTTTGATATTTCTTTCTAACTAAATAAAAACGACACCATCAACGGTGTCGTAAGCAAATGATTTTAAATAACTATCGCTCTTCTCTAAAGTATGGCAAACCAAGAGAACTAGGCGGTTGAACACTTCTCTTTCCAATGATGCTAGTAATGATGAGAACAATAATCGTGATAACATACGGAATTAAGTTCATAGTTTTCATCATTAAGAAAGTAACACCTGTTATTGCATTAGGAAGAATGAACAAAAAGCCAAAGACAAGAGAGCCAACAATAGCAAGAGTTGGCTTCCAAACACAAAATATAACAAGTGCTATAGCAAGCCACCCAAAGGCTTGAATAGTTGAAGAATTCTCCCAACTTCCACCGACAAAGTCCATAACATAGGATAGACCACCAAGTCCAGAAATAGCACTTCCGCAAAGAATTGCAGCATATTTGTATTTTGTGACATTAATTCCGACAGCATCAGCTGTAGCAGGATTCTCACCAACAGCACGTAAAGACAAACCGATTCTAGTCTTTCTTAAAACAACAGCAACAACAATGGCAATTATGATAGCTAGATAGATGATTATTCCATATCCAAAAAAGATTTGGAGAAAATCAATTCCAGCATTTTCTCTTAATGCAGGATTGCTTTTCAAAATTACATCATCAAAAATGTTAAGACGGAGAATTTTGCTAGCATAGGAAAGATAGGTCTTATCGATGATGGTCATGAAGTAATCAGCACATCCTGTACCAAATGTTGTAAGAGCAAGACCAGTAACATTTTGGTTACAACGGAAAGTAACCGTGAGAAGGGCATAAATAAGACCCGCTATGAGTGACATCAAAACACTGAAGAAAACTGACATAAAGACGACACCAATCCAAGGAGCACTCATAGGATCAGTACTGTACCCGCTCATAAAGATAGAGGCACCAAGACATCCACCAAATGTTCCAAAACACATAACACCAGGAATACCCAAATTCAAATGTCCACTCTTCTCCATCAAAATTTCACCGGTACAACCGAAAAGAAAAACAGATCCTATAGTGATTGCACTGACCAAAAGAGATATAAACAAACTCATTTTATTTTTTTACCTCCTCTTTAGAACTATTGACTTCTGAGACGGGCAATTTATTTATTTGAGCATCTATTTCCTTCTTTTCTTTTTCTTTATTCTTATTAAAAACAACTCGATAAGTAATAAAGAATTCGGATGCTATGATACAGAAATAGATTATTCCTATAACGATATTAGTTATTGAATCATTGGTAATTTCACAGGCGGTCTGAACCTGAGCCATACCCTTATTTAAAAAAGTGATAAGAAAAGAAGTCCCAATCATGACGAACGGATTAAATTTGGCAAGCCAAGCGACCATTATTGCTGTAAATCCCATATTCTTAGCTGTATCGGCTGTAATGGTATGATCAATACTTCCCGCAAGAAGTAGTCCAACAACACCGCATAAGGCACCGCTAAGGCAGACAGTTCTTAAGATTACTTTTTTAACATTGATTCCAATATATCTGGCCGTATTTTTAGACTCTCCGACTACTTCTAGTTCATATCCATGTTTACTGAAACGAAGATAGACAAAGATAAAGGCAACCATGACGATAGCAACTATAAGACAAATAAGCCAAGAATCACCAGGAATATTCCCTTTATCTAAAGGATTGAGAACACCAGATCCAGTCGTAACGACAGCACTGATGAACACAGCTACAAGACCTGTAGCAATATAATTCATCATTAGAGTAAACAAAGATTCATTTGTATTGAAGAAAGCTTTAAAGATGCCAGGAATAAGCGCCCAGATAACACCAGAGAGAATACTGACAGGAATCATAATTAAGATGATGGCATAATCTGGGAGTTTTGCCTTACCAAGGAAGAACATACATACAATACACATCAAAGCACTTATCAATATTTGTCCATTACCGCCAAGATTCCAAAACTTCATCTTAAAGGCCGGAATCAAAGCAAGACCGACACAAAGGAGTAAAGAGAAGTCACGAACAGAATTCAATATTCTTCTCTGAGTTCCAAACACTCCTTTGAAAAGTTCGACAAAAACAACACCAGGATTGGCTTTGGCAAAGATAAATAAAATCATCATAGAGACTAAAAGTCCCAAAAGAATAGATCCACCACGAATAAGCAATCTCTGCCACCAAACAAAATTTGTTCTCTTGACTAGGTGAAACAACGGCTGCTTCTTATGTTGTTCTTTATTCATCCTTACCAACCTCCGTTTCTTTGACCATCAACATTCCAATCTCTGATTTTGTAGTCGTTCTTGCATCTACAATACCCGAAACCTTTCCACTACTTAAAACGACGATTCTATCGCAGAGAGCGAGTAACACATCTAAGTCTTCACCAACATAGATAACTGAAACTCCCTTCTTCTTTTGTTCATTTAACAAGTTGTAGATGATATATGAAGAATTGATATCCAATCCTCTAACCGGATAAGCAACCATAAGAACCTTAGGAGAAGCAGCAATTTCTCTTCCGACAAGCACTTTCTGAACATTTCCACCAGAAAGTGTCCTGACAGAAGTGTAAACACTAGGAGTGCTGACTTCTAGTTCACGGACAACATCGTCAGCAAGTGCTTTGGGCTTTTCACGATTTAAAAAGAAATGATTCTTACCTTTTTGATAAGAGCGAAGCATCATATTATCGACAAGGTCCATATTTTCGACCAAACCCATGCCAAGTCTATCTTCAGGGACGAAAGATAAACGTACACCGAGTTCACGAATCTGAGCAGGTGTTTTGTCTTTCAAATTCACAACCTCATCATTCTTAGGATTTATATAAGTGATATTACCATTATCATCTTTTATAAGACCTGCTATCGACTCTAGAATCTCCTTTTGGCCCGAACCAGAAATACCTGCAATGCCTAAAATCTCACCACTTCTAGCAATGAAAGAAACATCATGAAGAACCTGAACACCTTCCTCATTTTTGCAATTGAGTCCAGAGACAATAAGTCTGTCTTTAGGATTGACTACATCAGATCTTTCGATGTTTAGTTCTACCTTCTTGCCGACCATCATCTCAGTAAGCTGGTCTTCATTAGTCTCTTTTGTATTGACAGAACCAATGCATTTCCCCTTCATAAGAACAGCAACACGATCAGAGATTTCCATAACCTCATTGAGCTTATGAGTAATGATAATAATAGACTTACCATCTTTTTTCATATTTCTCATAACTGAAAATAGATGATCAGTCTCAATAGGTGTTAAAACGGCAGTCGGTTCATCCAAAATCAAAACATCCGCACCACGATAAAGGACTTTGATAATTTCAAGAGTTTGCTTCTCGGAAACAGACATATCAAAGACTTTCTTATCTAAGTCAAGCTTAAATCCATATTTTTCACAAATTTCTTTAACTGCCTTCCTAGCATATTTCTTAGAAGCCTTATTAATGAGTTTCTTATCTTTTATTCTTTGGAATAGATTTTGTTCAGGCTTTATGCCGAGAACAATATTTTCTAAAGCGGTAAAGACATCAATCAGTTTAAAATGCTGATGTACCATTCCGATTTTATAATTGTAAGCATCCTTTGGAGAACGGATAACTGCTGGTTTCCCATCGACATAGATTGTTCCACAATCTGGATAATAAATTCCAGAAAGCATATTCATCAATGTGGTCTTACCACTTCCGTTTTCTCCAAGGAGAGAAAGAATCTCTCCACGATAGACACTCAAATTGATGTCTTTGTTAGCAACGACAGAGCCAAAGACCTTGCCGATGTTTTCAAAGCGAATCATTTCTTGCATTGTTTGGTCCATTCCACTCTCCTATAAACATTAAAAACCAAGAGTTTTTTAGCTCCTGGTTTTTCAAAAAAAACGAATTATTTAGAACTTGCTGTTGAGCAAATTGATGCCGTCGATTTGGACATCGAAATAAGGAGCTGAGCGGAACTCACTTTCAGCAAAGTAAGTAATACCACCTTCAGTAACGATAGCTTCCTTCTCTTTAACATCATCGCCATCCATATCAACTTTATAGGTAGTAAGAGCACTACCATTAACAGTGAATGTAGAAGTATCAAAAATCTTCAAAGTACCATTTTTGATTTGAGTTGCAACATTCTCAAGTTTGGTCTTAGCATCACTAGTAGAAGCTTTGGCACCGAGAGGAGCTAAAGCAACAGAGCCATCAGCAGAAGCAGTGGCACTATCCCAAATATTGTTTCCAAGTTCACCAGTCCAATCGGAATCAATGGACTCACCAGCTTTGACCTTTTGAATAGCATATCTGAAATAAGGTTCCCAGTTGACTCTGGAAGAAGCAACATAAGTGTTTGGACATTTGCTCTCGGTAGAGCCATTATAGGAAACATTAGGAACATTGGCTGTCTCACAGGCTGTTGGAGCACCCCAAGAATCAGCATGTTGCGAAATAAGAGAACAACCGCCTGCAATCAATTGTTCGGCAGTAGTCTTTTCAGCAGCCTCGTCATACCAGGAACCAGTGAATTTAACATCCATGGTTACATCGCTGACAATGGATTTGACACCGAGATAGAAGGAAGTATAACCAGAAATAACTTCAGCAAAAGAATATGCACCGACTTCGCCGATTTTATGAGAAGTTTTAGAGTCGGCATCGATCATAGACTGAAGTTTGAGGCCAGCTGCAACACCAGCGAGATATCTACCTTCGTAAATAGAAGCAAAAGCATTATGGAAGTTGCTAACGTTAGAATAATGAGCAGTAGTACCAGTGGCATGTGAAAATTGAACATCAGGGAATTCTCTTGCAGCCTTTAAAATATGAGCTTCATGGCCGAAAGAATCAGCAAAGACGAACTTGCATCCTCCATCAGCCAATTCAGCAGCAGCATCATAAGCAGCTGTTGTCTCTGGAATATTAGTCTTTATTACTGGAGTCACACCTTCAGCCTTGCAAGCAGCATTAAATGCATCGATAAAATTCTTATCATAAGTAGAATCAGAAGTATGAAGAGCGACAAGTCCGGCTTTCATCTGAGTATCATGAGCATCAGAGGAACCACCACAAGAAACTAAAGAAGCAAGCATCAAACAAGAGACACCAAAGTACAAAATACCTTTTTTCATTTTAATAATTCTCCTTTTAAGGTTTGTAGCAAAGACCTTTAACTACCTAGAAAGGAGAATAATCAATACGAGAACTAAAAATAAATCTTTGAAACTAAAAAAGAAGTTAAGATTTATTCGTAGTGCTGGCTTTACGGGCCACAGCGTAGAGACTTCCCACCAATTTGGGTAATTATACGAATAGTCGCTTCAACTACATAACGATAATACTTTCAAAGGAAAGAAAAAACTACAGCATTTTTTAAGAAAGCATTTTCAATCCATATGCTTAAATAATTAGTCTTAGATATTTATTGATCAAAAGAATCAATTGTTTATATCCAAAAGAATTTTTTTATAACAAAAAAACAATAGATTATGGGTCATACCATATCTATTGTCTTTTAATATTTATAATTCAAATAATATTGAGAAGCTTTTAATTATTATCTTCCTTCTCTTCCAGGATCTTCAGGATTCTTAGGTTGAACAGGTGCAGGTCTTGCAAATGCAGTGAATCCAGGAGTCTTAGGAGTTGAAGTAGGAAGAACTGTACTTCCTAAAGAAGAAACGACAGGAACGATCATAGGATTTCTATGGGTCTCTCTGAATATGAAGTGTGAACAAGATTGACGAATCGTATCCTTTATTGCTGAATAAGTGACTTTTTGAGGTCCTTTGAGTAAGGATTCAAGCTCCATCTCAACAATTTCCTCAGCTTTGTTTGTCAAAGATTGCTTATTAGGAGCAATGAGTCCCCTAGTTTCAATAGTAGGACGGAACAACAATCTATTAGTCTTAGGATCGATAGATACGAATACTCCAACAACACCTTCATTTATCAAGAGATTTCTATCACGAATTACAGAAGAAGCTACACCGACAGGGCTCTTTCCATCGACATACAAAGCATCACAAGGAATATGAGTTCCCATCTTGCATTCATGGTTATACATGATGATGGTATCACCATTATTCATTACAAATGTATGATCTTCAGGAAGCCCGCATTGAACACCGACAGCAGCACTTAATAACAGCATACGATATTCACCATGAATAGGCATGAAATATCTAGGCCTTGCCAACTTTTGCAACAATCTCAATTCTTGACGAGAAGCATGTCCGGATGAGTGAAGAGCAAACATAGGGGAGTTGGTCAAGACATTAGCACCAGCACGACACAAATCATCGACAACCTTATTGACGGAAGCAGTGTTTCCTGGAATAGGATTGGAAGAGAAGACGATGGTGTCACCAGGTTCAATTCTAATGTACTTATGTTGACCGGCTGCCATTCTAGAAAGAGCAGCCATAGGCTCTCCTTGAGAACCAGTACAAATAATACATACTTGAGAAGCAGGTAATCTCTTCAAAGTCTCGGGTCCGACAATAGAAGAATCTGGAATCTTGATAAATCCTAATTCACGAGCGATTTCCAAATTTCCTTCCATGGACCTTCCCATAACACAAATCTTTCTTCCATGAGCAATAGCACAAGAAGCAATTTGAGTGATTCTAGAAATATTTGAGGCAAATGTTGAAATTATCAAACGTCCAGGAGCAGTACGGAATGTTTCATTGATAGCACGTTGAACATTCTTTTCACTTTCAGTATATCCTTCTCTTTCAGCATTGGTAGAATCAGCCATCATCAAGTCGATTCCCTCATCACCATATCTAGTAAGTTTAGACAAGTTGAAGTCATGATCTACAGGAGTCAAGTCGATTTTGAAATCACCAGTAGTAGCAACTGATCCTTGAGGTGTGTTAACCAAAACTCCATAAGCATCAGGAATTGAGTGTGTTACACGATAGAAGCGAATACGGAACGATCCAGCATAGAAATCAGAATCATCATCGATTTCAATAAGTTTGGTGGCATCAGTTAAATGATATTCGGTCAATTTATGACGAATCAATGAACAAGCCAACTTTGATGCATAAATCAAAGGAACTTTGACCATTTGAAGTAAGAAAGGAATAGATCCGATGTGATCTTCATGTCCATGAGTGATGACCAAAGCACGAATCTTTTGTGAGACTTCCTTCAAATGTGTAAAATCAGGAATTATATAATTCACACCAGGAGTGGTGTAGTCTGGAAATTTAACACCAGAGTCCAAAATAACTAAATCAGCATCGTTTTCAACACAATAACAGTTCTTTCCAACTTCTCCTAATCCACCTAACGCATAAATACGAACAGGTGAATCGGCACCAGGAAATTTAGAGCTGCTCATTGAATTATTCTTCAAAATAGTATCAGCCATATTTGATATATCTCCTTTGTTTAAAAATTATGTCTAACAGTCTATAACTGAATTCGACTCATTAAAAAACAAGTCTTCTTTTTCAAAGAGAATTATAAACTTACAAACAAATTAATTCAATTAATAATATAAAAAGAAAGCGTAAACACAAAATACTGAAAAACTAGGCTATCTTTTGAACGGTAGGATCATCCTTCCAAGGATCAATTTTATCGATGTGATCGTAATAAAGAATTCCATTCAAATGATCGAATTCATGTTGAAGAATAATAGCTGGATACCCTGTTTGAGTAACTATAACTTCTTTTCCTTGAAGTGCATCAAAGGCCTTAATCTTTATTTTGTAGTAACGAGGAACGTAACCTTCCTTGTCTTCTGCAACCGATAAACAACCCTCCCCATACTTCAAACAACATTTTCTCATAGAAGTGCTTAAAACCTCAGGATTGATCAATCCATATTGAATTATTCCTTTTCCAGGAATATCTACATATACAGCAAAGAATCTTTCTCCAATTCCAATCTGAGGAGCTGCTAGTCCTACTCCAGCTCTAACTTTATGTTTTTTTGCCCACTCATCATCCTGACTATCCTTCAAATATTGGACCATCTCTTCCAATAATTTCTTCATCTCTGGAGAAGAAGGATTCTCAACAGGTTTAGCTACACTTCTAATCACTTTCTCAGTGTCATAAAACATCTTGTAAACTTTTTCTGACATTATTAATTACTCCATATATTTCCTAATTATTATAAACATTTGAAATAAATAGAACTTATTAATTATTTTACAAATATTAAAAACCTTATGTTTTAATGATTTTAATCAAAGGATAAAGCACTGCTGCATTAGGCAATAATAGAAGTAGTTTGTTATATATAAAGTCTTTTCTATAGAGACAATATCAAGACTTTAGAATTCTTATTAGGAAACTTATTCTACACACATTTCACCCAATTCATATGTGATGCATTAGCATTGCTATTGTTAGTTGCCAAACTAACAATGCAATTGATATTAGGAATTAAATCAATAATCAAGAAAGAAAAATAATAACTAATTGCTAATAACTAGAGGATAGGTTAAAACCTATCTTCTTTTTAAATATAAAATAATCATTCTTTCCTAAATGATATAATTAAAAAGTTGTGAGGATTATCTATTATTTTATGGAAGAAAACTTGAGAAAAGCTATCGATGATTTCATAGATTTCTATAATAAATCCAATATAAAAAAAGAAGAGGATGAATTGAATAAAGAAATAGAAAGCGACAAAGATTTATCAAAGCTTATCAAAGAAGGCCAAATATCATTAGGTTCTTATCTCAAGAATAAAAATGATATAAGTGCGATGAAATCATTAGCTTCAGCTAAGAAAAATTATTATTCCAATGAAAAAGTTAAGAGAAGATTTGAATTATATAAAGAGATAAAAAGTGTTCTTTCTATAATAGAAAATGGCCTTATCGACAATACAAAGAATATATATGATAATTTCTAAGGAGGATCAATTAAATGCTAAGGATAATATCTGGAAAATTCCGTCATAGATTGTTGGAAGTCCCTCAAAGTGAGAACTGCAGACCTACTATGGATAAAATTAGAGAAGCCGTATTTTCATCTATATCTAACGATGTTCCTAACTGTACATTCCTAGATTTATTCTCAGGATCTGGTGCTATAGGAATAGAAGCACTATCTAGAGGAGCTAAAAAAGTTGTTTTTAATGAAATAGACCCATCTACATTGAGAACTTTAAGAAAAAATGTTTCGACATATGATCCTCATTTTGAAACTTGTGTCATTTTGAAGAAAGATTGGCAGCAAGCATTAATAGGATTATCTGGAAGAGGAGAAGTATTCGATATAGTCTACTTAGATCCTCCTTATCAAATGGCTGAAGCGGTAAACAAACAGGCCATAGAAATGATGCGTGATAGCGGATTATTATCTCCAACTGCTATTGTTATAGCTGAGCAAACTATAAATCCCGAGCCTATCGATGGATTCACTTTGAAAATTCATAAATATGGTAGAAAAATTCTCGGTACATATAAACTAGGACAAGAAGAGGAAGACAAATAATGAAAACTGCATTATATGCCGGTTCATTCGACCCATTTACCAACGGTCATTTAGAAGTCGTTGAAAAAGCTTTAAAAGTATTCGATAAAATTGTAATTCTAGTAGCTAATAACAATGCTAAAAAATACACTTTTTCACTAGATGAAAGAGTAGCTATCATAAAGGAATGCTTCAAGAATAATTCTAAAGTAGAAGTCGAATCAACATCTGGAATTACAGTTAGAAAAGCTCAATCTTTAAACATCGATGTCATGATTAGAGGTCTTAGAGATGTTCAAGATTTTGAAATGGAGCAGAGACTTTATATAGTCAATCAAGCTTTAGATAAAGACATAGAAACATTCTATGTCATGGCTAGCCCAGCTAAAATATTCATATCTTCAACAAACTTAAAATTAATGTTTAAGGCAGGAGAAGATATATCAGATTATGTCCCAAAACCTGTATTAAATGCATTAGAGAAAATAAAAGATAGGATTTAATAAAGCTCAAGTAAAAAGCCTCCTTCATTGTTGGAAGGAGGCTTTTATTATGTACGTATCTAAATCAAGCAACTTATATTCATTATACAGAAAGTGTTTACTAGCTGATAAACCTTATCTATATAATCAAATCATTTTCTTAAATGATTCATTTGATGAATACATATCTATATGGATTATTATAAAAAAAATTAAAATTTATTTAGTTTTCTCTTCTCTTAATGAATTTGACAAAGACTAAATACAAGGCTATGAACAAAACGATGAATGACAATAAGATCAAATACATCTGCCAAACTTCCACACTATTATCGAAGAAATATAAATTGACGTCAACGCTATCTTTCATGGCTTTGATAGCCTCCGATGGTAATTGTTCTGACAAAGAATCAAGCGCACCATTCATCATATGGTTTCTAATCAAACTAGTCCCATAAGTTCCAGGTAAGAAAGCCATAAAATTTTGAAGACCTTTTCCATAACTGGATATAGGCATATATGCTCCGCAAACAAATCCATAGCAGGAACTAACTATTGTTCCTACTGCACTAGCCTGACCTTGAGTATTTAAGAAATAGTTGATACACGATGCTAGGGATACACCAAATAATGTAAGTAAAATTACATCCAATATAGCCAATAATGCTTCTCCAACGCTCAAGAACCAACCCATACATCCAATATAGATAAAGCAAATCATAGTAGCAGTAAGGTTGACAATCAATGTAGATAATATAGAAGCTAAGAAATATGATAATCCTAAAGTTGTTTTCTTTATGGGGGATACAATCAAATCCTTCCTAGTTCCGTTAGCTCTATCTTGTACCATCAACAAATTAGAACAAAATGCTACTGTAACACATGATGTTGCTAGCATAGCCGAACTCAATTGACCAGCAACCAATCCATTTATCAATTTATCAGACACTTCTAATCCTTTTGGAATAACACTGACGAATGAATCCTTATAAATAGATCCTAAAAAAGTCATGAACAAAATAAGTAGAATTGCTGGAGTGATAAGAGAAGTTAAAAACATTCCCATATCCTTGAAATACATCTTAGTATTTCTGAGCACTAATTCACACATCCTTCTCATTTTTCATCCCCTCCAATCAATTTCTTTCCCGTCACAGACAAGAAGACGTCATCCATCTTTCCTTTTTGAATTTCATAATCCTTGAATAAAGATGGATTATTCAAAATTAGTTCTGTAGCCTTTGATGT
>ERZ773158.169-NODE-169-length-87846-cov-7.493616_pt1 | contig 87846 bp, 93 predicted proteins | sample MGYA00511918_ERZ773158 | MGnify/ENA primary metagenome ERZ773158 (study PRJEB29015, sample SAMEA2737876) | human gut metagenome | biome: human gut; feature: human-associated habitat; material: faeces | place: China | collected 2012 ...
AAGCAGACCATGTGTTAAGCAAGACACCGGATATGCTTCCTGTATTAAAACAGGCTGGCGTAGTAGATTCCGGCGGACAGGGACTGGTTCAGGTATTAAAGGGCGGTTATGATTCCCTGATTGGCAAAGAAATTGATTACAGCATTGAAGGTTCTGCAGCATCTGCAGGTGTTATGAAGATTACTGCTGAGACAGAAGCTGATATTAAGTTTGGTTATTGTACCGAATTTATCATTGTATTAAATCAGCCATTAACAGAGAAGCAGGAGCATGAATATAAAAACTTCTTAGAGTCCATTGGTGATTCTATCGTTGTTGTGGCAGATGATGAGATTGTGAAAACCCATGTACATACCAATGACCCTGGTCTTGCCATCCAGGAAGCATTGAAACATGGTTCATTAAGCAAAATCAAGATTGATAATATGCGTGAAGAGCATCAGGAAAAATTAATCAAGGATGCTGAGAAACTCGCAAAAGAGCAGAAAGAGGAAGAAACCCAAAAAGAAGAAAAGGCAGAGGAACCAAGAAAAGAAATGGGCTTCATTTCCGTATCCATTGGTGCCGGTGTCAATGAAATCTTCAACGGACTTGGCGTGGATTATATCATCGAAGGTGGTCAGACCATGAACCCAAGTACCGAGGATATGTTAAATGCCATCGACCATGTGAATGCAGATAACATCTTTATTCTTCCGAATAATAAGAATATTGTACTGGCTGCAAATCAGGCAGCATCTTTAGTAGAAGATAAGAAGATTATTGTTATTCCAACCAAGACAATTCCACAGGGAATTACAGCACTGATTAACTTTATTCCGGATCAGTCGGCAGAGGAAAATGCAGAGCGTATGACCGAGGAATTAGAAAATGTAAAGACCGGTCAGGTAACTTATGCAGTCCGTGATACCGTAATCGATGACAAAGAGATTAAACAGGGCGATTATATGGGAATTGGCGACAAGAGCATCCTTGCTGTTGGTAAGGATATCAAGAGCACTACAGAAGATATGGTTGCTGAGATGATAGATGAAGAATCTGCGATTATCTGTATCTATTATGGTGAAGAAGTAACAGAAGAAGATGCCAATGCATTAGGTGCTGCTTTAGAAGAGAAGTATCCGGAGGTAGAAGTGGAGATTCACTTTGGCGGACAGCCAATTTACTATTATGTAATATCAGTAGAGTAACAGGAGTGTTTATGGACAGAAATGCACCCATTCAGGAATTGAATGGAGTTGGACCAAAAACTGAAAAAATATTGCAAAAACTTGGAGTATATACCGTTGGGGATATACTCCTTGCTTTTCCAAGGGATTATAAGCAGATGCCGGAGCCGGAGCATATCAGTGTGGCAGAGCCGGAGAAAGTCTATGCTTTTCATGTACGGCTGTGTTCTTCTCCGGTAACAAGAAGTACCAGAGCCATGCAGATATCTACTGCACAGTTTAGCGATGGAACAGGGAAAGTAGAGGCGGTCTGGTTTCGGATGCCCTATATCTGTAATCAGCTGAACCGGGAACCGGAAGTAATATTATATGGAAAGCTGACCTTAAAAAATAAGAAATATGTCATGGAACAGCCGGCAGTGTGGAAGCCGGATGAATACAGGAAAATGCAGATATCACTTCAGCCGGTATATCCGCTGACTAAGGGCATATCCAGCAAGCAGTTTGGTAAGCTTGTACGTACAGCCCTTGACAGTGTAAAAGAAGATGGTGAATATATTCCGGAAGAAATCTTAGCCCGCCATCAGTTTATGGGATTGAGAGAGGCATTGGAAAAAGTGCATTTTCCAACAGATTTAGAAGAACTGACCGGAGCAAGAAAACGTCTTGCTTTTGACGAATTTTTCTTATTTCTGCTGCAGATACAGCGGTTTAAGGAACATCACGAGCAGACGCCGAATGGATTTCCGGTAGTAAGGGATGAATTTATTGAGGTGGTGGCAGAACAGCTTCCGTTTCCACTGACAAATGCCCAGAAGAAAACACTGGCAGATCTGGAAAAAGATATATACAGTCCTTATGCCATGCAGCGGCTGATACAGGGGGATGTAGGCTCCGGTAAGACTATTCTTGCATTTCTTATTATGGCAAAATTTGCCCATGAAGGTTATCAGACTGCTATTATGGCACCAACCGAGGTTCTGGCAAGACAGCATTATGAGACCTTTCAGGAATGGATTGCTATGTTTGAACTGGACTTTCCTGTTATTCTTCTTACCGGTTCGTTGACCGCAAAGGAAAAACGTGAAGCATATGCGAGAATGGAAACAGAACAGAATGCCATGATAATTGGAACCCATGCATTGATACAGGAAAAGGCACTTTATCAGAAGCTGGCGCTGGTAGTAACGGATGAACAGCATCGTTTTGGGGTAAGACAGAGGGAGACGCTGGCAGATAAGAGCAGCCGGCTGCCACATGTACTGGTTATGAGTGCGACTCCGATTCCGCGGACCCTTGCAATAATTCTTTACGGAGATCTGGACATCTCGGTAGTAGATGAGCTTCCGGCAGAACGTCTTCCGGTCAAAAATTGTGTCGTTGGACCGAAAATGCGGGAGAAATCCTGGAATTTTATTTTAGATGAAGTTCAAAAAGGACATCAGGCATATATCATCTGTCCTCTGGTAGAAGCCAATGAGGAATTGGAATTGCAGGATGTTACTTCATATGTAAAGAAATTAGAACAATATTATGGAGACAGAATCAGCGTAGGATTACTTCATGGAAAAATGCGCCCGGCAGAGAAGAATAAAGTAATGGAAGCCTTTGTCACTGGTGAAATCCAGGTTCTGGTTTCTACAACGGTAGTGGAAGTAGGTGTAAATGTGCCGAATGCCACAGTTATGATGATTGAGGATGCACAGCGTTTCGGGCTGGCACAGCTCCATCAGCTGCGGGGGCGTGTCGGAAGAGGAAATGCACAATCCTATTGTATTCTTATGAATTCTTCCAATGGAAAGAATGCCAAAGAGAGATTGAATATTCTGGCGGGTTCTAATGATGGATTCTATATTGCCAGTGAAGATTTGAAAATGCGTGGACCAGGAGATTTCTTCGGAGTACGTCAGAGTGGTTTGATGGAATTTAAAATTGCAGATGTCTTTTCGGATGCCGATATGCTTTCTATTGCATCCGAAGAAGCAAAAGAATATGTCGAAAAGTGTAACTTAAACGATTGCGAAAAAGACATGAGACTTGAAACAACACTGAAAAATGCGTACAAAATGACAGAATACAACACAAATATTTAGAAAGTTTCGAAAAATTAAGGAATAATTTGTGAAAAGTTTACGAAAATTAACGCAAAATCCCTCGTTTTTATTGCTAAATTGCCTAAATGTTGATACAATAAGTACAAAATTACAATTTAGTGAAGGCGGGGGATATATTTTTATGGCTAAGAAGAAAAAAGGGAAGAAAATTAGCACGAAAATGTTAAGTGCAATGCTCCCGGTACTGATTCTTGGTATGGCTGTATTAGGGGCAGTCAGTGTATTTTCCAGTAAGCAGATTATTGACGATGAGATTGGGAAGGAAATGACGCTGAGTCTGGAAAACGAGAAGACAGAGGTAGAGTCACAGATGCAGTCTGCGGCAAGCCTTGCAAAACATATGGCTGGAATTGTTGGGATTACTTATGAAAATGAGGAACTGCTGGCATATGTTAATTTCTTAAATACCATGATTTATGAGGAGGATTTTATTTATGGTGCCGGAATTTATTTTGCACCGAATAAGTATGACTCCAAACAACGTTTTGTAGGACCTTATGTATACAAGGATGGAGATACGCCGATTCTGACTTATGACAGGAGCCAGTCCTCTTATGATTATGTAAGCAGGGATTTCTACAAGATTGTTTCGAATGGCGAAACAGAATCGAAGTTTACAAAGGCATATCATGATGAGGTTCTAGACTGTGATATGGTAAACTGTTCTGCACCGATGTATAGTGCAGATGGAACTTATATTGGATGCGTAACTGTTGATATTACGCTGGATGAGATTCAGAATCTGGTCAGCCAGATGTCAGTAGGAAAAACAGGAAAAGCATTTCTGATTTCATCGGATGGAACCTATCTTTATACACAGGATTCCGGTAAAATCATGAATGAGAAAATAACGGATTCTAAAAATAGTTCTCTTGCTAAAGTAGGAACAAAAATGTTAGATTCTGATAGTGGAAAAGCCTGCTTTACAGAAGGGATTACCGGATATACGGTATATTATGAGACAATTCCGGATCTGGACTGGAAACTTGGAATTGCGATTGAAAATTCAGAACTGAATGCACCGGTTATCAGCCTTGGGATTAAGTTGGCAATCATTGCGGCAGTGATTCTTATTATTATGATACTTGTGATTTTATCACAGGTAAAATCAGTTTCCAGACAGATTAATAGAGTTAAGAACTTTGCTGTACAGCTGGCAGAGGGTAACTTTAAAGTACAGTCGCTTGAGAGCAGACGCAGTGATGAACTGGGAGCAATGGGACAGTCTTTAAATGAAATGTATGGAAATAATAAGGACATGATTTCAAAAATCAGTGGTCATGCAAAACTTCTGAGTGATTCCAGCATTGAACTGAAGCGTTCGGTAGAGGAATTAAAGAAGGATTATGAGATGATAGAGTCACTGATGAATCAGGTTAATTCCGATATGACTTCCTCTAGCGCAGCGACGGAAGAAGTAAATGCTGCAGTAGAGGAAGTGAATTCCTCTGTTAATATGCTGGCTTCTGAGACAGAAAAGAGTCTGGAACTGGCAGGAGAAATTAAGAAGCGTGCAAATGGAATTGAAGATACCAGCCGCAGTGCTTATGAACTTGCCAATAAGCTTGCAGCGCAGAACAGAGCTGGTCTGGAGAAGAGTATTAAGAATGCAGATGTTGTAAAATCCATTGGCGCATTGGCAGAAGTGATTTCCGAAATCGCAGATCAGATTAACTTACTGTCCTTAAATGCTTCCATTGAGGCCGCCCGGGCAGGAGAACAGGGAAAGGGATTTGCAGTTGTTGCCGGAGAAATTGGCAATCTGGCAGGTGAGACTACAGCTGCAGTTAATAAGATTAAAGAAACAATTGGCGAAGTAGAACATGCCTTTAGCGGAATTGTGGAACAGTCACAGTCTATGTTAAACTTCGTGACAGATACGGTCGCACCGGACTACGATACTTTCGTCAATGTAGCACAGCAGTATGGAGATGATGCCCAGGCAATTGAAAAATTTTCCAATGATATTGCCCGGATGGCAACAAATATTGAGACAATCATTCACGAGGTCAGCCAGGCAGTGTCCAGTGTGGCGGAATCTTCCCAGAATACAGTGGATAATAGTGGACAGATTATGCAGTCTGTAAATTCAGTATCTGCAGTTGTTGGAGAGGTGTCTGAAATGTCTTCCCAGCAGGAAAAGATTGCCGGAGAATTAAAAGAGGTTGTCGGAAAATTCGTATTGTAATAAGTGTTACTGCATGTGTCATGATAGAAAAATGATATAGAAAGAAAAGGGGGAACCTGAGAAAGGGGCTGTTCACCGATTCCGGTGGACAGCCTCTTCTGACATCTAAGTGGGCAATGAAAAAGATGTGTTAACGTTCAGCCATCTGCTTTTCCTGCGCCTCAATCATTTTCTTTACCATATAACCGCCTACGGAACCATTCTGACGGGAAGTTAAATCCCCATTATATCCCTCAGACAGTGGTACACCTAACTCACTTGCAACTTCGAATTTGAAACGGTTTAATGCACTTTGTGCTTCTGGAACAGAAGATTTTTTCGAACGATTAGACATAGTAAATTTCCTCCTTAGCATTTGTATATAACCGAATGGTTACAATACTATTATCTACCGATAAAAAAGGATAATACTAATAAATATTCACTTTTTTGGAATAATCTTGAAAAAGCTCTTGACACATACAAGTATAATTGTATACAATTATTCAAGAATATTTGTGAATCAAAAGGAGTGTGTTCCATGAGAGAAGTCGTTATGAATGAAAAAACTAATCTATTACAGTTGGAAGAGCATTTTTATCAGCTTGTAGATGTTGAGGAACCAAATGTATTCCGCAATCTTTTTCCATATGAGGAAATTCCGAAAATTGCATTTAATGACAGAATCGTTCCGCATAATATGCCGGAGGATATCTGGATTACTGATACAACATTCCGTGATGGTCAGCAGTCAAGAGCACCATATACCACAGAACAGATTGTAACCATCTATGATTACTTACATAAATTAGGCGGACCAAAGGGTAAAATTCGTCAGAGCGAGTTCTTCCTATATAGCAAGAAGGATCGTGATGCCGTATATAAATGCTTAGAGCGTGGTTATAAATTCCCGGAAGTCACCAGCTGGATTCGTGCCAGCAAACAGGATTTCCAGCTGGTAAAAGATTTGGGACTGCGTGAAACCGGTATTTTGGTAAGCTGCTCCGATTATCATATTTTCTATAAAATGAAAATGACCAGAAGCGAAGTTATGAATCTTTACTTAAGTGTGATTCGTGAATGCTTAGAGACTGGAATCAGTCCAAGATGTCATTTGGAGGATATTACACGTTCTGATATTTACGGATTTGTAATTCCGTTCTGCTTAGAGCTGATGAAGTTAATGAAAGAATACAATATTCCGATTAAGATTCGTGCCTGCGATACCATGGGATATGGTGTAAACTTCCCGGGAGCAGTAATTCCGCGAAGTGTACCGGGTATCATTTACGGACTTACCACACATGCAGGAGTTCCTTCTGAATTGATTGAATGGCATGGACACAACGATTTCTATAAAGCAGTCAATAACTCGACCACAGCATGGCTTTACGGTGCATCCGGCGTAAACTGTTCCTTATTTGGTATTGGTGAGAGAACCGGTAACACACCTCTGGAAGCAATGGTATTTGAATATGCGCAGTTAAAGGGTACCCTGGATGGAATGGATACCAGAGTTATCACAGAACTGGCAGAATATTATGAGAAGGAATTGAATTATAAGGTTCCAAGCCGTACACCATTTGTCGGAAGTAATTTTAACGTTACAAGAGCAGGTATCCATGCAGACGGACTTTTGAAAAATGAAGAAATTTATAACATTTTTGATACCGAAAAATTCTTAAATCGTCCGGCACTGGTATCTGTTTCCAATACATCAGGACTTGCTGGAATTGCACACTGGATTAATACCTATTACCGTCTCAGTGATGACCGTAAAGTAGATAAGAATTCGGAACTGGTAAAGACCATCAAACAGTGGGTAGACGAGCAGTATGATGAGGGACGTGTAACTGTAATTACAGATAACGAACTTGTAGTACAGATAACTGACTGTTGTAAAAAACTCGGAATTGTATTATAAATTAAGGAGGCTTTATCGTGGGCGAAGAAGGATATTCTTTAAGCGGAAGAGTATTTCATACGATTCGTGAAAATATCTTATCCGGAAAATACAAGTGCGATGAAGAATTAAAAGAAAAAACCCTGGGTGATGAACTGGGTGTCAGCCGTACTCCGGTAAGAGAAGCCTTAAGGCAGCTTGAACTGGAAGGACTCGTCAGAATCATTCCAAACCGCGGAGCATTCGTAGAGGGAATTACGAAAGAAGACGTAAAAGATATCTATGAAATCCGTGCACGGCTGGAGGGACTTTGCACAAAGTGGGCGGCAGACAGAATTACCAAGGAGCAGATAGCGGAACTGGAAGAAAACATTTTTCTGGTGGAATTTCATGCTAAGAAGGAAAATTATGCACAGATATTGGAGCTGGATAATAAGTTTCATGAGGTGCTTTATGAAGCTTCCGGAAGCAAAATGTTAAAGCATGAATTGTCTGCATTTCATCATTATGTGGAAAGAGTTCGAAAAATCACTTTGTCAATGCCGGATCGTGTGGTAAAATCAAATGATGAACATAAAAAGATTGTAGAAGCATTGAAGCAGCACAATGCAAAAGAAGCAGAACTGCTTGCGACAAGTCATATGTTAAATACTATTGAAAATATGGATAATTATGGCTGGGACAATCTGCTGAAATAGTAAATGGAGGATAGAAAGATGGACAAAATTAAAATGACTACCCCTTTGGTTGAAATGGACGGAGACGAAATGACAAGAATCCTTTGGAAAATGATTAAGGATGAACTGTTATTACCATTTATTGATTTGAACACAGAATATTATGACCTGGGTCTTGAACATCGTAATGAAACGGATGACCAGGTAACTGTAGATTCTGCAAATGCAACAAAGAAATACGGTGTTGCAGTAAAATGTGCTACCATTACACCAAATGCAGCACGTATGACGGAGTACAACTTAAAGGAAATGTGGAAGAGTCCGAATGGAACTATCCGTGCAATGTTAGATGGAACGGTATTCCGTGCACCAATCGTTGTAAAGGGAATTGAGCCATGTGTTAAGAACTGGAAGAAACCGATTACCATTGCAAGACATGCTTACGGTGATGTATACAAGGCTTCTGAAATGAAGATTCCGGGACCGGGAAAATGTGAACTGGTTTATACAGCAGAGGACGGAACGGAAACAAGAGAGCTGATTCATAACTTTACCGGAGCAGGTGTTGTCCAGGGACAGCATAACTTAAATGATTCTATCGAAAGCTTTGCAAGAAGCTGCTTTAGCTATGCACTTTCTACCAGACAGGATTTATGGTTTGCAACCAAGGATACCATTTCCAAAAAATATGACCATACTTTCAAAGATATTTTCCAGGAAATCTTTGATGCGGAATATAAAGAAAAATTCGAAGAAGCAGGAATTACCTACTTCTATACCTTAATCGATGATGCGGTAGCCCGTGTGATGAAAGCAGAGGGCGGCTTTATCTGGGCATGTAAGAACTATGATGGAGATGTTATGAGTGATATGGTATCATCTGCATTTGGTTCCCTTGCCATGATGACTTCCGTACTGGTATCACCGGCAGGATATTATGAATATGAAGCTGCACACGGAACAGTTCAGCGTCACTATTATAAACACCTCAAGGGAGAAGAAACATCCACCAACTCCGTAGCAACTATTTTTGCATGGACCGGAGCACTTCGTAAGAGAGGTGAATTAGATGGCAACCAGGAGTTAAGCACATTTGCCGACAAACTGGAAAAAGCCTGTGTAGATACGATTGAATCCGGAAAGATGACCAAAGACCTTGCACTGATTACTACAATTGAAAATCCGACTGTATTAAACAGTGAAGACTTTATCAAGGCAATCCGTGCTACATTAGAGAAAATGTTATAAATTTTATACTCCGGGAGGGCAGAATAGTGTGCCGTCCCGGAATTTTCAGCTATAAAAAGCCCCTTGTAAAGAATGCTTTACTTATGGGGCGAAGAGAAAAAGTGAGGAGACTTCCATGATTTTAGCCTGTCAGAATATCAGTAAATCCTTTGGGACAGACACCATAATACAGAATGTTTCTTTTCATGTAGAAGATAATGAGAAAACAGCAATTGTCGGCATCAATGGTGCCGGCAAATCTACGTTATTGAAAATTATAGTGGGAGAGCTGGCACCGGACAGTGGCGAGGTAACCGTTGCAAAAGGAAAAACCATCGGTTATCTTGCCCAGTATCAGGATAAAGACAGCAACGAGACCATTTATAATGAAGTGCTTCATGCCTGCGATGCATTAATCGAAAAAGAAGAAAAGCTTCGTAAAATGGAAGAAGACATGCAGCATGTAAGCGCAGATGAATTAGAGAAATATATGGAGCAGTATAACCGTTTCAGCCATGCCTTTGAATTAGAGGGCGGACTGACTTTTCGCAGTGAGATAAACGGTGTGTTAAAGGGACTTGGTTTTTCGGAAAATGATTTCGGAAAGAAAATGTCAGAGTTATCCGGAGGACAGAAGACCAGAGTGGCATTAGGCAGACTTCTGGTAACCAAGCCTGACATTATCATGCTCGACGAGCCGACCAACCACCTTGATATGGCATCGATTGCATGGCTGGAAAACTATCTTTTGAATTATAAAGGAGCCGTAATTATCGTAGCCCATGACCGTTATTTCTTAGACCGGATTGTTACGAAGGTAGTGGAAATATCCCGCCATACGGCAACGGTATTTCCGGGAAATTATACCGCATATGCGAGGCAGAAGGAAATACAGCGGGAAAGTCTTTTGCGACAGTATTATAACCAGCAGCGGGAAATCAAGCACCAGGAAGAAGTAATATCCAAGTTAAAATCCTTTAACCGGGAAAAGTCCATTAAGCGTGCGGAAAGCCGTGAGAAGGCATTGGATAAAATAGAACGTATTGAGAAGCCAATCGATGAAAAAACAGATATGCATATTACATTGGAGCCGGAAATTACCAGTGGAAATGATGTACTTTCGGTGAAAGGTCTTTCAAAATCTTACGAGCATAAACTGTTTTCAAACATTGATTTTCAGATTAAGCGAGGGGAAAAAGTTGCTTTAATCGGAAATAACGGTACCGGGAAAACCACCATTTTAAAGATAATCAATGGAATTGTAGACGCAGATGCCGGGGAGATAAAGCTTGGAAGCAATGTGGAAATCGGATATTACGATCAGGAGCATCAGAACTTAGACCCGGATAAGACGTTATTTGATGAAATTGCAGATGCTTATCCGAATCTGAAGGCAACGAAGATTCGAAATGTGTTAGCAGCATTTTTATTTACGGATGATGATGTGTTTAAGCGGATTCGTGATATCAGTGGTGGAGAAAGAGGCCGTGTTTCACTGGCAAAACTGATGTTATCCAATGCTAACTTCTTAATTTTAGACGAGCCGACCAACCACCTTGATATTATGTCGAAGGAAATTTTAGAGTCAGCCATCAATTCCTATACCGGAACGGTGCTTTATGTATCCCATGACCGTTATTTTATTAATAAAACTGCCAGCAGAATTCTTGATTTAAAGAATGAAACAATTTTAAATTATATTGGAAATTATGATTATTATCTGGAGAAAAAGGAAGTTCAGGAGTTGGCGGCATTTGGCACAGCTACACAGGAACGTGCAGAAAATTCAGCAGCAAAAGGAAATGTCATTGTTTCCGATGGAACTGGAGAAAATAATGGAACAGAGCAGATATCCGGCGGAGGAAAACAGAAGTTAAGCTGGGAAGAAATGAAGAAACAGCAGGCAGCAAAACGTAAGCTGGAAAACGAATTAAAGCGTACAGAAGATGAAATTGCTAAGAGAGAGGCAAAGATAGAAGCATTAAATGATGAACTGTCAAAGCCGGGGGTAGCATCAAATTCCTATGAATTAAACAAAATCCATGAGGAGCAGATGCAGGAAGAGGCAGCGCTGGAAGAACTCTATGCAAAATGGGAAGAATTAAGTTTACAGAAAGATTGTTAAAGTTGTAACACATTGACATCCTTTCGGCAAGAAACTATAATTATTGTAGGGTATTGAGAGCAGGAGGAACTGGCAGAATGAGCAAAGAAATATCACAGGCAGTAATTCGTAGAATGCCAAGATATTACCGATATCTGGGGGAACTTTTAGATGAAGGGGTAGAACGTATTTCATCGAATGAACTGAGTGCAAGAATGAAAGTGACCGCATCGCAGATCAGACAAGATTTAAATAATTTTGGTGGTTTTGGACAGCAGGGATATGGTTACAATGTACAATTTCTGTATGAAGAAATCGGAAAGATTATGGGATTAAATGAACAGCATAATATTATTATTATTGGAGCTGGTAACTTAGGACAGGCACTTGCCAATTATGTGAAGTTTGAAAAACTCGGCTTCGTCATAGTAGGATTGTTTGACGTGAATCCGGAGTTATGCGGAAAATCCATTCGTGGCAATAAAATCGAAATGATTGATAAACTGGAAGAATTTGTAAAGACACATAAGGTAGATATTGCTACACTGACTATGCCGAAAGAAAAGGCAGATGCTGTGGCAAACCAGCTGGTAAGCCTTGGTGTACATGCAATCTGGAATTTTGCCCATGTGGATCTGGAAGTGTTGGATGAAAATGTTGTAGTGGAAAATGTACATTTATCAGACAGCCTGATGCAGTTATCCTATAACATGACAAAGAACAAAAGGAAAAAGGAAACGCTGGAATAGAGGTGTTTTGCATGAAAGATGACAAGGAATTTCTGGAAGCATTAGAAAGCAGAAAAGTACCAATACTTGTATTGGATCAGAAATGGCACAGGCTTTTTGCTTTAAGCGGAAAAACCAGTGAAATCAAGCAGCTGGAAGAAAAGTTAAATCAGTTGTTAGAACAGCAGGGAAAGCTTAATAATGATTTGAAAGAACTGAAAAAGACAAAGAATCGGTTGATGAAAAGCATTGTTGTCAACATGGAAGGAACTCATGAGGAAAATGAGGGGGATATTTCTTCCAGAAAATTAGATGAAGACAAGAGACTGATTGATGAAGTCAATGTCAAAATGGAAGAAATTGAGGATGAATTAATTGAACTTCCACGAAATATAAACAGTGCAAATCAGGAACTTATGTTAGAAAGCATGCGTTACTGCTATGAGAGACTAAGACAGAACAGCAAAGAAGCAGATGAAATTACGGCCTGGATTGATAAGGTAAGGGTAGAACTTAAGAAAAATATCATCAAAAAACAGAACCGTGAAATCAACAACCGGCAGATTTATTCTTATATGCATGATATTTTTGGTGTGGATATTTTAAATATATTTGATCTGCGGCAGGAAGATGAAGACCGTCTGCAGGGAAAAAAAGCGGTGGAAAATGCGGACGAAAGGAATTAATTTATGGAATATCTTGTAAATTCCCGGGAAATGAAAACATGTGATACCAATACAATCGAACATTTTAAAGTGCCATCCATGGTTCTGATGGAGCGGGCAGCGCTTTCTGCGATAGAAGTAATACAGGAAAAAGAAATTTCATGTAACCGCGTGCTGGTAGTGTGTGGAACCGGAAATAACGGCGGCGATGGTATGGCAATTGCAAGGTTGTTATACTTATCCCACATTCCGGTTGAAGTATATCTCTATGGAAATAAAACACATTTTTCAAAGCAGGCAAAAGAACAGTATGAAATCTTGACATCATATGGTGTACCATTTATTGATGAAATGGAGGATGCAAATTCCTACAGCCTGATTATTGATGCGTTATTTGGTATAGGATTATCACGAAAATTAGATGATGAACTGGTGCACTTGATGGAACGGCTAAACCAGAGCAGTGCCCACCGGCTGGCGGTGGATATACCATCCGGTGTCTCGGCAGATAATGGAGCTGTATTAGGTGGTGCATTCAAAGCAGATGATACCGTAACCTTTGCTTACTGCAAGACCGGAATGGTGTTATTTCCTGGTGCAGAATACTGCGGAAATATTACGGTTAAGGATATCGGAATTGGAGAAGAAAGCTGGTTAGATAAAAGACCTGCAGCTTATGCAATCACAAAGGAAGATTTAAATTTTTTAAATAATCGTGCTGCTGATTCGAACAAGGGAACCTTTGGAAAAGTCCTTCTGGTTGCCGGAAGCGTGAATATGGCAGGTGCGGCGGTTCTTGCAGCAAAGGCAGCTTATCGCAGTGGCTGTGGTCTGGTGAGAATATATACACCGGAAGAAAACCGTATTATCTTACAGACAGCAGTGCCGGAGGCAATTCTTACTACCTATTCTGCAAAAAAGGCTGATACACAGCAACTGATAGAATGTCTGTCCTGGGCAGATGTTATTATTTTAGGACCTGGAATTGGCAAAAGTGATGTGGCACACAGTATTGTAAAGACGGTACTTAAGAATGCGGCAGTACCAATGGTAGTAGATGCCGATGCATTAAATATCATAGCAGAGCAGACCGAACAGCTTCTTCGCCCGCATACAGAACTGGTATTAACGCCACATCTGGGTGAAATGTCCCGGTTAAAACAGCTTGCCGTTTCCTATATCAAAGAAAATATTGAGCAGGTTGCGGAAGATTTCGCAAGGGAATATAATGTAATCTGTGTTTTGAAAGACAGCAGAACGGTAACGGCAATTCCTTATGGGAAAACATTTATTAACCGGAACGGTAACAGCGGAATGGCTACTGCGGGAAGTGGTGATGTACTGAGCGGAATTATTGGAAGTCTGATGGCGCAGGGCCTATCTGCAGAGCAGGCGGCACCGCTTGGGGTATATGTACATGCGGCGGCAGCAGATGAACGGAGCAAAACAGTTTCAAAGCATGGACTGACTGCAGGCGAAATTATAAACGGATTATCCGATGTGTTGTCATAATAATAATTTGAGGTGAATGAAATGAAAAGATATAGCAGGGTATATGCCAGCGTGAATCTGGATGCGGCCATTGAGAATATGGAGGCAATGCACCGGCTTTTAAAGAAAGATACCAGCATGTTTGCGGTAATTAAAACAGATGGATACGGACATGGTGCAACGGAACTTGCCCGTGTATTAGAGCCGCTTCCGTATCTCCATGGCTTCTGTGTGGCCACAGTGGAAGAAGGCGTAATTTTAAGAAATCATGGAATTAAGAAACCGATTCTGATTCTTGGTTTTGCATTCCCGGATGAATATGATATTATTGTAGAACAGAAATTAGAGCCTGCCGTATTTACGTATGATATGGCAGTTGCACTATCTGAAGCTGCAACAAAGAAAAATCAGGATGTGGCAATTCATATTGCAGTGGATACTGGAATGAGCCGGATTGGTTATCAGGTGGAAAAAGAAAATGCAAGAGAGGTAGCGCAAATCAGTAAGCTGCCACATATAATAATGGAGGGGATTTTTACCCACTTTGCAAGGGCAGATGAAAAAGACAAAACGGGTGCCCATAAGCAGCTTGAACTGTTTCAGAAAATGATTGCAATGTGCAAAGAAGAAGGCGTTATTTTCCATCATGCACACTGTTCAAACAGTGCAGGAATTATTGATTTGCCGGAAGCAAATATGGACATTGTAAGAGCGGGAATTACATTATACGGACTCTGGCCATCGGATGAAGTGCAAAAAGACAGACTGCCAATGCACCCGTTAATGGAATTAAAGAGTCATGTTTCTTACGTAAAGACACTGCCGGCTGGAAGGGAAATCAGCTATGGTGGAACCTATACCACAACCAGAGAGACGAAGGTGGCAACGATTCCGGTCGGTTATGGAGACGGTTATCCGAGAACTTTATCTAACAAAGGTTCTGTACTGATTCAGGGAAAAAGAGTACCGATTCTTGGCAGAGTCTGCATGGATCAGTTTATGGTGGATGTTACTGATGTGCCGGATGTTGTCGTTGGAACAGAGGTAACACTTCTTGGCAGAGACGGCGATGAAATCATTACAGCGGAAGAAATCGGGGATTTATCCGGCAGATTCAATTATGAATTTGTCTGCTGTCTTGGCAAACGTATTCCAAGAATCTATTTCGAAAACAACAAAGAAGTAGAACAGAAAGATTATTTTCAGGATTAGAACAGTATACACTCGATAAAATTGGTAATACTTTCAGTAAAACCTATTCTATGGAGTGTATATTATGATTATCAGACGAGGAGATATCTATTATGCGGATTTAAGACCGGTAGTAGGCTCGGAACAGGGCGGAATCAGACCGGTTCTGATTATACAGAATGATGTAGGAAACCGGCACAGTCCTACGGTTATCTGTGCCGCAATCACATCACAGATGAATAAAGCGAAGCTGCCGACCCATGTGGAGCTGTCCTGTCATGAATATGACATTGTAAAAGATTCGGTTATTTTATTGGAACAGCTTCGTACCATTGACAAGACACGATTAAAAGATAAGGTGTGTCATCTGGATGGAAAAATTCTGTCGAAAATCGACAAAGCACTGAAGATTAGTCTGGAATTATATACATAACTTGACTATTTTTGCCTAAAATGTTATATTTTTCAGAAATATGTATAAAAAGGAGAGTATTCAAAAATGGATGACGGCGGGAGTCCGAATACAGGATTTTTAAAAAAATTTTTTCATAAACTTCCATTCAAAGATTCCGAGGATGTAACAGAGGAAGAAATTATTTCCATGGTAAATGAAGGCCATGAGCAGGGAGTCCTTCGGGAAAATGAAGCGGAGATGATACATAATATCTTTGAATTTGGTGATAAAGAAGCCGGTGATATTATGACACACCGTAAAAATATTTCTGCACTGGATGGAAATGACATTTTTGAAGATGTAATCACTCTGGTGATAGACAGCCATTATTCGAGAATGCCGGTATACTCTGATACCATAGACAATATTATCGGAGTATTACATATCAAAGAGACCTTATCCTACAGCAGACAACCGGAGCTTTTAAAGAAGCCGATTAAGGAAATTGACGGGTTAATCCGTCCGGTGGATTTCATACCGGAGACACGCAACATCAATGCATTGTTTCAGGAGATGCAGTCGGCAAAAGAGCATATGGTAATTGTTGTGGATGAATATGGTCAGACAGCCGGACTGGTCACCATGGAGGATATCTTAGAGGAAATCGTCGGAAATATTTTAGATGAACATGATGAGGAAGATACCTATATAGAGAAGAAACCGGACGGAACATTTGTAATGAATGGAATGACACCGTTAGAGGAAGTAGGTGAAGCACTGAATCTTGATTTTGAAGATGAGGATTATGACACCTTAAATGGTCTTCTGATTTCGCTTATTGATAAAATTCCATCGGAGCACGAAGTCTTTGAAGTAAAATACAAAGGCTATATTTTCGAAGTACTTTCCGTGGAAGATAAGATGATAAAATATGTACATGTTGTTCCGGAAAGGTCAGAATCTGCCGAGTCTGACACTGCGACTTGTCAGCAGGATGAAAAAATGGTAGAATAATACACGAAATACGGATAGAAAAGAGGATTTATTATGTCAGGACATTCCAAGTTTGCCAATATCAAACATAAGAAAGAGAAAAATGATGCGGCAAAAGGAAAAATATTTACAATTATAGGACGTGAAATTGCAATTGCGGTAAAAGAGGGTGGAGCAGACCCTGCTAACAACAGTAAATTAAGAGACGTAATTGCAAAAGCAAAGGCGAATAATATGCCAAATGATACCATCGAGCGTGGTATTAAAAAAGCAGCCGGAGATGGTGATTCCGTAAATTATGTACAGGTTACTTATGAAGGATACGGTCCAAGCGGAACTGCAATTATTGTAGACGCATTAACCGATAACAAGAACCGTACCGCTGCAAATGTAAGGAATGCATTTACAAAGGGTCAGGGAAATATCGGAACACAGGGCTGTGTATCTTACCTTTTTGACCAGAAGGGTCAGATTATCATTGCCAAGGAAGACTGCGATATGGATGCAGACGATTTGATGATGATGGCATTGGATGCCGGAGCAGAGGATTTCTCAGAAGAGGAAGACAGCTTTGAAGTAATTACAGCACCGGATGATTTCAGTGCAGTACGTGAAGCTTTGGAAGCAGAAAATATTCCAATGGCAAGTGCTGAGGTTACCATGATTCCTCAGACTTATGTTTCTTTAACAGACGAGAAAGATATTACCAATATCCAGAGAATCCTAGATCTTCTGGATGAAGATGATGATGTACAGGAAGTATATCACAACTGGGAGGAATAAAACTGATACCTGCATTTATCAGAGACAATGATAGATAGATGCAGGTATTTTCTAATAATATATTACATATGGTATAAAGGAGAAGGAAAGATGGAAGAGAATTATCAGATTGAGACAAAATGTATTCAGTCTGGCTGGAAACCAACCAAGGGGGAACCGAGAGTATTACCGATTTACCAGAGCACTACATTTAAGTATGATACCAGTGATCAGATGGGACGGTTATTTGATTTAGAGGAAGCCGGATATTTTTATACGAGACTTCAGAATCCGACCAATGATGCAGTAGCTGCAAAGATTGCAGATTTAGAGGGCGGTATAGCAGCAATGCTGACCTCATCCGGACAGGCAGCCAACTATTTTGCAGTTTTTAATATCTGTGAAGCAGGAGACCATATTGTGGCATCCAGCTCCTTATATGGTGGAACCTTTAATCTGCTGGGAACCACACTTAAGAAACAGGGAATTTCCTGTACCTTTGTGGATCCGGATGCATCGGAAGAAGAGCTTTCAGCGGCATTTTTACCAAATACCAAGGCGGTGATTGCGGAGACTTTATCTAATCCATCCCTTGTAGTACTTGATATTGAGAAGTTTGCACATGTTGCCCATGCACATGGGGTACCACTTATCGTAGATAATACATTTGCAACACCGATTAACTGCAGACCTTTTGAATGGGGAGCAGATATCGTAACTCATTCTACTACCAAGTATATGGACGGACATGCCATGGCAGTGGGTGGATGTATCGTTGACAGTGGTAAATTTGATTGGGAGAAATATAAGGATAAATATCCGGGGCTGACACAGCCGGATGAATCCTATCATGGAATTATATACACTCAGAAATTTGGTAAGCTGGCTTATATCGAAAAAGCAACAGCACAGCTTATGCGTGACCTTGGTTCCATTCCATCCCCAATGAATTCTTTCTTACTGAATGTCGGGCTGGAAACTTTACATTTAAGAGTGCCAAGACATTGTGAAAATGCCCAGAAGGTAGCAGAATATTTAAATGCAAATGATAAAGTGGCATGGGTAGATTATCCGGGCTTAAGGGATAACAAATATCATGCACTGGCAGAAAAATATATGCCAAATGGCACCTGTGGTGTTATTGCATTTGGCTTAAAGGGTGGTAGGGAAGTATCCGTATCCTTTATGGATCATCTGAAATTAGCTGCAATTGTAACACATGTAGCAGATTCCAGAACATGTGTCCTGCATCCTGCCAGCCATACACATCGTCAGATGACAGATGAGCAGTTAATTGAAGCAGGTGTAGCACCGGATTTAATCCGGCTTTCCGTTGGAACAGAAAATGTAAAAGACATCATTGCAGACCTGGAACAGGCATTGGAGAATGTATAAGCAGAAAGGGGTAGCAAAATGAAGAAAATTCTATTTGCAGCATCAGAATGTGTACCATTTATTAAAACCGGAGGGCTTGCGGACGTGTGTGGTGCACTGCCAAAGGAATTTGACCCTCAGTATTGGGATATTCGTGTGGTAATTCCAAACTATAGTTGTATACCGGAACATTTCCGGAGCCAGTTTGAATATGTAACACATTTTTACATGGGAACAGGTTCTTATATCCCAAGCAAATATGTGGGCGTATTAAAATATGAATTAGATGGAATTACATATTACTTTATTGATAATAAAGAGTATTTTGACTGTTTTTCACCTTATGGAAATATCAGACATGATATCGAAAAATTCTGTTTCTTTGATAAGGCAGTATTATCTATGCTTCCTGTTATCGGCTTCCAGCCGGATATTATCCATTGTCATGACTGGGAAACAGGTCTCATTCCGGTATATCTGAAAAACGAGTTTCAGGGAGATATGTTCTTCTGGGGTATGAAATCTGTTATGACTATTCATAACTTAAAATTCCAGGGTGTATGGGATATTAAGACCATGCGGGGGTTAACCGGACTTCCGGCATCACTCTTCACACCGGATAAGCTGGAATATAAGAAAGATGCTAATATGTTAAAGGGTGGTCTGGTTTATGCAGACTACATTACCACAGTCAGTGATTCTTATGCCAATGAGATTCAGACAGAATATTATGGGGAAGGTTTAAATGGTCTGCTTTCCGCCCGTCATTATGATATGCAGGGAATTGTAAACGGTATCGATTATCAGGTTTACAACCCGGCAACAGATAATAAGATTTACTGTAACTATGATGCTGAGTCATTCCGTAAAAAGAAAGTCAATAACAAGCTGAAATTACAGGAAGACTTAGGACTGACCGTAGATAAGAAGAAATATATGATTGGTCTGATTTCCCGTCTGACTGACCAGAAGGGCTTAGATTTGATTAACTTCGTTATCGACCGTATCGTAGATGACTTTACACAGCTTGTAGTAATCGGAACCGGTGAAGGTCAGTATGAGAATATGTTCCGTTATTATGCATGGAAATATCCGGATCGTGTGTCTGCAAATATCTGTTACTCCGATGACCTGGCGCATAAGTTATATGCATCTGCCGATGCCTTCTTAATGCCATCCCGGTTTGAGCCATGTGGACTGACACAGCTTATTTCATTCCGCTACGGAACAGTGCCAATCGTCCGCGAGACTGGTGGATTAAAAGATACTGTTGTTCCATATAATGAATATGAGAATACCGGAGATGGATTCTCATTCAGTAATTACAATGGGGAGGAAATGCTTTCTGTCATTAATTATTCCAAACACATTTTCTTTGACAAGAAGAAACAGTGGAACCAGATTATTGACCGTGGCATGGCAAAAGACTTCTCCTGGAAGAGTTCTAAGTGCCGTTATGAGAACCTTTACAATTATTTAAAGGGCTGGCCGGTATAAAAAAGAATATCATGTAGATAATAAGACAGACAGTGTAAAACTGCCTGTCTTATTTTTTCTGCGAGTAGCGAAAAATAATCCAGACAGAAAGAAGGGAGCATCTGATATGGAGCAGAAAGAAAACAAAGTGCTGCCAAAGAAAAAAGTCCCAAATGTGGAATTGAAAAATGCAGAAAACAAAAATGCAGAATTACAAAATACAGAATCAAAACTAGAAAAAACAGAAAACAAAGAACGGAAAAAAGATGAATCGAAAAAGGAACAGTTAGACGATCAGGAACTGATCAGGGAATCCGGGCAGATTTCCTTATCTGACAGCCGATGGCATCAGAAGATTCATTTATTATCGGTGATTGGTGAGATTGAAGGTCATGAATGTCTTTCTTCCAATACCAAGACAACGAAATATGAGCATGTACTGCCGAAGCTTGCAGAAATAGAAGATTCTGACCAGGTGGATGGTGTTCTTGTGCTTTTGAATACAGTAGGCGGTGATGTGGAATCCGGACTTGCCATTGCAGAAATGCTATCTTCCTTAAGTAAACCGACAGTGTCCCTTGTCTTAGGCGGAAGTCATTCCATTGGTGTGCCGCTGGCGGTTTCAACGGACTATTCTTTTATTGTGCCATCGGGAACCATGGTCATCCATCCGGTGCGTATGAGCGGGACAGTAATCGGAGCACCGCCAACTTATGATTATTTCCAGCAGATGCAGAATCGGATTATTCATTTTATAGCATCTCACAGCAGAGCGGATGAAAAAAGATTAGAGCAGCTCATGATGAATACCACCATGCTGACAAAGGATCTGGGAACCATTCTTGTAGGAGCGGATGCAGTAAAAGAAGGACTGATTGACGAAGTGGGGGGAATCGACCAGGCACTTCATAAATTGCATGAGATTATAAGAGAACAGAAAAACGAATGCCTGTAATGACAAACGCATCAAAATATGGTATACTAATGCACAGTGTTGATAATTTTATACAAGTAACTGTAGTGAGAGATACCAAGGAGGCAGCTATGTCATTATTACAGTCTGTTTTATTAGGTCTGATACAGGGATTAACCGAATTTCTGCCGGTAAGCAGTTCCGGTCATCTGGCAATATTTAAACAGTTTTTTCAAATAGAAACCGGCGGAATGTTTTTTGATATTCTGCTTCACATCGGAACACTGATTGCCGTATTTATTGTATATTATAAGGATATATTCCGCATGATTAAAGAAGGCTTTGCCATTATTGGTGATTCTTTTGTAAATGTGGCAACCTTTTTTAAACGTGTGATAACAAAAGAAGACTTACCATACCGTAAAATCGTGCATAATAGTTACCGGAAATTTGTGATGCTTGTCATTGTTTCCACGATTCCAACCGGAATTATTGGAATTGCAGCGAAAGATCTGGTGTCTGCGGCAGAGCAGATTTTACTGGTTCCTGGAATCTGCCTTATTATTACGGCAGTACTTTTATTTATTGCAGACCGAATTCCGGATGGCGGCAAGACACCAAAGCAGGTAACTTATACCAATGCATTTTTAATCGGTATCAGTCAGGGAATCGCAACCATGCCGGGCTTATCGCGGTCAGGAACCACAATCACAGCATGTCTTTCTACCGGAATGACCCGCAAATTTGCGGTAAAATATTCTTTTATCATGTCTATTCCGGCAATACTTGGAGCACTGGTAGTAGAGATTAAGGATGTTGAATTTGCAGCATTACAGTCTGCAGATATTTTGAATTACATAGTTGGAACGCTGGTGGCAGCGATAGTCGGTTATATCTGCATTAAGACCATGCTGGTAGTAGTGCGCAAAAAGAAATTCACGATATTTTCCATCTACTGTCTCATAATGGGACTGGTATCAATTGGAGGATATTTCTATATGTAAACGGGAGATTGAAATGGCAACTGGAACTAGAAAAAAGACAACTCAGAAGAAAAAAACAACGGGAACAACAGCATCAAAGGCAAGAAAACAGCGGGAACAGCAGGAATCCTTCCGGAATGAAGTGATTCTTTGGATTGCACTGGCAGTCTGTATTGTTTTGCTGCTTGCCAATTTTGGAATCGGTGGAAAAATCGGAAGCGGAGTCAGTTCCTTTTTCTTTGGAATATTTGGATTAATGGCATATGTATTCCCAATCTGTTTCTTTTTAGCCGTGGTGTTCGCAGTGTCTAACCGGGAAAATAAAGTAGCAGCAGTCAAAATTGTAGCGGCGGTATTATTTGTATCCTTTTTATGCCTGTTTGTGCAGATGGTAACAGACAGCAGCAAGGAAGCAGGAGCAATATCCGCTTTCCGCTATGGCTTTGAAAATAAGGCTGGTGGCGGTATAATCGGTGGATTATTAGAACAGCTTCTGTGTCCGAATTTTGGTGTGCCGGGTACTTATGTCATTGATATTATCGTTTTGATAATTTCCCTGGTGCTGATTACGGAACGTTCTATTATGAAGGGCATGCAAAAAGGCGGAAAAGTCATTTACGATTCTGCCAAGGATGATGCAATCCGCCGTATGGATGCAGCAAAGGAACGCCGGGAGGAGCGGGAGAAAGAAAGAGAAAAAGAGCAGGCAAGACGACGGATGGAAAAGAAGGTAAGCGGTGTAGCATTGGATACCAAATTACCATCCCCGGATAAAAAGAAAGTCAAATCAGATGATATTAATGAAATTACTTTGAGTGATATCGAAGATATGCCGGTGGTACAGGAAGAAAATAAAGTTGTGCTTACGGCAACCAACGGCAGCCAGAAAATGGAACAGCCGGTAATTCATACGATGAATGAGCCGGTGGCAACGATACACAGAGCAGAGGTAAAACCGGTAGAACCGATCATTCAGCCTGCATCTGAACCTGTGTTTGAGCCGGAACCAATTGCAGAGAAAAAGGCAGAAAGCAATCTGCCAAAAGAACCGGCGCATCCTGTAATGGAAGAAGAAAAGCCAAGGAAGAATAAGAAGCAGGACAAGATGGAAATCGAAGATGAAGTGGCGGCAGTAGAAGAATCCATCGTAAAACAGGAAAGTTCCGGTGGCAGATATGTATTCCCGCCGGTAGATTTGCTGAAAAAAGGAAATACAGGTGCTTCTGGTGATACCAGGGATTATCTGAATCAGACAGCAGCAAAATTAAAAGAGACTCTAAAGAATTTTGGAATTAATATTACAATTACGGCTATCAACTGCGGACCAGCAGTAACGAGATATGAATTCCAGCCGGAAATGGGTGTAAAGGTCAGCAAAATCGTAAATTTGTCCGATGATATCAAGATGAATCTTGCGGCGGCGGATATCCGGATTGAAGCACCGATTCCGGGTAAAGCAGCCATTGGTATCGAGGTACCGAATAAAGAAAGTATTCCGGTTATGTTCCGTGATCTGGTAGAGTCAGAGGAATTTCATGCCAATAAATCACCGATTGCTTTTGCAGCCGGAAAAGATATTGCCGGAAAAGTCATGATTGCGGACATTGCAAAGATGCCGCATCTATTGATTGCAGGAGCTACCGGTTCCGGTAAATCTGTCTGTATCAATACAATTATTATGAGTATTTTGTACCGGGCAGATCCGGAGGATGTAAAGCTTATCATGATTGACCCGAAGGTGGTTGAGTTAAGTGTATACAATGGAATCCCACATCTGTTTATTCCGGTTGTTACAGATCCGAAGAAGGCGGCAGGTGCATTGCACTGGGCGGTAGCTGAAATGACAGACCGTTATCAGAAATTTGCAGAATACGGTGTCCGTGATCTGAAGGGCTATAACCAGAAAATAGAAGGAATCAAAGATATTGATGACCCGGATAAGCCAAAGAAGATGCCGCAGATTGTAATTATTGTGGACGAGCTGGCGGATTTGATGATGGTTGCACCGGGGGATGTGGAAGATGCTATCTGCCGGTTGGCGCAGCTTGCAAGAGCCGCAGGAATCCATCTTGTCATTGCAACACAGCGTCCTTCCGTAAATGTCATTACCGGACTGATTAAAGCAAATATGCCATCCCGAATCGCATTTTCTGTAACGTCCGGTGTGGATTCAAGAACCATTCTTGATATGAACGGTGCGGAAAAGCTTTTAGGAAAAGGCGATATGCTTTATTATCCGCAGGGCTTACAGAAACCGCTTCGTGTACAGGGTGCGTTTGTATCCGATAAAGAGGTATCAGATGTGGTTGAATTCTTAAAGGAACACAATGAGGGAGAAGGCTACAGTAGTGATATTGAAGAGCGGATGAACAATATTTCTGTATCCGCAAGCACTGGTGCTGATGCGGCATCTGGTGATGGAAATGACAGAGATGCTTATTTCTTGGATGCTGCAAAGCTTTTGATTGATAAAGATAAAGGTTCCATCGGAATGATTCAGCGTTATTTTAAAGTTGGTTTTAACCGGGCGGCAAGAATTATGGATCAGCTGGAAGAAGCTGGTGTAGTAGGACCGGATGAAGGAACCAAGCCGCGACAGGTGTTAATGTCTCCGGAACAGCTGGAAGCATTTATTGAAGAGGGTAATTAAGAAAGATTTATAGAATACAATCCATGAGGAGGAAATGAAGATGAAGTCAGATATTGAAATTGCACAGGAAGCAGAACTGGTACATATTAAGGAAGTGGCTGAGAAGCTCGGAATAAATGAGGATGAGCTGGAATTTTACGGAAAATACAAAGCAAAGATTTCCGATGAATTATGGGAGTCTGTAAAAGACAGGGAAGATGGCAAACTGGTTCTTGTAACAGCTATTAACCCGACACCTGCCGGCGAAGGAAAGACCACAACAAGTATCGGACTTGGTGAGGCGATGGCTTTACTTGGTAAAAAAGCGGTACTTGCACTTCGTGAGCCGTCTTTAGGACCGTGCTTTGGAATCAAAGGCGGTGCTGCAGGTGGTGGATATGCGCAGGTAGTTCCGATGGAAGATTTAAATCTGCATTTTACCGGAGATTTCCATGCAATCACATCCGCAAATAACCTGTTGGCAGCATTATTAGATAATCATATCCAGCAGGGCAACCAGCTTGGAATTGACCCACGTCAGGTAGTATGGAAACGTTGTATGGATATGAATGACCGTGCACTTAGAAATATTGTAATCGGTCTTGGAAGCAAGATGGATGGTATGGTACGTGAAGACCATTTCATCATTACAGTGGCATCTGAAATTATGGCTGTTTTATGTCTGGCGGACAATATGGAAGATTTGAAACGCCGTCTGGGCAGAATCATAGTTGCCTATTCCTTTGACGGAAATCCGATTACGGCAGATGATTTACATGCAACCGGTTCTATGGCAGCACTCTTAAAAGATGCCATCAAACCAAATCTGATTCAGACATTAGAGCACAATCCGGCCATTGTTCATGGTGGACCATTTGCAAATATTGCTCATGGATGCAACAGTGTCCGTGCTACAAAGACAGCTTTAAAATTAGGTGATATTGCAATTACAGAGGCCGGTTTTGGTGCTGACCTTGGTGCTGAGAAATTCTTTGATATCAAGTGCCGTAAGGCTGGACTTAAACCGGACGCAGTGGTACTGGTAGCAACCATCCGTGCATTAAAATATAACGGTGGGGTTCCAAAGGCAGACCTTGCAAAAGAAGATTTGGAAAGCTTAAAGAAGGGAATTGTAAACTTAGAGAAACATATCGAGAACCTTCAAAAATTTGGTGTACCGGTAGTAGTTACCTTAAACTCCTTTGTAACCGATACCAAAGAAGAAATTGCATTTGTAGAGAACTTCTGTAAGGAAAGAAACTGTGAATTCGCATTATCTGAAGTATGGGAAAAAGGTGGCGAAGGCGGAATCGAACTTGCAAAGAAAGTACTGGATACTTTAGATCATAAAGAAGCACATTTCAAACCTCTGTATGAGGATGAGATGTCTCTTATGGATAAGATTAAGACGATTGCAACTGAGATTTATGGAGCAGATGATGTAACTTACAGTAAGGCTGCATTAAAAGAATTAAAACATATTGAAGAAATGGGAATGGGCAATTTCCCTGTATGTATGGCAAAGACCCAGTATTCTCTTTCTGATGATGCATCAAAACTTGGCAGACCGACTGGCTTTACCGTAAATGTCCGTGAAGTATATGTATCTGCCGGAGCAGGCTTTGTAGTAGCTATTACCGGCTCTATTATGACCATGCCTGGACTTCCGAAAGTACCGGCTGCAAATAATATTGATGTAACCAATGATGGCGTAATTACAGGATTATTTTAGGAGGTATCATGGCATTATTAATTGATGGAAAAAGAATTTCTGCTGAAATAAAAGATGAATTAAAAGAAGAAGTAGCACAGTTAAAGGAACAGGGAATCACAGGCGCACTTGCTGTAATCCAGGTGGGAAATGACCCTGCATCCAGTGTATATGTCAGAAACAAAAAGCGTGCCTGCGAATATATTGGGATAGATTCTCTTTCTTATGAGCTTCCGGAAGAGACTTCCCAGGATGAATTACTGGCTTTAATCGATAAATTGAATAAAGAAGAACATGTAAAAGGCATTTTGGTACAGCTTCCATTGCCAGAGGACATTGATGAGGATGCGGTAATCCGTGCCATTTCTCCGAAGAAGGATGTAGATGGTTTCCATCCGGAAAATGTCGGCGCATTGATGATTGGACAGAAAGGATATATTTCCTGCACACCTGCCGGAATCATCCAGCTTCTGAAGCGTTCTGACATTGATATTGAGGGAAAACACTGTGTTATCGTTGGAAGAAGCAATATTGTTGGAAAACCGATGGCAATCTTAATGCTGCGTGAGAATGCAACTGTTACAGTAACGCATTCAAAAACCCGTAATTTAAAGGAAATCTGTAAAGAGGCAGATATTCTGATTGTTGCAATTGGGAAAAAAGAATTTATTGATGCATCCTATGTAAAAGATGGTGCAGTTGTCATTGATGTAGGAATTCATCGCGATGAGAACAATAAACTTTCCGGTGATGTAAAATTTGATGAAGTAGAGCAGCTTTGTAGTGCGATTACACCGGTTCCGGGTGGAGTCGGACCAATGACCATTGCAATGTTAATGAACAATTGTGTGGAAGCTATGAGACATGAATAGGAGAAGGCTATGAAGTGTGCAAATTGTGGAGCAGAAATAAAATTAGGCTGTGTATACTGTTCTGTATGTGGAAAAGAAGCGCAGATTGTTCCGGATTATAATGTAGAAGAGGATATTTTAAAGGAATTATTAGAAGAAGACGATAAGCCGGATAAGAATGTCTCTTCCAATGAAAAGAAGAAAAAATCTTTGAAAAACAGCCAGAAGAAAAAGAAACAGAAAAGACTTCTGATTACAGTATCAGTTCTGATTACTATTGCAATCATTGGTGTGGTTATTGTTCTGCTGGTGCAGAACAGCCATAAGAAATCTTTTGATTATCAGTATCAGAAGGGAATCAGTTACACGGAAGAGAAAAATTATACCAAGGCATTGACCTATTTTGAACAGGCAGAAAAATTGCAGCCGGATAATGTGGATGTATTACTCCGGATGGCTGATTTGTACCGAATCCGAAAAGATGAAACATCAGAAGAAGCGTATTTGTTACAGATACTTACCCTTGATAAGAACAATGAAGAAGCGTATCAGATGCTGATTGCCTTATATGATAAGCAAAAGGAATATGATAAACTACAGGATTTATATGAACAATCAGACTCTGATAAAATAAAAGCTCTGTTTGATAATTATGAAGTAAAGGCTCCGGAGTTTTCGGAAGAAGCCGGGGAATACAATGATACGATTGAAATTGAACTGATGGCAGACTCAGACTGTACCATTTATTATACGTTAAATGGTGATTCTCCGATTGAAAAGGGAATGGAATATACAGAACCGATTTCTTTAGAGGATGAGAAAGAATATACCATCAAAGCAGTAGCAAAGGACGCAAGAGGCTTTTATAGTGAGATTGCAGAAGCAGATTATGAAATTACTTTTGAAGCTCCGGATTCTGCTAATGTAACACCTGCGGCCGGAACATATTATGATGCGCAGAGCATCAGTATACAGGTTCCCGCTGGTTCCACTGCTTACTATACCTGGGATGGCTCAACACCAACACAGGATTCTGATGTATACAGTGAACCACTTGAAATGCCACAGGGCAATAATGTGTTGTCTATTCTTGTGGTAGATGACCATGGACTGGCAAGCCCGGTGATAAGATATAATTACATTTATCTCCCGGAATAAGCTATGGCAGATGAACAAAGGCAGATAAGAATGTTTCTTATCTGCCTTCGTTCCGGGGATTTTAAAAATTAGTCTTCTTTTACAAATTCAATGACACCCTTGTCAAGTCTGGATACTCTTGCTAAAGAATAAACATCGATGCCCTGTTCCTCCAATTTTTCACGACCAGGCTGGAATGCTTTTTCAATTAAGACACTGACACCTGCGATGGTGGCATGTGCTTTACGGATTAGGCGGATAGCACCGGTAGCAGCTTCGCCGTTGGCAAGGAAATCATCCACGATAAGAATGTGGTCATTTTCGCTGATGTATTTTGCGGAAATGGTTAATTCATAGCTGGTTCCTTTGGTATAAGAAGTTACAACAGTCTGATATAAATCATGATTTAAAATTTTAGAAGGCTGTTTCTTTAAAATAACAAGTGGAACGCCTAATGCTTCTGCAGCCATAAGAGCCGGAGCAATACCGGAGCTTTCGATGGTAGCAATACGTGTGATACCTTTTCCTTTATAATGTTCTGCAATATCTTTGCCCATTTTCTTCATTAATTCAGGATCCACCTGATGATTAATAAAGCTGTCAACCTTTAAAATGTTTTCGCTTTCCGCGATTCCTTCTGCAAGAATTTTGTCTTCTAATAATTTCATTTTGTTACTCCTTTGATTGTATTATATTTAAGCAGAAATCTGCTGTTTATTCATTGTTGTCTGAATAGTAAGCGGCATAAATCTTTTCTAAGATATGTTCTTCATAATCCTCCGGCAGACCGGCAAATTTAGCATGAAGAAGTGCGGCAATTTTGTCGGAACGGATAAAGTAACGCTGCTCCATGGAAGGCTCGCTGTCAGCACCACTGACATGGTCGATTTCTTCCGCAGTATAGTTTGAAGAGAACCATTCCATAATTTCGCTGGTGCGTCTGCTTTCCATATCTGCATCCGCAGACATCTGGTTGATTTTACGGAAATGTGTAATTCCGATTCCAAGAAAAATAACAAACAGAACAGACATTACAACAATCATAATAACACGCATATAATCAGCCATTGGTAATTTGATGATGTCCAGAGCAAAAAGAATGACAAAAATCAGACCGGCAATTCCAACTCCAAGGAATGTATAAGCGGTAGAACGATTATCTTCCAGCTGGGCATCTTTCTCCTTGTATACCATGTTATGTACCTGACCTTTCGTTATAATAATACTATTATAAGTGATTTTATCCGACGATACAATAACCTTGTCTGTATTTCTGAAATAAGGTATACTGCAAGTATGAAGATAACAATATTATGCGTAGGAAAAATCAAAGAAAAATATTTCAGGGATGCCATTGCCGAGTACGAAAAAAGACTGGGCAGATACTGTAAGCTTGAAATTGTGGAAGTGGCAGATGAGAAAACACCGGATGGAGCATCCGAGGCAGAGGAACAGCAGATTCGTCATAAAGAGGGGGAACGTCTTTTAAAATATTTAGAGGGAAAGAACTGCTACGTCATTGCCCTTGCAATCAACGGAAAAATGCTGGATTCTGTTGCTTTATCGGAAAAAGTCAGTGACTTGATGGTAAAGGGCAACAGCCATATCGTTCTTGTGATCGGAGGCTCCCTTGGAATTGCGGATGAAGTATTAAAACGTGCAGATGAAAAAATAAGCTTTTCGAAGATGACATTTCCGCACCAGCTGATGCGTGTTATTTTATTGGAGCAGTTATACCGGAGCTATCGGATTATCAATCATGAACCGTATCACAAATAAGCAACCGTATCATAAATAGAAGAAACGGATAAAAGGAGGAGATTTTATGAGGATGTACGACCTCATTTTAAAGAAAAAGGAAGGAGCTGCTTTAAGCAAAGAAGAAATCCAGTGGATGATAAATGCATTTACAACCGGTGAAATTCCGGATTATCAGATGTCAGCCATGCTGATGGCAATCTGTTTTCAGGGAATGAATCACGATGAGACACTGGCATTAACACTTGCTATGCGGGATAGCGGAGATGTGCTTGATTTATCCGGTATTAAAGGCGTAAAGGTGGATAAACACAGCACTGGTGGTGTGGGAGATAAGACCTCTCTGATTCTGACACCAATCATTGCTGCACTGGGTGTTCCGGTAGCAAAAATGTCCGGAAGAGGATTGGGTCATACCGGTGGAACCATTGATAAGTTAGAATGTTTTGAAGGATTCAGCACTTCCATATCAGAAGAAGCCTTTTTAAAGCAGGTATCAGAGGTTGGCGTTGCAATTGCTGGACAGACTGCTAATCTTGCACCAGCAGATAAGAAGCTGTATGCACTCCGGGATGTCACTGCTACGGTAGCGGAGAAATCCTTAATTGCCAGCAGCATTATGAGTAAGAAATTAGCCAGCGGATCGGATGCTATTGTCCTTGACGTAAAGACCGGAAACGGTGCATTCATGCAGACTGTGGAAAAGGCAGAGGAACTTGCCCGGATTATGGTGGCCATCGGAAATGGTGCTGGAAAGAAAACTTATGCGGTTATTACAGATATGTCACAGCCTCTTGGCAATACAGTAGGCAATATTGTGGAAGTGCAGGAAGCCATTGAAGCATTGAATGGAAAAGGGCCAAAGGATCTGATGGATGTTGTCTATGCATTAGGGTATCTTATGTTAAAGGCTGCCGGTGTGGCAGAAGATGAAAAAGAAGCAAGAACAATGATGGAGAAAGTCATTGCAAGCGGAAAAGCACTGGATAAATTTGCAGACTTTGTAGAAGCACAGGGTGGCAGAAAGGAACAGGTTTATCATCCGCAGTTATTGGCAAAAACAGCAATTACAGAAACCATCACCGCACCGGAAGATGGATATGTAGAAGCTTTAAATGCTATGGCAATTGGAACTGCCTGCATGAGCCTTGGCGGCGGCAGAGAGACAAAGGAGAGTCAGATTGATTTAACTGCCGGTATCCGCCTTAAGAAAAAAATAGGAGACAGCGTAAAAAAAGGAGAATGTCTGGCCGAATTATATGGTAATGATGCAGCAAAATGCAACGATGCAAAGGAACTGGTTCAAAATGCATTTCTTTTCAGTAAAGAGCCACTGGATGCACCGGAAACAGTTTTAAAATATATTACCGCATAGAAAAGAAAAAAACTCATATAGTTATATATGAGGAAAAACAATAAGAAAGAGTTAAAAAAAGATTTTAAAAATCATATGGTGGAATCCTTAGAACTGCCGAAAGACTTAGTCTACCGGGCAGCAATTGTAACCGTTATGGGTAACAGGGAACTGCTGTTGGAAAATTATAAGGGAATCTTAGAATACGAGAAAGAATATATCAGGATTCAGGCGAAAAGCTGCCGGATTCTTGTTCGTGGGAAAAATCTCAACATTTCCTATTATACGAATGAAGAGATGAAAATAACAGGAATCATCCAAAGTATTGAGTATGAATAGAGGTTTTCGATGACAACACTTTCCCTGTTTAAATATATAGGCGGTTACCTTGAGGTAGTCTTAAGTGGTTATGCCCCGGAACGATTTTTAAATCTGTGTGGCAATCACAATATTTTAATCTGGAATCTTCGAAAAGAGGAAGATGTTTATCACTTTTTTATCAGCATTCGTGCATTTTGGAGTATCCGTCCGTTCGTAAGCAAGACCGGATGCAGGATTCGGATTCTGCGCAAAATAGGATTTCCGTTCTGGATGAACCGTTACCGGAAACGAAAATGCTTCCTGATGGGAGTAATTCTCGCAGCTGGTCTGGTGTGGTTTTTATCACGATTTCTCTGGAATGTGGAGGTAGATGGTAATTCATCTGTTACGACAGAAACCGTTTTAACATTTCTTGATGAGGAGGATTGTGGTTACGGAGACCGGATTCGTACAATTGACTGCGAACAGTTAGAACGGGATCTGCGGGCACAGTTTCCGGAAATCATCTGGGCATCGGTACAGATTTACGGAACGAAAATGACGGTATTAATCAAGGAAAATCTGGTACAGCAGGAAGCAATGGAAGAATTGCCGTATGAAGCTTCAGACCTGATAGCAGAAGAGGATGCGACAGTGGAATCCATTGTTACAAGAAATGGAACCCCACTAGTAAAGAATGGCGATGCAGTAAAGGCAGGAGATATATTAGTAAGTGGCAGGATTGATTTGACCAATGACAGCGGGGAACAGTATGCCTATGAATATTGCAATGCGGATGCGGATATATATCTGCTGACGGAATATTCCTACCATGATAAATTTTCCCTTGTCCATGAAGAAAAAAGAATGACTGGTGCAGAAAAGAAACGGTATTCCATTGATTTCTTTGGAAAAGTAATAACACTTCCGGCATTAAGCGGTGAATTTGAATGCGCAGACAAAACAACGGATTATAAGCAGCTTTGCCTCCACGGGGACTTTTATCTGCCACTTGGAATCTATTCTAGTACTTTAAAAGAGTATCGGACAGAACAGGCAATTTATACGAAAGAGCAGGCAGAAGCGGTTGCTACAGAAAATTTTAATATTTATTTGTCACATTTAGCAGAAAAAAATATTCAAATTTTAGAAAAAAATGTTATTATAGATATGGACGATAAAAACTGTATCATGGAAGGAATCATCAAAGTGCGCACAAAAGCTGCTTTAAGGCACGAAACGGAACAGCTTACAGCACCTGATACAGAAGACACAGAGGAAGGGCTAGTATTAAATGAGCTTGAATGAAACAAGAATTGATATACCGGCAGAGCATGTTTCCAATATTTTCGGACAATTTGACCATAATATAAAATTGATTGAACGGACCTTAAATGTTACGGTAGTGCCCCGCAATGAAGGAATCAAAGTCATTGGAGATACCGCAAATGTAGAGGGTGCATGCAAGGTGTTTGCAGAACTTTTACAACTGGCAGAGAGAGGAAACATGATTGATGAGCAGAAGGTTGCATATACACTTTCTCTTTTGGGAGAACATAAAGAAGGCTCGTTGGTAGAAATCGATAAGGACTGCATCTGCCATACGATAAACGGCAAACCGGTGAAACCAAAGACTTTAGGTCAGAAGGCTTATGTGGATGCCATCCGTAAGCAGATGATTGTATTTGGAATCGGGCCTGCCGGAACCGGAAAGACTTATCTTGCCATGGCAATGGCAATTACTGCATTTAAGAATGAAGAAGTAAATCGTATTATTTTAACCCGTCCTGCAATTGAAGCCGGTGAGAAATTAGGATTTCTTCCGGGAGATTTACAGAGCAAGGTAGATCCGTATCTTCGCCCGCTGTATGATGCACTGTATCAGATTATGGGAGCAGAAAGCTTTCAGCGGAATATGGAAAAGGGGCTTATTGAGGTCGCACCATTGGCTTATATGAGAGGCCGTACCTTAGATAATGCATTTATTATCTTGGATGAGGCACAGAATACTACACCGGCACAGATGAAGATGTTTTTAACACGTATTGGATTTGGCTCCAAGGTTGTGGTGACCGGAGATGCTACCCAGAAGGATCTGGCTCCTGGAACGAAGTCGGGACTGGATGTGGCATTACGTGTACTTCGAAATGTAGATGAGATATCCGTCTGCAAATTGACCAGCGCTGACGTAGTAAGACATCCTTTGGTACAGAAGATTGTAAAAGCCTATGACGATTATGAATCAAAAGCAAATAAAAGAACGAAAAGAGTAACGAAAAATGAAGGAAGATAGATTTTCACCCAAAAGAATGATTCGTATGCTGGGAATCCTTATTTCCGTTGCGATTTATTCTGTTTTTCTGGCAATAATCTGCAAGTTTACCATAGACCGTGTACTGGTGCTTGTTTTTATAAATGCTTTATATCTGCCATTGCTGATTGCAGTGATTGAAATGGAACGTATCAGAGGGCATCTGAACCGGAATGAAAAAAGCGATTTTCATCAGTTGTTTCTTTGCTTTCTTGCAGCAGCAGCCTGTTATGTGGGTTTCTTTTTTATGCCGGCATATATGGCACCGGTCATGATTCCGGTCATGATTCTTTCCTGTGGCGGAAATGAGCTGATTGGTATTTTAGGCGGAATTTATTTTAATACACTGCTTTGCATGTGTTCCAGCGGCAGTTTTTATGAATATGCGGCATATACTATGCTGACGGTACTTTCCGGAATTCTGCTTATGGTAATCAGCCAGAAAAAATATAAAATTTATGGATGCATCATGACCGTTGCATTGTCGTTTGCTGTTCCGAGTATCTTCTATTACATCAGCAGCTTTGAAATCAATTATCATCAGTACTTATCCGCAGGATGCAGCATGATACTGACTGCAGTTTTTTCGTACTTTTTTGCAGACAGGCTGTATTATTATACGAAGCATGAAAAAGAACGTACTTTAGCTGAAATTATTGCAGAAAATTTTCCGCTGGTACAGGAGATTAAAAACTATTCGGAAATTGATTATGCACATGCCCGTAAAGTTTCGAGTGTGGCAGAAGAATGTGCAAAGGAGCTTGGGGCAGATGATAAAACGGTAGCTGCGGCAGGATTTTACTACCGGATTGGCAAGCTGGAGGGAGAACCATTTGTAGAAAATGGAGTTCGTCTTGCTGAGATTAACTGTTTCCCGAAAAACGTGGTTAAGATCCTAAGCGAATACAATGGTGAATTAAATGCTATTAGTTCTATAGAGTCCGCAATCGTACATATTGTGGACAGTATTGTTACCAAATTTGAACTTTTGGACAAGGAAACCGTGAAGAACAGCTGGAATCATGATATTATTATTTATCAGACATTAAACGAAAAATCGGCTGCCGGATTATATGATGAAGCGAATCTTGGCATGAACCAGTTTATTAAAATCAGAGAGTTTTTAACGAAAGGAGCGGATTTATTTTGAGCCTTGCGATAGAAAAAGAAGCGGAGGTTACCTTCGATTTTGATTATGAAACACTTGCAAAAGATGTAATATCGTTTACAATGGAACATGAGCATTTTCCTTTTGAAGCAGAAATCAGCCTTACGCTGACAGATAACGAAGGTATCTGGAAGGTTAATAAAGAGTTCCGGGAGATAGACCGCCCGACGGACGTTTTATCCTTTCCAATGTTAGAATATGATGTACCGGGAGATTTTTCCCAGATAGAGAATCAGACGGAGGATTGCTTTAATCCGGATACAGGGGAAATTCTGCTGGGGGATATTATTATTTCTGTGGACAAGGTCAGGGAACAGGCAGAGGAATATGGCCACAGTATGCAAAGAGAATTTGCATTTCTGATTGTACATAGTATGTTGCATCTGTTTGGTTACGACCACATGGAAGAGCAGGAAGCTGCAGTGATGGAAGGAAAGCAGCGCGAGATTTTAGAATGCTTAAATATTTTAAGATAAAAATGGAGGAACATCATGAAAAAGAGATTAAGTATTGTTTTATGTATGACACTGATGGCAACCAGTCTTTTAGCTGGATGTAAGAAAAAAGAGGAAGCTCCGGAACCGACAGAAACCGTTTCTGAAGCAGAACCTGAAACCGAAACCAAAACCGGCAAAGATGGTATGGCAAGAAGTTACCTGACCGGTGAATGGATTGATAAAGATTTAGCAAAGAAGAAACCGGTTGCAATCATGATTGGAAATACCAATGATGCATTGCCACAGTATGGACTGTCGCAGGCAGACGTACTTTACGAAGCTCCTGCTGAAGGAGGAATTACCCGTCTGATGCCAATTTTCCAGGATTACTCCGGATTAGACAAGATTGGTTCGGTAAGAAGCTGTCGTCACTACTATGCATTTTATGCAATGGAATTTGATGCAATTTATATTCATTACGGACAGGCAATTTACGCAACTGAGCTGTTAGAGAGTGGCAAAGTTGAGGACTTAAACGGTTTAGAGGGTGCCATTGATTCTGCTACTTTCTATCGTGACAAGTCAAGAAAGGCTCCACACAATGCATTTGTAAGCACAGATGGTATTGATGCCGGAATTGAATTAAAAGGTTATGATACCGAGCTGCCTTCCGATTATGAAGGACATTATCAGTTTAATGAAGATGATGAAAAAGAAATTGAACTTACAGACGGAGCAGATGCAGCAGTGGTTCAGCCGGGATATTATGTAAACAATCCTTGGTTTGTATATAACAGTGAAGATGGTTTATACTATCGTTTCCAGTATAAAAAAGAGCATATGGATGAAAATACAGGCACACAGCTTGCTTTTAAGAACATTCTGCTTCAGTACTGCGATTATACCAAGTTAGATGATGCACACGGTTATCTGGATGTTGAGAGCACCGGTGAAGGAACCGGAAAATATATTACTAACGGTAAAGTAATAGATGTGACATGGAAGAAAGCAAGCGAAAACGAGCCAACCAGATACTATGACGCTTCCGGAAATGAAATCACATTAAATCAGGGTAAGACCATGGTATGTGTATTGTTAAATGATATGGAGAAGAAATTAAATATCTATGCAACAGAAGATGAGTTTACACCACCTTCCGCAAAATAATTATTTCGAAAATTACTTGAGGTAAATTTATGAGTTCAGGAAAAAAGAGTGACTCCAACTTTTTAGTACAGGGTTCCATTCTTGCAATTGCCTCTATAGTCAGCAGGATAATCGGTCTGCTCTATCGTATCCCGATGACCAATATCATTGGAGATACCGGTAACAGTTATTACAGTGCAGCCTTTGAAATTTATAATATCCTGCTGATTATTTCTGCATACAGCCTGCCATTGGCGGTATCCAAGCTGGTATCTGCCCGTGTCTCGAAGGGGCAAAGAAAAAATGCATATCGAATTGTAAAAGGTGCCCTGCTTTTAGCAATCGGTACCGGACTTACTGCAAGTTTGATTCTTTTCTTTGGTGCGTCATTCTTCACAAACATGCTGAATACGCCCCTTAGTATTTTTGCATTGAAGGTTCTGGCACCGACGATACTGGTAGTTGCTGTATTAGGAGTCTTACGTGGATTTTTTCAGGGACTTGGTACCATGATGCCGAGTGCCATTTCACAGATTATCGAACAGATTGTCAATGCGATTGTCAGTATTGCAGCTGCCTATATCCTCTATGGATATGGGGCAAGAATCGGAGCAGTGCTTGGAAATAAGGAAAAGTATGGTTCTGCTTACGGTGCTGCAGGCGGAACACTGGGTACCAATATGGGAGCGGTGTTTGCACTTTTATTCCTTGGAATGTTGTTTCTGGCATACAAACGTATTTTTAAACGACAGATGCGCCGGGATACCAGCAGCAAAACAGAATCCTATCAGAATGTCTTTCGTGTACTGATTATGACCATTGTTCCAGTACTTTTAAGTACCACAATTTATAATATCAGTGCAATTTTAGATCAGGGTATCTATAAGAACGTAGCGGAACTACAGGGCTATAAGCCGGATGATATTGATGTCTGGTGGGGAATCTTTTCCGGAAAATATAAGACCATTATCAATATTCCGATTTCCATTGCTTCTGCGATGGCGGCTTCCTGTGTACCAAATCTTACCGGTGCGTATGCAAGAAGGGACAGAGAGTCCGTACGAAGCCAGATTAATATTGCAATCCGCTTTATTATGGTAATTGCATTCCCTTGTACCATTGGAATTGCAGTGCTGTCAGGACCGATATTAAAGTTGCTGCATCTTTATGGCAGCACCGGAACTACTGCAGCAACCATGCTTACAACGGGAGCTGTTGCAATTTTGTTCTATTCTCTTTCCACATTATCTAATGGATTGTTACAGGGGATTAACCGGATGAGAGAGCCTGTTAAAAATGCGGCTATCGCATTGGGACTGCATCTGATTGTACTGTTGGTGATGATGTTTGGTTTACATCTTGGTATTTATGCAGTGGTATATTCCAATGCATTATTTGCATTCTTTATGTGCCTCTTTAATGCAATGTCTTTACGGAAATACAGTGGTTATCGTCAGGAAGTTGTGAAAACTTTCTTAATCCCGGTGGCAGCTTCTGCCATTATGGGTGTCGTAGTCTTTGGCGTTTACAAAGGTATTTTTGCTGTTATTAAGGTAAATGCCATTGCAGCCATACTTGCCATTGGAATTGGTGCTGTTGTATATGGTGCAATGCTTTTATTATTAAAAGGCTTAAGTGAGGAAGAACTAAAGAAATTCCCGAAGGGCTACCTTCTCGTCCGCATTGCTAAGAAATTACATTTATTATAAAAATGCAATAAAAGGGCAAAACATAGAATTCTTGAAAAAATTGTATAAAAAGAAAAAACCTGCGCATACTGTTTGTGGTGATGAATATGAAAAACACAAAACGTATGCGCACTTTTTTCCTTGGAGCACTGGTATTATCTATCTCTGCATGGATTGGTGGAAGACAGTATTATCTGAAACTGAATGAAAAAGAACAGGAAAAAATAATAAAGATTCAGGAAGCTGAGACGGAGCAATTCGAGGATAGCGTGGAAAGTGCAAACATTCAGAATAAAAAAGCATTTGTTATCCGGGAAGAGGACGGGTACCTGAATGTCTATTTCGGCGAAGAGGATGCCTTATACATGTATACTGGAATTGCGTATCAGGGACTGCCGGAAGAATTGAAAAAAGAAATCAGCAATGGAAAAACCTTTGATACACTGGAAGATTTATACTGTTTCTTAGAAAGCTATTCCAGTTAAAAAGTTGATTGTTTCAGACTGTTATGATACAATCTAAAAGGCTGAATAGGTCTGATTGCATAGCAGTTCAAAAGAAATAGAGAGAAGAGTAAATAACTGGCATGAATAAGCATACAGAACGCATAGGTGTCGTTGTAGTCGGTGGAGGTGCTGCCGGATTGGTGGCAGCCATTATGGCGGCACGAAACGGTGCAAAAGTTCTTATTTTAGAGCACAACGAAGTACCTGGTAAGAAGATTTTAGCAACCGGAAACGGTAAATGTAATTATGCAAATAAAATGCAGGGTGTGGACAAATATTACGGACAGAACCCTGCTTTTGTTGCGCCTGTATTTGAGCAGTTTGGACTGGAAGAGACACTGCAGTTCTTTAAAGAACTTGGCATATATCCAAAGGAGCGTAATGGCGGATATTATCCTCAGAGCGAGCAGGCAACTGCAATCAGGGATGTGTTGCTGATGGAATTAAAGAAACAGAACGTTGGAGTGGTCTGTGGCTGTGGCATAAAAGGCATAGAAAAGACCGCAAAGGGCTTCACTTTTCATACCAAGGGCGGTGATTTTTATGCAACAAAATGCATAATGGCAACCGGTGGTAAGACCTTAAAGAAAAGTGGCAGTGACGGAAGCGGTTTCCTATATCTTGAAAGTCTGGGACATCATATCATAGATTTAGTACCGGGGCTTATCGGATTGAAGGGAAAACAGTCATTTTTTGCTGATATTGCAGGAATTCGTGCAGATGTAAAGGTCGATTTATACATAGAAAGCACGCGTGTATGCAGCGAACGGGGTGAATTACAGCTTACGAATTATGGAATATCCGGCATTCCGGTATTTCAGCTTTCAAGAGTTGCCACAAGAGCGTTATCAGAACAGAAAAAAGTCTATGCGACACTTAATTTTGTGCCATTCTGGGAGAAAGAACAGTGCTTAACCTATTTCAAGGAAAGATTTAAGAAAGCAGATGAAAAGCACATCGGGGAAGCCTTAATCGGCTTTTTCCCGGAAAAATTAATTCCGGTATTATTAGAAGAGTCACATATAAAAGCTGCAAAATATGCGAACCGGCTGCAGACAGAAGAATTAGAGAGATTTATAGATACAGTGCAGGGACTCCGGGTGGATATTACTGACTGGAATACCTTTGATACAGCACAGGTGACTGCCGGTGGCGTAGACACTGATGAAATAGATGCAGAAACCATGGAGTCAAAGCTTTGTCCGGGACTTTATTTTGCCGGAGAAATGGTGGATATTGACGGAATCTGCGGTGGTTATAATTTGCAATGGGCATGGAGCAGCGGCGCAGTAGCCGGGATACATGTGGCAAGGGAGTTATCATGATACGAGTAAATCAGTTAAAGCTTCCGATTGAACATTCGGAAGAGATGTTAAGAAGACAGATTATCAAAACACTTCATCTAAAAAATGAAAAGGATCTGATCCGTTATCAGATTCGAAAGCAATCCATTGATGCAAGAAGAAAAAATGAACTTTCCTTTGTATACACAGTGGATGTGGAATTGAAGCAGGAAGGTATGATTTTACATAAGAATAAAAATTCCAATATCAGTAAAGCAAAGGATATACATTATCATTTCCCGGATTCCGGAGAGAAACAGCTGTCCCACAGACCAGTTATTGTAGGAAGCGGTCCAGCAGGAATGTTCTGTGCCTATGAACTGGCAAAGCATGGCTATTGTCCAATTATTTTGGAGCGTGGAAGCAGTGTGGAAGAGAGGACTGCTGAAGTAGAACGGTTCTGGAAGGACGGCATCTTAAATCCAAAGACGAATGTACAGTTTGGCGAAGGCGGAGCAGGTACTTTTTCCGATGGGAAATTAAATACGCTGGTAAAAGATGTGGCAGGAAGAAACCGGGAAGTGTTAGAAATCTTTGTGAAAATGGGCGCTCCGGAAGAAATTTTATATATAAATAAGCCTCATATCGGAACTGATATTTTAAAAACAGTCGTAAAAAACATCCGGCTGGAAATTGAAAGAATGGGTGGAACTTACTGCTTTTTCAGCCAGCTTACAGACATTACGCTGAATGGGAAGAAAGATAAAGTAGAAGCCATCCGGATTAACAGAGAAAAGGAAGTAGCAACAGACGTTCTGGTGCTGGCAATCGGACATTCCGCCAGAGATACTTTCCCAATGTTACAGGAAGCGGGACTTATGATGGAAGCCAAAGCATTTGCGGTGGGATTTCGTGTAGAGCATCCGCAGGCGATGATTGATGCATGCCAGTATAACGGACATAAAAATGCCCTGCTGCCTGCTGCATCCTATAAGCTGACCGCAAATCTTGAGAATCACCGCGGGGTATATTCTTTCTGTATGTGTCCGGGTGGTTATGTCGTAAATGCTTCTTCGGAGGAAGGTATGCTGGCAGTCAATGGCATGAGCTATCATGCAAGAGCCGGGCAGAATGCCAACAGTGCCATTATCATATCGGTTCGACCGGATGATTTTGAAGGGGATGGACCGTTAGCTGGAATTGAGTTTCAGCGGAAATTGGAAAAAAATGCCTATCGCATTGGAAACGGAGCAATTCCGCAGCAGCTTTACGGAGATTTTAAAGAGAATCGCATATCTACAGGATATGGGGCTTTTGAAAGTACCACAAAGGGTGCACATACATTTGCAAATCTCAGGGAAATTTTTCCAAAAGAATTAGCAGCATCTTTTCAGGCAGGAATGGAGCTCTTTCCGAAATACATTCCGGACTATAACAGGGCGGATGCCATTTTATCCGGTGTGGAGAGCCGAACTTCCTCTCCGGTGCGGATTACAAGGGATGAATCCTTTGAAAGTAATATTGCAGGCATTTACCCTTGCGGAGAAGGTGCCGGTTATGCCGGCGGTATTATGTCAGCAGCCATGGACGGATTGAAAGTAGCGGAAGCAATTGCAGGAAAATATGCAAGACTTAAAATAGATTAAAACAACAGGTGTTTTGAAACAGAAAAGGAGATACAGAACATTGACGGAATATACACCAATGATGCAGCATTATTTAAAAACGCATGAAGAATACAAGGACTGTATTTTGTTTTACCGTCTGGGTGACTTTTATGAAATGTTTTTTAATGATGCAAAGGTTGTATCAAAAGAATTAGAGCTTACCTTAACCGGAAAGAGCTGTGGTGCAGAGGAACGGGCACCCATGTGCGGAATCCCATATCATGCAGCAGAAACTTATCTGACCAGACTGGTGAAAAAAGGTTATAAGGTTGCTATCTGTGAGCAGGTGGAAGACCCGAAGCTTGCCAAGGGAATGGTAAAGCGTGAAGTAACAAGAGTTGTAACGCCGGGAACTACCTTAAATGCACAGGCACTGGATGAAACGAAAAATAATTATATCATGTGTATCGCATATATCGGTGACCATTATGGTATTTCTTCTGCAGATATTACCACCGGAGATTACTATGTGACAGAAGTGGATTCGGAGCGGAAATTATTGGACGAAGTCAATAAATACCAGCCGACAGAAATCATCTGTAATGAAGCATTTTATATCAGCGGAATTGATATCGATGATATGAAAAACCGTATGGGAATCGTAATTTATTCTCTGGATGCATGGTATTTTTCTGATGAGACAGCACAGATGACTTTAAAGGATCATTTTAAAGTCAGGGATTTAGAAGGACTTGGTCTTGCAGATTATGACAGCGGCGTCGTTGCAGCCGGTGCATTATTAAAATACCTTTACGAGACACAGAAAACAACCCTTTCCAATCTGGTGGCAATTCATCCGTATACCACCGGAAAATTCATGATTATTGACAGTTCTACCAGACGAAACTTAGAGCTGGTTGAAACCCTCCGGGAAAAGCAAAAGCGTGGTTCTCTCCTTTGGGTATTGGATAAGACCAGGACAGCCATGGGAGCAAGAACCTTAAGAAACTTTGTGGAACAGCCATTAATTGAGCGTACGGAAATAGAAGAACGTTATGATGCCATTGACGAATTTAATACCAATGCCATCACAAGAGAAGAAATCCGGGAATATTTAAATCCGGTCTATGATCTGGAACGGTTGATTACCCGTGTTACTTATCAGACCGCAAATCCAAGGGATTTGATTGCATTTCGCAATTCCATACATATGCTGCCACCGATTAAGACACTGATGAGTGATTTCCAGTCACCACTTTTAAAACGTTTATATGAGCAGCTGGATACGTTGGATGAATTATACGAATTAATCGAACGCTCCATTGCGGAAGAACCGCCACTTACCCTTCATGACGGCGGCATCTTAAAAGAGGGCTATAACGAAGAGGTGGACCGCCTGCGGAAAGCAAAGACAGATGGAAAGAGCTGGCTTGCTGATTTGGAGGCAAAAGAGCGTGAGAAAACCGGAATCAAGAATCTGAAAATCAAATATAACAAAGTATTTGGCTATTATCTTGAAGTAACCAATTCCTTTAAAGACCTGGTGCCGGACTATTTCACCAGAAAGCAGACTCTGGCAAATGCTGAGCGTTTTATCACACCGGAATTAAAAGAATTAGAGGATGTTATCCTAGGTGCAGAAGACAAGCTGATTGTCTTAGAATATGAACTGTTCCGGGAAGTCCGCCAGAAGGTGGCGGATGAAGTGGTCCGTATCCAGAAGACCGCCAAAGCAGTGGCGCAGATTGATGTATTTGCATCTCTTGCAACGGTAGCGGAACAGAATAATTACTGCCGTCCGAAATTAAACGAAAAAGGTCTTATCGACATCAAAGATGGCAGACATCCAGTAGTAGAACGGATGATTCAGAATGAAATGTTTGTGGCAAATGATACTTATCTTGATAATGGCAGCAACCGTGTGTCTATTATTACCGGTCCGAATATGGCAGGAAAGTCCACCTATATGCGACAGAGTGCGTTGATTGTACTGATGGCTCAAATCGGAAGCTTTGTTCCGGCAAAATCAGCCAAAATTGGAATTGTAGACCGTATTTTTACCAGAGTAGGGGCTTCTGATGACCTCGCCAGCGGACAGAGTACCTTTATGGTTGAAATGTCAGAAGTGGCAAACATATTACGGAATGCCACTTCCAACAGTCTTTTGATTTTAGATGAAATCGGACGTGGAACCAGTACCTTTGATGGATTGAGTATTGCCTGGGCAGTGGTAGAGCATATCAGTAATCCAAGGCTTCTTGGCGCAAAGACATTATTTGCAACCCATTATCATGAACTGACGGAGCTGGAAGGCAAATTAAACAGCGTAAATAACTACTGCATTGCAGTAAAAGAAAAGGGTGATGATATCGTTTTCCTGCGCAAGATTGTAAAAGGCGGAGCTGATAAGAGTTACGGTATCCAGGTAGCAAAGCTTGCGGGAGTGCCTGATAATGTCATTGAGCGTGCCAAAGAAATTGTAGAAGAATTAAGTAATAATGATATTACGGAAATTGTTCAGAATATCAGTGCGGAGGGAAGCAGTAAACGCAGCAAACCGAAGTTGGACGAGGTGGATTTAGAACAGATTTCACTGCTTGATACCATGGACAACGATACGATATTAAACGAATTAAAAGAACTGGATTTGGGTCAGATGACACCAATCGAAGCAATGAATAAGTTATACGAATTACAGAATAAAGTGAAAAACAGATGGTAAAGGAGGTGGATGGCGTTATGCCACAGATTGCACTGTTAAGTCAGGAAACAATTGATAAAATTGCGGCAGGAGAAGTCATCGAACGACCAAGCTCGGTGGTAAAGGAGTTAGTGGAAAATGCGATAGATGCAGGTTCCAGTGCAGTAACGGTTGAAATCAAAGAAGGTGGAATATCCTTTATCCGTATTTCAGACAATGGTTGCGGAATCGAAAGGGAACAGATTCCTTTGGCATTTTTGCGTCATTCCACCAGTAAGATTAAATCCGTAGAAGATTTGTTTACCGTTACATCCTTAGGGTTCCGAGGTGAAGCATTATCAAGTATCGCAGCAGTAAGTCAGGTGGAACTCATTACAAAGACGAACGGTGATTTTACCGGATCCCGTTATCTCATTGAAGGCTCAAAGGAAGTCTCTTTAGAAGAAATCGGTGCGCCGGATGGAACCACTTTTATTGTACGGAATCTTTTTTATAATACACCGGCAAGAAAGAAATTCTTAAAATCCGCCCAGACAGAAGGCACCTATATTCATGAACTGATGCAGCGGATGATTTTATCCCATCCAGACGTAGCTTTCAAATTTATCATGAATAATCAGGTAAAACTGCAGTCATCCGGAAATGGAAATATCAAGGATATTATCTACCATTTATACGGAAGGGATATTACAAAAGCGCTGCTTCCGATTGCACATGAAAGCGAGCTTTTTAAAGTCAGTGGATTTATTGGAAAGCCGATGATTTCCAGAGGAAACCGGGGCTACGAATTATATTTTGTCAATGGCAGATTTATCCGGAGCCAGATTTTATCCAAAGCTATAGAGGATGCCTTTAAACCGTTTCTGATGCAGCATCAGTATCCCTTTACGGTACTTTATTTTGAGATTGACAGCAGTCTTTTGGATGTAAATGTGCATCCCACCAAGATGGAACTTCGTTTTTCCAACCAGCAGGAACTGTACAGGGAAGTGCAGAGTATTTTATCGGCATCGCTAGTGCACCGTGATATTATACCGGAAGTTCCGGTGGATACACCAAAGAAAAACGAAATGGAAGTTCCTAAGATAGAGAAGGTAATGCCGGAGCCATTTGAGCAGAAACGTTTGGAAGAAATCCGGAAGGCAGTACGAAAAGACAGTCCTTACGAAATAAAATATCCTGTCAGCAGACCAATGGGAACCGGGTCAGTCAGCTCTGCGGCACAGGAAAAGCTTCTTGATACGATAAAATCAATGCCACCGGAAGATATGATGGAAGAACGGATTCAGAAAGAGCCGCTTCCGGAACAATCGAAAAAAGAAACGGAAAAAGAACTGGCAAAAGAAGCCTATGTCCTCCGGGAGGAAGAAACCTACGGAGCAAAGCCGGAAGGAAGCTATGAACAGGGTTCTTTCTTAAAAGAAGAGGAGATGGCAAAGCAGAAGATTATCGGACAGCTTTTTGATACCTACTGGCTGGTAGAATATAATGACAGACTGTTTATTGTAGACCAGCATGCAGCCCATGAAAAAGTCATGTATGAGAAATTAAAAAAGCAGTTTGAGAAGAAAGAGTTTACTTCTCAGGCTATCAGCCCGCCGATTGTCATAACATTATCCATGCGTGAGGCAGAAGCATTGGAGCGATTCAAAGAACAGTTTACGAAGCTTGGTTTCGAAATTGAGCACTTTGGTGGTGCAGAATACAGTATCTGCGGAGTGCCGGGTAATCTTTACCGGCTGAATACCAAGGATGTATTGATTGAAATGTTAGATGAGCTTACTGATGGCATATCCGAGCGGGCAACTGCGGATGTTATTTTAGATAAGATTGCATCCATGTCCTGCAAAGCGGCGGTGAAAGGAAGCCAGAGACTGAGCCTGCCGGAAATGGAACAGCTTATGAAGGATTTGATGAAGCTTGATAATCCATATAACTGTCCACATGGAAGACCAACGATTATTGCCATGTCAAAATATGAAATTGAGAAAAAGTTCAAGCGGATTGTGTAGGATGATATGATGAAAAAACCAATTGTAGTATTGACAGGTCCTACTGCAGTAGGAAAAACAGAATTATCCATTCAGCTTGCAAAGGCCATTGGCGGAGAGATTATCTCCGCCGATTCCATGCAGGTGTATAAACATATGGATGTAGGTTCCGCAAAAATCACACCGGAAGAAATGGATGGTGTACGTCATTATCTGGTGGATGAATTAGAGCCTTTCGATGAATTTCATGTGGTAAAATTTCAGGAATATGCCCAAAAATATTTAAATGAAATATATGCCCACGAAAAGATTCCGATTATCGCCGGCGGCACCGGATTTTATATCCAGGCGCTGTTAAATGATATTGATTTTACGGAACAGGAAAGTGACAGTGCATACCGGAAAGAGTTGGAAGCGCTGGCAGAAGAACATGGCAATCAGTATCTTCATGACCGGTTAAAGGAAGTGGACCCGGAATCCGCCGAAGTCATCCATCCGAATAACAGAAAACGCGTCATCCGTGCGTTGGAATTCTTTCAGGAGACTGGTGGAAAGATTTCTGAGCATAATGCAAAAGAGCAGATGCGGACTTCACCTTATAATTTTGCCTATTTTGTATTAAATGATGAGCGCAGCCACTTATACAAAAGAATCGATGCCAGAGTAGATAAAATGATAGAAGATGGACTGGAAGCAGAAGTCCGCCGCTTAAAGGAAATGGGCTGCACCAAAGATATGGTGGCAATGCAGGGAATTGGCTATAAAGAAATGTTATCCTATCTTGATGGCGGTTATTCTTTGGAAGAAGCAGTTTATATTATCAAGCGGGAAACAAGGCATTTCGCAAAACGGCAGATTACATGGTTTAAACGGGAACGGGATGTCATCTGGCTTAACAAAAATGAGTTTGATTATAAAAATGAGGCAATTCTTGCATACATGATAAAGATACTTAAGGAAAAAGCTATTATTTCTTAAGTTTTTATTCATACAAAAAGAAAGAGAACATTATATGATAGACTTGCTGTAATTTAGAAAGAAATTGCAGCCGGAAAGACGAGGAAAATGATGAAAGACGAAATGATTGAAAAGAAATATGAAGAAATGGGTATCAGCAAAGAAGTATACCGTTTTGGAAAAAAGATAGAGGATGAATTAAAAGAACGTTTTGCAGCAATTGATGCAACAGCAGAATATAATCAGATGAAAGTAATTGATGCCATGCAGAAAAACAGAGTTTCCGCAGAATGCTTTGCCATGTCCAATGGATATGGATATAACGATCTGGGAAGAGATACACTGGAAAAAGTATACGCAAGCTGTTTCCATGGAGAAGATGCTCTGGTCCGTCCGCAGATTACCTGCGGAACCCATGCACTGGCCCTGGCATTGATGTCAAATTTAAGACCGGGGGACGAATTATTATCACCGGTAGGAAAACCGTACGATACCTTAGAGGAAGTTATCGGTATCCGACCATCCAAAGGCTCACTGGCAGAATATGGCATTACTTACCGCCAGGTAGATTTACTTTCCGATGGCAGCTTTGATTATGAGAATATCAAAAAAGCAATCAATGAGAAAACACATCTTGTGACCATTCAGCGTTCCAAGGGATACCAGACAAGACCTACCTTATCCGTAGAGCGGATTGGAGAACTGATTTCCTTTATCAAATCCATAAAACCGGACGTTATCTGTATGGTAGATAACTGCTACGGTGAATTTGTAGAAGAAAGAGAGCCGCTGGATGTAGGAGCAGACATGATTGTAGGTTCCTTGATTAAGAATCCGGGGGGCGGACTGGCACCAATCGGCGGCTATATTGTCGGCAAAAAAGAATGTGTGGAAAATGCAGCATACCGCCTTACTTCTCCGGGACTCGGCAAAGAAGTGGGTGCTTCCTTAAATGTAATTTCTTCTTTCTATCAGGGACTGTTTCAGGCACCGGTAGTTACAGCAGGTGCATTAAAGGGTGCAATTTTTGCTGCAAATATCTACGAAAGACTGGGCTTTGCCGTTGTACCGAATGGCACAGAGAGCCGTCACGATATTATTCAGGCAGTTACCTTAAACAGCCCGGAAGGTCTGATTGCATTCTGCAAAGGAATTCAGGCTGCAGCGCCGGTGGACAGCTATGTAACACCGGAGCCATGGGCAATGCCGGGCTATGACAGTGATGTCATTATGGCTGCCGGGGCATTTGTACAGGGTTCCTCCATTGAATTAAGTGCCGATGGTCCGTTAAGAGAGCCGTATGCCGTATATTTTCAGGGTGGACTGACCTGGTATCATGCAAAACTTGGAATCCTGATGTCTTTACAAAAACTTTATGAACAGAAACTTGTTAATGAAGATATGATGTGTTAATATAAATTATATGCCTTTTTGGAAGAAATGGGTTCCCGGAGAGAGTAGAAAGAGGTTATAATATGACAGCAAAAAATCTGCCAGTCTCCGAACAGCCCTATGAAAAGTGCTTGAAATCCGGGGCGGCATCCCTATCGGATGCAGAGCTTTTAGCAGTAATTATCCGCTGTGGCACAAATGGAAGTTCTTCAACAGAAGTAGCAAAGCAAGTATTGAGCAAACGCACCGGAAATCTTTTAGGGCTTTATCAGATGAGTCTTAAGGAATTACAGGAGGTTCCGGGTATCGGGAAAGTAAAAGCAATCCAGTTAAAGTGTATCGCAGAGCTTTCAAAGCGGATTGCACAGACCGGACGCCAGCAGGCAGTTGTAATGCAGAATGCTTTTTCCGTAGCAGACTATTATATGGAGCAACTTCGGCATGAAGAAAAGGAACATCTGATGCTTTGCATGTTTGATACAAAGTGTCATCTGATTGCAGATTCCATTCTTTCAATCGGCACAGTAAATGCCTCACTGATTTCCCCGAGGGAGATTTTCTTGAAAGCATTTGAATATCATGCAGTACATGTGATTTTAGTGCATAATCATCCCAGCGGAAATCCGCTACCAAGCAGGCAGGACATTGAAGTTACCAGAAAGATAGTGGAAGGCGGCAGGCTTCTTGGAATTGAGCTTGCTGATCATATTATTATTGGTGATAAAAAATATTTTAGTTTTAAAGAACAGGAAATGCTATGATTTCCGGAGGGAGAAAGAAATGTCGAATAACATTTATGGAATTGATCTTGGAACCTCTAATATGAAGGTATATTGCAAGGCAACGGGGAAAATACTAAATGAAAAAAATACGATTGCCATCATAAATAAGAATCAGATGTATGCTTATGGTGATGCAGCGTATGCAATGTATGAGAAGGCACCGGAGCAGATTCAGGTTTCTTTTCCGATTATCTGTGGTGTTATTGCAGATTTTAATAATATGCAGACCATGATACAGGAATTTTTAGAAAAACACGCAAAGGGCAAGACCCGTGGTGCAGAATTTATCGTTGCGGTACCAACAGATATTACGGAAGTTGAGAAAAAAGCTTTCTTTGATATCTTTTATAAGAGCAAAATGAAACCGAAGTCTGTCCTTTTATGTGAGAAGCCATTGGCTGATGCTGTTGGTTTGGGACTTGATGTCAATGAGCCGACCGGAGCCATGATTGTAGATATCGGAGCAGATACCACAGAAATTTCAGTAATTTCCCTGGGTGGACTTGTATTAAGTGATTTACTGCATTTTGGTGGAAACCGCATTGATGACTCCATCAGCAGTTATATCAAAAAGAACTTTAATCTTGTGATCGGGCGCAAAACAGCTAAGACTTTAAAAGAAGAACTTGGTTCCGGTACACCTGGCATGGAAAAGAGTATGGTTATAGTTGGCCGTGACGTAGTCAGTGGTCTGCCGATTGAGATGGAGGTTACTGCAGAAGTCATTTATGCTGCAATTAAGGATAATCTTAATTCTATCTGTAACTCTATTAAAATGATTTTGGAGAAGACTCCGCCTGAACTTGCAAAGGATATTATTCATTCCGGTATTTATATTACCGGTGGCGGTTCTAAAATACATAATCTGGATAAATTATTTACTGAGATTACCAATATAAAGGTAAATTCCTGCGAGAATCCGGAAGAATGTGCAGTTCGCGGATTGAATAAGATTGTTTCAGATGAAAAATATAAACATTTAGGATTCAGTATGAAGTCCAAAATATATAAATAGAGGCATAAAATGAGACGTAGACCAAAACATCAAATTCCAACAAAGTATATATTATTGTCCATGACCGCATTATGTATTCTGGCAATGTATGTCAGTTTTTCATTGAATCTTGGTGGCGGACCGTTGAATTCGATTGCCGGTGCAATTTTTGAACCGATGCAGAAGGGAATCAATTATGCTGGTACATGGCTTTCTGACAAGGCAGATAATTTAAAAAATCTGAATGACGTCATGGAAGAAAACGAACAGTTGAAGGGACAGGTAGAAGAACTGACCAACGAATTAAACACCATTAAATTAGAACAGTATGAACTGGATAATTTAAGGGAACTGTTAGCTTTAGACCAGCAGTATTCGGATTACAAGAAAACCGGAGCAAATGTTATCGGAAAGGATCCGGGCAACTGGTTTTCCATCTTCACCATTGACAAAGGCTCCAAAGATGGAATTGAAGTAGATATGAATGTCATTGCCGGAAACGGACTGGTAGGAATTGTTATTGATGTGGGACCACATTATGCAAAGGTGCGTTCTGTGATTGATGATTCTGCCAAGGTATACGGCATGATATTAAATACGTCAGATAACTGTATCATAAATGGTAATCTTCAGAGTATGAATGAAGACCAGGTAATCGAGTTCTCCGGATTAAACGACAGTGAGAACAAGGTTCAGATAGGAGATCAGATTGTAACTTCCAATGTCAGTGACAAATATCTGCAGGGCATTCTGGTTGGATATGTCAGCAGTATTTCGGAAGATTCCAACCACCTGACCAAATCAGGAACCATTACTCCGGCAGTTGACTTTGAACATCTTCAGCAGGTTTTGGTTATACTTGACAAAAAGGAAACGGGGTCTGATTGATGAGAAGAAAAATCACCGTTACATTAATTATTATTGTATGCTTTTTATTGCAAAGCACATTATTTAAGGCGTTATCCTTTGCGTCTATTTCCCCGAATCTTTTGATTGTGGTCTGTGCATCTTTTGGATTTATGCGCGGAAGAAAAGAAGGGATATTTATCGGTTTCTTCAGTGGACTGCTGATAGATATCTTTTTTGGGGAGATGATTGGATTTTATGCCCTTTTATATATGTATGCAGGCTTCTTAAATGGATGCTTTAAGAAGATGTTTTACCCGGACGATATTAAGCTTCCAATGCTTTTGATTGCCGGAAGTGATTTATCTTATAATCTGTTTATCTACTTTTTCCGGTTTTTATTCCGCAAGCAGTTTGCAATTGGATATTATATGTTACACATTATCATACCGGAACTTGTATACACGCTTTTGATTTCTGTAGTTTTATATTTCATTATTTTGAAAATTAACCAGCGGTTAGAGCGTATTGAAAAAAGGAGTGCAGCGAAATTTGTTTGATACACTGAAAGAAATACTTCATAAAGTTGCAAAATCAAGAATATTTGTACTCTGCGTTGTCATGATTCTTTTGTCATCGACTCTGATAGGCAGACTATTTTACCTTCAGATTATCAAAGGTGAAGAGTATCAGGATAATTACAGTTTAAAAATCCAGAAACCACGTATCTTAAATGGTTCCCGTGGCAATATTTATGACCGTAATGGTAATCTTTTAGCCTACAACGAACTGGCAAACAGCGTAACCATTGAGGATAATGGTTCTTATGACAAGACTTCAGAAAAGAATGAGGCTCTTAATACAGAACTTTACAATATTATCAAAGAGCTGGATAAAAACGGCGATGTCATTGAAAATGATTTTGAAATCGGACTGGATGATGACGGGAACTATTATTATACGGTAGAGGGAACCACATTAAAGCGTTTCCTTGCTGACACTTATGGACATTCTTCTGCAGATGATTTAGTCTATAATAAGAATCTGAAATATAACGAAGCAGAAGCAACCCCAAAGCAGGTAATGGATTATCTTTGCAGATCCAGTGACAAAAATGGCTATGATTTATCGGAAGATGATTATGCCAGAGAAGACTTATACCGGATTGTGGTATTGCGTTGTGCCATTGCAGAAAACAGCTATCAGAAATATATTTCCACAACCATTGCCCAAAATGTTAGTGATGAAACCGTAGCATATATTACAGAAAATATGAATGCATTGCAGGGTGTGGATATCTCGGAAGATACCATCCGAAAATATGTAGACAGCGAGTATTTTTCCCATATTATCGGATATACCGGAAAGATTTCCCAGGAAGAATATGATGAATTATCTGCTGATAATGATGAGTATTCTTTAAATGATGTCATTGGAAAATCCGGAATTGAGCAGGTTATGGACGAAACACTGCAGGGTAAAAAGGGCAGTGAAACCGTTTATGTAGACAGCCTTGGAAAAGTAATGGAGACAACCGAGCGGATTGAGCCACAGGCTGGAAATGATGTTTACCTTTCTATTGATAAAGATTTGCAGGAAGCGGTTTATAATCTTTTGGAACAGGAAATTGCCGGAATTTTATATTCTAAAATTGTGAATATCAAAGAATATAATACTGCAGCCGGAACAGCGTCCGATATTCTGATTCCAATTGATGATGTGTATTTTGCATTGATTAATAATAATGTATTGGATTTAAACCACTTTAGTACTGAAGATGCTTCCGATGTAGAAAAACAGATTTTCAGTGCCTTTGGAAGTAAACAGCAAACAGTATTAGCCCAGGTGGAAAGCAGCCTTAGCAGTTCAGCAGCAACTCCAGTGGATGAGTTGCCTGAGGAAATGCAGGATTATATGACCTATATTCCGAAAATGCTGGTCAATAATAAAATTTTGCTTACAGATTCCATTGACAAATCGGATGAAACTTATAAAAATTATGCAGGTAATAAAATCAGTGTAAATGAATATTTAAATTATGCTATCAGCCAGAAATGGATTGATATCACGAAGTTTTCCGTAGACGAGAAGTATTCTGATTCTTCCGAAATCTATGATGCACTGGTCAGCTATATTGTAGAAGAGCTGGTATCAGATAAGGGATTTTCAAAAATTATGTATAAGTACATGATTCACGATGACCTGATTAATGGAACGCAGCTTTGTCTTGCACTTTTTGACCAAAAAGTGTTAAACTATGATGACACGGCAGTAAGTGGGTTACAGTCCGGCAGCATCAGTGCCTTTAATTTTATAAAAGAAAAGGTGAAGAATCTTGAGATTACACCGGCACAGCTTGCATTGGATCCTTGTTCCGGCTCCTGTGTCATTACAGATGTAAAGACCGGCGAACTGTTGGCCTGTGTTACTTATCCGGGCTATGATACCAACCGTCTGGCAAATACAGTAGACAGTAATTATTATAATTTGCTGTATCAGGATTTATCAAATCCGTTCTATAATAATGCAACACAGCAGACGACGGCACCTGGTTCTACCTTTAAGATGGTTACTGCAACAGCAGGACTTACTGAGGGTATTATTTCACCTGGTACAACTATTTTGGATAAAGGACAGTTTGAAGAAGTGGCAAATGGACCAAAATGCTGGATTTATCCAAGCAGTCACGGTTCTATCAATGTTTCAGAGGCATTAAGAGATTCCTGTAACTATTTCTTTTATAAAGTTGGTTACGATTTAAGTATGGTAAATGGAACTTATAATGAAGACCATGGTGTGGAAATGATTAATAAATACTCATCCATGTATGGTCTTGATTCTAAAACCGGAATTGAAATTGCAGAAAGTAAACCGAAGCAGACCACAGAGTTCCCGATTACTTCTGCAATCGGACAGAGTAACAACAGTTTTACTACGGTACAGTTATCCCGTTATGTAACTGCAGTTGCAAACAGTGGAACCGTATATAATTATACCCTGTTAAAACAGGTTACAGATTCCGATGGTAACGTATTAGAAACCTATGAACCGACCGTAAAGAACACGATGGACAACATTTCAGAGAGTACCTGGGATGCCATTCATTCCGGTATGAAGATGGTGGTAGAAACCCATGAGCAGTTTGATGGACTTACTGTGGATTCTGCCGGTAAAACGGGTACCGCACAGCAGGTACCAACCAGACCAAACCATGCGTTATATGTAGGATATGCACCATATAATAATCCTGAGATTTCCATTGCAACCCGTATTGCATACGGATATACATCAGCCAATACTGCAGAACTTGCTGCATCAGTATATAAATATTATTTCCATTTGGAGGATACATCTACCTTGTTAGATGGTCAGGCAGAAGATGTTGGAGCTGCTGCCAATGCCTTTAATGATTAAATGTCAGGAGGGAAGTATATGTCGCAACCAGTTGTTTTAAAGAGTAATCCCCATGGAATCAATCTGATTTTAGATGATAGAATTCCATTTCAGGAGCTATTAGACGAGATACTTCATAAATTTAAAGAATCCGACAAATTCTTTAAAAATGCCAGAATTGCCTTGTCTTTTGAGGGCAGGGAATTAAGTCAGGAAGAAGAACTTGCAATCGTTGATTTGATCAGTCGAAATACCAGCATTGATGTGGTATGTATTTTAGATAATAATTCTCTGCGAGATGAAATCTGTGCCCGAAAGATTCAGGAATTTGATGAAAGCCAGTCTGGAAGAACCGGTGAATTCTATAAGGGAACACTGCGAAGTGGACAGGTCATCGAATGCAAGACAAGCATTGTTGTACTTGGCGATGTGAACCCAGGTGCAAAAATTATTGCAAAAGGAAATATTGTAGTATTAGGCTCGCTTCGTGGCAATGCCTATGCTGGAGCGGCAGGAGATGAGCATACCTTTGTAGCTGCCCTTGATATGGACCCGGTACAGATTAAAATAGGTAATGTAATTGGAAGAAGCTCTGACCGCGGACCACTGAGTGCCATTAAGAACCGGCGGAAGACTTTAGAACCGCAGGTAGCTGTTGTTATGGATGATTCCATACTAATCGAACCGATTACAAGTGGATTATTAATGAATATATAAGATTTAGGAGGAAGAATAAATCATGAGCGAAGTAATTGTTATTACATCAGGAAAAGGCGGGGTTGGTAAGACAACAACTACTGCAAATGTGGGAACCGGTCTTGCACAGTTAAATAAAAAAGTAGTATTAATTGACACCGATATCGGATTGCGTAATCTTGATGTGGTTATGGGTCTTGAAAACCGTATTGTATACAATCTGGTAGATGTTGTAGAAGGCAACTGCAGAATCAAACAGGCATTAATCAAAGATAAGAAATATCCGAATCTTTTCTTATTGCCGTCTGCCCAGACCAGAGATAAAACCTCTGTTACACCGGAGCAGATGCAGAAATTAGTAGAAGAATTAAGAGAAGAATTTGATTACATATTATTAGACTGCCCTGCTGGAATCGAGCAGGGATTTAAAAATGCAATTGCAGGAGCAGACCGTGCACTGGTTGTTACCACACCGGAGGTATCTGCAATCCGTGATGCAGACCGTATCATTGGTCTTTTAGAGGCAAATGAGATTAAGAAAATTGAGTTAATCGTAAATCGTCTGCGTATGGATATGGTAAAACGTGGCGATATGATGTCCATTGAAGATGTTCATGAGATTCTTGCTATCGATTTAATCGGTGCAGTTCCGGATGACGAACAGATTGTAATCTCAACCAACCAGGGTGAGCCGTTAGTAGGATCTGACAGCCTTGCAGGACAGGCATATTTAAATATCTGTAAACGTATCATGGGAGAAGAAGTACCGCTTCTTGACTTAGAGTCTAAAAATGGCGTATGGTCTAAGTTCGTAAGTTTATTTAAGAAAAACTAGGGGGATAATAATTATGGGATTCATGGATTTTTTTAAGAAAAAGAATTCCGGTAATGTAGCGAAAGACCGTCTGAAATTATTGTTGATTTCAGACCGTGCTGACTGCTCACCGGATGTAATGGAAAATATCAAAAACGATATTATCCAGGTAATATCAAAGTATATGGAAATTGATGCGGAAGGGCTTGATATTCAGATTACCCAGACCGAATCAGATGGTAACAACGGAGCTGTTCCGGCATTGTTTGCAAATATTCCGATTAAGGATTTGAAGCATTCCGGAAAATAACAGACTTCAGATTGGATGTAGTGATTTATGTTAAAACAATACCGCTTAAGAGACTACCGTTTCCGACTGGTATTTTATGTGGTGGCACTGACCATCATTGGAATTATGGTAGTTGGCAGTGCAAAGCCTTCCGTACAGAATAAGCAGATTGCAGGATTAATCTTAGGTCTGATTATAATGGTTGGTATATCGCTGATTGATTACAATTTTATATTGAAATTCAGTTGGATATTCTATTTTGTTAATGTGGCTTTATTGGCAGCTATCTTTGTCATTGGAGAAGAGACAAAAGGCGCGCGCCGCTGGCTGAAGCTTGGAATCCGCTTTCAGCCTTCCGAATTAGGCAAAATCCTGTTAGTTTTGTTTTTTGCCTATTATCTAAGCAAAAATAAAGATAAACTGAATAATATCCGGACGCTGTTTTGTACGCTGGTATTGGCAGCAGTACCGCTTCTTCTGATTTTTAAGGAGCCGGATCTTTCTACCACAATTGTTACAGCATTAATTTTTGCATCCCTCTTGTTTATTGCCGGATTAAGTTATAAAATAGTAATGGGTGTGCTGGCAGTGGCAGTTCCGTCACTGGTTGTGGTCTTAACGCTGGTATTACAGCCGGGACAGAAACTTTTGACAGGAAATCAGGCACTTCGTATTTTAGGCTGGCTGGAACCCGATAAATATCCTAACATTGCATATCAGCAGCAGAACTCGATTATGGCAGTGGGCTCCGGACAACTCTGGGGCAAGGGACTTAATAATACGAATATTGTTTCTGTTAAAAACGGTAACTTTATATCAGAACCACAGACAGACTTTATTTTTTCTATAGTAGGTGAAGAGATGGGCTTTATCGGCAGTGTTATTATTATCGTATTACTGTTTCTTATTACCATAGAATGTCTGTTGGTTGCAAGACGTGCAAAAGACATGGCAGGCCGGTTGATTGCCAGCGGAATTGCTGCATTGATTGGTTTCCAGAGTTTTGTAAATATATGCGTTGTCACAGGCTTGATGCCAAATACTGGACTTCCACTTCCTTTTGTAAGCTATGGATTAACATCGTTAGTCACGCTGTTTGCGGGAATTGGTCTGGTAATGAATGTAGGGCTTCAGCCTAGAAAATATGGACAGGGGGACTAAACGAATGAATATCGGTTTGATTGCACACGACGCGAAGAAAAAGCTTATGCAGAATTTTTGTATTGCATACCGGGGAATTCTTTGTAAAAATGAACTTTTTGCAACGGGAACTACCGGAAGACTAATTGAGGAAGTAGCAAATCTGAATGTCCACAAATATCTCGCAGGTCATTTAGGCGGTGCACAGCAGCTTGGTGCACAGATTGAGCATAACGAGATTGACCTTGTGATTTTCCTGCGTGATCCATTATCACAGAAGTCACATGAGCCGGATGTAAACAGTGTTGTTCGTTTATGCGATATACACAATATTCCGCTGGCAACAAATCTTGCTACTGCAGAGCTTTTGATTAAATCATTAGACAGAGGAGACCTTGAGTGGCGTGAAATGTATAAATAAACGTGTACTGGCAGGTCTGCTTGTTGTATGTGTGTTCGTATCTGTAACGGGTTGTGGGAAAGCCAAAAGCGTTGTAGAGAATGGCTATCCGGTATATGGAGAAAGCAGCAGCGTAAATGTGCTATCCGGTGCAGAGGATACGGTCAGCTCTTATTTTGGTGCCAATTTATGTGTTGGCGGAACTGAAAATATCGGGCAGGAATCCGTAGAACATAACAGTGTGGCAGAGGCCGCCGGAGTATTTAACACGGCAACTAATACAATTACATATGCCCAGAATATATATGAGCGGATGTATCCGGCTAGTACAACAAAGATACTGACCGCTTATCTTGCTATCAAATATGGAAATCTCAGTGATGTGGTAACAATCAGTGACAATGCCGTAAATCTGGCATCTGATTCTTCTAAATGTGGATTGCAGGCGGGAGACCAGATGACTTTACAGGATTTACTTTATGGTCTGATGCTGCGAAGCGGAAATGATGCAGCCATTGCAATTGCAGAACATATTTCCGGTTCCGTAGAAGCTTTTGTGGATTTGATGAATCAGGAAGCACAGCAACTTGGTGCAACCGGTTCTCATTTTATGAATCCAAATGGACTGCCGGATGAGAATCATTATACAACCGTTTATGATTTGTATCTGATTTTCCAAAAGGCATTACAGGACGAGACCTTTTACCAGCTGATTTCTACCAGTTCCTATACCACCAATTATACAGCGGCAGATGGCAGTGCTAAGACCCAGGACTGGAGCAGTACCAATCAGTATAAAACCGGTGAATCCAAATTACCGGATGGATTTACACTGGTGGGCGGTAAGACAGGAACCACCGGGGACGCAGGATTCTGTCTTGTGTTACTTACGGATAATGCCGGTGGACAACCGGTGATATCCATTGTATTAAAGGCAGACTGTAAATCCAATCTGTATCTTATGATGAATGAAATACTTGCCGGATGTGGTAACTAGGCATTGTATAAAGCAGCAACATATTATATAATGAACTTATATAGTTCTTCATTGAAGAAAATAATGTCTGGGAGGAAATGCGATGATTGAAATAATTGCAGGAGAAAAGGGTAAAGGAAAGACAAAAGTATTACTGGATAAGGTAAACGAAGCTGTAAAAACAGTCGGTGGCAGCATTGTATATCTGGATAAGAGCCAGAAACATATGTATGAGCTGGACAATAAAGTCAGACTTGTCAATGTTGCAGATTTTCCAATATCCAATTGTGATGAGTTTTTAGGTTTTATATGTGGTATCGTTTCATCTGATCATGATTTACATGAGATGTATCTGGATAGTTTTCTTACGATTTCCGGTATGAAGGACGAAGAATTTACCCATGCTATTGAAAAACTTGATGTCATCAGTGAGAAGTATAAAGTTAAATTTATTTTAAGTATTTCTATGGATGCTTCAAAACTTCCAGAATGTGCAAAAGCAAAAGTAGTTGTAGCACTTTAAAAATGCCTGAATTGGCAGTAAAAGCGGTGTCTTAAGTCCTTAAAATGCTTAAGACACCTTTTTTTACTAAGCCTGTTCGATAGAGCGGATTCGTCCGTAGGCAGAAAGCAGATAAAGACCGCTGATTCCGACAAGTGCATAGATAATGCGGGAAAGCCAGCTCATATTACCAAACAGAAATGCCACCAGGTCAAATCGGAAGAATCCGATGAGTCCCCAGTTGATGGCTCCAATGATTACAAGTGTTAGTAATGTATAATCTAATCCTTTTGAACTCATAGCCAAAATCCTCCTTTACTATGTAGTATGGTGCAAAGTGGATGACATTATACATCAATTTCTATTTATTCTTTATAAAGGCGGAACGATTGTGGCTGAAACAAAAAAGATTGTAAAGTATCGAAAACCATTTCATTTAAATATAGAGATTGTCATTTTTGTTATTATTCTTGTATATATTCTTTTTTATGTATTTTCTTATTTCACTGAAAAACACATTGGAATATATGAAGTGACACAGGGTACAATTGCCGAGAATAATACTTATACCGGATTGATTGTAAGGTCAGAAAGTGTTTATACTTCCGACTATAGTGGTACCTTTAATTATTACATTGCAGACAATGCCCAGGCTGGCTGGAACAATATTATCTGTTCTGTGGATGAGACAGGCTCTGTCAGTGATCAGTTGGCTGCTGCAGCTGCTTCAGATACCACGGGGCTTGACAGTGATTATTTTAAAAATCTGAAGTCCAATGTATCACAGTTTACCCAGTCCTATGATTCATTGTCTTTTTATCATGTATATGATTTTAAAGAAAATGTAAGCTCCCAGGTCATGGAATCGGTAAATATGAGTGCATTATCCGATTTGACAGCATCCGGGGCAACGGCAAGTGATACTTTCCATATCAGTTATGCCCAGACTCCGGGGCTGATTGCTTATTATACCGATGGCTATGAAAATATCACGACAGATAATTTTACGGCAGATGATATTCAGCCGCTGGATTATAAGAAGACAACCATTAAAAATAACAGTACGATTGCTGCAGGTGACCCGATTTATAAGCAGATTACCAGTGAAAACTGGAATATCATTCTTCCGGTCAAGAAAGCAACCTATGACCGGTTAACAGACAGCAATGTTATTGAAATCAAATTTAAAAAAGACAATACGAGCTGCTGGGTGAATTATGAATTAAAAACCCAGGGGAATGATTATTATGTGATATTATCTCTGCATAATAACATGGTTCGCTTTGCAGGAGACCGTTTTACCGATGTGGAATTACTGCTGACAGAGCGGAGTGGACTTAAGATTCCAAATTCTTCCATTACGGAAAAGGCGTTCTATACTGTTCCGAAGGAATATTTTACCCGTGGAGGCGATTCTAACTCCTTAGGCTTATATGTAAGGGACAGTAAGACCAATGCTGTTAATTTCGTTGCAACAGCAATTTTCCAGGAATCCGAAACGGATTATTATATTGACGAAGAAGAAATTACTGCCGGCAGTATCATTCAAAAGCCGGATTCCAACGATACTTTTGAGGTGCAGGCGCAGTCCACACTTCAGGGTGTATACAATGTCAACAAGGGATATGCGGTATTCAAGCAGATTGATATTTTGTATCAGAATGAAGAATATACCATTGTAAAGGCTGGAACAGATTTTGGAATCTCCATTTATGATCACATTGCATTAGAGGGTGATGCTGTTTCCGAGGATGATCTGATTAATTAATATTGTTAAAAAAGTAACATTATCATAAAATGATATCATGAGATTAAGAGGTGTATAAAATGCTGAAAGAAAACTTAAAAGAAGTGCAGGAAAATATTTTAAAGGCATGTGAAAAGTCCGGAAGGAATCCGGAAGATGTAACATTGATTGCTGTCAGCAAGACCAAGCCGGTACCAATGCTGCAGGAAATTTACGATGAAAACATCCGTGACTTTGGGGAAAATAAAGTGCAGGAGCTGGTAGAAAAATATGATGAGCTTCCACAGGATATCAAATGGCATATGATTGGTCATTTACAGAGAAATAAAGTGAAATATATCGTTGATAAGGTCTGCCTGATTCATTCTGTAGATTCTTATCGTCTCGCTGAAGAAATTAATATTCAGGCAAAGAAGAAAAATATCACAGTTCCGATTCTTGTGGAAGTCAATATTGCTGAAGAAAGCAGCAAATTTGGTATTCATGCAGAGGATGCCATTGCACTGGTAGAACAGATTGCACAGCTTGAAAATGTACGGATAAAAGGACTTATGACCATTGCGCCGTTGGTAAAAAATCCAGAAGATAACCGTCAATATTTTCGGAATATCCGCCAATTATCTGTTGACATAGCCGCAAAAAACATTGATAATGTATCTATGAATGTCCTGTCCATGGGTATGACAGGAGATTATATGGTTGCCATTGAGGAAGGTGCTACAATGGTTCGTGTCGGTACCGGAATTTTTGGCGAAAGAAATTATAATAAATAAGTAGTTAGGAGAATGAACAATGGGTCTTTTTGATAAATTTATGGATGTTATGCGTTTGAACTCAGATGATGACGATGATGATTTCTATGATGACGATTATTATGATGATGAGGAAGAAGAAAAGCCAAAGAAAAAGCTTTTCCATAAGCATGAGGAAGAGGATGACGATTTCGATGAGCCTGTTGTAAAGGAGAAACCAAAGGCAGTCAGCAAGATTACTCCAATGCGCAGCAGCCGGAAGCAGAATGGTAATATGGCAGTCTGTGTGATTAAGCCAACCTCTTTTGAGGATGCAAGAGAGATTACTGAGACTCTTCTTATGAACCGTACCGTTGTATTGAATGTAGAGGGTCTGGATGTTGAGATTGCCCAGAGAATTATTGACTTTACCTCTGGTTCCTGTTATGCAATCAATGGAAATTTGCAGAAGATATCCAATTATATCTTTATTATTACACCAGAATCTGTTGATATTTCAGGTGACTTCCAGGAGATTTTAGACAGCTTCTCCGGTTCGTCCATTCAGACAGATTTTCGTTAATAGTATTACAATCAAAATATATGATATGATATAGTTATGATGCAGGATGAACAATTAATAAAAAAACGCTTTCTGGACTTGTTCCAGCAGGCACAACGCAAGGGGATTGTCTGTTTCAGCGATTTTCTTACCCTGAATGAACAGAATATCTTAAATAGCTGCGCCGGATCATTGGGAATTACCTATGAATTATCGGGCGGCTGTTTTTATGCAGAGCGTCAGATAGCAGCTTTTCTTCCTGATGCTCTTTATTATGAATGGAGTTATCCGATTAAATGTATTGAAATTGCACCGGCTTATCCGAAATTTGCAGATACAATTTCCCACCGGGATGTATTGGGAGCATTGATGAATCTTGGCATTGCAAGAGAGAAGCTTGGAGACATTCTGATAAAGGATAATAAGGCTTACCTTTTTGTAAAAAGGGAAATTGCCGATTACATAGCCGAGGAACTTCAGCAGGTACGTCATACTATAGTACATTGTGTTTTAGAAGAACCGTCAGCCATGGCAGTGGAGCCAGAATTAAAAGAATTCGAAAAAATTGTGGCATCGAATCGCTTAGATAGTGTAATAGCTGCCATGAGCGGAAAATCAAGAAGCCAGTCGGTTGTGCTGATACAATCCGGTAAAATTTTTATCAATGGTGCAGAGTGTTTACATAACACATACTTATGTAAACAAAGTGATGTGATTTCCATCCGCGGCACCGGAAAATTTATTTTTGATGGGGAAATTGGCACCACAAAGAAAAGTAAGATGAAAATCCGTTTCCGGCAGTATGTTTGATTAATGATGAAAATCCACTTCTGGCAGTATGTTTCATAAAAAAGACGAAAGGCGATAGATTTATGAATAAGAAAATCATGTATATAATTACTATATTGAGTACAGCAGTATTGCTTTTTCTCGACCAGATAGCAAAATATTTAGCCGTGCTTCATCTCAAAGGACAGGCTGCAATTCCAATTATTAAGAACGTTTTTGAATTGCAGTATCTTGAAAATCAGGGGGCAGCCTTTGGTATTATGCAGGGAAAGAAAACTTTTTTTGTGATTGGGACATTGATTTTCCTTGTAATAGTGATAATTCTTTATCATAATATTCCACTGACGAAAAGATTTACACCAATCCGCATTGTTGCTGTACTGATTGTTGCCGGTGCTATTGGAAATATGATTGACCGTGTTGTACACCAGTATGTCATTGATTTCTTTTATTTTAAGCTAATTAATTTCCCAATTTTTAATGTTGCAGATATTTATGTGGTAGTAGCATGTATTCTCTTTATTCTGCTGATGCTGTTTTATTATAAGGAAGAGGAATTAGGTCAGATTTTCCCATTTATGAAGAACAAAAAAGCGGAAGAGTAGGGGGAAATTTCTTTTATGCATAAGGAAACTTTTGAAGTTACAGATGAATATGAAGAGGAACGTCTGGATAAGTTTCTGGCTGCTATCTACCCGGAACAGTCCAGAAGTTTCTTTCAGAAGCTGATAAAAGACGGGCTGGTATTGGTCAATGATGTGCCACAATCAAAAGCAAATTATCGGATGCATATAGAAGATATGGTTTCTGTGACCATACCAGATGCGGTAAAGACAACCATTTTACCAGAAGCTATTCCATTAGACATCTTGTATGAAGATGATGATGTAATTATCGTTAATAAACCCAAAGATATGGTTGTACATCCATGTCCCGGACATTACAGCGGAACGCTTGTAAATGCAATCATGTACCATTGCAGGGAAAATCTTTCCGGAATCAATGGTGAAATCCGGCCAGGCATCGTTCATCGAATTGATAAGGATACCACCGGTTCACTGATTATATGCAAAAATGACCAGAGCCATCGTCTGATTGCAGAACAGATTAAAGTGCATTCCGTTAACCGACTGTATCGTGGCATTGTAAAAGGCATTGTAAAAGAAGATTCCGGCACCATTGAAGGCGCAATCGGACGTCATCCAAAAGACCGTAAGAAAATGGCAATTAATGAACGAAATGGGAAAACCGCAATTACCCATTACCGTGTTATAGAGCGTCTAAAAGATGCAACTTATATGGAATTCAAACTGGAAACGGGACGTACCCATCAGATTCGTGTTCACATGGCAAGTATTGGTCATCCCTTACTGGGCGATACCGTATATGGCAGTCTGAAGAATCCATATCATCTGCAAGGACAGACCCTTCATGCTTATATCATTGGATTTGTGCATCCTACAACCGGAGAATATGTTGAGTTTAAAGCACCGATTCCGGAATATTTTGAAGATCTTTTAAATAAATTGAGGAAGAATTAATTCAGGATTCTTCTTCAATTTTTTATGCTTTCTCCGGTATTATTTTCAGTAATATTTAGTGTTTGGCTGTTTTCAATTTTAAAAAATTCTATTTATTTTCAGAAAATACTAGGAATAGTGCACTAAATATGTTATAATTCATTTATCAAGTTATATATTTTGCATAAAGAGGTGATTACTATGGGAAATAATGTTGTTATAACCATCGGACGTGAATTTGGAAGTGGCGGAAGAGAAATTGGCAAGAAAGTTGCAGATCGTCTCGGCATAAAGTTTTATGATAAAGAGCTTTTACAGGAAGCTGCAAAAGAAAGCGGTTTCTGCCGTGAAATTTTTGAAAATCAGGACGAAAAGCCAACGAACAGTTTCTTATATTCTTTAGTTATGGATACATATTCCATAAATGGCTATTCATCCGCACCGTTTTTAGATATGCCCTTAAATCATAAAGTATTTTTAGCACAGTTTGAAACCATTAAGAAAATTGCTGAAAAAGAATCCTGTGTCATTGTTGGTCGTTGCGCTGACTATGCACTGGCAGAAAATCCAAACTGCATCAATGTATTTATTCATGCTGACAAGGAATTCCGGACAAAACGTGTAGCTGCGGAATTGCAGGTAAATGAATCCAAAGCAAAGGATGCAATCCAGAAAAAGGACAAACAGCGTGCCAGCTACTACAATTACTATACCAGCAAGAAATGGGGCGACTCAAGAAGCTATCATCTGACCTTAGACAGCAGCGCTCTTGGCATTGATAAATGTGTAGAAATGATTTTACAGTATCGTGCATTATATCTTATGAAATAAGAACCAAAAAGCGCATGAACTTTTAAAGTATTTCAAAAGAAACTTTAGAGTTCATGCACTTTTTATTTTTCATTCATATTTTTCCCTCATTTGCTATAAAGCAGAACTGCCAAAGGGGGATAAAAAGCTCTGAAACAACCATAAGGGAATGCCTGCATAGGTCAAAGGCATTTATGCGTGCGTCGGCGCTGACCGGCTTAAAATGGCAGCAATTATTCGTAAAAGTGAACGGTGTTTTGCGAAAATGTAGGCGCAGCCGGAATGGTAGTTTGTGCCATGCGATATTTTTATCTCCCCCTCTGAGCATGGCGGTTGCAAACTATTTGCAAAATGGAGCTTTTACGATATAAATTATCGTGTGAGATAAAAAATATAGATAACTCATAATCAAAAGAAAGGTTATGGGCTATCTATTTTTTTTACCCCATTTGAATAGTTAGTTCCGGGTGGCAGGGTGTCCCCTACTTGACTATGGGGACACAACTTCCTCATTAGGGAAAAAAATAAGTGTCGTACAATGTAAAAATAACAGAATATGCTAATGGTCAATTAGAGGTTACAACGTATAAACAAGGTGTTTACACAATGTTGGAAGGTGAGAGTTCTTACCGTGCTGATATGATTGATAAAAACGCTGATGCTTTAGCATGGCGGTTTGCGACTTTTGTTGTTAATGAAAAGACTGGTGTCGGAAAGTTTTATCCTCGATTTGATGATAGGAAAGTAATTTATAATCCGTTTACCGAAAAGATTCAACGTGTTTATACGGTAGAGGATGAGATAGCCGAAGAAAAGAAAAAACTCGATAATTTGTCTCGTTCGTTTCGCCGCACACGTTCGGCGTTATATATGTATGCTAGGCAATGTGTTTGGGATTATTTCATCACATTGACTTATTCTCCGGATAAAATAGAAAATCGTTATGATTTTTCGTTGTGCATGAAAAAAGTTCATAAATGGATTGATAATTGTAAACAACGTAAAGCAAAAGAATTATTATATTTGCTTGTGCCGGAACAGCATAAAGATGGAGCGTGGCATATTCATGGATTGTTATGTAATACTACTGGACTTACTTTTACTGATTCCGGTAAAAGATATGACGGAAAAATCGTTTATAACTTGGATGATTGGAAACTAGGCTTTTCAACTGCTACAGAAGTTACTGATACATATAAGGTATCTAACTATATAACTAAATATATAACAAAAGATTTATGTGCTGTTACACCGGGAAAACAACGGTATTTTGTTTCTAAAACAATTCCAAAACCGAAAACATTTACTGCATTAATAGACCCGGATGAAATAGATAGTTTTATTCAAGAAGTAGCTGATTCCTGCGGTGCTGATTTAGAGTATCAAAAGGATGTTAGCGGTTACTTGGATGTTAACTATAAATATTTTAAAAAATGTCAAGAAGAAAGAGAGGACAAAGAAAATGGCTAACAGTAACAAAAAAACGGAAACACCTACACATTTATTTACTATGGAGGTTAAGCCGGTAACATTGCCCCAGGCAATTTATATTGATGCTATCGTCATCCCGGAAATTAATGTAGTATTACAGCGTCATGCTGACAACCTTAAAGAGTTAGGAAAGGAGATTTAAAAAATGATTAAATTAGTAGGATATATTCCAATGAAGAAAAAGAAAGGTAAAGTATTATTTATTGAGCAGGACGGCAGTGATTCTGTTGTCGGAAAGGTGACAGACAAGATATTCTTGTTTGATGATTTATCCGATAAGATTAAGCCGGAACATATCGGGCATGAACTTGCTGTATCGTACAGTATGGGGTATAGCGGAAAAGCCTATGTTTCTAACGTATCGGTAAAATAGCGGTCAACCTTGGTAGTGTACAATGCCAATTGACATATAACATTTTTAAGGAAAGGAGTAAGCACTATGGGTGGAGTATTAGCGGCAAGTGCAAGTGTAAGTATGACAGATGCAGTGACTAGCCTTATGGGCGTTGTATCTACTGTAATGAAGACTATAACTGGTGATGCAGTATTAATGACATTCTTCTGTGCCGGTATTATTGGTATTGCTATTGCAGTAGTTAAGAAGTTGCGCTAACAGGCGTATTGTAAGTTGCAAAATAGTGCCGGGGCGGTTTATTTGCTCCGGCATTTATCAATTCAAAGAGGAGGGTTATATGATGCCTACAATATTAAATTCGAAAAAAATACAAAGTAAATTGTTTTATATTTTAACGTTCTGCATGGCGGTTGTGTTGGTCAGTCTGATTTTGATTCATCCAACCGAAGTAAAAGCGGAAGATTTGTCTGTTGGTGTAATTACTGTAAACTATCAAAATACTGAATATGGTTCATGTTCTTCTGATAAAACTAAGGTATCTTTGATACATGCGTCTAATTTTAAATATAATTTTCAATGCGTTAAAAATGGGAAAACAAGTACATATACTATATGCTGGTCTTTCACTGGTACGAAGCCTATTTATTTAATTAAATATTGCGGTGATTTTGGTAGTGGTATCTATAAACGTGTTGCTTGTGTGTCTAGTGCTCCAGTTACTCAACATTGTTATGTATATGATTCTACTGGTCTTGTAATTTATAATAACGAAAGTACGGAAAGTTATAATCGTGGTAATTCTAGTCAACCTTTTTATTCTTGTAGTGTTCAGCATGCCGGAAATTCATCTAGTGAATATTTTACAGATGCAACTACCAATTGGTCTACGTTAGGATTAATATATGACCGTATTGGTGGTGTTTCTTGGTCTTGCAATAAAAACGAATCTAGTAAAATTGATAATTTTAAAACGATTATGTACGGTGATAATGAAGTTATCGAACCACCAACCGACCCACTGGATGAATTTTCTAATACTTCGGAAAAAAATTATGATACGGATTTAGGATATATCCACAATTTCAAGGTGCGTGAAATTGAACAGAAAAACGGTAGTGAGAAAGTAGAGGATTTTACTTATTATACTAAATATTCTTGGGATGCTGAAAAGAGTACATCCGGCTTTATTTATACGGATTCTAGTTATATTCAAGTACAATCTTGCCTTGTTACTCAATGGTATAAGTATTTATTGACTGGAAAACAGATAGAATCTACTGAGTGGAAAAGCTATAAAATGGTATCTGCAAAAGATGGAGTTCTAAAAGTTACTTATGATGAGGAAAAAGCTTTTTGGGGTGAAGAATATGCAGCATTCCAAAAAATAAACTCTCTTGGAAAATACTTTAAGTTCAATTACCGTTTTCGTATATGTGTAAAAACTGATGCAGGTTGGAAGTATGGGAATTGGTTTGAATGTTCTTCCAAAGACCCAACGTCTGCGGATAAGGTGAATAATACAGACCCTAACGGCAACCCTACGGATGATAACCCGGATGCTTCTAATGGTTCTAATCCCGATAGCGGTTTTGGTTCGGGTGATACTCCGGAAGATGCTGAAAATAACGCTGATAGTAATAGCTCCACTGGTAATGCTGGTAATGATATGGCTTCTAACCTAAAAAATCTTTTTACTCAAGTTGGTCAGATTCCATCACTTATATCAGATTTATTTTCATTTCTTCCACCGTGGTGTCTTGCATTTATTGCGTTTGGATTTACTGTTTTTGTGTTCTTTATGATTGTTAAAGCTATAAGGGGGTAGTATATGGATGTAATGAACCTTTTTAAAATGGTAGCTGATTTGTTTGTAAGGTTTTGGTCAATTAATATGCATATTGGCAAGTATACGATTTCTGTCGGTGCGGTTGTCGTGTTCTGCCTTGCAATAGGTCTAACTATAAAGTTTATGAGAGGTATTAGCGAATAGAAACGTTTGAAGTTAAGAGATTATTTAGAGATGTAAAAGGTGGTGGAGTAGATGAAAGAAGTCAAGAAAAAGATTTTGCCGAAATATTTCGAAGAGGTTATACATGATAAGAAAAAATTTGAAATTCGTAAGGATAAAGATAATTTGCAAATTGGTGACGTGGTTGTGTTGGCGGAGTGGAATAAAAACGGGTTCACGGGTCGAACTGTAAAACGTGAAATAAAATATATTCTGCGTAATGTGCCGGAGTATGGTCTGATGCCGGGATATATAATATTTGGGTGGTAAGGAGTGTGAGATATAGCATGAGTAGTGAGGTTGTTGTATATGATACGGAAACTATGCAGATTTCTACGGAAAATGTGGAAGAGAGTACGGAGAACGTGGAAACGTCTACGGAAGTTACTGATTCCGGCAGCACGTTGGATGGTGATACGCTTGTTTCCATAGATGGTAAATTGTCGGTTATTATGTTTCTCCTGTTGTTTATGTTCTGTTGGACGTGTATGAGACATTGGAGAAATAATGTACTTAAGGGGGTGAAGTAATACATGGATGCAATCGTAAATTTGATAATTGGAGAGAGTACAACGCTTGACGTTTATGTATTTGTCCGTCTTGTAGTGGTTATGATGGCTCTTGAACTGTTTACCATGGCTTGCGGCTTGATTGGGGGTATGAAAAAATGATATTTATTATAATTATTGGAATAGTTATATTGCTGTGGCTGTCTGTCATTGCAAGAATTATAGCTTTTCATCCAGTAAAAACAATCTGTTATGCTGCAAAAGATACTATCATGTATTTCCGACACAAACAGTATAACTATTATAACGCCGGGATTCTTAATTGTTATTGTGCGCATTTTGGCGGCGGTAAAACACTGTCTATTGTTCATTATGTAGACGCTATATTTAAACGTTATAATAATAAAATGGTGTGGGATAGAGGACGCAAAAAGTTCGTTCGGCAAAAGGTGCATATTATTAGTAACGTAGAATTGTTGGCTGTACCGTTTGAACCGTTACAATCACTGTCGCAAGTGGTCTGCTGTGCTTATCGGAATAAAGCTATTGACGAAGAACAAAATACAAGAACTGTTGTTATTGTCGTACTGGATGAAGCAAGCGCACAATTAAATAGCCGGAGTTTTAAAACGAATATTGACCCGGCATTTTTGAACACGCTGATTACTTCAAGACATTATCACATATCATTTATGTATTCGTCTCAAAAATTTAAGTTAACTGATGCGCTTATGCGGTCTGTGACGCAAAAATGTATTAATTGCAATAAGATTTGGCGTTTTATGGTACAAAATGAATATGACGCTGACGAAATGGAATATGCGTCTGACCCTACCATGGTTAAACCTCGCAAACGTACTGGTTTCTTAATATTGGATTCAGATTATAACTCATATGATACGTTGGCTTGTGTTGATAAATTGAAAAAGTCGGTGGAAGAGGGTGATATGATGAGTGAAGAAGAGATACTTACCCTGCGTGGAGAAATGAATCCAGATAATGATGCTGTTACCAACCGTTCAAGACGATTGAAGCGTAGAATGAAAAGAAAATAAACTTAGTGCCTTTGTCCGTACAGCTTGCGCGGACAAAGGCACTTGTGTTATACTTGTGTTATTATTTTAAAGGGGGTGCAACGCATGGATGAAGATTTAAAAAGTACGGTTTTAAAATTAAAAAAGGATGTGAAAGACTTATCTATTTTATGTGCTATTATGGCGTTGGTTATGATTGGCTTCGGTGTATTTACCGTGAAAAATTATGTTGACGTCCATATAACAAAGTCTGCTGTTGTTAATTCCGGCTATTTTGATACTAACGGTAATTGGGTTAATGATGGTGATGCTCAATATCCTGATGTTTCTTTCGGTTCTGGTGACACTATGGAAGAAGCGGAAGAAGACGCGGAACGGAATGCAAATAGATAGTATGCGAAGCGCAGCTTACCTAAGCTGTGCTTGTTCGCCCATATATATAAAAGACTATTTTTGTCAACGGCTACGTTTTTTTAGCCACTGTTTTTGTGGTCTAAAAAAATTAACCGAACGGTTAACCGTTTACGAAAATTGGCTTTTATGTTGGTAGTAGCTTGCATTAAAAAAAGATAATCAATTATTTTTTGTGGTGGCTGGTTCCTGCTAGTGAGCGGCTTAATAATTATATAATGAGTTCCAACCGTGTGCCTGCTACATGTTGTATTTTATACGCTAGAACAAGAAAAAGGTTGACTTCTGTACATTAGTATGCTATATATTGATTGTGAGTTATTTATTCGTAAAAGCTGTGTTTTGCGAATAGATAACTCACACCCTATATATACCATATTAACAAACGGAAGTCAACTTTTTTCTATCTAGCACACATAAAACAGCGTGTAAACTCTTTTATCCGCAGATAAGAACAATCTACGGATAAAACTTTTGTTTCACAAAAGCAAGGAGTTGACGCACTTTTTTATATGCGCAAAGGTAGGGAAAATCCGGGGATTTTCCCATAATAAAACCGTGTGCATCTGCACACGGTTGAAACTCATCATATAATTATCGGTTACACGCTACCAGTAATCGACCACCGCAGGAGACAATTGTATTATCTTTTTGAATACAAGCTGCTACCGACATAAAAGCCAAATTTAGTAAACGGTTAACTGGATGTTCCACAAAAACCGTGGAACGATCAGTTAATTTTTTTAGGCCACAAAAACAGTGGCTAAAAAAAACGTAGCCGTTGACAAAATTAGTCTTTTATATACACGGGTGAACAAGCACAGCTTAGGTAAGCTGTGCTCCGCACAAGCTATCACTGATCAAACCGGAGCAAATCCTCCGCCCGGATACCTAAACACTTCGAAAGACTGGACGTTCAATAGAAATATATGCTACAATACAATTATTCATTCTAATGATATAGGGGGTACATCATGAGCAGAAAAAACAGATTCAAAGAAATCAAAATCAAGCCAAAAACATACCGTATATCCGGCAAGGGGAATAAATCCGTTTTTACCGATATTTGCGGAATTATTGCTACTTTTGTAATTATATTGTTTGTAATGTGGCTACGCAAAAATGGTTATATGATTTTTTAACATATCGCAACGCCTGGCATCATGGTGGGGACCCCATGCCCCACCCATTCAACCAGGCGTTGTAAATATGTTATAGGTATCATATAAGCTATAGTATTTTTTATGAGCTTTAAAGAACTGACTACCTACCTTTTCTTTCATTGGATACCATATTTTAACCGATACAAATAAATTGCCTATACTAATCATGGACAATATTTTTCCAATAAGTCCATAATTAGATACTTTTCTATGTACAAGTTCATATTCTATTAATGACCGTATCTGTCTATCAATCATCCGGTCAAACTGACTTACCAGTATAATATCATATCCGTATTTCCTATGTTGCGTAAAAAAAGACAACCACTCGTTGCGACCAGTACGCCCCCAATCCCTTGAATTAAATAATATTTGACACTCGTCAATAACTAACAATATACTACCCTCTTTCGGTCTTTTGTTTTTAAATAGATTTTGTGAATAATCTATAAGTCTTTGCGGCGTCAACTCCAAGTTATCAATATAACAGAATGAATCATAGAATTTTTTAGCCTTTATCTTTTTATAGTTCACATGAACATCAAAATTGCAGATTGTTGGACGCCCGGAACGGATTCTATAGTACAACTTTTCCGCTAGATGCAATGACTTACCGCTCCCCGGCGTTCCTGAATACAATGTTATCAATATATATTCACCTCTATTCTATTGCCTTAATCCACCTTAATATAATTTGATATGAATAATATAAGCCAACCGCCACAAGCCACGCTTCACCAATTGCAATAATCTGACTTATAGGCAAGAAGTAATTGAGATAGCCTAAGTATGGTAAATCCTGCATCTTATTTATAAATGTTATAAATGGACTTGTAGGCAAAAACTTTAATATTTTATCGAATATGCCTGATACTGCTGAAAAATCCATAAAAATCCCTCCTATCCTTTTATAATGTTTCGTGTTACCAAAATCAGACCAACAATGAACGTTAGTAATATTCCAGTTCTAAATATTGTTACAAGTGGTCGCACCTTGTCAAAATTCAGATGGAACGTATATTCAAAATTTAACGAATCAACCCTTAGAGTATATTCCCAATCCGGAGCAACAGGTTTTGCCTTTAATACCTCGAAGCACCGAACCAAGTCAAACGGTATACAGAACGGGAAAATAGTTGTCCATCCGTCATATTTTAATTTGTTATTCTTATCATCTGTAGGAGGGTCTGGATTAGTTGTATCATCAATAACATCATCAATCGGAATATCCGTATCAATTACAACGTCACCAACTTTATCAACTGGAGTTACCCCCGGTATAGGTAAGTCAATAACAGCGTCACCCTCCGCAACTCCACCAACTGGAATATCTGACACAGGTACATCAATATCACCGTTTATAACTTTATTTCCCGCTTCATCCTCTCCGGCAGTTTGTCCCGGAACAACAACATCATATGCGTCCGGATAAGTACCGCTATTTATTAAATCTAATATTGAATCAGGCACAGACAGTCCGCCTAATATTTTGGGAAATATAACATCCGGCGCAAGGTCTCCACGTACGCCATCTACCGGCATTGTTGAATACAATACACGCCCCTTACAATTCGCACAATCTAGCAATTGTTTAATACCATATTTGTTAGTTATATATCCATTAAACAAATATGTACCTTGAGTTGCTTCAATAGCTTTACTCACGCCATAACTAGGCGCATAACGATAGATAGGTTTGTTATCAGCACCTATAGCAACTTGATAAACCATACCGCCACTAGACATTGCACCAATTGTATTATATAGCGTTCCATCCGCATTATATATATCATAAACCAAGCCACCGGAATAACTTTCATAGTCTGCATACCGCCCTTTTATAGTTGCTTTATCCGGCACATTATAAGCAGTAATATAATAATAATATACAGTACATGGAATGTCAGAACCCGCATAAGGATATAATTTAGTTTGACTTGATTGGAATTTATAAATAGTCAATGCGTTATAGTCCGTATCATCATACTTAGCCTTTATCTGCTCCATCTGCGAAGTGGTTAAATACGGCAATTGTATAGAAAGCGTATCAGCAATCGAACCCGGCGTTAACGTTGGATAAGCTTCATGCGGTTTACTTCCGACCTTTGAGCCATCAGTTCCGGCGAACATATCTGCCGCCCATTCTTTCAACTTATGCCACCCATCGGAGCCGGCATCCATAACAATACGTCCAGTTTCCTGCGCATCTTGTATTACATTATCCAACCATATATCAAATGTTTCATCCATACCGTCCATCTCAGAATCAACAGCTGATTTTATAGAATCGAGTATTGATTTAGCATCTTTTTCTATGACGTCTTTATTTTCATATGCTTCAGCAGCAGTCCAAGTTATTCCCAGCATACCTAAAAGCGTTCCCATAACTTCACTTAAAGACCATAACGTATACGCCCATTCTGCCGCTTGCGCCTGCTGATAGTCACATACAACAGTTGACACAGATAAATATAACGCCATAAATACCATACATATTCTTTTAGCAATTGTTTTCATAATGTGTTATCTCCTTTAATTCAAAAACTGGCATGGAAATCCATTCCATGCCAGTCAGTTGCTAAACGTACCTTAAGCTTTACCAGTCAGCTTTTTAAATACCTTGATACCGAACGTAACAACCATTACAGCACCAACAACGCCTAATGCGATAGGTAATACATTGGCAATTGCAGTATTACAATTGGTAGCAACAGTTGTAAACGCTTCTGTTAATGCAGTCTGAATACCTTCCATTGTTATCTTCTCCTTTCATGCTTTTTTAAAAAATTTTATAATTCCACCGATTGCAAATGATATAACTTCACATGAGCAACCAAATAGAAAACCGCCTATAATACCCATCCCAAAGATTGTAATTGCACCATAAATATCATACGTTTGCATCTTAATACCTCACCTTATTGAACAATATTTTTGCAATAACCAGTCCACACAATACACCGATTCCAAACAATACACATATAAGCAATACTTCCATATTTCCAGCATGGGTTGCAAATAAATCACTGGACGCAACTTCTGTAACTGTATCTGGTACTTCTGTAGTCAATACATTTTCCATAGCATCCCCTACTTCACAGCAATATCAGCAACATAAGCCTTGCCATTGTAACCACAGTTATAACTAACAACCAACTCATGACCAACTGATTCTGGCTTAATTTTTTTGGATAAATCATCGAATAAAAATATCTTATCCGTTGATTTACCGACGCATTCTTCGTTTCCATCCTGTTCGACAAAAAGAACCTTGCCTACTTTCTTTTTCATCTCTATATATCCGACTAATTTAACCATCCTTTTACTACTCCTCTCCTAATTCAACAATATCTTTTTTGTACTTTTCCAATACTGCGACAATCTCCGGCATAACAACCGCCTCAATAAATACCGCCTGAGATTGAGATTTTGAAGTTACAACAACCTTAAATCCTGCCATTTTTTCTTTTTCTTCACTGTTTGCCATTCTCTTTCTTTTCTCCTTTTTGACTTTTTTTAAAATATTTATAGTTAACATCCAAGTAACCGCTAACATCCTTTTGATATTCCAAATCAGCACCGTAGGAATCAGCTACTTCTTGAATAAAACTATCTACTTCGTCCAAGTCTATTAATGCAGTAAATGTCTTCGGTTTCGGTATTGACTTTGATACAAAATACCGTTGTTTACCCGGCGCAACAGCACACAAATCTTTAGTTATATATTTTGTTATATAGTTTGATACCTTGTATGTATCAGTAACTTTTGTAGCAGTAGAAAAGCCTAATTTCCAATCATCCAAGTTATAAACGATTTTTCCATCATATCTTTTGCCGGAATCAGTAAACGTCAACCCAGTAGTATTACATAGCAGTCCATGAATATGCCACGCTCCATCTTTGTGCTGTTCCGGCACAAGCAAATATAACAATTCCCTTGCTTTACGATTTTTACAATTGTTAATCCATTTACGCGCATTTTTCATACACAAAGAAAAATCATATCGACTTTCTATTTTATCTGGCGAATAAGTCAACGTGATAAAATATTCCCAGTCGCATTGTCTAGCGTACATATACAACGCCGAGCGTGTACGGTTGAGCGAACTATATAAGGAATGTTCTTTTTTACGCTCTTCAACCCATTCATCAGCATCCGTATAAACACGTTGAATCTTTTCAGTAAACGGATTATAACAGTATTCTCTATCTTCGATACGAGGAATAAAACGACCCTGCCCAGTCTTTTCATCAAACACAAAAGACGCAAACCGCCACGCTAATGCTTCAGCATTTTTATCAATCATATCAGCACGATAAGAGTTCTCACCCTCCAGCATTGTATAAACACCTTGCTTATATGTTACAATTTCAAATTGACCATTTAAATATTCAGTAATTTTTACATTGTAAGCCATTTTTTTTTCCTTAATGAGTGAAAAGTGTTGCCATAGTCAAGTAGGGGACAACACCCTGCTGCCCGGAACTATCAACTATTTTTTACCCCTATCGTAAGTTAGCGCAGTGTGCAGGATTCGAACCTGCAAGGCGAATAAACGCCCGGCGGCTTAGCAAGCCGTTCCAATACCATTATGGGAACACTGCAAAATTTTCTCACCAAATTGAGTATAAAAAAAATAGATAGCTCATAACCTTTCTTTTGATTATGAGTTATCTATTTTATTTTTTTTATATCGCACATTAATCTATTCAGCAAAACACCCATTTTGCGAATAGTTTATAAGCGCCATGCTCAAAGGGGAGAGTATAAATATCGCATGGCACAAACTACCATTCCGGCACTGCCTACATTTTCGCAAAACTACGTTGCTGTTTTGCGAATAGATAGCTTACACCCTATATATACCATACTAACGCACAAAGCAGCCTTTACATCAAGTCTTTTGAATCTAATATAATTGTAAATGGACCGTCATTCAGCAAAGTTATCTTCATATCTGCTCCAAAGGAACCAGTTTGTACGTCCGGAACTTCGTCACGACATTTTTCAATGATATATTCATATAATTCGTTGGCTTTTTCTGGATTACCTGCATTTACAAAGGACGGTCGATTTCCCTTGCGGCAATCTGCATATAATGTAAATTGTGAAACTAACAAGAGGGATCCATTTACATCCTTTAGACTTAAATTTGTCTTGCCATTCTCATCTGCAAAAATCCTTAATCCCAATAGCTTTTTAACTAATTTATCTGCAATTTCTTCATTATCATCCTCAGCAATTCCGATTAATACCAGGTAGCCATTCTGAATGGAACCAATAATTTTCTGTTCAACTTCAACTTTGGCATGTGTAACACGCTGTATTACGAATTTCATTCTTCTAAAATTCCTTTCATTACATATTCTTATCCTATTATATATGTAAAGACATAGATTTTCCAGTAGTTTTCATGTATAATGTATTCGTAAAACACAAAACTTGGAGGCTATTCATGAAACTTCAAAAATTATATAGTTATACCAGAAAGGCGATGGATGATTTTCAGATGATTAAGGAAAATGATTCTATTGCGGTTGGTATTTCCGGAGGAAAAGACAGTCTTACGCTGCTATATGCCCTGGCTGGTCTACGCAGATTTTATCCGGTGCACTACTCTCTTACTGCCATAACAGTTGATTTAGGATATCCGGATTTTGATTTAACAGAAATCAAAGCATTGTGTCAGAAGCTGGATGTGCCATATCATATTATTCCAACACAGATTGGGGCAATTATAAAAGAGCAGAACAAAAAGAATAGCCCCTGCTCTCTTTGTGCAAAGCTTCGTAAAGGAGCATTGAATCATGCTGTCATTGAGCTTGGCTGCAACAAGGTTGCTTATGCGCATCATAAGGATGATATCATAGAAACGATGCTGCTTTCTCTTATGTTTGAAGGAAGATTTTATGCATTTCCACCGGTTACACATCTCGACCGTAGCAATCTCGATGTTATCCGGCCACTGATGTATGTTCCGGAAGTCGATGTAATTGGTTTTAAAAATCATTACAATCTTCCTGTTGTTAAAAATCCATGTACATTTGATGGAAAAACAAAGCGTCAGTATGCCAAGGATTTATTACAACAGCTTAATAAAGATCATCCTGGTGTAAAGAACCGTTTATTTACAGCAATTATAAATGGGAATATTCCAGACTGGAGGCAATTATCCAATGAATGAAAAGGCATATTATGAATCAGTAAATACAAAAAATGAATTAAAGTTACGTGAACTTCAGAAGGAGCTGCCCCCCTTCTGCCGAGAGTTTTTTATCGGAATGAAGGCGTCTGTTTCGTCCCGGACCCTATTGGCTTATGCATATGATTTAGGTATATTTTTTGATTTTATACATCAGAATAATCCCATTTGTGCGAAAAAGCCGGTAAATGAATTCACTATTGATTTGTTAGACCAGATTTCGCCTATGGATATTGAGGAATATCTTGATTATTTAAGGGTTTATGAAAAAGATGGTGTTGCGCATACCAATGATGAAAGAGGCATTTCACGTAAACTGGCAAGCTTACGAAGCTTTTATAATTACTATTTCTGTAAAGAAATGATAACAAAAAATCCTGCACAGCTTGTCCGGATGCCAAAAAAACATGAAAAAACCATAACGAGACTTGATGTAGATGAAGTTGCTATGCTGTTAGATGAAGTTGAATCTGGTGAAAAATTAACCGAACGCCAGCAGAAGTTTCATGAACAGACCAAATGTCGTGACCTTGCAATTATGACATTGCTTTTAGGAACAGGAATCCGTGTTTCTGAATGTGTGGGACTTGATATCACAGATGTAGACTTTCGTAACAACGGAATCAAAGTACATCGAAAAGGTGGTGCAGAAGTCGTTGTATACTTCGGTGATGAGGTTCGCACTGCTCTTTTGAATTATCTGGAAGAAAGAAATACCATTGAAGCTGTGGAAGGAAGCACCAATGCCCTCTTCCTTTCCCTGCAGAAGAAACGAATCGGTGTCCGGGCAGTAGAAAATCTGGTAAAAAAATACTCGAAATTAATTACCACGATGAAGAATATTACACCGCATAAATTAAGAAGTACCTATGGAACGTCACTATATCGCGAAACAGGCGATATTTACCTGGTGGCTGATGTCTTAGGCCATAAAGATGTAAATACCACGAAAAAGCATTATGCGGCCTTAGAGGATGAACGTCGAAGAACTGCTCCAAAATATATTCATTTGCGGGATGAATAAAAATAAGCATTCTTATCATTATATTATAATTAATATTTTATAAGAAAAACAGTTTCCCTTCCGGTATTATAAAAGTAGAAATATATTTATAATCACCAGAAGGGAAACTGTTTTAATATAAGATAATAAAAGGAATCTTATAAAATGCTTGATATCTTATCCTGAATCCGCTGTTTTACTAATTCGGCAATTTCTTTGGATTTCATATCTTTATACTCTTCGTAATAAATCGGCTCCAAATAATGAACCTGTGTAGTAATCGGCCACAGATAAAAACTGTTAAAGACTTTGTAGGAATCAATCAATGCAATTGGTACAATTGGTACATGTGCTTTGATTGCAGATTTAAAACTACCCGCTTTGAAATCACAGACTCGATTACGGTTATTGAACTCGTAACCACCTTCTGGAAAAAGAATGTATTTCTTTCCGTTCTTTACATCTTCTGAAACTTCGGTAATAATTTTCAAAGCCTGACGGACATTATCTTTTATTAAACGCTTACCCTGAAGTAAGTCAACAAATTCACTTACCAGAATAGTATGGGATTTTGCTTCGTCCATAACAAGGGAACAAGGTTCCTTATGAGTGCTTATGATACCAAGAGCATCATATTTACCCTGATGATTCGGATACATAACATATCCACCTTCTTTTGGAAGATTTTCTTCGCCATAGGCTACAGTCTTGATTTTACCGGAACGCTTCATTAAATAAATGACATGACGAACCAGTTTATATCGTTCTTCTTCCGAATATTTTTCCGGATGATCTGCCCACTTTCTCATTTTCGGTATAATATATGGGGCTCGAAAAAGATTCATTAGAATAACATATATAAAACGTAACATTTTCTAACTCCTTGATATTTTAATCTTGTACTATGCGTAAAATAATACATAACTATTATACCACATTCCGAAAATTCGACAACTATTCTTTCTTTTCTGATAAATTTTTATTTTAAATTTCTTAGCATATTATGCTGCAATCACTTTAAGGACTGCTTCTGCCAGCTTCTGATGTCCCTCTTCATTTAAATGTTCTCTATCAGCACTGCTTGGTGCTGCAATATCAGATGCAGCGAGAAAATCGCAGTTATATTTTAGGGCAATTCTTTGATAAACGGATTTTAGTTTTTTAGATACTTCAACAGATTTTTGATTAAATTCAGGATCAAACTCCGGCTCCCAAACTCCTTCACCTAATTGGATTGGAGAAATTAACAAAATACGGGTATCTGAATCAATTTTCCGAATCTGTTTTAATAATTGTTCTATTCCAAGTCCAATTACTTCTGCTGATGCATGATATAAGCTTTTGCAGTCATTCGTTCCTAACATAAGAACAACCCGGTCAATTGGAGCGTGGCTTTCTAACAGTGTCGGAAGTAAGGCAGCCCCCTTCCGTCCCTCTCTTAGCTCATCTTCAAAGACGGTGGTTCTACCGCATAAACCTTCTTCTATAATACGATAACCTTTTTCATATAAATGTTGTTCTAAAAGACCTGTCCATCTGGTATCACGTCCATATCTCTCTTTTGTGCCTGGAATTAAACCGTAAGTATTTGAATCACCAAAGCATAATATTTCTTTCATAGTAAACCTCCATTTGTCTAAAATAATGTAATTTGATATATGTAGTTGAAAATAATACTTTTTCTAATTTCCTACTATATTAATATGGTTACTATGAAAAGTCAATATAAAATTAAAAATAATATTTAAAATAGCATTAAAACAAAATCTCTTCTTGTATATCTTATTTATCCAGAAAGGTATCTAATTTATCTAAAAGCGGTCTGTGTTCTGTCATATCTGAAATCCTATTTAAATTCACTGGAAGAATAAGAAACAGTAAGGTACTCTCCTGCATGGATGGTATCACTGGTCAACTGGTTCATCTCTTTTACTTCTTCGATATAGGATGCATAATCGGCGTCATCACCGGCATATTGCTGGGCAATAGTCCAGAGAGTATCCCCTTTCTGTACTTCAATGCTGGTATAATATTTATAGGTATTTACCTCATTGGAAGCTTTGCTCTGTGAAGAAGCAAGCAGGTTGCTTCCTAAAATAACACCAAGGATGGTTAAAAACACTGCCAGAAAAGAAATAATAAGATATCTTTGAATCTGGCACACATATGCTCTGTTTCTTCTTCCGTTTGCACGAATTGCCATCGTACGATTCAATGTATACTGAGTTCCATCCATATATCTGCGCCTGTTGTCCATTCTATTTCCCCTTCCGTAGTATTCTTTATATTCGTTGTATCCATATACTCTATTATCACGATTCATTGTTTCGTCTCCTTTCGAACATCTGTTGCGAACATTTGTTTATATGTGCATTATATATAGGGAACATTCGTTTGTCAAGAAGAAAAGCGAACAAATTTTCGGAATATGTGTTTGCTTTTTCAACGAACATATGTTAGACTTAGAATATAAAAAGGAGGTAATGAGATGGCATACGGAAAAATCAGTTCAAAACAAAAGGAAATTCTTGAATATATTAAACAGGAAATTTTAAATAAAGGATACCCACCTGCTGTTCGTGAAATTTGTGAAGCAGTTAATCTGAAATCAACTTCTTCGGTTCATTCTCATCTGGAAACTCTTGAGAAGAATGGATATATCAGACGTGACCCTACGAAGCCAAGAGCAATTGAGATCATTGATGACAGCTTTAATTTAACCAGACGTGAGGTTGTTAATGTTCCTATGGTAGGAAGTGTTGCTGCAGGACAGCCGATTCTTGCAGTAGAAAATATTACCAGCTATTTTCCTATTCCGGCAGAGTTTATGCCAAATGCAGAAAGCTTTATGCTTCGAGTTAAGGGAGAAAGTATGATTAATGCAGGTATTTTCGATGGGGATAATGTTCTTGTAAAGCGTCAGTCTACTGCATCTAATGGTGATATTGTGGTTGCTCTTGTAGATGATTCTGCAACGGTTAAGACCTTTTATAAGGAGGATGGTTATTATCGTCTGCAGCCCGAAAATGATTCCATGGATCCAATTATTGTGAAAGAATGTTCTATTCTCGGAAAGGTATTCGGCGTATTCCGTTTCCTGGCTTAGTAATAATTTCAGGCTTATTAAGTAAGTATATTTTAGAAAGAAGGCGCTACCATACAGACTGTGTTTGTACGATAGTGCCTTCCTGATATGCACATCTTATTATATAACTTTTTATATATACCTTTTCATAATATACTTCTTAACTATATATTTCTTAAAGGTCTTCCGGGTCAATATCTTTTCCATCTCTCCAGATGCGCTCTAAATCGTAGAAGAGACGATCTTCTTTTGAGAAGATATGAACGATAATATCACTGTAGTCCATCAGAATCCAGCTGGAACGCTGATTTCCTTCAATCTGTTTTGCATGATAACCGGCTTTATATAACTGTTCATCTACGCTGTCCTGCATAGCCTGTAACTGGTTGGCATTACTTCCACTGGCGATAATAAAATAATCTGCGATAACAGATATTTCACTGATATCAATAATACGGATATCTTCTGCCTTCTTTTCCGATAAAGCCTGATATGCAAGCTTCGCCATTTCTTTCGACTGTTTATTCATGAGAACCTCCTGTATAGTAATGATATGTTTCAATTGTCATTGGATCGATATTTTTATCATTTTTACTGCCATTGAGATAATGAATGGTATCACTTAAAATCATTTTCAGTGCTTCATCTAAATCTTCAAAGGATGTTTTTCTGATTTCTTTTAGGTTTGCTGCTTTATCCCGTTTTGGTTCGATATAATCAGCAATAAATACGATTTTATCCAGTGTATTCATTGCCGGTGCCCCGGTGGTATGAACAGAAATTGCATGAAGAATCTCTTCGTCCTCTACTTCATATAATACTCTGGCAAGAAATGCGCCGACTTTAGCATGAAGTAAAAATGGATTATCCTTTTCCACCTGTGTAATCGGAATGTTATTCTTTGCACATATTTTTAACTTTTTTTCATTTGGAATACACTTGGCACAATCGTGGAGCAGACCTGCAAGCTGAGCCTTTTCCATATCATAATCATTTGCCATGGCAAGACAGGCCGAGGTATACATAACCCCTAAAGTATGCTCATAACGGTCTTTATCCAGTTCTTTTTTTAATGCTTTTTTTATCTTATTAAATCTTTCGTTCATTGGTGTCTGGCCTTCATCCTCCTGATATAAACACTGGTGGGCAATATATTCTTCCACTTCCGGTGTGACAAGGTAACGTATCGGTTCCCCTTTTGCCACACGTTCCCGGATATTATGAGAAGAAACGGAAACATTTGGTGTGATAATCGGCCTTATATCCGCCTCATAGAGCCGTTTTAACTCCGCAGCCTTATTCTTTATCTGGTTCATATCCAAATCGTCTCTGATGGCAACTAAGAGCGTTGCAAGACGGCAAATTTCTGCCGGCTCCATCCATTTATCCAGATAATCAAGGGAATCTGCTCCCATAATAAAATAGAGTTCCCAGTCTGGATAGGTTCGGTGAAGCTCCTGCAGCGTCAGATACGTATAGCTGGTGCGGGCTGCATTAATCTCCATGGCCGAAAAATAAAAATCCGGATTATTTTTAATCGACAGGCGAATCATCTCCAGCCGGTGGGCAGACTGTTCAATCTCTTTATCATCCTTATGAGGCGAATGTCCCGTTGGAATAAAAAGAATCTGGTCTAAATGATATTGTGTTACCGCATTCTGTGCAATAATCAGATGCCCGATATGAATCGGATCAAAGGTTCCGCCAATAATTCCAATACGCACTTTCTTCAATCTTCTACCACCCTTCCAAGGTATAAAAGCTTTCGTTTATAACAATTCAATCTTTGGATGTTTCTTGGACTTACGGTAAAGAACGATTTTTTTACCGGTTACCGCAACCACCTGTGCATGCGTACGTTCAGCAATCATTTCACCTAATTCACGCGGGTCATCAGCACAGTTTTTTAATACAGAAATCTTAATCAATTCCCGTTTTTCAATGGCATCATCTACTGCTGAAATAATTTCCGGTGTAAGAGATGCCTTTCCAATCTGAAAAATTGGATTTATCGTACTTGCCATTCCTCTTAAATGGGAACGCTGCTTACTCGTTAATTCCATAATGATTTACTCCTTATAATAATCGAATTCAAGTCCATACATACGGACGGTGTCACCTTCCTGAATACCCTTAGCCTCTAATTCCTTTAAGATTCCCTGTTCTTTTAAGAATTTCTGGAAGAAAAGGAAACCTTTCTCCGAATCAATATTGGTGTAACCCAGCATTTTATCGATTTTAGGACCTTCTACAACATAAGCACCATCTTCCGGATCAACCTCAATGGTATAAGGTTCACCCTCTAATGCTCTCGAATCCGGGAAGAATTCCTGTTCATAGATGACCGGAGTATCGTCCATTTCATCTAAAAGACTCTTCACATAAAACATTAACTCACGGACACCCTGACGGCTGACCGCAGAAATTGGAAATACTTTAATGCCGGATGGCTCAAAGGTTTCTTTTAATTTCTCAATAATTTCATTATTGCCTTCATAAATAGCATCAATTTTATTTGCTGCAATAACCTGAGGTTTCTTTAATAATTCCGGATTAAAGGATTCCAGCTCCTGGTTAATGGCATGAATATCTGCAATTGGGTCTCTGCCTTCTGTTCCGGCAGCATCCACGACATGGATGATAACCTTGGTACGCTCTATATGCTTTAAGAATTCATGTCCAAGACCGATTCCTTCGGATGCGCCTTCAATCAGTCCCGGAATATCAGCCATGACAAATCCGGCACCTTCGCCTAAATCAACGACACCAAGAATCGGATTTAAAGTTGTAAAATGATAATTTGCAATCTTTGGTGTTGCATTGGTGGAACTGGATAATAAAGTTGATTTTCCCACATTTGGGAAGCCGACTAAACCAACGTCAGCAATTACTTTAAGTTCCAGTCGAACTTCAAGTTCCAATGCTTCCTGCCCCGGCTGTGCATATTTCGGTGCCTGCATGGAAGAGGTTGCAAAATGCTGATTGCCAAGTCCACCCTTTCCACCGGTTAAAATAATCTGTCTTTTATTCTCACCGGACATATCTGCAATTACCTTATCGGTAGCTGCATCACGGATAATGGTTCCGGCAGGAACATGGATGACAAGGTCTTCACCCTTTTTTCCGTGGCAGTTTCGTTTTTTTCCTTCTTCTCCGTTTTCTGCAGCCCATTTGTGTTTATGACGGAAATCATTTAATGTATTCATGCTGTCATCTACTTCAAAGATGATATCGCCACCTTTTCCACCATCGCCACCGTCCGGACCGCCATCCGGAACATATTTTTCACGGCGGAAGCTCACATGACCGTTACCGCCTTTTCCTGATTTTATAATAATTTTTGCACTGTCGGCAAACATAATTTTCTACCTCATTATTGATTGTGAACAAACATCAGTTACTGTAATCGAATGATAACTTTAAGTGCTTCTAAATTACTTCAAGTTAAAATATAGTTTCCTATAAGTGAAAATAGACCCGGCGCTTTCGTGTCGGGTCTATCATGCATCTTATTCGTTTGTTGCTACTGGATAAACAGAAGCCTGTTTCTTATCTCTGCCTTTTCTTTCAAATCTAAGAACACCGTCTGTTAATGCGAATAAAGTATCATCTCCGCCGATACCAACGTTAACGCCTGGATGAATCTTTGTTCCACGCTGTCTGTATAAAATGTTACCAGCCTTAACGAACTGTCCGTCTGCTCTTTTTGCACCTAATCTCTTGGATTCAGAATCTCTACCGTTCTTAGTAGAACCAACACCCTTCTTATGAGCAAAGAACTGTAAATCCATTCTTAACATAGTCGTTACACCTCCTTGTAGTGTACTTGCAAATACTTCTTTCCGTATTCCTTCTCGATATTGGAAAGCCCCATATCCAAGGCACGGATCAATAATTGTCCTTGTTCATCGCTGTCCGATGAAAATTTGAATTTTATGCTTCCGGATGAATCCTGCTCGCATGCACACACATTCTCTGTGAGTGCATCCACCGCATTCACGGTATTGATGACAAGCGCTGATACCGAAGCACAGATAATATCTTTGCCTGCGTTCTCATAGCCTGCATGTCCGCTTACCGAAAATCCACGGTAAGTCTTATCCGAATACATATAAAACACTGCCTGTATCATAGTTTCAATTAAGCGTTGATTGCTTCAATCTTAACCTGAGTAAACGGCTGTCTGTGACCCTGCTTCTTCTTTTCGCCCTTCTTCGGCTTATAGGTCATAACCGTAATCTTCTTTGCCTTGCCATTCTTGATGACCTTGGCACGTACAGAAGCACCGTCAACATACGGAGTGCCGATCTTCAGACCGTCCTCGCCGACAACTGC
>ERZ773158.175-NODE-175-length-86679-cov-56.047747_pt1 | contig 86679 bp, 59 predicted proteins | sample MGYA00511918_ERZ773158 | MGnify/ENA primary metagenome ERZ773158 (study PRJEB29015, sample SAMEA2737876) | human gut metagenome | biome: human gut; feature: human-associated habitat; material: faeces | place: China | collected 2012 ...
CGCGGCGATAATAGCCCGTCGGGCGAAGGCAGCGCGCTGCCGCTTTTTTTTGTTTTAGGGGAAAATATATATAAATTTCTTCTATACTTAATATTTGTTATTGGTTAATTTTCAATAATTTGCTTAGATCGAATTATTTTTATATAATATTATGCCTTTTTAAAGGAGGTATATGAGAAAACTGATTAAGAAAAGCCAATTAAAAGATGATGCTAGATTGCTTTCAAATAAAATAGTCGAGTCGATTGAAACTTGCGCTGGCGTTATTGGCTTTTCTCCTAGTTCATCCTTTAAAAGGATTCTTGGTTCATTTGTCATTAATATATTTGATGGTGGATTGAATCTTCGTTATTATTACGATGGTAGGGTTATTATCTTATGTCATTTGATCATATCCTATCCAGTTTCTTTAAAAGCAGTTGGTGAAGTTGTGACTCAAAATATTAAATATTGGGTTAACTATTATGGCTTTGATTTGAAATCTCTTAATGTTGTTATTGAATCGATGGATTGATTAAACTATTTGTGGGGTAAAAAACAATATGGTTAAACTTGATGGAATTTTGTTAAAACAAATGATTATATCTGGATCTAATAATATCTTTAATTCTTATCCTGATATAGATGCTTTGAATGTCTTCCCAGTACCTGATGGTGACACTGGAACTAATATGAATTTGACTATGAGTTCTGGTGCTAAAGAAGTATCTACTACTGATGACAGCAATATATATAATGTTGCTAAAGCATTCAGCCGTGGATTGCTCTTAGGAGCTAGAGGAAACTCTGGAGTTATCTTATCTCAAATCTTCCGCGGATTTGCAGAAGGTTTGAAAGGTAAGGAAGAGGCTGATGCCGTCGATATTGCGGAAGCGTTCATGGTGGGTAAGGAAGTTGCTTACAAGGCAGTTATGAAGCCTGTTGAAGGAACAATGCTTACTGTTGAAAGAGAAGCTGCCATGGTCCTTTATGAAAAAGCTGAAAGAGGCATGCCAATCGATGAAGCAATCGATATATTTTTATCCGAAGCTGAAGCTTCTTTGAAGAGAACACCTAATCTTTTACCTGTATTAAAGGAAGTTGGTGTTGTTGATAGTGGTGGAGCAGGTTTTTGCAAAGTTATTGAAGGATTCTCCAAGGCATTGCACAACGAAATTGTTCAAAGAAATATGCCTGATGTTGTTTCTACCCCTGTCAGTGAAAACAAAGAAGAATTTAATGCCTCAAATCCTGTTCAAGCCAAACTTGAGCATAAGGACTTTGGATATTGTACTGAATTTATTCTTCAACTTCCTGAAAATCCTCAAGAGAGTGGAAAACATAAGTTTGACGAACATCGTTTCCGTTCTGTTTTGAATAATTATGGTAATTCAATAGTAGCTGTAAGAGATGATGATTTGGTCAAAGTACATATTCACGCAAAGAAACCTGGAACAGTATTTAATTACGCTCAGCAATTCGGTGAATTTATTAAACTTAAAGTTGAATCCATGACTCAACAACATGAGCACATTATTGATTTGGCTAAGGAAGGAAAAGCAACTGCTCCTAAGCAAGAATATGAGGACAAGCCTGTTGAAGCAAATGACACTACACCTTTGAAAGAGTATGCTTCCGTCGCTGTCTGTGCCGGTGATGGAATTGCTGAATTGTTCCACACAGGAATTGGTGTAGATGGAATTGTCACTGGTGGTCAAACCATGAACCCATCTACCGCTGATATTACTGCTGCTGTTTTAAAAGTTCATGCAAAGAATGTCTTTGTATATCCTAATAATGGAAATATTGTAATGGCTGCTTCTAGTGCGGCTGATATCCTTGCTCCTAAGGGTATAAATGTAATAGTAGTTCCTACTAAGACAATTCCTGAAGGAATGATTGCGGCTATGATGTTCAATCCTTCCGTAAGTCCTGAATCTAATAAGACAGAGATGCTTGAAGCTATTTCTCAAGTTAAATCCGGAGAGGTTACTTATGCAGTGAGAGATACTACAATTGGTGGTGTTTCTGTCAAGAAGAATCAATTTATGGGAATGCATGGAAAATCCATAGCTGCTGTAGGTGATGACAAAATTGATGCACTCAATAAATTATTGGAATCTATGATGGATGATAATTCATCAATCATCACTGTTCTTTGTGGTGAAGATATCGATGAAGCAACACGTGGCTCAATCGAAGCTGACCTTCAAAAGAAATATGGAAGCCAAGCTGACATCGATGTTAAATATGGTGGTCAACCTGTCTATTCCTTCATCGTATCTGTAGAAGATTAATTTATTTAAACTCGGATTAAGTCCGAGTTTTTTTGTATTATTTTTTTGAAATAGATTTGAAATATGTTAAATTATTAAAAAGAGGGTTTGGTTTATGGCAAAGATAGATAATGAATTAGTCGACAAAATGAAACTTATGATAGGAGAGGATGATTCAATTCTTGTGGATGGTTCAGCCTTGATGGTAGAAGGAAGTATTGAATTCTTCAAGAACTTAATTATTGTGATGCCGAAGTTCAAAGATAAGACTTTGATAATTCCTATCGAAGGAGTAAATGCTGTCAATAAAGCTTTACAAGGCAGATTTAAAGCTAAGAAGGCAATGGCTAGTGATGTTATAAAAGAATGGCTTCAGGATGCAATTATTTATTCTCAAAAGCCTAAATCAAATTTGATATTTGTCGGTGAATCTACCGGTGCTTTTAGTGAGAAGACAGTTCTTAATCAAGTATCTTTCTTATGTGGAGATCACAATGTATTGCTTATTACTCAAGATCAAAAAATGACAATTCAGGCTAGAAAATTAAGAGAAAAATTAAAATTAAAAGATAAAAAATTGCATTGCTGTAAAATCATGCCTGATGGTAGACTTGGATTATATAGATTTGCTAACGACTAGAAAAATGAATAAAATATAAAACGTGAATAAATTTGAATTATTAGAAAAACTTCAAGTTTCATCCGATATTGAAATTTTGGAGAAATTACCTAGCCGTTATATCGATTTATCACCGCTCAGCGATGATATTTTTTTGGGTGATGGAAGGATGATTAGAGGCTGTTATCAAATCTATGAGGTAAAGACTAATAGAGCACATGGAATCATTAGATTTGGTGCAAAGAACAGTGTGAATGGAATCTGTCATTCTTTTATTATTTATAATCAGATGTTTTATTTGAATAGAATTGCTACAGGAAAGACTTTATTTATTGTCGGCAGATATTCTGTTAGATTCAAATCTATAGTTGTCAGTGCTGTATATGAGTTATCTTCATGGTTTGTTCAATCAGAAATAAAGCCATTCTATCGTTTGCCTGGTGGAATTGGTCAATCTTATTTTATGAATGTCATAGATAATATATTGCATTCATCATTAATGCAGTATATAGGTAACAATGTTCCTGATGAGTTTGTTAAGAAATACAGATTGATTCCTAGAGGTCAAGCTTTTAAAATTGTGCACCAACCCGATGGTAAAAAACAGCTTCAAGAAGGATTGAGAACATTTAAATATGAAGAAGCTTTGGCTTATTGTATGAAGATGGAAGTCAATAAGAGGCTTAGATCGATTTATAAAAAAGGTGCTCATTTATCAATAGATAGGAATGAGATGAATGCTTTGGTTAAGAAGCTTCCATTTTCTTTGACCAAAGATCAAATTCAATGCACTAAAGAGATAATGGATGATATGGATTCATCTAATGTTATGTTTAGAATATTACAAGGCGATGTCGGAACAGGAAAGACTGCTGTAGCTTTATTGAGTCTTTTTGCAAATACGATTAGAGGTGGGCAGGGTGTCTTGTTTGCACCTACGACTTCCCTAGCTATCCAGCATTACAAAAACGCTTTATCTTTTTATTCTGGATTTAATGTTAAAGTTGGGTTATTAATCTCTAATATGAAGCAATCTCAAAAGAAGAAATTATTGGAAGAATTAGCTTGTGGAGATATAGATGTGTTGATTTCCACACAAGCCGGAATTGAAAAGGGTGTTACATTTAAAAAATTAACTTTATCAATCATAGATGAGCAGCAACAATTCGGTGTCGATCAAAGAATGACCATGATGAAAAAAGGTGATTATGTCGATACTTTGATGATGTCTGCTACTCCTATTCCTCGAACTATGTCTAGAATCGTATTTGGCGATCTCGATATATCAGAATTAAAAGAATTTCCTAAAGGAATAACAAGACATGTTGATACTAAGGTTGTGAATAGCCAAAGCCAACTTATTTCCAAAGCTATAAATAGGGCTTTGGAAATAAAAAGACAAGTCTTTGTAGTAGTCCCTAGAATTGATGGTGATGAAGAAGATGAATCGAATAAATTATCAGCTAAAGAAGTATATGATGATTATGTGAAGGAATATGGTGAAGATAAAGTTCAACTGCTACATGGGCGAATGAAGAAGGATGATCAAAATGAAGTATTGAACAAGTTTAGAAATAATGAAAAACCTATATTGATTTCAACATCGATAATAGAAGTCGGGGTTGATGTACAGGAAGCTTGTCTAATGATAATTTATTCGGCAAATTATTTTGGATTATCAGCATTGCATCAATTGCGTGGAAGAGTCGGAAGAAATGGAAAGAATGGTCTCACTTTATTGGTCTATGATGGAGATGATGATCAAGCGATAGATAAATTGAATTATTTAGCTACGCATACAGATGGATTTGATATCAGCCAATACGATTTGAAGAGCAGGGGCGCTGGTGATTGGGCAGGTACTGATCAATCTGGACATGATGGTTTATCAGTAATCAATTTTGACAAGGATAGAAAAATATTCGAATGTGCTATGGAAGATGCTAAGGAAATATTAGATAATGCCAATTCGAATGAAGGATTTAATTTGTATAAGAAGAAAATAATACACGACGAGAACTTAGAAAAGATACTAGTCTAATAATGATTGCTGATAATAGAAGGCTAAAGCGATAGTTTTAGCGTCTGTAATTCTTCCATCCAAACACATTTTTATGAACTCTTTTGAATCTACAGTTATCAATTCAATGAATTCATCCTCATCCCTATGGATGTTTCCTTCTTTTAAATTTTTAGCAATGAAAAGTGTTATATCTTCAGTCGAATATGCACAGGCTGGATAGATTTCTCCTACTTTAATCAATTTAGATGCTTTAAGACCAGTCTCTTCTTCTAATTCTCTTTTAGCTGTGTCTTCTATGCTTTCACCATCATTTGCTTTTCCTGCCGGTACTTCAATGTATTCTTTGCTTATAGGATATCTATATTGTTTTTCTAAGATGATTTTTCCTTGATCTGTGATAGGTAGAATAGCAGCGGCTTTGCAATGAATAACGTATTCTCTAGTTGTTTTGTCATTGTTTGGACATAGAACTTCATCTTTGTATACTTTTAATAGTTTTCCATCAAATACTTTTGTGGATTTAATTTTTTCTTCTTTTAAGTTCATAATATGGTCTTGCTTCCTCATTTAAAGATTATAACCTTATTCTCATTCTTGAGTATTTGATATACTAAATACTGCTTGAAGGAGGTAGTTATAAATATGAAGATTGCAGTGGATATGATGGGTTCAGACCTCGGCCCAGTCGAATTAGCAAGTGGAGTTAAAACTTTTCTAGATAAAAAACAAGATGTGAATTTAGTGTTGTTTGGAGATGCTTCCAAGTTAGAAGATTTCAAAGATGATCCCCGTGTAGAAATTGTTAACACTACTGAAATTGTTCCGATGGAAGTATCTCCTTTGGAATTTTTGAGAATGAAAGATTCTTCTATGATTCAAGCTTTGAAAAAAGCTAATATGAATCAAGAAATCGAAGGTGTTGTATCAGCTGGGTCAACCGGTGGATTCGTCACAGGTGCCACATTGATTCTCAAAAATATTCCGGGTGTTCCCAGAGCTGGATTGACTGGTCCTTTCCCAACTAAAGTAAAAGAAAAGAGAACTGTTGTTTTGGATATTGGTGCCTCTAACCATAACACTGGAGAGGAATTGGTTTGTTTTGCTAAACTCGGATATTTATATTCAAAACTAATTTTAGAAAATGAAAATCCTAGTGTCTATTTGCTCTCAAATGGAGTAGAGAAAGGAAAAGGTTTGGAGGAGACTACTAAAGCTGACGAGTTGCTCACCAATATGAACTTCCATGGCTATATGGGAAGATGTGAAGCAAGAGAAGTGTTGGATGGTGAACACGATGTCATAGTCACTACTGGATATCCGGGAAACATTTTGCTCAAGACTATTGAAGGAACAGCAAAGATGATGGGTTCTTTGTTGAAACAAGCATTTAAAAAGAATTTATCTACTAAGATGGGATATCTTTTAGCAAAAAGTGGAATCCAAGATATGATGAAGACTATGGATTCTAAAGAATTAGGTGGAGCCATGCTATTAGGTGTCAATAAAGTTGCAGTAAAAGCTCATGGCAATTCTAACGGATATGCTTTCTATAATGCTTTAAATGTGGCATATAAGATGATTTCATCTGGTCTTATTCCTGCAATTAAAAAGGAGATGGAAGATGAAAGATAAGCCTACGTTAGATACGACGACTCCTCTTCCTGAAAATCAGTCTCCAATCGATGGCTCTTTTCCGGAACAAAAGCCTAGAAAATTCGATACTTTGCGCGAATTGATTCTTTCATTGGTTCCTGAGGCTAAGAGGATGAAATTATATGAAGAAGCTTTTACCCATTCTTCATATTCAAACGAGCATCGCGATAGTTCAAGTTATGAAAGATTGGAATTTTTAGGGGATGGTGTTTTAGATTTAGTTGTTGGTGATCTTGTTTTTAGAGCACATAAAAAATATGCACCAGGCAATTTATCTAAATTAAGATCTTCTATTGTCGAAGGAAGAAATCTTACAGAGATTGCAATAAAGCTTGGATTTGCTCCATATGTAAAATTTTCCAATGGAGAGAAGAAAAATGCCCAATATCATGGACATATCTTTGAGGATGTCTTCGAGTCATTTATCGGTGCTATGTATTTGGATTTAGGGTATGACTATGCCTATGAATTTATTTCAAAGACGATGGCTGAGTATGTGAGTGGAGCAGAAACAGCAGGTGAAAGAGATTGGAAGAGTGATCTCTTGGAAGAAATCCAAAGTGAATTTAAGACTTTGGTTGAATTTGAAATAGTTAAAGAATCAGGAATTAATACTGATAAGACATTTGAAGCAGTTGCAAAAGTCAATGGAGTTATTTTAGGAACTGGAATTGGACATAACAAGAAGCAAGCTGAAACCCAAGCTGCTAAAGAAGCTTTGTTGTCCAGACAAAGGAGCAATTGATTATGGGACTTATAAATTGGTTAAAACAAAAAATATTTCATAAGAAGGATGAAGATAAAAAAGAAGGGAAGCCTGTAGAACCAGTTGTTGAGGAAAATCTCAAATCTGAAGAAGCAAAAGACAAAACTTCAGGTGAAAGTGTTGTCGAAAAAACTTTAGAAGGAAATAAGGTCGACGAGGAACCTATATATGAAGTTAAAAAAGAGGAAATAAAAGAAGAATCTCTTCAACCGGAAGTGGTAAAAGAAGAACAATCTGTAGAGCAATCAATCGAAGACAAAGCTGAAACTAAGGAAGAACCTGTAGTCGAAGAAAACACATTAGAGGAACCAGTTCAGCCTGAGGTTAAAGAAGAACAAAAGATTGAAGAACAGCCAGTTGAAGAAAATAAAGTAGAAGATAATTCATCTATCAAAGATGAAAAAGCAAAAGACAAAACTTCAGGTGAAAGTGTTGCCGAAAAAACTTTAGAAGGAAATAAGGTAGACGAGGAACCTATATATGAAGTTAAAAAAGAGGAAATAAAAGAAGAATCTCTTCAACCGGAAGTGGTAAAAGAAGAACAATCTGTAGAGCAATCAATCGAAGATAAAGTTGAAACTAAGGAAGGACCTGAAGTCGAAGAAAACACATTAGAGGAACCAGTTCAACCTGAGGTTAAAGAAGAACAAAAAATTGAAGAACAGCCAGTTGAAGAAAATAAAGTAGAAGATAATTCATCTATCAAAAATGAAGAAAAATATGAACCTTCAAAGGAAAATGAGCAGTCTAGTTTTGAAGAACCTGTAATTCAAAACAATACTGATGGAATTGAGAATAATGAATTTGAATATTCAAATCCTTTGTTGGATTTGGTACTTGAAGATAAACTTGAAGAGAAAGAATCTAAAGTTGAAGTAAATGATGAGCAACCAATCGAAGACAAAGCTGAAACTAAGGAAGAACCTATAGTCGAGAAAGAATTATTAGATGAACCTGTTCAACCTGAGATTAAAGAAGAGCAACATGCTGAAGAAAATAAGGCAGAAGAAAAGGAAAATAAAGAAGATGAAGATGAAGTAATAGAAGAAAAAGAAGAGCAAGAAGAGCAAACAAAAGAGGCTGAGCAAGTCAATTCTACTGATGAACCAGTGATTGAGAAGAAAAATGATGAAGCTACAACCGAAAAAGTTGAAGTTGATCACGAAACTAAAGAGCAAACAAAAGAGGCTGAGCAAGTCAATTCCACTGATGAACCAGTGATTGAGAAGAAGAATGATGAAGCTACAAACAAAAAAGTTGAAGTTGATCACGAAACTAAGATTTATAATTTGGGTTTAGCTAAATCTCGTGAAGGGTTTGGTGCAAGATTGAATTCTATCGCAAACAAATATAAAGAAGCTAATAGCGATTATTTCGATGAATTGGAACGTTGCTTAATTGAGGCTGATGTCGGTGTTAATTTGACGATGTCAGTTTTAAATGAAACTGAAAAGATGGCAGCTTCTCAACACTTGGATAATCCCAAAGAAATCAATGATTTGTTAGTTGATAATTTGTTTATGAATTACGCTAAATCTGGTGATTCATTCCAAACTGAAATTAAATTTGATCCAGAGAATCCAACTGTTCTTTTAATGGTTGGTGTCAATGGAACAGGAAAGACTACAACAATTGCAAAATTAGCAAAGCATTATAAAGAACTTGGAAAGAAAGTTTTGTTGGTAGCTGCTGATACTTTCCGTGCTGGAGCAGTCCAACAATTATCTATTTGGGCTAATAGAATAGGTGTAGATATTTTTGAAAGAGGACAAGGTGCTGACCCCGCATCTGTTTGTTTTGATGCTGTAAAGAAAGCAATCAATGATAAATATGATTTGGTGATGGTTGATACAGCCGGAAGACTTCATACTAAGGATTATTTGATGGCGGAGCTAGGAAAGGTAAACAGAGTCATTAAGAAGGTCCTTCCTGTGGCACCTCAAGAGATTTGGCTTGCTTTGGATGCAAACACAGGACAAAATGGAGTTCAACAAGCTAAAGTTTTTAAAGAAGTGACTCCTTTGACTGGTGTTGTAATAACTAAGATGGATGGCACATCTAAAGGTGGAATCATCTTAGCAATTCGTGATCAACTCGGTGTACCTGTTAGATTTATTGGATTAGGTGAACATGAGGATGATCTTCGTGAATTCGATTTGGATAGATACCTCTATGCCTTGTTAGTCGGGGAAGATGAGAATTTCGAGGAATAGATATGGAGTCGCTTGAGAACAATACATTGATAGCAACTCTATTATCCATTTATGGGAATCTTTTAGGAAAGGCTGAACTTAGAAGAGCAGAGAAACATTATTTTGATGATTTATCTATTGCAGAGATTGCACAAAATGAAAAAACATCTAGAAATGCAGTATATTTATCTTTGAAATCAGCCAAGAAAAAGCTCGAATATTTTGATAAAGTATTAAACCTAAGAGAAAAAGAGAATAAGACTATTGAACTACTTGATAGAATAGACGAGATTGATGAAACTGGAAAGACTAAAGACTCTATAAATGAAATAAGGAGGATATGGACACATGGCATTTGAAAACTTAACTGATAAGCTATCGGGAATATTCAAAAAGTTAAAAGGTCAAGCCACATTAACTGAGAAGAATATGGACGATGCATTAAAAGAAGTGCGTATCGCCTTGCTCGATGCTGATGTAAACTATGACGTTGTCAATCAATTCATGGATGAGGTCAAGAGTGAAGCTATAGGTCAAAAGGTTTTGACTAAGCTGTCTCCTGGACAACAGCTTGTCAAGATTGTTCATGATAAGCTCGAAGCATTACTCGGTGGCGGCGACAACGATGTCACATTTAATTCTGGAAAGCCTACAGTCATAATGATGGTAGGTCTTCAAGGAACAGGTAAAACTACAACAGCTGGAAAGTTAGCAAATCTATATAAGATAAAGATGAAGAAGAAAGTTCTTCTCTGCGCCGATGATACGCAACGTCCTGCCGCTATAGACCAGTTGAAGACTTTAGCTGATTCAATCGAAGTAGACTGCTATATCGACAGAACAGGAACAAAGCCTCCTTTGATTGCTAAGGCAGCTTTTGATAAAGCTAGAAATGAGAAATATGATGTTTTGATTATCGATACAGCTGGTCGTCTTCAAATTGATGAACCTTTAATGGATGAACTTAAAGAGATTCAAAAGATAATACCTGTAGATGAAACTTTACTTTTGGTAGATGCTATGTCGGGTCAGGATGTTGTCAATGTCGCTACAACCTTTAATAAAGAAATTCCATTGACTGGTTTGGTCATGTCTAAACTCGATGGTGATGCTAGAGGCGGTGCTGCTCTATCAATTAGAAAAATGACAGGAGTTCCTATCAAATATGCTGGTGTTGGAGAAAAGATAGAAGATTTAGAGAATTTCCACCCTGATAGAATGGCGGATAGAATTCTTGGAATGGGTGATGTTCTGACTTTGATTGAAGATATTCAAGCAAAGATAGATGAGAAACAAACAGAGAAGACTTCCAGACGTTTGATGAATGGTCAATTTGATTTGAATGATCTATTGTCTGTTATGAAACAAATGAAGAAGTTAGGCTCTCTTTCCAAAATTTTAGGAATGATTCCTGGAATGCCTAAAATATCACAAGAGCAAATGGATTTCATTCAAACCGAATTGAGAAATTATGAAATCATTATCAATTCCATGACTCCTCAAGAAAGAAAGAAGCCTGAAATTGTTAAAGCTTCTAGAAAATCTAGAATTGTAAAAGGCTGTGGATTATCCAATCAAGAAATAAATAGATTGTTAAATAGATATGACGCTATGAAGAAACAACTTCCTCAGATGAAAGGCATCATGCAAATGGGCCAGATGGCGAAGATGTTCAATCAAAATCCATCAGGAAGATAAACGACGATTAGCTAGAAAACATCTTTGTTTTCTAGTTTTTTTATAAATAAACCTTGATATTTTAAATCAATAGTGATATTTTCATTAAGCTTAAAAGAAAGGTGGTGATTACTTTGCCAAAGACAGTAGTAAGAGATGGCGAATCATTCGATGATGCAATGCGTCGCTTCAAGCGCAACGTCAACAAAGCTGGCGTCCTCGCAGATTACAAGCGTCATACAGCTTATCTCAAGAAGGCTCTTCGTCGTAAGATGAAGTCCCAACAGGCTCGCCGTCGTCACTAATCGCGGCTACCACCTAACCTCTAGTCATTGGACTAGAGGTTTTTATTTTAAAAAAACACATCTTTCGATGTGTCACTTATTAGATTCTATTTTAATTTCTTTAAGAATCAGCAATTCTTCTTTGGTGAATTTTCTATGTGCTAACAAATCGGGTCTTTTTTCCAAAGTTAACTTAAGAGCCTGTTTAAGTCTCCATTTTCTTACTTTATCGTGATCACCATCGAATAAAATCTCAGGAATTTCTTTTCCATCATAGACTTTTGGATATGTGTACTGAGGATACTCTAAAAGTCCATCGCTGAAGCTTTCTTCTTCTGTTGATAACTCTGTTATCGCTCCTGGCAAAAGTCTCGTTATCGAATCGGATAAGACTAAAGATCCAATCTCTCCACCGGTCAAAATATAATCGCCTATTGAGATTTGCTCATCCACATAATCTTCGAATCTAGAATCAATTCCTTCATAATGACCACAAACAATTGTTATATCATCGATGGATTTAGATAATCTGATAGCATCTTTTTGTGTATATGTATGTCCTTTTGGTGACATCAAAATTTTATGTGTGCTCATAAGATTGTTTTTGTTTAGACAATCCATCAAAGGCTCTAGTCTCATTATGAGACCAGCTCCTCCTCCTGTAGGTCTATCGTCGACTCTATGATTCTTATCTAAGGAATAATCTCTTATATTTATAATCTTAAAATTAACAGCATTTTTTGATATAGCTCTTTTGATGATAGAAGAGTCCAAAAATCCATCGAAGAATGATGGGAATAGGGTCAATATTGTGATTGTCTTCATTTAAGAGCCTCTTCACCTAATTCAGTCAATTCGACTTTACCAGGTGTCAAGCTAGGCATCTTACAAAACACGTCAGTTAAAAGAGGCATATAACGAGAGGTAGTATCGGACATGGTGATTACGAAGTAATCTCTAGTATTGATTTTTACTACATCCTTCACTGCTCCTACTTTTTCGCCTTTAGTATTTATGACATCTCTTCCAATTAATTCATCGATGTAAATTGTTCCCGGTAAGGCTTCGACATCAGCATAAATATCTTGATGAATAAATTGAAGTGAATCGTTGATGTCTTCAAATCCTTCGATAGAAACTATAGCTGTACGAAGACCGGGTTTGATTCTACATTCGGTGATTTTGTATTCTTTCCCCTTAATTTCAATTGAATTTCCTTCTTTAAATCTGATTTCAGGACAGTCTGTGAATAAGACAACTTTTAAAGCTCCTCTCAATCCGAATGTGTTGACTACTTGTCCAATTAATTTACGTGCCATATTTTAAACTCCTCAATGTTGATTATTATAATATGAATAACTTTTATAATACATAAGAAAAGCCACCTTTCGGTGGCAACCCTCGGAGATACAGCTCTTATTTGCTCCTGGAATTGGTATCAAATTTCAATGATATCTTTTTTCTTTGGGCTTTTGGAGAGACGTTGACGATAGCTCTTAATGAGTTTGATATTGCGCCGTCCCTACCGATGAGTTTTCCTATGTCACCGTTGTCACAAAGAATCAAATAAGACTGTGATTTCCTTTCATCTTGTGTCAATGTCACAGAGATGCTTTCGGGATGAGATACAAGAGGAATGCATAGCTTCTTTATATCTTCAGATAAATCAATCTTTTCTTCTTCCATGCTTTCCTCCTTTCAAGAATCTAATTACTTAGTTTTCTTAGCCTCAGCTTTTTGAGCCAAGAACTTTGCATAGACACCTTGCTTCTTCAAAAGTGTCTTTACAGAATCGGAAGGGATAGCTCCACGGAGCAACCACTTGATAGCGAGCTCTTCGTTGATGACCAATTGAGAGTTCTGTCTCTCGAGAGGATCATAATGTCCGAGATCGTCCAAAGATTCAGCGTGAGGTGTACGTCTTGAATCGGAAACAACAATACGATAATAGGGTGAGTTACGACGTCCTATACGTGCAAGTCTAATTTTGACCATAAAATAAGTTCTCCTTAAATGCTGCATTACTATAGTCTTGTTATTAATCTCTGTCAAGTGCTTTTGCTTTACAGCATAAAAATATTTTTGGGTTTTGCTTTGCTTTGACTTTTTGTTCTTGTTGAAATTAACTGTTGTCTTTAAAATAGCTTTGAAAGTTGAGATTGTGTAAAATGGAAAAACAAGAAAGAGAGCCTGTTTGGGTACCTATTCATAAATTGCTGGGAAAAGTTCCAGGTGGAAGAATTATAATTCCTTTGATTATAGGTTCTATCATAGTTACTATTTGTGATGCATGTGGAGTTAAAGATCCTTGGGGACAAGTCGGCTCACCATCACTCTATCTTTTTTCATCTAAAGGTATAACTATTGTTTTAGGTTTTATGTTGTTCTTTACTGGAACACAAATCGATGTTAGAAAGATGAAATCGATGTTAGGAAGAGGATTCCCGTTACTCGTTCTTAGACTAGGAATAGCTTATGGACTGTCGTATCTTTTCTTCTTCCTTACTAAAGATTATGACTATATGTGGATTGGAATATCGTTCGTAACATTTACATCTTGTCTTACATCTACGAATGCTGGAATGTTTATGGGTTTAGTAAATCCATATGGTGATGATGCTGATTATTCATATTTTGGATTGCTGTTGTTGACTGCTCTTCCAGCATTCCCAATGCTTTTGATTCAAGGAAGCACAAGTGGTGGAATTGATTATATGTCTATGATTTCAATTCTTCTTCCTATTTTGTTTGGAATGTTACTTGGAAATTTAGATCCAAGTATTAGAAAAGTATTCAAACACGGAAACGATGTCGTTATTCCATTTTTGGGATTCCAATTTGGATCTGCTATCAAGCTTGGAACAGCTGTTCAAATGATTCCTCAAGGATTGTTTTTAATCGTTTGTTGGTACATATTGGGTGTTCTTCCCAGCATGTTGATGGAAAGATATGTTTTGAAGAGACCAGGCTATATCTCTATGGGCTGCTCTGCCATGGCAGGTGTTGCATTATCTATTCCTGAACTTGTTTATGAAAGAAATATATTCCCTAACTTTGACTCAGCAGCATTAGACAATTCTTTAGCTTCATTAGCTTTGGTTTTGGTTGTAACTTCTATTCTTTGTCCTATTCTTACAGAAAATAACAATAAGTATTATTACAAACATCATAAAGAAGTTTGTGAAAATAAATTTCCAAGTTTGTCTGACTATGTGGAGAAAATGCTCGATAGAGATATGATGAACTCAGAAATGAAGAGAATTAAGAAAGCTAAGAAATATTTGGCAATGTCAGATTATTCATTACTTTCTAAAGAGCAAAAGAAAGAATATAAAAACAATTTAAAGAAAGAACGTGTTGAATCTAGAAAAAAGACTAAGGAACTTCTTCTTTCCATGCCTAAAAAACAACGCTCTATATTCGTTAGACAAAGAAAGTTAGACAAAGAGGATGAACAGCTTTTTGAAGAAGAAGTTTACGCTTTTATGGCTAAGAAAAAGAATCAGTGTCTTACAATGGCTCGTCTGTTGGAAGGTGAAGCTTTAATAGAGGCTTATGATAAGAATCCTTTGTTAGATAGTGAAAGAAAGAATTTAGTAAAGAGATTGAAGAAAGAAAATTCGCAATTGACTTTGATTTCTTATTCGAAACGTGAACTAGCTATTAGAGCTGTAGAATCTTACGATATAGCAAAAACCGAATATATAGAAAAATAATATTAAATCTTGAACAAATGAGTGAAAAAGTGGAGAGAGTAGGCATTTGCCCTTTTTCTACCCTTTTAAACTCGATAAAAAAGAAGTAGAATACAAGCGATTTTTGGAGGTGGCATATTATGAACGCATATCAATTTTCTACAATGAATGCCTTGATGTTGGGACATTTTGAATCAGTAGAAAAGGTAAAAGATGCCTTGGAGCATGGCTTAGTTGGAATTGGTACCTATGAAGGGCTCAATGGTGAAGCGATAATAATTGATGGATGTGCATATAATGGCCTTCCTGGTGGTGAAATTAAGCAGATGGATGTTGAGACTGGAATGGCTTTTGGAATTGTAGCTCCAGTACAAATGATGGGAACAGTTTTTCAACAAAAATCTGTTTTGAATTTAGAAAGCCTTAAAGAGAGAGCTGATGAAGTTCGTAAAGCTGAATGTAAGTCTGATAATTTTATTTGTTTTGCTAGAATTGATGGTGTTTTTGATAGTGTTACTGTTCGTTCTTGTTATCAGCAAAATGAGCCTTATGCTCCGATGTATGAAGTTGCAAAAAGCCAAGTCGAAACAACTAAAAATGATGTCGAAGGAACACTTATAGGATTTTGGTTCCCTAAGTATATGGAATCTATCAATCTACCAGGATGGCATTTCCACTTCATTTCTGCTGATAGAAAGACATTTGGTGGTCATTGCTTAGAATGCTCCCTTAAGAGTGGATTGATTGGTGGAAAAAAGATAACTGGTCTCGATTTAAGGTTGCCTGAGGATTCTTCCTTTGAAAAGATGGATTTCAATCAAGACTTAAGAGAAAAGACTGCTTCGGTAGAAGGAAAAAGCCAAAAATAAGAATATGAGTAAAAAATGCTGATTGCGAAGATCAGCATTTTTTGATTGAAATATAAATTCTTTTGAAATAAAAAATCCGAGGAATAATCCTCGGATAATTTGCTCTGAGATTACTTGGTCTCAGGTGCGGGTTCAGCTTTAGCTTCTGCAGGAGCTTCTGCTTTAGCAGCAGCTTCCTCAGCAGCCTTCTTTGCAGCCTCAGCCTTAGCAGCAGCTTCTTCAGCGGCCTTCTTAGAGATGGCACGTTGTTCTTCAAGAGCTTTCTTTTGCTCTTCGCCCATAAGAATCTGCTTGATTCTTGCACCTTTTCCGTGACGATTACGTAAGTAGTAAAGCTTCTTACGTCTCACCTTACCATGCTTGGCGACTTCGATGAAGACGACATCAGGTGAGTTGAGGAGAAAGGTACGCTCGACTCCGACTCCTGCGGATTCCTTACGAACTTTGAACGTCTTGGAGACACCTGCACCACGAATTGAGATGCAGACACCTTCGAAAACCTGTTGACGTTCCTTGTTGTTCTCACGAATTTTCACGGAGACACGGATAGTGTCACCAGTGTTGAAGTGTGGAAGATCCGGACGAATCTGAGTGGCTGTGATCTGTTGAACTAATTGTTTGTTCATGATCATTACCTCCTAGTAATGTCGCTGCCTTTTGGATGGGTTCACAGGGATTCTTAATCGCACCTGGCGGAGCCAGACAGCATGCGAAAGATATACTCTCGCGGAGAAAGAATATACTACATATTAGACCTAAAAAGCAAATGTTTTTTTTCGAATAGGAGAAATTAGCGTATAAAAGAAAAAAACTGATGAGCAAGAGGCCCATCAGTCAATCTTATCTCAAATAGTTCTCCCTAATAATCTTTATATCTTCCTCAGTGGTGCTTAATATTTGTTTGCAATAACCTATGATTCCACCATAAACTTCATCTATGGTGTCTAATGCTGATTTGAGCCAACACTCTCTTACTCCTGTAATTGCAACTAATCCTTCGAGAAGATTCTTATTAGAAAAGTTATTTTCTTCTAGGAATTTTCTTCTTTCATCTGCTTTAGCTTTGGTGTAAAGATTGATCATCAAATAATCTTTCATAATGTCTTCTCTTTTGACACCGAGAACTTCTAAAATCAAAGCGGCCATGAATCCAGTTCTATCTTTTCCGTCCTTGCAATGGAACAAAAGTGAACCCTCTTTATTGTCACGACACAATTCTAAGAATTTCTTTTGACTTTCAATTGCTTCTTTATTAGTAAAGTAAGCGTGATTTGATTTTTGCATCGCTTTGTCGACGTCACCATCATCGCTCATAAAGTATATAAAGTCTATTAGACCATCGAGTCTTCCATCACTTAAATGATATTGAGTATGATGATCTACCATTTGTTTTTGATTATTGTTATGAAGAGATAATCTTATGAATTCACATCCAGGAATCACAACATCAGTATCTCTTTTAATTTCATCTTCACTTCTCAAATCTATATCCCATTTAGGATTGTAGTTATCTACTAAAAAATTGATATCATTTTTAGTTAATTCACTCAAAGAATCTGTTCGTATCAATCTATTGAAAACTATATGTTTTCCTTCAAAACCTTCGTATCCACCTAAATCTCTTGTATTAATAGTTCCTTCTAAATTTATTCTTTTGCTAAGTTCCATTTATTTTCTTTTCCTACCGGTTAGATATTTTAAGATTTGAAGAAAGAAAATACAAATGGGTTAAGAAATAACAAATAGATGAGCTAAAAAGAAATGGCTGTCTTTTCAGGCTCGATAGAAGTGATATTGTTCAATATTAAATTAGCATCGAGAATTCTTGATTTAACTTCTCTATATTTTCCGTTTACAGTAAATCCCATCTTGAATAATTTTTCCTCTGTAATAAAACTTACAACTTGATTTTTCAATTCCGAGGAGTATTGCATTAAATCTAACATCGATATTTCTACTTTTTGACCTTCTACTTCATAAGCATAGCAAATGTTTTTTAGCATGGTAGTAGGATTGAAAGGACCATCATCAATATATTTCAATCTAAAAGAAACAGAATATTCGTATTCACCAGTTTCTGGGTTCTTTTTCCCTCTCCAGCCTACTTTTTTAACACCATTGCTCGTCGCATTCTTTATCGAATATTTTGCATAAGCCTCACTATCAGATTCTTTCTTACCTAATTTGTTTCTAACTATTAAATGCATATTTTCTTCTAAGATGGGCCTCTGGTAGTAGGTGGCGAGAGTGAGATAGTCATAAGAATAAAATTGATCTCTCACCTCTTTATCTTCAATAGAACCTCCAGTTGTTTCTACTAATACGCTTGCTGTTTTTAAATCTTGCCCCACTGTAGTAATGAATGGATATGAATAAGTGAGTGTTAATTTTTCAACAAAGTCTAAAGTGATTGAAGCATTTATTTTCTCATCGCTTTCTGCATATAAAGTGATTGTGATTTGTTTTAAAAAAGGTTTGTTGCATCCAATTTTCATACTTCCTACTTCATGACTGATAGTTAGAATACTAGAATCAGGAACTTCGCTTTGTCCTGTGTAGTTTATCTTATATAGAACTCTATCGGTAACATCTTCGCCAAATTTATAATTCACAGTTTCTTCCCCATATTTATAAAGAGAATCGCTTGCTGCTTTCTTCTGGATTCCAATAATACTTATTCCATTCTCTTCTTTGATTGACGAATCCATCGGAGAGTCGTCTTCATTATCATTTTTTGAGACATTATTGCTAATCCAATGATACTGGTTTTCAGTGACACCTACAACAGTTCCGATTAACGTGAAGCCTAGAACACCTGCTAGAATTCCTTTTGCAATCTTATTTTTAAATAAGCCTTTTTTCTTCTCATCTTTTTTTCTTTTCATGTTTTTAATCCTTTCTATAGATTTATTAGTGATGCTTACTCATCCCTAATCAAACAATATGTGCTGGTAAAGAAAGAATATGATCAAAATTTTTAATTTCTAACTGATTTCTTTGCTGTAGCTTATATTTCCTAACCTATTTATAAAATTACAAAAGAAAAAGCTTGACTATTAGAATTGAAGAGCGTATGATTCTTTTTGCTTAGCGGCTTTTTGCACGCTTTTTGTGACTAAAAGCTGATTAAGCACGTGGGAGACATGAGTCGAACCACGTCACGGAAATTGGAGGAAAACTACCGTGGCAAAGAAAATTATGCGTGCTATGACTATCACAGTCATGGCTGGACAGGCTAGCCCTGCCAAACTCGGTCAGAAATTAGGACCTTTCGGAATTGGTGCTAAGTTCTGCCAAAAGTTCAACGCCGACACCGCTGAACGCAAGGGAGAATTAGTCCCTTGCATCCTCACCATTTATGAGGATCGTACTTTTGATTGTGCTTATAAGACACAACCTGTCACATTCCTTTTGAAGCAAGCTACTAAGCTTGAGAAGGGTGCTGCTACTCACAAAACTGCAGTTGCTCACATCTCTTATGCTGAAATCGAAAGAATTGCTAAGTACAAACTTCCTGACCTCAATGTCAAGGATGAGCAAGCTGCCATCAATTGTGTTCTTGGCACTGCCAAATCCATGGGCATTGTTGTCGACAAGTAAAGGAGATCACTAAAATGGCAAAAAGAGGAAAGAAGTATAACGAAGTCGCTAAGCTCATCGACAGAACTAAGAAGTATTCTGTTGCTGAAGCTGTGGCTTTAGTTAAGAAAACAGCTATCGCCAAGTTCGATAGCACTATCGATGTAAGCTTCAAGCTTCACCTCGATACAAAACAACCTGATCAACAGCTCCGTGGAACTATTGTTTTGCCTAATGGAAATGGTAAGACCAAGAAGATCTTGGCTTTGACCAACACTCAACAGGCTCAGGCTAAGGCAGCTGGTGCTGACTTTGTCGGTGCAGCTGATATGATTGAGAAGATTCAAAAAGAGAATTGGTTTGGCTACGATATCATCGTTGCCACTCCCGACATGATGGGTCAAATTGGACGTCTTGGACGTATCCTCGGACCTAAAGGATTGATGCCTAACCCTAAGACTGGAACAGTCACCATGAACATTGGTTCAGCTATTACTGAAATCAAGAATGGTAAGGTTGCTTATCGTACTGATAAGGATGGTAATATTCAACTCACCTTCGGTAAGGCTAGCTTCACCGAAGAGAAACTTGCTGAAAATCTTCGTGCCGTCATCAATCTTGTTCTCTCAATCCGTCCTTCTTCCGTGAAGGGTGTCTATGTGCAGGGCTGTGCTATCAGCTCCACTATGGGTCCTTCCGTAAGTGTGGACGTCAACGCTCTCTAATCTGAGCGTTCTAACTCTAAATCGGGCATTACAGCATACCGAAGACAGCGACGGCGAGAAAGCTTAATAATGTCGCCTAGGTCATGCACCTAAATTGATAAAAAAGTATGTTGATTGCCATATATTGTCGATACGATTCGATACGTGGATTCAGGAGGTCATGAAAAGTGAATCCTAACACACTTAAAGCTAAGCAAGCTGAGGTCGAGGAATTAAAGACCCGTCTTGCAACCGCCAAATGCACGATCATCCTATCCTATGACGGAATCAATGTTACTAACTTTAACTCTTTGAGAATCAAACTCAGAGAGTGCAAGGTTGATGACAAGCCTGTCAAGGCCGGTGTCGAAGTCCGCAAGAATACTCTTGTAAGAAGAGCTCTTGAGGCTGAGAACGATGCTGAGCTTGAGAAGCTCTTGACTGGTTCCAACGCTTTGATCACTTGTGAGGATCCTTTAGCTGCTCTTTCTATCGTGACTGAGTTTGCTAGCAAGAACAAGAAGAACACAAAGATCAAGGGTGGACTTGTCGAGCATGTATTCCTTAATGAGGAAAAGATGGCAGAACTTGGCAAAGTCGGAAGCAGAAATGGAATATATTCACAATTGCTTTCCGTCCTCGAAGCCGGTATGCGTAATCTTGCTTTGGACATCAAGTCTATTGCCGAGAAGAAGCAGGGTGAAGCTGGAGAAGCTGCAACCCCTGCTGCCTAGTCGAGTCGAAAGCCATAGGAGGGTAATTATATGGCACTTTCTAAGGATGACATTATCAATGCTCTTGAGAGCATGACCGTTGTCGAGCTCTTCGACTTGGTCAAGGCTATTGAGGAGAAGTTTGGCGTCAAGGCTGCTGCCGCTGTCGCTGCTGCTCCTGCTGCTGGTGCTGCTGCCGCTGAAGGTCCTTCAACCGTCAACGTCACCATCACTGCTATCGCTGGTTCTAAGGTCGCCGTCATCAAGGCTGTCCAAGGAATCACTGGAAAATCTTTGATGGACTCCAAGAAGCTCATCGATACACTTCCTGCAGTTATCAAGGAAAAGGTTCCTACTGCTGAAGCTGAAGAAATCAAGAAGACTCTTGAAGCTGCATCTGCAACTGTTGAACTCAAGTAGTCCTTCTCTTTCGTTAATTCCACTAAAGTATTAGTCTCCGCCCATTCCTTTTTATAGGGAATGGGTGTTGTGATGTAAAGGGGACAAGTCGATTTAAGGGGTGTGTAGCGCATGGCACAATCCTTCTATCGACAACCGCACGAACTAAATTGATAGAGAGGACAAAAAATGGCTGAAAATTACAGTGAAAAAGATGAATTAAATCAATCCACTTCTGTCGAAGACATAATCGGAAAATATCCCCGCTTGAATAATGATCGTATTAATTTCTCGAAGGTTTCGGGTGCTTTAGAGTTGCCTAATCTTTGTGAAATCCAATTGAATTCTTTCAAGTGGTTTATGGATAAGGGAGTTAGAGAAGTTTTGGAAGACTTCTTCCCTATTGGATCTGTTGATCCTAAGTTGAAGCAAGAAGACAATAGTAGCGATAAGAAAGAAATCAAGCTCGATATCGATCGTACTAAAGTCGATCCTGTTCACTGGGAAGGCGTGAATGTCGAAAATGCATTTACTGCCAAGGAAAAGAATCAAACCTATTCTCGTAAATTGAGTGTAGATATGGTTATAGAGTATCCTTCTGGTGAGAAGATTCAAGAACCAGTATTCTTCGGTGATTATCCGATGATGACCGATTCTGGAACATTCATCGTCAATGGATCTGAGCGTTGTATTGTTTCTCAAATCGTACGTTCACCTGGTGCATATCTTTCTAAGGAAAGAGATAAGTCCGGCCGCTTTATGTATGGTGGAGATATCATCCCTCAACGCGGAACTTGGATTGAGTTCCTTTCTGATGCAAAGGATACTTTGAGTGTTCGTATCGATAAGCAAAGAAAAGTTTCATCTCTCACATTGATGTGTGCTTTGGGACTTTCCGATAACCAAACTATTTTGGATTTGTTCGGAAACGGAAACACTTTGCTCGACAACACTATTCGTAAGAATAAGATGGAAAGAACTGCTGAAGATGATTGTGAAACTACTGCTTGTAGAACAATTTACTCTAAGCTTAGACCTGGTGAGCCTAACCCTGCAGCTGCTTCTATTACATTAATCAAGAATCACTTCTTCGACAAGAAACATTATGATCTCGGTAGAGCTGGTCGTTTCAAGTTGACAAAGAAGTTAGGTATCTATAATCGTTTGGTCGGAAAGACCTTGGCTGAAGATTTGGTCGACAGAGATGGTGTCGTTGAATTCTTCGCTGGACACACACTTTCTTCTGCTGATGTCTTGAAACTTGAGAATGAGAAGTTCTTCGAAAAGAAGATTGTCACCGATAATGATGGTGTCGTCAGCTATGAAAAAGGTGGAATGACCTTCGATGGATCTGACAGCGACAACTTCTTCCATATCTTCCAACAACTTGACAATCACGGATTGATCAACAGAGTCAAAGTCTTCACTGAACTCGGTGAGCAAAATGACTTTGGAACTGATGCCGATGATGATAAGCGTTACACTTTGACTCTTACCAAAGATGAGGGTGGATTAACTCAAATTGTTAGAAGCAACCCTTCATACAAATCTAACAAGAATGAGTTTATCGATTCCAATTTCGAAAGTTCAATGCATGCAGACTTTTCCTGGGATACATTTGAGCTTGAAGGAAAAGATGACAAGGCCATCAATGAATTCTTGGCTAACAAGAAGATTGTAACTATCATCGGTACTGATACTCTCTTAAATGAGAACTATGTAACAATCTCTGATATTTTTGCAGTATTCTCTTACTTCCTCGATATCATCGATGGAGTCGGATCTGTAGATGATATTGATAATCTTTCTAACCGTCGTGTAAAATGTGTCGGTGAGTTGCTTCAAAATTATTTCCGTCAAGGACTCTCTCGTATGGAAAAATCCATTCGTGAGCGTATGGGAAAGAAAGACAACAACGAAAACTCTGATGTTTTGAACAAGCCAAGTAATGTCTTGAATATCAAGCCCTTGACTTCAGTTATCTCTGAATTCTATAACTCATCTCAATTGTCACAATTCATGGATCAGGTTAATCCTTTGGCTGAGCTTTCTAACAAGCGTCGTCTATCAGCTTTGGGACCTGGTGGTATTTCACGTGACAGAGCTTCCTTTGAGGTTCGTGATATTCACTTCACTCACTACGGAAGAATTTGTCCTATTGAAACTCCTGAAGGACAAAACGTCGGTTTGATCAACAACTTGGCATGTTATGCTAAGATCGATGATCATGGTTTTATAACTACACCTTACCGTAAGGTAGAGCATGGTAAAGTTTTGGAAGATAACAGCAAGACTGTTTATCTCTCAGCTGATCAGGAACAAAATTTGATCATTGCTGAAGCTAATACTGAAACGGATGCTGAAGGAAATATTATCGATGAGTATGTCACTGCTCGTCATAATGGTGATACTATTCGTGTCAACAAAGAAGATGTCGATTATATCGACGTCTCTCCTAAGCAGATTGTTTCAATCGCTGCCGCTTCTATTCCATTCCTTGAAAACGATGATACCAACCGTGCTCAGTTGGCTTGTAACATGCAACGTCAGGCTTTGCCTTTGCTTAGACCTCACGCCCCTGTTGTCGGAACAGGTATGGAATATAAAATTGCTCATGACTCTGGTGCTGCTGTAATTTCCAAGCAAGACGGAAAAGTTTTATATGCCGATTCTTTGAAAATCATTATTCAAGATAATGAAGGAATCAATCACGAATATAAGCTTCGTAAGTTTGCTAAGGCTAACCAAGCAACTTGTATTAATCAAACTCCTATCGTAAAGATTGGTGATGAGATTAAGGTCGGTCAAATAATTGCTGATGGTCCTGCAATGGACCATGGAGATTTGGCTCTCGGTCAAAACGAAACCATAGCCTTCATGACTTGGCACGGATACGACTATGAGGACGCTGTCGTCATGAACGAACAATGCCGTCGTGATGATGTCTTCACTTCTATTCACATCGATGAATATTCAATCGATCGTAGAAAGACAAAGTTAGGAGATGAGACTTTCACAAGAGATGTACCTAACATTTCTGAAGATCTCAAGGCTCATTTGGATGCTAATGGTATCGTCATTCCTGGAACTGTTGTTTCTGAAGATGATATCTTGGTCGGAAAGAGTACTCCTAAAGGTGAACAACAATTGTCGCCTGAAGAAAAGTTATTGCAATCCATTTTCTCGGACAAGCAAAAAGATGGAAAGGACACTTCTTTGAGAGTACCTCACGGTGGAGCTGGTATTGTTCAATCTGTAAAGGTCTTCAGCCGTAAAAATGGTGATGAGCTTGCACCTAACGTTCTTGAAACTGTAAAGGTATACATCATCCAAAAGAGAAAGATCTCAGAAGGTGATAAGATGTCTGGACGTCATGGTAACAAAGGTGTTATCTCTAAACTTGTGCCTCAAGAAGATATGCCTTTCTTGTCTGATGGAACTCCTGTCGATTTGTGTTTGAACCCTTTGGGTGTTCCTTCACGTATGAACATCGGTCAGATTCTCGAAATTCATTTAGGTGATGCTTGTAGAAGATTAGGACTTAAAGTTGCTACACCTGTATTCGATGGTGTTTCAAACGAAGAATTATTCAGCCTTATGAAGGATGCTGGTGTTTCCGATGATGGAAAGACAGTAGTCTATGATGGACAAACCGGTGAGAGATTCGAAAATAGAATTTCAGTCGGATGTATGTACATGATCAAGCTTGACCATATGGTCGACGATAAAGTTCATGCCCGTGCTACTGGACCTTATTCCTTGGTCACTCAACAGCCTTTGGGTGGTAAAGCTCAAAAGGGTGGACAGCGTTTCGGAGAAATGGAAGTCTGGGCTTTGGAAGCTTATGGTGCAGCTCACACTTTGCAAGAAATGCTCACCATCAAGTCAGATGATATGGTCGGTAAGGCTCTTACTTATCAATCTATCTGTGAGGATAAGCCTATTCCAAGTCCTTCAATGCCTGAGTCCTTCCGTGTTATGTTGAAAGAACTTCAAGGTTTGGCTATCAATGTCATCTTGCTCGACAAGGACAACAAGCCTATTTCAATGGATGGAATTGCTTCTAGCAACGATAGTGAAATCAAGAAGTATAACCATGAATTACGTAACTTCTCTTATACACCTATGGAGAATGAGGGATTGAAGAAGAATGCTTCAAATGAAGTTGAGGCTTCCAACACTGGATTGCCTGTTGAGGAAGATGGATTTGAAGAAACTTCTTCGTTTATAACTGAAGAGCAGCAAAAAGAAGCAGAAGAAGCGTTAGATGACTTGACAGATGATGGCAAGGAAACTGACGATGGCGATTCTTCTAATATGGACTAAAAGGAGGACTAACGAATGTTTGATTTAAGTAAACTAGCTAGTATCAAGATTGGTCTTGCATCTCCAGAAGTTATCAAGAGTTGGTCTTATGCTGAAAAGCAAAAGCCCGGATCTGGTGAAGTTAAGAAATCTGAGACTATTAACTATCGTTCACAAAAGCCTGAACCTGAAGGACTTTTTGCCGAAGAGATATTCGGACCTGCAAAGAGTTATGAATGTCACTGTGGAAAGTACAAGAAGAATTCCTACTCTGGAACAGTTTGCGATAAATGTGGTGTTGAAGTAACTTCTAAGTCTGTCCGTCGTGAGCGTATGGGTTATATCACCCTCGCTTGTCCTTGTACTCATATTTGGTACCTCAAGGGAACACCTTCCAAGATAGCTTTGATTTTGGATGTTCCTCCAAAGGATTTGGAAGAAGTCGTATATTTCCAATCTCATATTGTTTTGAATCCTGGCCAATACTGTCTTGATCACAACTTGCTTCAAAAGAAACAAGTTTTGGATGAAAGAGCAGGACGTGATATCTTCCAAGAAATTTTAAAGAGTTTCATGGAGGGAGAAAATCCTGTTATCGATCCTAAGCAAACTGAAACTGATGATTATAAGAAGTGTCAACGTTTGATCAATAGCATGGCTCATGAGAATGAACCTTATGATTTTGAAACTGCTGCTCGCTTCATTAAGAAGTTGGTCGGTGCTGAGTTTGGCTGGGGAGCTGATGCTGTTAAGACTTTGCTCCATGAACTCGATCCTGAAAATATCGATTCTGTAACTGGAAAATCCAAGCTCGACGTAGAGTTTGAAACAATTGAAAAAGCTATTAGATCATATCCTGATCCTAAGAATCAAAAGCGTATCAAGCTTATGAAACGCTTGGATGTTGTAGAATCCTTCCGCAACTCTAAGAATAAGCCTGAATGGATGATTCTCGATGTTATTCCTGTAACTCCTCCTGATCTTCGTCCATTGCTTCAATTGGATGGTGGACGTTATGCAACTTCTGATATCAACGAATTGTATCGTCGTGTTATCACTCGTAACTCTTTGTTGAAGAGATTGATGGATCAAAAAGCTCCTACAGTCATTTTGGTTAACCAAAAACGTATGGTTCAAGAAGCTGTTGATGCTTTAATCGATAATGGAAGAAGAAACAACAAGCCTCTTACTGGTGTATCTGGTCGTCCTTTGAAATCTTTGTCTTCTACACTCAAAGGAAAACAAGGACGTTTCCGTTTGAACTTGTTAGGAAAGCGTGTTGACTATTCTGGACGTTCAGTCATTTGTGTCGGACCTGAATTGAGATTGGATGAGTGTGGTTTACCTCGCGAGATGGCAATTCAACTCTTCAAGCCATTCATCATGAGCGAGCTCATGAAGGATAAGTATGCTGCCAACATCAAGATTGCCGAACAGATGATTACAAGATACGATGATAGAGTCTATGATGTTTTGGAAAAGATTGTTCCTAATCACCCTGTTCTCTTGAACCGTGCTCCTACATTGCACCGTTTGGGTATTCAAGCCTTCAGACCTGTTTTGGTCGACGGAAGAGCTATGAGATTGCATCCATTGGTCTGTCCTGGATTCAACGCTGACTTCGATGGTGACCAAATGGCTGTCCACGTTCCTCTTTCTAGAGAGGCTCAACAAGAAGCTTTCGATTTGATGATTTCCTCGAGAAATATTCTTTCTCCTCGTGACGCAAAGGTTATAGCTATTCCTGTTCAGGACGTCGATGTCGGTCATTACTATTTGACTTCTGAGCAAACTCCAGATGATTTCTTGAGCCAAGCCGATGCTGCTAGAAAGCATGGTGATGTTGAGGAAGCTGAGAAATTTGAAAGATTTGCCAGAATGGATGGTCACGTGTTCCGTAACTTCGATGAAGTTATGCGTGCTTATCAAACTGGTGTCGTTCATACAAATAACCGTATTGCAATTCCAGCTGAGTCTTTAGGAAAGTATGGAGTATTTACTGAAGAGCAAAATAGCAAGTATTTGATTACTACTGTCGGAAAGCTTATCTTCAACGATATGTTCCCTTCAGACTTCCCATATGTCAACGATGCACCTTCTCATTGCAAAGGTGAGTTGAAATCAACTCCTGTTGGAATCGATTGGTTCTTCGTTCCTAAGGGAACAGACATCAAGGATTACCTTAAGAATCATTGGAATCCTACCAAACCTGTGGATAAATCAGAGCTTGCTGCTATTATCAATGCTTTGTTCTTGAGATATAAGTCTAAACGTACATCTTGGTTGTTGGATAAGATCAAGGATACCGGTTACTATTATTGTACTAAGCTCGGATTAACTATTTCTATCACTGATATCAACACTGTTGAAGGACGTGATGAAATTCTTGCTGAAGGTGATAAGAAGGTTGCCCAAATCAACGATTACTTTAACATGGGTCTTATCACTGATGATTCTCGTCACAATGAGACATTGGATATTTGGACAAAGGCCAAGGATGCAATCACAAATAAGGTTAAGGATAAAATGGCTCGTGAGAGCCGTAATCCTGTCTTCATGATGGCTAACGCTAAGGCTCGTGGTTCAGTCAATAACTTCGTTCAGTTGATTGGTACCAGAGGTTTGATGGCTGGACCTAACAACAAGATTATCGAAATTCCTGTCAAAGACTGCTTCCGTATGGGTATGTCAGTCAACGAATACTTCACCGCTACACATGGTGCTCGTAAAGGTATGACCGATACAGCTTTGAAGACAGCTGACTCTGGATACTTAACACGTCGTTTGGTCGATGTTTCTCACTCTGTCGTCATCCGTGAAACCGATTGTGGATGTGATCATGGATTCTGGGTCGAAGCATTGTATGATGATAAGAACAAGTTGAAACTCTCAGTCGCAGATCGTTGCTATGGACGTTATTCTTGTCACGATATTTGTGACAAGAATGGCAATGTCATCATTCCTGCCAACACTTATCTCGATAAGGCTGAGTGCTCATTAATTAAGGGAGCTGACCTTGAAAGAGTAGAAATTCGTTCTCTTTTGACTTGTGAGGCTAAGGATGGTGTTTGTGCTCACTGTTATGGACTTAACATGGCTACCGGTGAGATGTGTAAGATTGGTGATACTGTTGGTATCATGGCTGCACAATCAATCGGTGAACCTGGTACACAGTTGACTTTGCGTACATTCCACGAAGGTGGAACTGCAGGTAGTGATATCACTCAAGGTTTGCCTCGTGTTCAGGAGTTGCTCGAAGTCCGTAATCCTAAGGGAGAATGTATCATGACTGAGATTGATGGTACCGTAACTGATATCACCAATAAGAACGGAAGAGATATCATCTCTATCACAGGTGTCTTGCCTAACAACGATAAATCTTATACCTGTAACTACAACTCTCATGTCATTGTTAAGGTTGGAGATGTCGTTAAAGCTGGTGACGCATTAACTATTGGATCTAAGGATCCTAAGAAGTTATTGGATGTTTGTGGTGTTGAGAAGACTGAGCGTTACCTTATCGACCAGGTACAAAATGTTTACCAGTCTCAGGGTATCGATTTGTCTGATAAGCACTTGGAAGTCATCGTTCGTCAAATGATGAAGAAGATGTTGATTTCCGATGGTGGAGACACCAAGATGATTTCTGGAAGCCGTGTAGACTTGCCTGAGTTTACCGCTATGAACCAACAAGCTTTGGCTCATGGTCTTAATCCTGCAGTCGGAACTCCTATGATTTTGGGTGTTACCAAAGCTGCTTTGGATACAACTTCATTCTTGTCTTCTGCTTCATTCCAGGAGACCACAAGAGTTCTTACTGACGCTGCTATCAAAGGTAAGGTCGATGAACTTAAAGGTCTTAAGGAAAACGTCATGTTGGGTAAGTTGATTCCTGCTGGAACTACAATAGATCCTCTTCCTGCTGGTGAGAACTTCGTCGCTGAAGAACGTCTCAGCAAGAGTGACTTCTATTCAGTCCAGTCTGGATTCTCCGACACTGAATATCATGATGATTATCTTGATCAATTCAGTGGAGATCAACAAACTGATTTCACAGGTGAAGTATTACCTATGGAAAAGCCCGGCGAAGACAATTCCGGATATAATCCTGAATTCTAGTCAAGATTAATTTCAAGCTACCGCACCATGTGGTGCGGTTTTTTATATTTACCAATACTTAGTTATAAAGTTTGCTCTAAATGGTGAAAACCTCAAAAATAATTGAAAAAAGATTAAAAAACACTTGCATGTTGATAGCAATAAGAATATAATTACCAACGCACTTGAGGAATGGGTCTTTAGCTCAGTTGGTTAGAGCGCGCCCCTGATAAGGACGAGGTCGATGGTCCGAGCCCATCAAGACCCACCATTTAGAACAAGTTATCCAACCGAAAGGTTGGATTTTTTGTTTGTCTAAATCCAGTTAAATATTGATAAAATATATAAGATTTATAGGAGTTAGATATGAAGAATAATATTGAATTTAAGGTAAAAGAATTTTTGGATAATGTAGTGATGATGAGAATGGATGATGATTTAGAAGTCTTGGGTAAGAGACTTGGATTTGCCGAAAAGAAAAAAGAGGAGATGCGTGGAACTAAGAAATGGTGGAAGCTTATTGAAATAACTAAAGATCCACGTCATGGAACTGATCCTTTGACTAAGAGAGGTCAGCAAAAGAAGGAAATGTATCTTTCTTTTGAAAAGGAAATGAAGAAGAATGGTGAGGAATTCTTCTATGAAGACAGTGAGGACTTTAAAAAGAAAGCTAAAGCTTTGTTTAAAGGAGAGCATTCTTTAATCCTTTCTCTTTTAGTCTTGACTTATATTAAATATAGCCAGAATGTCTACGTTAATGATTTGCCCATAGAAAAGAAAGGTGAGACATTTGAAAAGGTTATAGAACCTGTATTAGGAAATGTTAAGGATGGCGATAGTTATTATTCGACTATCCATATGTCTTATGGAAAGGTAATTAATCTTCCTAAAATTGATGGTGAAGATATGAAATCAGCCATCAAATTGGTCTTATCGATTTTGAGAGACAAAGTTGGTGTGGAAGGAACCGATGAATATATAAAGGCTTTAGGCTTGAATGATATTGACGATTCAATGAATACATCTAAATATGAAAGAACCGGTGTTCAATTAGCATTGATGGATTCTTTGATCAAATCGACTAAATCGTCTTCATATAATCAAGTATATAGACGTGCATTTATAGAATTCTATTTGAACATCAGAAAGAATAATGCTGAAGATACATTGTTGGAACAGAAAGACTTAGCCAACAATAAAAAAGTTCTTAAAATGTTCCACAGATTTGAAGAAGATATAGTAGGTCAATAGTTTTATTAGGAATAATAGAGCAATTCTTAAAAGTGTTAATATCTTTATAAAATTAAAACATATTGAATTAATCTTAATATAATTATTTTCCTTATAAATTAATAATGAATATTTACATATAATTGTAATTTATTCCAATAAAAGTTGACTAAATATTTATATAATATTAGAAATTAAAAAGAAATAGCACAGAATAAAATTATAAAACTAACTTAATAACCGACTTTTTTAGAAAGCTTATCACCTAGAGAAAATACTAACTAGAAATTTTAAATTTCTCTTTAAAATTTCAAAGTGTTGTGATATTATCTATAAGCTTTCTGTGGGACTTTAGCTCAGTTGGGAGAGCGTTTCCTTCACACGGAAGAGGTCACTGGTTCGAACCCAGTAAGCCCCACCAAAATTTGCCGGCATAGCTCTTAACGGTAGAGCATCCGCCTTGTAAGCGGGGGGTTGTAAGTCCGAATCTTACTGTCGGCACCATTTAGGAAATATTACCTGACCGAAAGGTCAGGTTTTTTATATGTAATAAAGTCGAATATTTATTTAATTAAACAAAAAGCTGAATTATTAGTTAGCTTTATATGTTATAAATATTAAGACTTAATTAAGAAATGCTAAGGAGTGATTGGTAATGGGATATTCAAATAACTATAGTGGAAATCATGTCGATGTCAGCAAGATGACTACAGAAGAGAAGAAAGCGTATTATGAAGAGCAAAGAAAAAGACAAGAAGAATATGAAGCAGCACAAAGAAGAGAGAAAACTCATTGGGCTATAGGAATTGGAATTGTCGTCGTCATCGTCATTGCTGTAATAATCGTTGCTTGTGTCAGTTTTAATAACGTTGCAAAGTGAAATACTTTATTTTAGGGTTGGGAGCAGTAGCAACTTCTTTTTTGATGCTGTTAAAAGAAAACGGATTATTTAATTCGTTTGATTTTTATGTTGTCGATAGAAGCAATGATGTTGAAGAAAGGTTTGTCTCTTTAGGTGGACTGAAAGAAAACTTTATAAAAAAAGATATAGATAAGAACAATTACTTATCTATTTTAAAGATACTATCAGAAGGAGATTATTTATTTGATTTCTCTATCGATACTAAAACACTAGTTTTGGTCGAGTATTGCTTAAATTATGGAATACATTATCTTTCTACTGCTGATGGATCTTGGAAGGACGATAAAGAATGGATAAGTTGTTTTGATCATTGTCTAGTTTATAGAGAATTGAGAAAGAAATATAAAAAAGGATTGAATACTTGTATTGTTTAATTTGGAATGAATCCAGGCTTAATTTCTTGTTTTGTAAAAGAATGTATCCATCAAGTTATTTTAAATGATCAATCTCTTTATATTAGGATTTATAGAAAGAAGTTGCTTAAATTATATGAAGAGAAGAAATATGGTCTTATATGTAAGAAAATAAAAGTTAAAGAAGTTCAGGAAGTTGATAACGATGATCAAGTCACAAATATTCCATTTGAAGAGGACACTTTATATTCTACTTGGAATCCATGGTCTTATTATTATGAGACTATCTCATCACCTGAAATTGCCTATGGAACAAAAAAAGAATATCTATCTTACGATAAGATATTCTTATCGGATTACAAGAATTTGGTCTTAAGTCTTTATAAGGCTGGATTTGAATATAAAGAAGATACTATATCCCCCCAAGGAGTTGTTCATGGCCATATCTCAACCCATGAAGAGATATTTTCTATTAGGGATATGCTTACTTATAAGCATTATTCTCCGACTGTTCATTTCGTATATTCACCTTGTGAATATGCGATGAAATCATTGGAGAATATCAACTATAACAACCCTACTAAATTCCATATAATAAAAAAATCTGAAATCATAAAAGGCGGTGAATCTGTAGAAATAATCTTACAGGGTCTTAGATTTAAAACAAGATATTTTGGAAACTATCTAGATGGCAAAGGCTTAAATACTACTGCTACTATTCTTCAGGTCAGTGCAGGGGTTTATAGTGCGTTTTGTTATATGTTAAAACATACAAGAGAAGGATTATTGTTTCCAGAAGATACTGATGAAAAAGAGATATTAAATTCAGCTAAAAAGTATTTAAAATCATATGATACATTTGTATGTGATTATATTGAGATGTCTCTAGGAAGAAACAAGAAATAATCATTTGTGCTTTATTTCGTTTAGTCTTTTACTTAAATTTTTTGGAGAAAGTAGCTTGGATAAAACAAGATAGAATAATAATACTGAGACAAGAATTATAATCATAGGAATTAAATAAGTTAAATAATAATAATTAAATAATGATACAGCTGGATAAAAGACAGTTTCTAATGACTTTGCTATTATAAATCCAACAAGACTTCCAAGCCCAAATCCTATCAATAAACTAGATATAATTATTGAGGAAAAGGTTAAAAGGTTATTTTTGATTTGTCTATCTCTAGACATTCCTGATATTCTCAATAATAAGAATATTCTTTTATTCTTGTTATAGAATGAAATAATAATTATCAACATATAAATTGAAATTAAAGCAAATGAAGCCCACATTAACATATTCCACGATTGATAACTATCAAGTCCTTTATATGGGTATTCCCCTTTTGAATTGATATTAGCTGATGTATCAAATCCTGATGAGTTTTTATTAGTCTCTTCTAGCATTAAGAAAATACTGTTGATATCCGATTTGGATACTAGTTTTCTATTGCTTATAGTATTTTTTATCACATAGCCTGATTCAAAATTGCTATTATTTTCTTTGATAGTAAATCCAGTATTAATCATAAAATTATAAGATACAATAGCTTTGCTAAATTCTGTGTTTTTATGATATTCGTATCCATCATACAAAACAGGATCATATACACCTACAATTTTATAAGAATCAAAATTGTCATTGAAAAGTTTATATACAGCCTTGGATTTGGATAATCCTATTTTTTCAAAGGCGGATATAAATGCATTATATGTGTCCTTAGAAACAATTAGTTCATTATTTGCTTTTGGGTATCGACCTATAATATTTCCTGATTCATCCAAAGATAAATGAAAACCATAATCATCATAATTATCATTGTTAGGAATTGATAATATTCCAGATAATGATACTATTGAGTTTCTCATCTCATCATATTCGTAGAGCAAATTCTTTGGATTTGTTGATACGACATAGAATAATGAATTATCGTCAATTCTATCTTTGTTAATCCAATCTTGATCTTCTATATATATTGCTGGAGTTGAATTGAGATAATTATCAAAGGCTATGTTTTCTCTGTTATCTATATTATATGTGTTGTAGAATCCACCAAAAACAATTGATAATGCTGTAAATATAACTAAAAATAAAAAAGTAAATATATATAAAGTTTTGTTAATTTTTAATGAAGAAGCAATTTCTTTAATTAAAGATGGGTTTTCCTTAACTGATGAATTAGAAAACTTATTTTTATTTACTATATTATTTGTTTTAGAATCAATAAGATTTAGTTTGTTGTTTTCTAATTTAATTAGATTGTAATTGGATGGTAAATAGTCTATTGATTCATCATGTGTTATGAATATGATGATATGATCTTTTGTTAGATTGAAAATCATATTCATAATTATTTTTATGCTGTCTAAATCTAGATTTGATGTTATTTCATCAAACAACATTATAGGCTTTAGATTATAAAGACCTCTAGCCAAGGCTAATCTTTGTTTTTCTCCATAAGATAAATTAGAAGCATTCTGATCGACACAGTTTGAAAGGCCTAATTCATTTAGCAATTCAGTCGCTCTATTTTTATCTTTGTTAGGGTAAGGCAGTAAAATATTATCCAAACAAGTCATGTCATCAAAAACAACACTATCTTGTGTGAAATAACTAATGTATCCGTCAGTATAAGAAATATTATTTTTCTTATTTATTTCAATTCCATCTAATAATAATTTACCAGAATAATTTAAGTCATTTCCACTTAATATATTTAGTAAGGTACTTTTACCAACTCCGTTTTTTCCTTTTAAAAGATATAGGTTATCAGATTCAAAAACAAAGGATAAGTTAGAAAAAACAGGTTTGTTTTCATAAGATTTGCTTATATTATTTATTTCTAGTTTCATATGAATTAATTTATGAATTTTGGATTGGAAGGATAGTGACCTAGGTTGGCATAGAAAATAAGTGAATCGCTAATTTCATCATGTCCCTCCCACCAAGTATTATGCCAAGATGCAGTTCTTAAATATGCATCGACTTCAAAGACAATGCTTTTATTTTTAAACCCTCTTCAATTTGAGTATTATAGTCAAATTTTGTAGTACAATTTTGGTATTCTTTAAAAGAAAGACAAAGGAAGCATAAATGAATTTAATTGAAATCAATTCAATATCTATCAAATTAAAAAGTAGGATATTATTTGAAAATATATCTTTTTCATGTTCTGAAGGAATATGTCTCATCAAGGGAAAAAGTGGTTGTGGTAAAAGCACGCTTTTAGATGTTATTATGGGATTTAGAAAAGCTGATAGTGGGTCAGTGAAATTACTTGGTAAGAATATCTATGATATGAGTTTGAAAAAGAGAAGACGATATGTCTTCTCTCTCTATTCATATGCCGGACAAAGGTCTTCTTTGATATATGAGTATTCATTGAAAAAGAATTTAAAAATTTTAAAAAGAAATAAAGAAGAAATAGAGAAAGCAAATCTATTAGCCAAGGAATTAAATTTTAATAGTTTCATGGATAAGAATATCAATCTAATGAGCGGTGGTGAAAGACAAAAAGCTGAGATAATTTCATGCTTGTGTGTAGAAAAACCGGTATATGTATTAGATGAACCTTTTAGTTCTATAGATCAAGAATCTAGAAAACAATTAAAAGCTATTTTATTGAATTTATCAAAGAATCATTTAGTAATTGTGGTCGATCATTCAGCCGAGTTAGAAGACATAAAGCCGAATGTTCTCATCATTTTTGCTGAAGAGAAAACTATAATTGAAAACAATCATATTGAAAGTAAACCATCAAAAATCAATTGTTGTGAGGTGAAACAAAATAAAAATCCATTTGTTTTGTTTAAATCTTATTTAAATAATCATAAATTGGATTTTACTATAAAATCACTTTTGATTTTAGCAATATTTATTTTGTTTGGATTATCTGTAAGCAATAAAACAACTAGTAGTTTCAATCGAATATATAGCGGAGATGTGTTAGAAAGAGATCCATTTGAGTATCATAGATTATCTTTTAATGACGATACTAATTTAGATTATTCTATTGAAGAATTAAACGATAATCATATGTATGAAACATCGAGTTTCATCTTTTCTAGAAAAATTAATGATGAGTTGATTTTAGGACATGATTTTAGAAAATATAATTTTTTAACATCAAATGAAACTAATCTTAAAGATGATGTATTCTATTTCACTAATACATCATCTTACCTATTTAATAATTCCTTATATCTAAATAGTAAAAAAATTGAGACTGTCGTGATGGAAGATGATCAATGTCCGGATTATATTGAAGTAAGAAGTGCATTTGATAAGAAAGATGATTCATTTTTAGTTATGACTTCTAATACTTATAAACAAATAATGATCAATGGTGGATTTTCAACGATAAAGTTAAATTCAGGGAATCTGTATTCTATTATGAATTCAAGTGTTGTAGATAATAACATCAATTTATCATTGGTAAACAATTTCAATTATCACAATGATTTAGTCATAGATAATAGAGATGGATTTCATATTAAAATTGGTAATTATAAGAAAGGAACTCCTATTTCTATCTCAATAAATATCGATAATGAAAATGCTAGTCTTTCATCGATTACAACAACCGAAGATGGAGATGGAATTAATTCCATGTCTTTAGATACATATAGATATATCTCTTTGCTGTATTCCGGAAAAAATATGATATCTAATGATTTTTATTATTTGTTAGCTGACAAGCAAACGATAAGAAATATTGTTGAAAATAAAAAGGATGGAGGTATTTCTTTTAATAAAGATCTCATAAAATTCTATTTAGGAGAAGGAGATAATAAGTTTATTTTGTTTTCTTCTCTTTGTGGTGGCTTAATTCTAATTCTTATAATTTATTTGATTGTGAGTAATAGAGGTCTTAAAAAATGGACTAATAGTACCTATGATTTCTTTAAATACAATGGATTGGATGAATCGGTATATTTTGTTGATCAAATAACGATTGATGTTATTCCTATAATCTTATCCTTGATTATCACAACAATTCTTTACTATTCTTGCTTTATCAACTTATCTAATTATTTCTTGATGTTTTCTATGTATGGAAATACAAGACCGGAAAGTTTCTATTATTATTCACAAGAGCCGAATAATGCTTATTTTGATTCTATTCAAAGTCCTTTAAAAATATATGGATATGAATCTTTGTTTTGGTGTATCATAGCTATTGCTATAGTTTTATTTATTGCTTGTATGTTGCTTAAAATTCAAAGAAACAATAATAAAGATAAATAGTTTATAAACTTAAATACATAGGATTGATAGTAATTATGATTAGATCGTTTTTATTAAGCCAAGCATTATTGATTTCTTTAAGTTCAATCAATATTAATGTCTATTCATTTGATTTAAATAAAGATATAAATATAAATTCAAATACTAATATCCCTACCTTTTATGGTGCGACTGAAATAACTATAGATAAAGATTCAGTCGAATCTTTTTCTATCAAAGATTCTAGATTTAGAGTCTTTGCTAAAGACTATGAGGATGGTGACTTAACTCCTTATATACAATGCACTTATAACGATGTGAATCCTACAATCCCGGGTGATTATACACTCACTTATGAAGTTAGCGATAAAGACGGCAATACAGTCGAATTGAATGTTCCGGTTCATGTGAAGGATGAAACTGGTGGAAAATTTGATATTGTCAGGACTATATATTCAATTCCAAAGATGAATAACATGTCTATGACTGGAATGGAGAGGTGCAATAAAGGTGATAGACAAATGTTGGGTGTCTATCTACCAGCTAATTCATCTCTTTCAATCAAAAACATAGATACTGGTTTTGATTCTAATATGACCGTTACTTGTTTTACTAATACTAGAGCTCAAAATAGCATATTGGATGTTAAATCAAATAACGAATATCAATATATAACCAATATCAAAAACTCAATATCTTATGATTGTGTTCCTTTATTAACTTCACCGAGATTATCGACGGAAGACATCGATAAGACTTTTAAAATTGAAATCAAATATGACAATTCTGTAAAACCTCTGGATTACTATCATTACAAGGATGATGAAGGTCAGTTCAAGTCTGGATGGAATGGCAGCAAAAATAGTTTTGCTGTCATCGATAGCGAAGCTATCATGTTTGTAGCTCCTTTTGAAGACATAGATAAACTGACTAACTATGGAATGACAGAGAAGAAAAAAGCATTTGATACATTGGATGATGCTTTGGATTACTATTTGAATGTTATAAATAGAATGGACCAAATGGCTGGGCTTGTATTTGATTGGTCAGATGAAGCTAACAGAAATTATAGAACTAAATATGTGGCGGTAGCAGATAAAGGATATGCTGGGGCTGGTGCATATTACAACGGGGATTTTATTGCTGTTGCTAACCAGACATCTATATCGGCTTTCTTTTCATATGGATGGGGAACATTGCATGAATTAGCCCATGGATATCAAGGCTATTTTGGAAGAGGAGTAGGTGGTGGAGTAAATCTTTGTTTCAATGAAACAGGCAATAATGTTTTGGCATATTATATTCAAAATGATAAGTCATTATATAAAGACTCAGCCAATTGGTTGGGTGACTTATCTATTAAGGAAGATGACTTCAATAAGAAAAGATTGAATGGTCAGTATATATTCCAAAACGATGAAGGAACATATACAAATGTAAATGAGAAATTGTATTTCTTGGTTAATTTCTTCAATTCTTTTGAAGGTGAAAAGACTTATGGAAAACTATTTTCTTTCTATAGATCATTAGCTTTTAAATACGGCCCTACTTATTTCAAGGTAACGGATGTATATGCTTTGTTCTTTTTGAAGGAATACAAGGCTGATATACTTCCGTATTTAGATGCATGGAAGTTGGATGTAACACCTAATGTGAGACGCTATGTATTATCTCAAGATTCACATTCCTATGTCATACTAGGTGATGTTTTAGACACTGATGAATTAAACTCTTATAAAGTAATTAATTCTACTTTTTTAAAATATAGCTTAGTAGATGAAGATGAACTGAATTCATTCATGAATTCAGATTCATCATTGTCTTTGAAAATAGAAATAGATGATGACTTCTTGATAATAGGTAAAAAGATAGGAATTAAAAAGAATGGTCGATTGATAGAAACTAAAGTTATTGAATCTAATTCCATTTTGTTTAAAGGATTAAAACATGGTGATTATGAGATAGAGTTTCCTGCTGTCATCGGATATGATAGTAAGGAAGTAGAATCTCTTTATTTGAAGGAAGGCGAGAATACACTTTTCCATTCATATACGAAAATTGAAAGTTTGTTTTATCACCAAACAAAGCTAGGAATTACAGGTGTTTATAATACTTTTGGATTCACATTAACATTGAGTGAAAACAACAAGAAAGGCACAGTTTTGTTAGGTGGGGCTAATTTAGGAAATCAGACTGATGAATGGAAGAATAAGCCTGATGCTGTGTTTGTTTCAGTTACTATAAAAGACTTGGATGATAATGTTGTTAAACAATGGTCTGTCAAAGGTAATGAGTACTTTGCTACTTCTAATGTGCCTTCAGTCTCAATTGACTTAGAATATGGTTATAAAATATCTGTTTATACTGAAAGACCTCAGTATGTGAATGTCTATTCAGTTTCTTTAGGATCAAATAATCCTATAGAGGCATATAAGACTACTGATAAGAATATAGAATATGAAGTAACAAAAGATGGACTCAATCTTTTGAATTATTCAGATTTCGATACTAAAGAAGTTTTATATGAAGTGATAAAGAATAAATGGATAGCTGAATTAAGGAATTATCAGCAAGATTTTGATGATGAGACTTTATCTAATAAGAGACTAGACTTGACTGAGAAGAATAAAGTTGTTCAAATCTACGGCTATCTAAAAGAAGATGACAGAATTGAATTCGACAATCTTATCAAAAGAATTTATTGTGGCGGATCACCCACTATAACTTCTTCAAGTAAATATTATTCAATAAGTAAGGGAGATGATATAGATTTATATGAGCTTATATCTATATTTGATAGTGAAGACTATCAAATAGAATCAAATTCAAACAATGTATCTATGAATACATCGTTTGATAAAGATAAAGTCGGAACATATAACGTTGAATATACAGTAAAAGATTCAGATGGTAATGAATCCAGCTATATCATCACCATAGAAGTGAAAGAGAAGAATCAATCTAATGATTCTTCAAATGATGATAATCACAAAAACAACGGCAATGATGATAAGCCTGATGATTATGATACTGACAAAGAAAGAGTAAATAGAATCATCATCGTAGTTTCATCCACTATAGGATGTATATTTATTGCTCTGGTTATTGTGTTTGAATTCTTTAGAATTAGAAAGAAGAACAAAAATAAACATTAGAACAAGTTAGGATGGTTTTTCTTATATTCTCTTACTAATTCTATAGTATCATCGAAATCATGTTCTTTCCTTTGTCTATAGAATCTTTTTAAGTTGTCATCGGTAGGTAAGCCATGGAAGAAGTGTGGATAAGGAAACCATACGAATATTCCGTTGTAGTGCCTGATGACGACATCTTTAGGAAGAGGTCCTTTTCTATTCTGCCAATTGTATTTGTAACTGACATACTTAATCTTATTCTTAAATATTTTATTCAAAGCTGTTTGATCAGGAGTCAGATATAGCTTTGAGTTCATCAAAGCTATAGTCTTTTCTAAAAGATCGGTCTTAGATAATTCTTTCATGTTTAAAAGCAGCATTCCTGAATTGATGTTTGGATTTCTATCATCAGGTTTATTTTTATCTAGAATATCTTTACTTGCAGCCATCAGCTTTCCATCAAATGGAGTCTCATAAAGAGAAGTTATATTTCCATTTACAGCCATGTCTGTATCTAGATAGAGAATTCTATCTAGATCTTTTAATAGATTAAGTTTATTCACATACAATCTTATCAATGCATATGGTGAGAATTTAGTTTTTGATGCAAAAGATTTTTCTATCTCGTTATGAATAGACGGATAGTCATCTATATTTACTAGATAAACTTCATTTAAAGAATTGTATTTCTTTAATTCTTTATTTAGAAATTCTACTTGTTCTTTAGTGACACATTCATATTTGTCTTTTATCTTGGTGAAGTCACCAGAACCTATATAAAGATTTATATAAGAATCTTTATTTTTCTTTACCAAAGAAAAGATAACAAGACATAGATTCTTGAAATACTTCTTGTTAATACAACATAAGATGTTCATTTTATATATCCTCTTTGTATTTGTTGATCTATCTATTAAAGTTGTTTAATATTAAGAGTTTAATGTACTAATAAAATATCACTTTATAGTGAAAGAATAAATATAACTATATATTTTATTATAGACGAAACAAACATGACTGATAGTAAAGGATATTTAACAATCCCTAAAAATGAAGAAACTGGGAAATTTGAAATGTATTACAAGCAATTAAGACATTTAGCTATTACATAATCAAATTAAAATTTTACAATCCACTTTCTTGATATAAATAATTAGCATAGCATCTGCATTACCATGCACATTGGTGATGTGAAACTATAGGTGGGTTGTGCCTTGTCTTTGAAAGAAAGGGATTGACTACTTAGATGATAAGGGATGATTGGAGGCTGGAGAAGGAGACTTGGCAGATTCGTCGAGCACAAAGATTCAAGGAACTACAAATCTATTGACTTTGGTAGATTCGGAAGCAGAGCTAACTACAGCTACATTGACGGTTGAACTTCCTGTATTTGTCGGAGATAACTTCTAAGAGAAGGATGCTTCCTTGAAGTTCACAGTAGAGGCTCTGCAAAGAAATGCTACTCCTAGTAATGCTGGTAGTAATGTCGAATCATTCAATGAATTTGATAGAAAGATTGATTTCAGCTATGGTGATGTTTAGGATGATTATGATATTAGAAGTGATTTTGGCTTTATCTAATAATTACTTTAGATTTGATAAAAAACAATAAGTATTGTAAAAAATATGATTTTAATAAGTGCAAATAACTATGGTGGTAATACTAATGGAATTAGAGTAAAAAGTACATAATAGAGGCAATTAAATGTAAAAAAACATGATACCTAATGATTGCTTTTGAATGAGTAAAAATAAGAACATCGCTATCTTTGATATTAGGTTACCTGAAATTATAATATGAAAAGTGGTGAAATAAAAAAGGCTCCGTTCAATGAAGCCATGGATACGCCACAAAGTGACTTATTTGCACGCAATTGTGTGTTAAACATCATGGTTATTATCGTATTCTTTGTTGAGATTGTCAAGCTGATAAAAATAAAAGGGGAGAAAATTGTACAATGGAAAAAGAAGGCATTACATTAGGACTGGATATGGGAACTAATTCTTTGGGTTGGGCGGTAGTGGATAATAGCACAAATGATTTAGTTTCGTATCATGGACATCCCATGTGGGGTGTACGTATGTTTAGTGAATCATCTTCGGCTGAGGATAGAAGAAAGAAAAGAGGAGCCCGTAGAAGATATCAAAGAAGAAGGCAAAGAATATTATTGCTTAGAGAAATTTTTCAAAAGGAAATATGTGATAAAGATCCTTATTTCTTTTATAGAATGGATCAAGCCTTTTATGTTTCTGATGATAGGACTGATGAAGGAAAAGGTTATCTTCTCGAAAATCAAAAGGCCACAAAAAATTTTTATAATAAATATCCTACTATTTGGCATCTCAGATACGATTTAGTTACTAACAAAGAGAAGAAAGACATTAGATTAGTTTATTTAGCAATTCATCATATATTGAAATATAGAGGTAATTTCTTGCACGAAGGTGATATTGAATTAAGTGCTAAACCAAATGATGAATTGAATATGTTTATCAGCTGTATTTCTTCAACATATGAAGGTAACTTTGAAAAAGAAGAGGATGATGATAATGCAAATTGGGATAAGTATTTTGTGGTCGAGCAAATTAATAATGATAAGTTTATTGATTCATTAATTTCTATAATAGATAACTATTTGGATAGGTCTAAAAAATTAACAGTAGTAGACCCATCAAAAAAAAGATATGAATTATTTGCTGATGAGTTAATACAACTTGTTGGTGAACCTAAAAATATATTAACTGAATTTTTACCTGATGCTTTATTTAAAGGCACTTTAGATTTAAGCAAGAATCGAATATATAAAGAAATATATAAAAATCAAGTTGATTTAGATAAAAAGGATTTAAAAATTATTTTTAATTCAGATGATTTTGAAAATAAAATTTCTAATTTATCTTCCAAACTGAAAGAAATCAGTCCTTTAATAGAAGGATTAATTTATTTAAAGTCAATCTATAATAATTATTATTTTAAAGACTTTATGAAAGGTTCTAGTTATCTTAGTGAAGCTTTCATTAAAAAATATAAGGAGAATAAAGAAGATTTAAAAAGTCTTAAGAGCTACTATGACAAGTACTTGAGTGATAAAAAGAATTCTATGTTTAGAGACAATAAAGTTAATAATAACTTTGTTAACTATATAGGACATTATTCTCCAAATGAAAAAAATCCTGATGGAAAATCGTGGAGTGAGGGTGAAATAATTAAAATAGAAAAGAAAAAAAGTGATTATTCGGAATTCTTGAATAAACTAAAAGAGGATTTGGGAGACTCTTTGAAAAAGTATCCTGAAGCTCAAAAAGAAGCGGATGGTTTCTTAAAAAAGATTGAAGATAATACTCTTTTGCAAAGACTAAATAATGCTAGCAATTCTGTAATTCCTATGCAATTTAATAAAAATGAATTGATTGCGATTATAAATAATCAAAAGGAATATTATCCTGATTTATTTACTTACAGTAATATTAAGCATATCGAACAAATATTTAGTTTTAAACGGGAATATTTTATAGGTCCTATAGATTTTGATAAAAATAATAAATCAAAGTTTAGCTGGGTTGTTCAAAAAGAAACAGCTTTAAATAAAAAACAAAAGATTTATCCATGGAATTTCTATGATGTAGTTGATAAAAAAGAAACACAAAAGAATTTTATTCAAAGAATGTTGAATCATTGTACTTATTTAAAAGGGGAAAATGACTATTGCATTCCTTCTTCTTCTATTAGTTACCAGGCTTTTGTTTGTCTTCAATATGTCAATAAGCTTCGTGATTCAAATAATAACCTTATCTCAGTCGATGCTAAGCAACAATTATTTAAAGACTTGTTTTTAAGTAATAAAACGGTTACTGCAAAAGAAATAAAAGAATGGATGTATCAGCATAAACTTGGAAATACAGCCTCTATTCCTACTTGTAACTGCAATATGTCAACTTATATTTCATTTAAAAATTTAAATAAATATAAGAAGTATGAATTCCTTAGACTCGAGCAAATAAAAGAAATAGATGAGATAGTTAAATTGATGATGATTTTCTCTGATAAAGAAACGCGAAATGATATTTTAAAAAATGATTATCATTTTGATGATGAAGATATCAAACAAATAAAAGGATTTAATTATAAAAACTGGGGAAGATTATCTGATAGATTTCTAAATGGGATAAAAATTGAATATAACGATGAAGAGTCAAACGAACATCGTGAATATAACTCCTTGAATAATGTTTTATGGTTTACTAATTTTAATCTTAATGAAATATTATTTAATTCTAAATTTAATTTCCATGATGAAATAGAAAAATATAATGAGAATCAAAATATTGATTTTAAAGAAAGTGATGATGATTTCTTGAAAAATTGGATGGAAAAAAATGTATGTGTTTCTCCTATTTGGACAAGATCTTTTGTTCAAACTTATAAGCTGATAAAAGAAGTTAATGAACTGTTAAAAGAAGAGGGAAAAGAAATCTCATATTATTCTGTCGAGTGTACTCGTGAGAATAAGCCTGATAAGAAAGGAAAAGAAACATGCAGTCGATATGATAGATTGCTTAATATATTCAAAGATAAGGGCTTTAATAAAGAAGCAAGAGATCAAGGAGTTAATGTTTCAACCTTAATAAAGTCATTACAAGATAATAAGGATAGCATTAATAATTCTGACCATTTTCTATTGTATTTTCAACAATTAGGAAAAGATATGTATACATTGGAACCAATAACCGATTTAGACGAAATTGGAACCAATAAAGCATATGATATAGATCATATTTATCCTCAATCGATTTTGAAAGACGATTCTATTTCTAACAGGGTTCTTACTAAAAGTACTATTAATAGAGACTTTAAGAAAAACAAATTCTTAAGTGATCCGGATTGTTTATTGAAATTACCAAAAGAAGCCTTCTCCTTTTATAAATTTTTATTTGATAATAGTTTGATATCAAGAACTAAGTATAATAGATTAACTGAAAAAGAAATCCGTGTCGATTCATTGGAGTCTTTTATTAATAGACAAAAAGTTGCTACTGATCAGTCTACTAAGGCAATTATTGAACTTTTAAAATTCCTTGAAACTAATAAGTACTGCGAAAGAAATAACGAGATGAGTAGAGATGAAGCAAGAAAAGAAGCAGAAAAACATATTATTTACTCAAAAGCAGGAATTGTATCTGATTTTAGAAAGAAATATCAAATATATAAATCAAGAATAGCCAATAATTACCATCACGCGCATGATGCTTATTTAAATGCCGTGCTAGGGAAGACATTAAAAGAATATTATGATGATAAAAAAATATACTTATTTGGTGATGAACTTAAAAGACGAATACAAAAAGATGGAGAATATACAATAAATCCAGATAATATATTGAGTGAAAGAATTAGAGAGTCTAAAGATCATCGTGTTATATGGGGAGGAATGAAAGAAATTGATTTCATTAAAAATAATATTCAAAATAACTTTGATATTAGAGAAACAATGTATACCTATTATGGTAATACATTGATTGGTGAGGAAACCGTGGAAGGAAAGAAAGGCAAAGGAAAAGAAACAATTAAAAGTTTAACTCCGAATGGAAATAGAATGGATTTGGAAAAATATGGAGGATATAAGCAGGCTTCTTATCCATTTTTCTATTTGATTAAGAAGAATAATGATGAAGCTATGATTTGTCCTGTTAATTCCTTCTATAAAGATGATAGTAAGATTGATCGATTTATTGAAGAAAATTTCTTTACTGAGAAGGAAATAATGAAGAGTAAAGCTAGTAATAAACCATTGTTCACGAAAAAGTTAAAACTGAAAATCAACACTGTTATTTTATCTCCGAAGGATGATACTCAGCATCTAAGGAAGATGTATTTAAAATCTGTAGACACTTTTCCTAACAGACTTAAAGTAACTAATGCTTTTGATAGGAACTTTAATGCTAAGGATATGAAAACTATTCATATGATCACAAAATTCTTAAAAGTTTTTGAGACGAATAAGAATAGAATCGATGTTAATGAAAAGCAAGAGTTAATTATAAAATCTGCTCAAGATTGTGTTATCTCTCGAAAGGATCTATCTGATTTGTATCAACATATTCTTGATATGTGGAACAAGAATCTGTATTTTTGTGAATCGGTACAAACTGTTAGTGAAAAAGTACAGTACAATTTTGGACCTTGGTTTAATGGTTCTGCTAGCTTTGGAAACAAAGAAGACATTATTAAGGATTATTTGAATAAAATCTATGCATTGAATGAAATGTTAAATTTCCTTCAGACAAATACATCTTTTAAAATTAAAATTAAAAAGGATTATTTAAAAGCTGATAAAAAGGATGACGAAAAGAATAGCAAAAGCAAGGAAGAAACTAATGTAGGTAAAATGACAATTTCGAACAAATTGTGCAAAGGCATGAGAATTGTATCTTATTCGATTACGGGTTTTAAAACTAAGCTTTTATATAAGCAAGAAGAAACTAATAAAGTTAAAAAGTAGGTATTATGTCCTTTAGAAGTCTTGTAATAAATAATAGGTGCAAATTGGAATACTCACTTAATTATTTGGTTGTTAATAAAGGGGAAGAGACCAAAAGGGTTCTTTTAGACGAAGTTAAAATGATAATAATCAATTCAACTCAAGTTTCTATAACTTCTGCTTTAATATCAGAATGCATAAATAAGAAGATAAAAATTCTTTTTGGTGATGTTAAACATAATTTAGTGGGTGAAATAACACCATATAAAAACAATTACTATGCTAACAAAAAAATCAAGGAGCAAATTTCTTTTGAAGAGGAAAGAAAGAATTTATTATGGCAGCAGATTGTCAAAATGAAAATTAAAGGACAGGCAGATAATTTAAAGTTTATAGGTAAAAGTGATGTGGCAGATCTTCTCTATAGCTATTCAAATGAGGTTGAATTGGGCGACGTAACCAATAGGGAAGGGCTAGCAGCAAAATTATATTTTAGAGCTGCATTTGGGAAGGATTTCTATAGAGATGATGATTCAATAGAAGCCAATACATATTTAAATTATGGTTATACAATTATTCTTTCTAGTTTTAATAGATCCATCAAGGCTTTGGGATACTATACTGAATTAGGAATTCATCATATCGGAGAGACAAATTCCTTTAATTTCTCTTGTGATTTAATGGAACCTTTACGACCATTAGTAGATTTAATCATATTGAAAAAAGAAATAAATATGGAGAACTTCAAACAAGAATTTATTAATATGTTGAGTAAAGTTGTTATCTTTGAAGAATGCCGTACATACTTAGATAATGCTATTGAAGAATATGTTTCTAATTGTGTTCAGTACTTAAAGACTGGAGATGAATCAAAAATTCAGTTTATTAATTATGGCATTGAATAGATATATGAGAACAATATTGTTTTTTGATTTGCCAACTCTAACTGCAAAGGACAAAAAGGAATATAGGCATTTTGTTAAGAATTTAATAACAGTAGGATTTTATAGAATTCAAGAATCTGTTTTTGTAATGATGAATATCAATCCACAGAGTGCTGAATCAGTCGTAAAACTAGTCAGATCATTTAAGCCGTCTAGTGGCAACATAATGGCTTTGACTGTTACTGAACAACAGTTTGCCAGGATGGATATTATTCTTGGCGAGATGAGTACTGATGTTGTTAATACAATGGATAGGATTATAGAAATATGATACAAATATTGCTATCGAAGATATCTAAAATTCATTCTATTGATATCGGATTAAATCCAATTGTTATTATGGATAAGATATATTATAGAGAAATATATTATATGTTCGAAGATGAACTTGTTATTTCACAAAATAACAGGGAGTTGAAAAAGAATGAAATTGTCATAATTAAAAATCCTTTAGATATAGATTTGAATGATAAAAAAGGGATATCCGGATTATTTAACAATTTGATAGTCAATATTAAAAGAAATCATCGAGATGAATGGAATAAAATAATTACTGAATTTATAAATGTTGTAAATGACAGTGCGGCAGATATTGGTGCGGATATTAATTATGATGTAAATATGTCATCTGATAAGATGTTTCAATCAATAAATTTATTATATAACGGAGATAATCCTTACATTCAAAATGTTATAAATTATATCGAACATATTTTAGACTCTTATAAAATAGAATTGTTTTGCTTTTTTAATATGAAATCTATATTAACTGATAATGAGTATGATCAATTAGCTGTTGAATTTGAAAAGAAAGGGATTAAAGTTGTTGATTTTATTCCAGAATCGACAGAAATTAAAAGAGAATTAGACCCGCTTTATATTGATGAAGATTTATGTATAATATAAAGGTATTGTTTAACACACAGGTATTCCACAATAAATGGTTTGAGGTTTGCTAGGTGTGTTAAACAATTAGGGTTCTATACAATAGTCTTTCCTTCCGATAATTCTTCTCTGTTTGCTAGGTGTGTTAAACAATTAGGGTTCTATACCTCGAGACTTCCCATTCGACAAATATCCCAGTTTGCTAGGTGTGTTAAACAATTAGGGTTCTATACTCCCCATACTACTATATAGGCGCTTAAGGGGTTTGCTAGGTGTGTTAAACAATTAGGGTTCTATACGACTACACTGCCGATTATCTGCACTCGGACGTTTGCTAGGTGTGTTAAACAATTAGGGTTCTATACTCAATTAATCAATATCGAACCAACTCACAGTTTGCTAGGTGTGTTAAACAATTAGGGTTCTATACCTCTATAAGTGTCTTTGATACTTGCGATAAGTTTGCTAGGTGTGTTAAACAATTAGGGTTCTATACTGTAGTTTTGTGCCAATTGGGTTGCAACTTCGTTTGCTAGGTGTGTTAAACAATTAGGGTTCTATACGGGGCGGTTAAAAAGGCACCGCTTGAAATAGTTTGCTAGGTGTGTTAAACAATTAGGGTTCTATACTCTTAACGCTGCTATACGTATTATATACATGTTTGCTAGGTGTGTTAAACAATTAGGGTTCTATACTAAGGAGTAAACTTATAAGTGCTTAAATGAGTTTGCTAGGTGTGTTAAACAATTAGGGTTCTATACAATGGTATACTAATTAATCCACCAAGTGTGGTTTGCTAGGTGTGTTAAACAATTAGGGTTCTATACTTCAGATATGGCTTGATGAATGCACGGACAGTTTGCTAGGTGTGTTAAACAATTAGGGTTCTATACACTAAAGTCAGCAGTAAACAAAGGGGTAATGTTTGCTAGGTGTGTTAAACAATTAGGGTTCTATACTGCCTTGTTTTTGTCGATAGACTTGTTAGCGTTTGCTAGGTGTGTTAAACAATTAGGGTTCTATACAGCAGGAAGCACAAGACAACGCCACAACAGGTTTGCTAGGTGTGTTAAACAATTAGGGTTCTATACAGCAAGGAAATAGCTATGGACCGACCTACGGTTTGCTAGGTGTGTTAAACAATTAGGGTTCTATACTTCTCATAGGTTAGGACTGAGCTTATGCAGGTTTGCTAAGTGTGTTAAATAAGACGGGTCCTATGTGTGTTGTATTTGTTTTAGCAATACTCTCGTTTGCTAGGTGTGTTAAATTGTCAAATTCTTAAAATGTTTTTTGCTATGTTTTATCAGTGATTCCTATCACTGATTTTTTATTTTCTACATAAAATTTTTAGCTGCTTCTTTTATGATCTTAGACATTTTTATGGACAAATCATTTAAGTCACAATTTAATTCATCTTTGAACCATCTCTCATACATATGCATCATTCCACCAGCAAATATATTAAGCCTTATTTTAAAAACATTTGATTCTTTTACTTTATTAGGAATACTCTTATCATTTTCCATGTAACTATAGAAAGACTTACCTAAGGTCAATATTATGAAAATAAAAGATATGAAACAATAATTGGTAGATGCTATTAATTTAATTCCAGATGTTCCATCTATTTATCAAGAAAGAGAAGAGAATAAATAGTCGAGTAGATTTTAATCATTGTTTAACCCCTTAAAGACACACGATTCAATATAAAAATCTCGTCTATGCTTAGGCATAGGCGAGACTATTATCAAGGGGGAGGGAATAAAATGATTATTTTTTAGAATTCTTCTTCGTCACTTCCGTTTGCACTGACTTTGACTTCTTTTTCTTTGATCTTAATCTTATCCAAGGATATCAAAGCGATGAATACAGCATCTAATGCGACTAATCCACCGATGACTCCCCATCCGGTGTATAACCAGATTTTCCAAGGAGACATTGTGTATGAAACGTGTGCACCAGGAGCAATTCCTTGCATAATATTTGAGTTTGCTTTATTGTAAAGAATATGTTTGGTGGCATCTTTGAGGTAATAAATAGCAGTAGCGCTTTCAGTATCGTATAATCCGTTTGTTCCGTTGTTGGTAAGAGTTAAGGCACCACCCTTTCTCAACATCAAATCGGTTGTCATGTAGGTGTTAGGCTGTCCACCAGCATCGGTTACAGTAGTTCCAGTATATCCGAACTCGTCTCTAAGGATTCCAAACAAAGCATCAGAAGCTCCACCCCATCTAGCACCGATTCTGTTGTAGCATGTCATGATTCCAGTAGCGGCAGGCATGGTCTTTGTTGACATCACATACTTTCCATTAGAATCTGTGTCGTAATAGTTAATTTCCATCTCAGCTTCTTTGATGTATATTTCCCATCCTCTGTTATAGACTTCACGGAAGGCTTGCTCGTTGACATAAGAACAATATCCGTTCTTTTGTCTGTTCGTCTCTTGCTCATTCAAAGCATAGTGCTTCATAAAGGTGATTAAACCTTTCTCGGAAGCTCCACCAGCTTCAGCAGCAGCCATCTTTCCAGCTAAGACTGGATCTTCTGAATAGTATTCGTAGTTTCTTCCACCGAAAGCTGAACGATGGGTGTTTAATCCGTATCCATAGATACCGGTAATCAATGATCCACCAGCTAATTTATTTCCGTAGGATTCTTCACCGAAGCATTCACCCAATTCTCTAGCTAAGGTTGTGTTGAATGTTGCGGCTACCATAGGATCACCACAATACCATTTGTTGACATTCTTGATATCCAAGGCATGAGCATAGTATCCGTAAGGTGAATCGGCATCGAAGGACTTAGGAACTCCATTTTCAGCATCTTCCAATTCGTTCCATCCACCATTGGAGAACATATTTACCATTGAATCAACTGTAAATTGATTCATATAATCGTCCCACTTAGGATCGTCGTAATCTACTCCTCTCATATCAGCCAAGGTATAGCTGGTCTTGTCGGTGTTGGTTTCAGGCATCTCAGTTATAGGATTGTTTTCTTCATCCCAGACATTATATTTTGCGACTTGTTTCTTTGCTCTCTCATCAGACATCACGAAGTCATTTCCGGTAGGAGAAGTCGGGAATGAATCTTTGAAGTTGGCACGAGTGAAGTTGTGGATATATCCATCTCCAACACTTCCTTCGTTGTATTCCTTGAACTTCCAATTCAATTCATCATCTTCCTTGTTGGTTGCGACACTCTTATCGGTCACTCTCTTTCCGGCTTTTCCATCTTTGTAAATCTTAGACTCGGAGACATAACGGGTATAAAGATGCTTGGCTTTTTCGGTGTCGGACTCGTTATCGATAGTTGCCCATGAATGCGCATCATCAGAAAGATAGAAGTTGTAGTATCCACTATCCATGACATAGCATTTTTCATTCTTGTAGTCATAAGAAGTGAAGTAATCTTCTTTGATTTCGATATCTACAGTCTCAGATTCACCTGGCTGAAGCATCTTTGTCTTAGCAAATCCACCTAAGACTACATGAGCTTTCTCGATTCCACCATTTGTGTAAGGTGCATTTACATAGATTTGTGCAACACCTTTTCCAGCAACACTTCCAGTGTTTGTAACTTTGACTTTGAAACTATAAGTTTCATTCTTCTCATCATATGTAGGAGCACCTTCATATTCATTGGAGAATGAAGTGTAGGATAGTCCGTATCCGAAAGGATAGACTACTGAGGTGTCATAGTTGAATCCTGAATAGTTTCCTTTGTCTGCCTCATAAGCCGCAGTTTCATAATATCTATATCCAACATATATTCCTTCTTCATATTCCACGAAGAATGTCTCATCTTGATATGAATTCAATTCTGCTGAATTGGAGTACTTATAGGATCCAAAGTTCTTATAGGTAGGATCCTTGGTCAAATCTCTGGCATATGTATCTACGAGGTGACCGGAAGGGTTGACTGTTCCATCCAAGATGTTTGCTAAGGCTGTTCCACCTTGAGATCCACAGCATCCTGCCCAGATGGCAGCTTTGATCTTAGAAAGATCATAGGTAGCTCCGGTGTTATAAGGATCGGTGTAGATTCCATCAGCTGACATATTAGGATCATTAGGATCCAAGAATCCCAATTCCATGGTGTTGGCTGAGTTGATTACGACTATGACCTTTTTGAAATTTTTGGATGCATAGTCCAACAATTTCAATTCATTGGTCTTGATAGTCAAACCAGTACGATGATTCTCGCTAGCACCAATATCCAAAGACTGATCGTTTCCTTCACCAGAGTTTCTCTTCAAAGTTACGACTGCGGTGTCATATTCACTGAATGTCCCTTTGACTGCATCTAATTTAGATGCGGGATCAGCGAAGTCATCGTTGACAGAAGCATATAAGTTCGTCACTGCTTCATTGGTTTGGAACTTGTTAGCTAATCCTTTTCCTAAAGAAATAGCTCCGGTAGTATTTGAAGGATCCTCACCACCAGACATGTTGTTGTGCCAGGAATAGTATCCTAAGATTGTTACTTTGGTAGTAGAAGCCATAGGTAAGGCGTTGTCATCATTCTTGATGAGTGTCATACCTTCTTCAGCTGTGAGCTGAGTCATATCCTGTGCTTTCTTCAAAGCTTCATCTTGGCTTTTCACTTCATAATTGATGTAGTTCCCATCTAATCCTTCACCGCTATCGGTAATGATTTGATCTCCAGGAAATAAGAGATCGAGGTTTGCGGATTGAATGCTAGCTGCAATTTGAACACCTGTCATCAAGACCAATAAGGAACCGCCGATAGTGCTCAATGTGACAATTTTACTTGTTTTTCTTTTCATGGGTTTTACTTACCCTCCTTTAATTTCATCTTATAAGCTTTTGCATATTTCTTTTGATAAATGAGAAGAAGTCCATTGAATATTTTGAATATTCCAGTAACCAATCCTACTAATAAGATTAGGGTTGGATAGAATGTTATTCCGTATGATACTTCACCATTTAAAGCAGGAATTAAATATTCTGAATAGTAGTATGTATAGGAATTCTCTACTGCTTTTGCATTTGCTATTGCAAACTTATCACAGCAGAACAACATGATGGATCCGACTATTACTAATCCGCCCATAACGAATTCGAGGATAGCTTTTTTAGTGTTAGTTCCTTTAATCTTTCTCCAACGGAAGTAAAGGATAGAACAAATAATCAAAGCCAAGAATGGAAGAGCGAAGGCTAATGTCAGCCAAATGTTGAATGAGTATTCTTGATATCCTTGGATGATCATTGGACCTACACCCCAGTAAAGAATTTGCCATCCAGGGTAGTCGAATCCATCAGCGTATTTTGTTCCGGTTAATGTTTGAATGTGGATGACACCCATGAAATTGAAACATACTAATAACACGATCATAGTCAAGGCTAAGACCATGGATATGATGAATGAGATAAAGACTGTTTTTTTTATCTTATTCATCCTTTCTTGATAGTTTTCTAAATTGAACATATTTACTTATCTCCTTTATTTAGATGTTATTTTGAAGGTGTATAAGTCAACACTACATCTGCTGTTGAAGTTCCAAAGAAACTAGAGACTGAAATTTGGAATGAGTAGACATAGTTTCCAGCATCATTCTTTGTTACTTCGACTGCATCTTCACCTTCAAATGTTAAGGTGAACTTATCATCAGCGAATGAATAAGTTCCCTTCTTGATCAATGATCCATTGGTATACAAGTACATTGAATTGTTGTTGTCAGTCAAATTCAATTCGACTTTCTTTTCACCGCCATCAGGACCTTGCATCGAATAAGAACCTATGAATTGATATAAAGTCTTTCCATCGAAGTCTTCATTTGTCATGGAATTGTTATTCCCATTCTTTGAATAGAAGTAAGTGGTGGAAGAATAAGCCAATCTCATTCCAGGATTCAATGTGTTGACTGAATTATCTGCCACATACGATTTATCTTTGTCGATCAAGGTGAAGATATTGTTTTCTTCTTTCCACTTCAATCCCATGATTACTTTTCTTTCTGATCCGTTTGCAGTGTTGATGATTGCACTGTTGTCTGAATGAGCATAAAGGTAAGCTGTGGCTACTGAATTGTTGTTTCCGGTTGTAGTTCCAGAAAAAATGTATTTGCTATCTCTTTCATCCCAAGTTTTATAGTCAGAAGCCAATGCTTTTCTAAAAGCAGAATCTTTGAATTGGAACAAAATGACATTGCTACCTTCAGTTGTGGTGAAGTTGTAGTAGAACTGATGTCTTCCTTGAAGTTGTTCATAATCTGTATGGATTACAGTCTTTGCTGAATCGTTGAGATTGATGACATATCCGTAACCTTTTTCTTCAGACCAAGTTCCATCATAGGATTGGTTGAAGCTTGCCAATTGTTCAGGAGTTTCAGAAGTTTCAGAGGTTTGCTGTTGTTGACCTCCTCCCATTCCTCCGGGACCCATTCCTCCAGGACCCATTCCTCCTCCGGGACCACCTTGTCCGCCGGAAGAACCTTTTCCAGTGCAAGTTGCAGTAAATGTTACTTTGTTGTCTTTGGTCATATCCATCGACATCTTATATTTGTGCTGTCCAGCAGATACTTCTGCATCCCATTCAGTATTTGAGACAGCGACAAAATGAATGGTGGAATCTTCATCTTTTCCTGAATCAGATGTTCCAGAATTGTTGTTGTAGGTTCCACAAGAAGCTAAGGAAAGAAGGCTTAAGGCCATCATTCCTACTAACCCGGCTCGTCTTAGTGATTTCATTTTTATCACTCCTTTCACCAGCAATTTTAGAAAGGGGTTTCTTATAAACAATAGAATTCTTGCAAGCGGTAGTAAAAAACGAATAAGTGGTTTGAAAATGAATGTAAGCGGTATGAAAAATCGAATGAGTGGTAAAACTCATTCGATTGATTTATAGGGGCTATAGGTGTGTTAGAAGGATAAAATTCCGTATTTTTCGCAGTTTGATAAGAGTTTTTCCTTTACTTCGGCTGATTTTCTTCTACTAACTGGTAAGATTATTCCATCTTTTAGAAGGAGAATATTATTTTTCTCTATAGATTTAATAAATATGAAATTGACTATATATCCTTTATGAATTCTAATAAAGCCCATACTTTCCAAGTCGTTTTCTAAAATCTCCATTTTGGATGATATTTGTATAGGGCTCTTAGTATTGTTATAGAAATGAAGTGTTTGGTTTACTCCTTGACCTTCTATATAGGACACTTCTGATAGATTGACGCTTACCTTTGCTCCATTTGATACGAATAGAGCTTCTTCATGTTTCTTTATTCTCTTTTTATTTAAGTATCTATTCAATATTTCGCTTATGTCTAATAAAAAATTGCTTTTTCTGATGAATCCGATAGGATTTACTTTGAAGGAGTCGAAGACTCTTTCTTCTTTTGATGATATGAATGCTATATCAGTGTTTGGATGGTTATTCTTTATTGATACTGCGTAGTTGATTCCATCACAATCAGGCATATTGATATCTAAGAAGACTAAATCGAAAGGAGAAGATTCAAAGCCTTTATTCATATCCTTATAAGATGTGTAAGTATATATTTGACCTTCTATTTTGTTGCTTTGAAGAATATCTTCTACTGCACTTCTTATGATTCCTATAACTGATTGGTTATCATCAAGTATACCTATTTTCATAATTTGTTAATTCTCCTTAGATTCTTCATCAGGGTAATTCAGCATTGCTTTGAGAGTGAAAAGACCGTTTTCGCAGGTTCTATTCAGTGTTCCTTGATATTTAGATACTATTCCTCTGATGATTTTATATCCAAATCCATGGACGGCTTTATCTTCTTTAGTCGTTTTGTTGTTCTTTATATCTTCTAAAGTTAATTCTTTAGATACAGGATTGGATACTTCTAATAGGAAGAACTTCTCGTATTGTCTTATCCTAATGGTTACTATAGGCTTTTCTATCTTGTAATAGGTACAAGCTTCTATAGCGTTATCTATCACATTGGTAAGTAGGGAAGATAAATCGGTGGATAGGATCGATACTTTATCAGGAACTGCTATTTTTGTATCAAATTCTATATTTTTTGCTCTAGCTTTTGAATATTCCATATTCAATATGGATGAAATCATAGGATTGTTACAACTTATAAATGATATAGCTTCTAATGTTCCATCACCATATTGATTGAAGAATGTTTCTAGTTCGTCATATCTCTTTTGTTCTATCAATATTTTCATATAGCTATATTGATTTTTTTCATCGTGTTTTATAGCCCTTAGTTTTTTGAAGTACTCATCAGAAACAGTTATCAATTCATTGTTCTTAGTCAATTCGAAGTTCTCTGCTTGAAGTTGTACCATGTTTTCATTCTTTATACATATGGTGAATATCATATAGTAGGTTAGATAATTTATTACCTCTACAAAGATGAACAATAATAGTTTTATTACTGAGAAATCAAATCCTGGATTGAAGCTGAAGGTGGAACAATAGATACAAATTCCTATTTCTAATAACGATATAACGCAAATATATATTATGGACTGAACAGGAATGTCCTTTATCTTGGACAGACTGAAATGTCTAATGTAGATAGAAAATATTATAGTTGATACTGTCAAAGCGTTTCTAATTACAGTATCTAATATCTTTGAATATTCCAATTCTCTTAAAAGAACAGGAAAACAACTACCTAGCTCACCAGCTATGAAGAACATTGAATATACTGATAATGAAATACAAATCTTAGCTTTGAGATTTGCTTTTTTATTAAATATAGGAATAAGATAGAATGCAGTTGTTAGAATATAACGAGTGAAGAATTCTCCATATTTGTACATTTTACTTATGCAGAATTGAATCAATCCAATGATATTTATGATTACAAATAATATGACTCCATGTAATGTGGCTATTCCGATGTTCCACCAAATGTTCTTCTTTTTGTTATGAGAATATGTCGCGATTATTAATGATACTATGAAGGTGAATTCACCTATCAAAATGCTCATTTCAAATAAATAGTTAGTTAGTGTTATATCTTGACCTGGCATAGTTTAAAGAGCTTTCAATAATAATATTATATTAACCTTAAACTTTAATAAAGCAAGAAGAAACACATTAAAGTTTCGAGTGAAACTATGGAATATTGATATATAAGAATACTTTTATTCAATACAAACTATGAAGATATGATTTAATAATAAACGATATTTGTTTAAGATTTACTATTTGAATAATGTTATATAATTGAATAGATGAAGGAATTTGTTGCTTATTGAGTGTATATATAGAGTATGATTCAAATAAAAATCTCACTAAGGTCTATAGGACCAAAAACCATAGGAACTTCAAAGCATTGAAGATCTTAACCTTGTCCTCCCAAGCAAGGGGCTGGTTCTTTTGTGTGGGAAGAGCGGGTCTGGCAAGACCACGCTCTTGAACATCCTCGGTGGTCTTGACTATCAGACCAAAGGCGAGATTCTGGTGGACGGTAAACCACTTCTGAAAAAGAATCTGGATGGATATAGGAACAACTACTCGAGCTTCGTCTTCCAACAATTGAACCTTATAGACGATCTGACTCGATATAGCCCGTTGTAGCAGGTACGGTTAAGGAAAATCATTCGGGCCGCTCTATATGACGGTATATCGGAACCAACGACAGAATTAGCTCCAATAATTGCGCCATCTCCAATATGGACTCCAGGTAATATTGTTGCATTTTGGCCTATCCATACATCATTGCCGATAACGGTTTCTCCTTTATTCCTTACCGCTTTTCTTTCCTTCCCTGATCCAGTCCGGGACCTTGTCCGACCACGGAAGACAGTCCGAATATGCGAAACCTTCCTTCTTCTTATGGGGAAGCTCCGAGAGCAGCCGCTTCATATATGCCCAGATGTCGAGTCCGTTGTAAATTGCAGTCTTCGCAAGCGAATACATCTCACAGCTCACATCCCCGCCCTTCTGGGCTTTTGCCCTTTGTGCTTGTCCTTGTTCCAGATATGTAGGATCTTTTGAATCATCAATGGAACAGGACATGGCCAATCTACCAGAAGAGAAAACAACCAACGCCTTTAAAAACTATTTTGATTCCATGTCTAAAAACGTACTAACAGAGGACTTTTTCAATATAACTCTTATTGGCCTCGAAGGTCTAGAAACAACAAACAGCAAATCTCCAGCCTTCCTAGCATATATTGCCACGCAAAACATATTAGAGGCCCACGTGCTCTTCTCTAAAACAAGCCTTTCAACTAGAACATTGTACCAAGAGTGGACAAGCGGGGTACGAAAAGCAGTCGAGCTTCACCATCTTTATCCAAAAGCATATCTGAAAAACGTCCTTGGGTTAAAGCAAAAACAAATCAATCAAGTTGCAAATTATGCTTTCATCGAGTGGCCCGATAATATGGACATCTCCGATGAAGCTCCAAGCTCTTATTTTCCTAAGCTTACTGCAGGAAGGAGTATGGACGACATTCAAAAAGTGGAAAGCGAACACGCCTTGCCTTTGGATTGGGAAAATATGAATTACGAGGATTTCCTATTCGCCAGAAGAAAAAACATGGCAAAGATTATTAGAAAAGGATACGAAAAACTAAATCTTTGGGATAAATAATGTGTGTTTCATAATTTACATGAGCCTCGCAAAAAATGCGTCTGCAACCTTTAAATAGAACCCGACATAATCCTATCCGAACATCGAAAAAAGTTCGATGAAATCTTTGCTTTTTCCTATTGTATTCGCATTTCATTTTGTTATAAGGTTTGCAAGAACGAAGGCGGCTCCGACTGGTGAAACACCATTATTTGTCAGGTCTCAAAAATATGCTTGCCATGGCCGTCCGCTTCCGTCCGCAAAAGCCAATATACGCTATTGATTGGCATTTTTTCGTACCTTGGACTGGAAACAAATACGCTATTTTCCGTCTTCTTACTATCTGATACGTTTTGCTCTTCCAAAGGAAAGAAAGGGCTATGTAGGACTTAGGATCCATTGGAGCAATCCGTGCAGGTTCGATTCCTGTATCCGGCACCATGATTGAAACACGCCTTCGGTTTATTTTACCGGAGGCGTGTTTATTTACTCTGACAAACGATTGACTATGAATCCGAATTTCAAGCCGTACAGAACTAGGGTGATCATCGTAGAGGAAAAAGAAGATATTTCAAAGAGAGAAGAAACGACCGGGCTTTAACAAAGACAATCACTTCATGAAGTACATGACAAAGCCTACAAGACACGTCTGTATATCCATAAAATCTAGCATATCCTGAATTCATTGCATCAAAAGCAAAGACAAATGAAAAGCCAAAGTGGCAGATGAGAAGAAGTACCGTTGGTAAATAGGTACGGATATCAAAGTCCTGGATTCTCGTTGAGAATTTCCATTAAAACCTTTTTGGCTGCATCTGCTTCTGCGTCGCTTTTCTTGTAGAAATATCCCGTACATTCCTGAGTTTCGAATCCTTTAACTGTGCAAGAACATTTCCAAAGCTGTCTGTTGTCATCATCAAGCGATTGATGAACCATCTCGTAAACAGGTTCATCGATAATTTCTTTTGTATAGAGCTTATTTAATGCCCCTTTAGGATTTTCAAAATCCTGTTCTTTGATAATGGAATCCTTGTGTATGTTTTCCTTGCTTTCCACTTCATCAAGGAATCGTTCAGAGTCCAGCATTCTGCCAATGACATCGTCAATTCTATTGCTATCAATCGGCATAAGATTCGAAAGGCATGGGTTTTCGTATGAATGTTTTTGGTGCAACGAAGTAGGATTAGGAAGCATACAACCAAACATGAAAGAATCCATTCCCATGTCTTCCAAAATACGTCTAGGATCATTCATCTTCTTTTCGTAACCATAGGAGCTGTCAAGGGCACAGGCACCAATCAGAGCCTCTACAAGTTCACCGAGAACGTTGTCACTATTGGTTTCGGATTCCTTTGATCCTCTGCCAACACGGAGATGGTCTCCCAAATCGTAGTAACGGGCAATTTCAGCCAGATTGGAACGGCAAACCAGTTTCGACTTCAGATTCGTGTATTCGTCCTCATCAAAATCAGATAAGAACCAAGGTGTCTCTTTTCCTTCACCAGAAAATCGATTCAACAGCATTCTTGTCACATACCACTCAAGAACTCTGTCGCCATAGAAGGCGAGGATTTCATTGTTTTCGGCATCACGATGTTCATTCGTATAGCTTCTCTGAGTCAGTGCTTGAAGAAACAGATAAGGATTGTGAATATCTTCCCATTTTGTGGCATAGCCAAGGGCTTGTGCCACGTTAAAAACATTCGACTTTTCTTCGTTGCTCAAAACATAGGCCATAAAAGGTCCTCCATTTCTGCAAATATTTTCCTTCTTTTGATTAAGACACCGCCATTATGATTGACCTGCTTCATAAGCAAACCATGGTGATTGAGTCTTATGTCTTAGAAAGATGATGTTGCGAACCCAAAAAAGCATACAATATCGTAACTAAATTAGTCAACAAAATTCCAAGGACAAATAAGGACAAAGTCAGACTAATCTGACAGTGTTTTTTATTTTTTTGCTAAAGGATGCAAAAGATCGTAAGGATCGTGTTAACATTGCTTCGGCAAACGTATGATTCTCTACCAATAGATTTTTATCTTGTTCCAAAAAGGAAATCTGTGCTTGAAATGTCAAAAACGGTTTTGCCATGGCAATGTCCTCCGGATATGAAAAAAAGGAGTTCCCGCAGGAACCCCCCTGGTCGCAGGCCATGCAGGTATCTGCAACTCGATTGCTAGATACTTTACATAGAAAGATGGGATTTGTCAATTCCATTAACTAGATATATGATTCAATGTTATGATATGCACAAATCAGTTCCTACATACACAAATTAAAGAAAAGTTCCACAGATTGTGAGGCTGAATGCTAGGACATCTTCTTGTCGTCTTTATCATTATCTAAAGCCGAGGAAAGTGCCTTAAGGGTAGTGCCTTTCTTCATGTCATCATAATGGGCAAAGACCTGCTTGGTCATGCCCATTTCCTCGGCCATTTGTCTCTGAGTCTTCCCATTGTAAATATGATTATGTTTTAGTTTTACTATTATTTACTATTACAGAGGGATTGATTCCATCAATAATAGGAATAACAAAGGCTATGACTAAGAAACCAGTCAATGTTATAGATAGTGAAGACTGAATAATAATGATTATAAGTTTGACTTATTTTGTTATGTTATAATGAAAATAGTAATAATGGAATATAAGAATGTATTGTGAAATAGATTAATCGATAAAAATGATAAAAGTACAAGACTTAGTAAAAGTATATGGCGATAAAAGAAGAAGATTTGAAGCCTTAAAAGGCTTGAATTTTGAGCTTCCTGACACAGGACTAGTTCTTCTATCTGGAAAAAGTGGATCTGGTAAAACTACTTTATTAAATATACTTGGAGGATTAGATTGTCAAACAAGCGGAGATCTATATGTCAATAACAAGAAAATAGAAAAGAAAGATTTGGATTCATATAGAAATAGCTTCTCGAGTTTTGTCTTTCAGGACTTAAATCTAATCGATAATTTTACTATCTTAGAAAATTTAGAAATTACATTTGATTTAATCAGAGAGAAACCTAATAAAGATAGAGTCATAGAAGTTTTAAAAGAAGTAAATCTTCCAGACACTAATATTGAATTGAGTGATTTCTTGAGTAGATTTCCTAAGGAATTGTCTGGCGGACAAAGACAGAGAGTCGCAATAGCCAGAGCTCTTTTAAAAAATCCATCGCTTTTGATATTGGATGAACCTACTTCAGCATTAGATAAGGATAATTCAATTCAAATAGGTGAAATCTTAAAAGAAGTATCAAAGAATTGTCTTGTGATTTTATCGTCTCATAATACAAAGGTTTTTTCTAGCTATGCTGATAGAATTATTGAATTGAGCAAAGGTGAAATCGTAAATGATGAGATCATCAATATAAGTGATTCTAAATGTGCCGAATCTAAAAATAGAAAAGGTGGGAAGCTCAGTTTTAAAAATACAATAAAACTTGTGTTTAGATCTATTTGGAAAAAGAAAAAAAGATTGATAAGCACTTTGATACTAAATATAGTCGCATTGTTTTGTCTTTCACTATGCTATCAATTATTAACAACTCCACAAAGTGAAGCTTTATTAAGAACACAATATAGAAGTGGAAATAAGACTGCTTTTTTAGAAGTCTATAAATATATAGGTAATTATGGTTTTAAATATGATTTATCGGATGATGATTTTAAAAAATCAGATATCAAGAAATGGTCTATTTGTAAGTTCTCAAATCAAGCTTTAATAGAGTATGTCAATGAAAAAGGAAAAAGCTATAGTCGAGTGGTGACTAATTATAATGCTATTAAAATAGATAGTGATTTTAAATACTTAAAAAGATATGGTCAACTTAAGCCGGAGACTGAATGTAGATATCCAATAAATGATAATGAAGTAGCAATTACAGATTTAACTGCAAAGATAATAATGAACAGCCATCAGTTTTATGATTCGAAGTCTCGTATATATGAAGAGACGAATTTCAAGTGTCCTGATGATTTGATCGGCCTTAATTACAATGGATGCAAGATAGTTGGAATTTATACGGTGTTAGATAATTCTTTGGATAGCTTTTTGAGTGAGCATCCTAAATTTATCGATGAAAAAATAGAATTTGATAAACATGATGCTTCTTATCTTTTAGGAGAATTTTTGTCTAATTATGTGTTTGTATCTCCTACATATTCTAAAGGTGAGAACATTTCATCGAAAGCATTATATGAATTGAAAGGGAATTTAATAGATGATATGAATTTCTTGAATTCATTTAAGAATAAAGAAAAAGGTGTTGTATACGTAGCTAATATTTTTTGCCCCATGTCTGGATTTAGCAATGAAGTAAATTATCTTTATGATATTTCATTTCAAAAAGAAGTATTAATGCATATTTGTTATTCATTGTTGGCTTTGATTTTATTGCTTTCTATATTGTTATTCCATTCTGTCATTAAAAATACAGAACATATCATCGGAATATTGAAAGCTTTGGGATGCTCTAAAAATGGAATCATATTATTGTCATGTGCTTTTTGCTTAGCTTTGAGTTTAATTCAATATATGGTTGTCTTATTTGCCGTTACAATTTTTGACTATTCAATGGATGGACTATTCTTCTATTACCCTGCGCTTGTTATTAAATTAGATTTTGTCTTTGCTTTATTGTTTTTGATCTTGATTTATGGATTAGTTATTTCATTATTAAGTACAGCTAAAACAATAAAGCAAAAAGCAATCAAAACAATAAATAACTAAAAACAAAATACTACAGATTTATTATTTGTATTTTTTAAAGGTGATATAATTACATTGAAAAAAGGACATGTGATATGGTTAGAATTAATAAAGTAAGGAGAGTATTATCTTATTTGTCTTTGCTTTCTATGACTTTGTTCGTTAGTGCTGGAAACATAGTGGATTCCAAGTATAAAAAAGAAGTTTGTTCGTCGATTAGGCAAAGAATAATGAGCGTAAAACCGATTGAAACTAGTGAAGACTACAATATGGTTAATTATGATTTCAATTCTGTTAAAGGTGAAAATTTCAATTCTGAGAATTATAAATTCAACAAAAAAACTAAAAGTGGAGACATTAGCTTGGCAAATGAAATGAACAATATAGATTCGAATTCATATTATGTTGAGGGCTATAATCCTTTTAGCAATAATAACAAAACATCCGTATGCAATATTTTAGGAAATGATGACAGAAATTATGTTTATACTGAACACGATAAATATCCTTGTACAACTGTCGGATTGATGATTGTTAAATATAACGATGTTCTTAATGTTACGCATGGAATTAAAGAAAATTTGTCTTTTAGAAGTACGGCTTTTCTAGTCGGTCCTAATGTTGTTGCAACTGCTGGACATAATGTTTTTAGGAAAAATAATGGACTTGGTTTTATGTTCCCAAGCTCTGTAGAGTTTTATTTTGGCTGTGATAAGTATTCGGATGTGGAAAAGGGATCTTCTTATAAGTGGTATGCCAAGGCCAAAATAATAAATATTCAAAAAGAATATTATTTAACTCGATCAAAAGATTATGATTGGGCTGCAATTCAATTGGATAGAGATATCGGGTATGAAGTTGGATGGAATGGAAAAGTGGCTAATTATTATGAAGCTAATGCCACTGTTGAGTCATATGGATATCCGGATGATAAACCATATACGATGTGGAGTTCAGTAGGAAAGATGACTAGTCATGATGATTATAGCTATCATGTTGATTTGGATTCGACAGATGGACAAAGTGGTAGTCCGTATTTTGTAGCCACTTCAATTACGAATCATTTGGTTTGTGGTATACATTCATATGACAGTTCTAACTATAATGGTGGAATAATCATAAATGATTTTATCTTTGCTTATTTAAATAGTTATTGTTTGAGCTCATTGCCTAGTGATTATTTAGGGTTGAGAATAGATAGTAGTTCTAGTAATAGCTGGGAAATAATAGTATCTAACCCGCTTAATTATGGAGTTACTGTGCAATATAATTCGAAGCTTTGCTTTAGCAATGACGCAAAAAATTGGACCAACTTAAGAGATGTGAAAAACGTATATTTGAGCAAAGGAGGAACTTACAAAGCAACTATTTCTGAAAATTGGCTTGCTACCTCAATAACGTTTTCATATTGTGCTGGCGGTAAACAATTTATTTCTTATGCTGATAATTTAAATAGGCAAAAATTGACTATGGATTGCCATTATAACTATTTTTCAATATGATAAAAATTGGTAATCTTGAAAAAGTATATTATTTAAAGAATAAAAGCTTCCAGAAAGCTTTGAGCAATGTGAATCTGGAACTACCTGACAAGGGCCTGGTTTTGATTTGTGGGAAGAGCGGGTCTGGAAAGACCACGCTCTTGAACATATTGGGCGGATTGGATTTCCAGACAAGCGGCGACGTAATTGTCGATGGTGAAAAGCTTGAGAAGAAGGATTTGGATTCATATAGGAACTATTATTCATCTTTTGTTTTTCAAGATTTGAATCTGATAGAAGAGCTAACCGTATTGGAAAACCTGGAGGTCAGTTTCGACTTAACCAGAAGGAAGTATGACAAGAATCTAATAATAGAGACGCTGAAGAAGGTCAATCTTCCTGACACGGAGATATCAATGGATGACTTCCTGTCCAGACACACTAAGGAATTATCCGGCGGTCAGAAGCAGAGGGTATCCATCGCCAGAGCGCTTCTGAAGAATCCTTTAGTATTGATTTTGGATGAGCCTACCGCCGCCTTGGATGAGGAGAACTCAAAGCATATAGGTGAGATGCATAAGGACATATCAAAGGACTGTCTGGTGATAGTCTCTTCGCACAATCTGGATGTGCTGTCTTCCTTAGCAGACAGGATCATAGAGATTGAGGATGGGGATGTCATATCGGATAAAACAATAAATAAGATTGAAGAAAACAATAAGAAGCAATTCGATAGCAAGAAAAAAGGACGTCTTGGCTTTTCGAACACCATGAAGCTGGTGTTCAGGTCCTTGTGGAAAAAGAAGGTTAGGCTGTTTGTATCTTTGGTACTGCAAATTGTCACCTTGTTTCTTTTCTCTATTTACTATCAATGCATGACGCCGGTCAACGAGGGACTGCTCAGGGCATTGTATTCCAGCGGAACTAAGACTGCTTTCTTGACTACGGATACAGGAGTGTATTCCCATGAGGCTTCAAAGCTATATCTCAACGACGTGTTTAGAAGGCACAATGTTAGGAAATGGGATATTTGTGATTGTGGTTTCACTAATTTCGGGAATTTCGTGAAGGATACAGAAGTGGATTCTTGTTTTTTTTATATATCAAAAAAAGGAAAAGCAATTAAGATAGATGATAATTTCCCTTACTTAGAGAAATTCAAGGAATTAAAAGCTGAAACTCAGTGTAGTTATCCTAAGAATGCTGATGAGATTGCTATATCTGATATAAGCGCTGAGATCTTATTTCATAGTACTGAGTATAGACTAGATTCGTACGATGATTTCCATAAGAATGATTTAAAGTCAGTCGATGATTTGATTGGAAAAGAATATCAAGGAAAGAAGATTGTCGGAATCTTCTCCGCAACCAATCATGAACTGGATGGATTTTTAAAGAATCACTCTCTTCTTAAGGTGGATGGTCAAGATCAAAATCTTAGTGAAAGGGATAAATCTTTTTTGCATGGAGAGTTTCTATCTGGTTACGTATATGTCTCAAAAGATTGTGAAGAAGAAAAAACAAATGTTGTGAATGGATTTGTTAGTTTTTTATATGAAATCAAAGGTAACATTAAGGAAGATATGGATTTCTTAAACGATATTGATAAAGAGAGTTTAACTGATGCTCCTGATACTCGAATATCCACATCTATGTCTTATGAACTTGAATATAAAAAGAATCATATTATGTTTTCCGCTATTCCTTCTTTGATAGAAAAATTAATTTATTTAGCTTTATTTATCATCAGTATTTTTATAAGTTGGTCATTGCTTTATTCAGCTATAAAAGATTTAGATCATAATCTAGGAATACTAAAGTCTTTGGGATGCTCTAAAGGCGGGCTTTTGACTATTGCATTGTTATTAAGTTTTGGAATCAGTATCTTGGAGTTTTTATTAGTCTTATTTGGAATAGGAATAATAGATTCTTGTCTCGATGGACTTTATTTTTATGTTCCTTTGCTTTTAATTAAAATCGATTATATTTTGCTCTTGTTGTTATTTGTGATTGTGGTTGGATTAATTCCTTCAATTAGTGCAATAGTAAAGTCTATTACTAAAAAGCCAATCAAAGTTATTAATAGCGAAGACTAATAATATTTATTGCTAAAAAATTAATGCCATATTAAGTAATAATTTGAATTTTTTTAATTATTAGTTAACATCTCTACAGATTTAAGATTAATTAAAGTAAAAACCTAAATAAATAAGAATATAATTATCTATGAATGATATAATTATGCGGTTTTCAGCAATAGGAGATTTGAAACGATATGTTCATTAAGAAAAAAGCTTTAATTACCACTGTTTCATTGCTTTCTTTGTTATTGACTAGTTGTGGTCAGAGAGCAAATAGTGGAAATGGTAGCAACACTGGTGATATTCAAGTCGATACAGATGCCAGTGGATTAGCTACGGTTAGAATTTATAAGAATAATGATTATTCTTCCAATGGTAGATTTGTTCCAGCTGATAAGGTGGATCTTGAATTAAATTATAACGATTTGTCTGGAACTCTTTCTAACAACAAGTCAGTCATGCCTTCTTTAGGCGATGCTAATCTTTTAGTAATTCCTGTTCATCTCCCTGGTGGAAATGAATACAAGACTGATAAAGTTAAATCTGATATCGAGAAGGTTTTCTTCGGAGACAAAGATGACTCTTCTTTAGGATTTAAATCGGTCAAGCAATACTATAGTGAAGCAAGTTATGGAAAGTTTAATTTGAGTGGAACAGTCACTGATTGGTTCGATGCTACTACATTAGTCTCTGATGTCAAAGACATAACTTCAGGAACTTATGGAACAATCGTGAATAAAATATTGAGAGGTGCAGTGGATTGGGCTGGCTCTTCTCAAGGAATAAATCTAAAAGATTTTGATAATAATGAAGATGGAAACATCGACGGTGTTTATTTAGTCTACGATCATTTGGATTGGACGACAGAAAACTACATTCAACACGAATCTAATCCTCAGTTTGATTCTTCCACTTTGAATCAAGCTTTTTGGAATTTCACTTATTGGGATTTCTATTCTGAATCTAAAAATGATAAGCCCGCAACTTCAGGCTTTTCATGGTCTAGTTTCGATATGATGTACACATCATATTGCGAAAGAAATAAAAATGATACTCCGGATTTATCTGACTTATCTAAAATCAAATTAGATTCTCATACATTCATTCATGAGTTTGGTCACCTGCTAGGATTGGAGGACTATTATTCTTCATCTGATTCTAGCTATCATCCAGCTGGCGAATCTACTATGATGGATCAAAACATCGGAGATTTGGATTCTTATTCTAAGATGTTGTTGGGATGGGTCACTCCTTATGTCGTGTATGGAACTAGTGAAATCACTATTACAAATGTTTCTAAAAACAGTGGAAATTCAGTAATAGTCATTCCTTCAAACTACGCTGAAATCTCTCAAAGTGTCGAAGACGCAATCAAAGGAAATAGAATCGATAAATTTAGATATACATTCAATCCTTTCAGTGAATATTTAATGATTGACTTGTATACACCTGATGGAAACAATGAACAGGATACTTATGGACCTTACGTTTTTGATAGATCTGCCATGGCAAATAAAGTTGGTGTAAGAATCTATCACATCGATTCTAGAATCTTTAAATGTAAAGTTGTCGATTATATGGGTGGACAAAAGCTTGCCTACGTAGACGGATATGTTTGGGACGGTCAGATGCTCGCAGATGATGAAGCTATATTGATGCCTATATCCAACAATATGAGTGAATCTAAAAATTTCCAATTACCCCAAAGTTTCGATTACTTCGATCAAATCAGATTGCTTGAATCCAGTGGAATCAATACTTTTGATAAGAATGGAATGATGACTAATCAAACATTGTATTATTCTGAAAGTAAGCCTTTTGACATCATGTCTTATGGATACCAGTTCTTCAATGGACGTTATACATACAATGATGGAAACGAGCTTCCTTTTAAAGTAAAGGTTCTCAATGTAGAAGATAAAGGAGAGTAAAAATGAAGAAAAATTTATTTGGACTTATTGGATTGTCGATGACTATGTTCTTAGTTGGATGCAATCCATCTAATAATACTAGTCAAACTCCTGACGATAGTATATATAAGCACTCGGTCAGTGTTGAAGTGAGTGGGGCTACTGGTGGAAAGGTAGTGAATCCTGAAAATGTCACCTTGACTGAAAACTTTGATTCATTGACTGATAAGAAGTTCTACAACACTAGAGTTCTCCCTTCTACTGGTGATGTTAACATCCTTGTAGTTCCTTTGATTGTACCCGGATATGAAACAATCGATATCGATGGTGATGGAATCGATGATAGCGAAAGAGTCAAGTCTGATTTAGACAAAGCTTTCTTCTCTTCTGGAAGAGATGATGTCTATTGCTCGGTCAAAGATTATTACTATCAATCCAGTTATGGAAAATTGAATCTTAGTGGTGAAGTCACAGATTATTGTGAGATCAATGATGACTTGGGATATAGTTACACCAATGCGGCTAGCATCACTTTGTCTGATACTTACGATATCGTAAACAAGGTCTGCGATTGGTTGTCTGACACCAAGGGATTTGATTTGACTAAGTACGACAATAACAAAGATGGATACATCGATGGAATATGGTGTATCTATTCTTGCCCTAATTATTCTAATGGTGGACCTAAAGGAGACGATAATAACTTTTGGGCTTATACATCATGGGGAAATCAAACCTCTACAAAGGATAGAAAACCCGATGTTTCAAAGCCAATCTATAACTTGTTCGGTTGGGCCAGTTACGACTTCATGTATGAAGGATACGGCATTAGCAAAATCGACACACACACTTATATTCATGAGACAGGTCACTTCTTGGGATTGAACGATTATTATTCTGATGTTTCTAGCTATAACCCTATTGGAAAAGTCGATATGATGGATTCAAATATCATCGATCAAAACATGTATTCCAAGATGCTATTGGGTTGGACCAAACCTTATTTGGTGACTGGAAATGCAACTATTGATTTGAAGAGCATGCAAAACGAAAATGCTTTGATAGTTATTCCTGGTGATTCCTATGTCATCAATGACAAGAATGAATTCGATCCTTTCAGTGAATACATTTTAATCGAGTTATACACAAATGAAGGATTGAACTATGATGATTCTAGAAGAAGTGTTTCTGATAGACCTTTAGCTATGAACGATAAGGGTGTGAGAATCTATCATATCGACAATAGAAAATTTGTGGTCGATGTGAAATCAAAGAAAGATGATGGAACTTATACTTCTAAAGAATATAAGACCGGTGATACCATCGATTCTCAACACAAGATTATTCTTCCTATGTCTAACGATAGAGGATCGAGCAGATACAACTATGGATTTGGAGTTGATTCTAATGATAATCTCTTCGATGAAGTTAGAGTTATAGAAGCCAACAATGTCGATTCGTTTAGCAATGGTGGATATCAAACTTCCAAGACTTTGTTCAAGGAAGGATCTTTATTCGATATTGGAACATATAGCAAGTTCTTCATCAACAAGTCATCTGATAAGACTAAAGGTTTGTTAGATACAGGAGATTCTTTCTCCAAGACTATTTCAATAGGAGAGATTAAGTAATATGAAAAGAAATAAAATAATCATCTCTTTAGCATTGCTTTCCTTGTTAAGCTTGACAAGCTGTGGCAATAGCACTTCTATAACCACTCCTTCTGACAAAACGGATAAAAAGCCTATTGACTACAATTCCGGCAGGGGATTAGAAGGAAATCAAGATGCCGATGACGTCATTGATGATAGCGATAGTGTATTGAACGGCTTCTTGAGCGGTGTCTCGGGTGTGAGTCGCTACTCTTATGAAGTCACCAGCACGGTTCAAAATAATGAAGGTCATTTCACAGATTACTTTGATTCTAAATGTTGGTACAACTTAGATCACGAAGATGATTCGGCTAGTTTTGGATTGGCCTTGGATGAAAATAATAAATTATTCAAATACTATTTGAATGATGACTACGATCCCACCCCTTCGCTTTATCAGTATACTAAATATACGACTGATGGAGTGACTATCGATGACACGCTGTACGGACCTTTGAACCTAGCTACTGTCAGCATGCTCTCAACTTTGGACGGAATCACTCCTAGCACTGCTGAAGTGTCTATCGGAACTAAAGTATCGACTAACAAATATATGTTGACTTCATCCGATGTCCTTTCGGTCTTTCAATATATGACCACGTATGGATCATCCATATCTAGCTATATAACTACTTGTTATATCAATATCCTCGATATGGATAGTCTCGAATTTGAGTGTCAAATCGATTTAGGAAGTTATGGATCGATAACTGGCCATTTCACTGATTTGACTGAGAAGTCTTCGATTTTGGATAAGACAAAATCAAAGTTGGCTTCAAAGACTTTAAAAGGTGTTGAGAAATATGATGATGTCACTAAATTCATGGATGTTTTGAATCAAAATAATTTCACCATCAAGGGTTATAACATACATCTATCTAATGGAAATGAATTGAAAGCTGATCCTTACACGGTTTACTGTACTAATAACTATTTCTATTTTGACTTCAGCAATCGTTCATATCATGACTTTGGATATGTTTTAGTTAAGAAAGGAACAGAAGTTACTTATTATTCTAAGAATGCCGATTACGACTATACAAAAAATCCAAGCGATGAATACGATAAGACAAAGTTAGTACCTACTACTCAAACTTTGAATTATGATGCTTGTTATGGATTCATCACTGACAATAATGGAAACTTATTCTTCGATTATTTCCATGGGCCTGTCGAGACAGAGACTACAAAGTACAATGAAGAGTATGAATACTTAAAGGATATTCCTGAAAGTGAGCGTAAGGAGAATGTTCTTTACATCGTTAAGGAAGAAGGAACTAATATCAAAGTTGTATACGAATGGAAGAAGAGCGGAAACGATGAGACATATTCCTGGGCTAGATATTCTGGATGGTATAACGATGTCGGTGCCTTCTATGTCAACGATATTCAAGCTACTTTCTACCCTTATAACATGGGAATTACTCAATATGCCGAAGCTTATTTGGAGCAAAGCCTTACTGACAGTAACTATTATCATTCCAATAATAGTGAATTGATGTCTGGTTGGGCTAATGGATTATTCGGTTGGGGTTGGCAATCTACTACCAATTGGATGAGCAGTGTCAAGGATTCCTATATTAAATTGACTAAGGATAGCGATGGAAACATCACTAGCGGTGAAGTTGGATTGAAGATGCAAGCAAATTATCAAGGAACATATGGACTTCACTCGGTCTATTACACCTATAGCAATTTCGGTTCTACTTCTCATACTGTCACTGAGACATTCTTGACTGGATTGGGGGTGAGTTTCTAATGAAATTTAAAAATATTATCGTTTCTTTATCCTTGATTTCCTTGTTGGCTTCTTGCTCCAATGGAACGACAACTCCTGTTCCTACAACTCCTAGCGATAATTCATCCAATACTGGTGATAACGATTACCAACCTGTAGGTGAATTACAAAGATTGATGAAAGAAATAAAGAAGGATTCTAACTTCTCTATCGGATATCATGTTAGTTACTATGACCAAGGTGAATCCGATATGAACTTCTTCTTCACCAATTATTCATTTCAACAAGGAAACAATACTAATTCTCAAGGTATAGCTCAAGGTGATGGATTCATCTATAGATATACATTGGATGACGAAGGAAATGTCGATGCTGGAATTCCTTTGGTCAACTATAACACCGGGGTAAGATATGATGAAATTTATTCATATATCAACGGTGTAGCTAATTTGGATTTGTCCAAACTCCCGACTGAGACTGATGACGATGGATATTATCCTTATGAGTTCGGCCAAGAGGGAAATGAAGCTAATGATTTGGTCATTATGACAGTCTTCCTTAGACAGACTCAAGGTTCTTTGTATCCTAAGTCTCTCAAAATAAAGACGATCGGTGACTCTATCTTGTTCGATTCGGTTCTTTTGACTTATGGAGAAGGATCAAACAATCCTTTGGACTTGAGAATTCAATCCAGTGTTTATGATATAAACAGTACGACAAATTCTCAAATCAAATCTTATATAGATTCGGGAAAGACAGCTAAGGATCCATTAAATTTTGATTTCTATAAGGTGTTCAATAAATATTTGAACTGTAATGATAACTATACAATTTCATTAGATGGAACTGGAATGACTAACTTGTCTTCAGCTTATAAGCTTGATTACACTGAGAAACGCACTCAATATGGAATTTTGGATGTTTTTTCTAGTGGAGAGAGAAGTGGTGCGATGATGGATCAAGGATCATTGAATTATTTCGAATTAGATTCAAATGATAGATTGAGCATAATCGGTACCCCTATTGCTGATTCGGATGGCAATTTCTATGAATCCATATACGGAGACTATAGGACCTCTTTCAGCTCATTTGATTTCTCATTGCTGAGTGGATATGTGAAGAATAATGAAGAGAAGATATATTATTTGACTGATAGTCAATTCGTTTATTATTTCGCTCATCTATGTCAAATCAATGTGCAGGATGATTTCAGTGTAGATGGTGTCACTATTCAAATAACAGATGAAGATAAAGCTGAGTTTACTGCTACTTTTGATCTATATAGCAAGAATACTGGAACTAGATATGGTAAATTTAAAGCTAAGTTCTTCGATGTCAACAACACATCAATTCCTGAGGTTACAGATTATTTGTCCGAAGGCGATGAGCCTTCGACTCAAACAAAAGATGATTTGAAGACTGTATTGGATGCCTTTAAAGGAAACAACTATTCTTATGACACTTTGGTGAATAGCAAAGGTATGGCTAAAGTCTTCTATAATCCCTCCTATTATTTCCTTCAAGTATATGGAGATCCTAATACCAATGAAGGATACTTGAAGGACGGGGACCATATTTATTCCTTTGAAGTTCAGTATGAGACTGATACAAGTGGAAAAATTATATATGATTCAAACAATGATATGATTGTCAAGAAATTTGTTGTGAACAAAGGTACAGATTATGCGGATGATATTCATAATATGAAGCTTCCCGGTATTGGAACAGCCTATAGCAATGAGAATTCATTGAATTATATGTCTGAATTCTCTATAGACTTATATGATACTGATAAGTATGACATAGGAACATATGGTGGAATTACATATTGGAATTTAAACGACTATACTTTAAGTCAAAAGATATTTGATTACGTTTATTCCGAAACTAAATCATTATTGCCTTTAGGTGTTGGAGTTAAAGTTTCAAATAAAGCTGATTCGAAAAAACTGTCTTTGATATTAGCTAGCACTATGTCAGATGGCTCTCGAAGCGGATATGCTGCTTTGACTTACTATGATATCGGAACTACTTCCAATCCAATTATAGAGAAGCAAATTGAGAATTACTTGTCTAACAAGTAATAGAAAGGATTTGATACTTATGAAAAAAAGAAAATTAATTCCTGCTTTATCTTCTTGGTTATTATTGACTTGCCTTATAGGATGCAACGACAATAATATTAATTCTTCAAACACTAGTGGGAAGCCTTCGACAGGTGTTCCTTCGACAGTGACTCCTACTGATAAAAAGCCTGTTACCAAAGTAGAAATAAATGGAACGAAAACTTTAATAGTCGGAGAAGATACAAAGCTCATAGCTAATACTGCAGTGACCTGGTCTTCTTCTGATGAGACAGTTGCAACTGTCGATGAAACTGGAAAGGTTCATGGTGTAGCTTCAGGTTCTGTTACCATCACTGCTACTTCTATTGAAAATCCTAGTCTTTCAGCTGAATGGGAGATTTCGGTCAGCATGAGAATTCCTTCCAAGGACAAGTTGACCTTCAGTGCTAAGATCGATGGAAGTGAAGTCTCTCCTGTCTATGGAAAGTATAGTTTTCCTTTAGGAAAAGAAGTAATACTTACTATTAATTCTCAAGAAGGATTTATGACTCCTAGCGTCACATTCAGCTTGACTCTTCCCAGTGATATCGATCAAACAGTATGCAGTGTCGAAAATATTGCAGATACGACTAATTCAGCTGAATTTTTAGGAATAGGTAGCTTTGAAGGTGGAACCTTGACTGCAACTTGCTCTTTTGGAGATAGTGAAAGCAAGAGTATAAAGATGCCGATTCAATTCGATGTCATCGATACTAATGCCGATAACAAAGCTAACTTCTTCAAAAAGTTTGAAGGATGTGAAGCTGTCGAGAAGTATTCGTTGACCGATGCTAGAATTACTGAAGAAACTAAGACTACTGATTTGACTGATGCTTCTATAAATCCTGAAACACAGCAAAAATCCTATACTTATGCTTTGTTTACCGATGCCGTTTATGTCAATATGACTGGAGATTCCAATGAGCATTATTTTGCTGGATCCAGAAATGGTTCTACATATCTTTTCGATTATGACGGCAGCGAGATTGGAACTTTCTATAACTTTGGTAGTTCAGAAAAGTTAGGTGAGTCCTTCGCATTGTTGAATCATGCACCTGTCTATGGATTTGCTAATAGAATTAAAGCTTTGTTCGATTCATCTTATGGATTAGATACTGGTTTGGTCAACTTTGGAAATTATGCAGCATATGCATATTCTATTTTCACTATAACTGCTGAAAAGGCAGAGGTAGTATCCAATTTCGATTATAGTTCTACACATTATGAATTGAATTTGACGGTGACTTTCGACGGAAGTAAGATTACTTCCTTTAAGTTTACTGAATTGTCTCAAACTTCAAAGAAGAAGATTGAATATAGTCTTGAAGGATCTAACTTCGTTTATGGAGACAAGAAGATCGATAGTCAAGATAACAACGAATCCTATTTGTCTTTTGATACATTCTATTACAAGACTCTAAATCTAATTTGTTTAGGTGGAACTAATGTCGATTCTGTAGGTGACTACACCAACACTGATAAGTATGGAACTAGTGATGATTTCAACGCTGAAGAGAATGCTTATATTCTTCCTAAATATAAATCGTTGGCAATGCGTATAGATCCAACACTTGGAAATCCTATCATCGATAGCATAACAGTGACTCAAGATAACCAAGATGTGACTGTCTCATCCATAGGTAGCAACGGACTGGTCATTTTCCAACCTAAGACTGAAAGAGTGCAACAAGATGATGGAAGCTATAAGGATGTTGTAAAAGAAGGAACAACAATCTTTACTTTAACTTCAGCAAAGAATAAAGTTTCTACTTCTATAAAAGTCGAATTTAAGACTGAGAGTATCAATGCTATAGAAGTCAAGGACAACAAGCCTAACAACAATGACTTTGGTGATGTCTATTTGAATGATAATTCAAATTACTTTACATTAAAAGCTTCACCTAATGATGATCAGAGTGAATATGAATACGAAGCTATAGACTCTCAAACTGGTGCTTTACTATCGGATTTGAAAATCGATCACTATGTAGATGGAAACATCGATGGCTTATCTAGCTTCTATTACTATATTGTTGGAAGCAAGGTTGGAACATATAGCTTCAAAATCAGAGTTAAAGGAACTGCTGTTTCTACTAAAGATATCTTTACTATAAACATTAAATCTCCTTTGTCTGATACTGAGATATATAACCATGTAAAGGATAAGACTTATAAGGTAACTACAAGTACTTCAGTCCAGACTCTTAAGTTCACATCTAATACAAGTATTGCTTATACTTATAAAAACGAGAGTTCTGGAATAGATCAAACCGAGAGTATTGCAGTGACTATCACTGATGGAAAAATCAAGGTTAACGATGTCGAAGAAATTAAGATTACATCTAGTAAAATTGACGATACTGGAGATTCAGAAGGCTCTACTTCAAATTCTACATACACTATCACTTATAAAGGTCAAAAATTCAACTCATCTACTAAGTATTATATTGGTGTGATGGCTGAGAATATCAGAGTATCTTCTGACTTTAATACTTTGGGAATATTCTTCATCAACAATAATGGTGGATATGAGAAACAAGAATTTCAAGTGGATAAATCTAGCCAAATTGATATAGGTAACCTTTCCTCTTATTTGAATGGAAAGACATTGGTTAATAATGATTTGAAATGGATTACTGGTGCAGGTAACTGCACGGTCAGTGTCTCCTTTACTTCGACCCACGCCTCCTTGACAATGGTCAATAATCAGAACACAACTATTGGAACACTTGAGTTTGACTATGCTTACGATTCTATAAGCAATGAAATAGTTGTTTCAAACAGCACTTCTATTACTGGACCTGCTTCTATGGGTGGATATTCGTTATCTATCACAGGATTGACTTTGTCGGCGGATAAGTCATCGATCGATATCTCTATTGGAGCCTTATCTCAGTATTCTGAAGAGCCGATTATTTCACAAGTCCAAATCAAATTGTTCTAGCATTTTGTTTCTTTAAGCTGATAGCCGAGAAAGGCTATCAGTTTTTCTTTTGAGCTTTAATTAAGGATATGGTCAAAAAAATAAAAATAATTAAAAACTATAATTAGATTTTAAAAGATGATATAATTCTATCAGTTCAAGTAAAAGGACAGTATTAAACATGAAAAAAACATCAAAATTAGCTCTTATTTCTTTGCTAGCTGCTATTTCATTAACAGCATGTGGTGGTAAAGAAAGTAGTAAACCTTCGTCTACTCCTACCAACAACACCGGTAATTCTCAGACTCCGAGTAAGCCTTCGACTCCATCGACACCTGCACCTAAACCTTCTTACGCTATTACAGCTACTGAGGGTGAAGGTTATAAGGTTGAGGGATTGCCTGAGACTGCTAAGGAAGGTGAGACAGTCACATTTACACTTACTCTTGATCAAGGAAAGGAAGCAGATTCAGTCAAAGCCGGTGATGTCGATTGCACTTTGAATGATGATGGTTCTTATTCATTCACCATGCCCGGTGAAGCAGTGAATGTTGCTGTCACAGTTAAGAACAAGAAATTCAAAATCAACTCTATTTATTTCGACAGTGGAATGAGTTACTATAACCCAACACTAAGTTTTAATGTTGGAGATGAGTTTGAATTTGGTCAGAAAGTAGATTTCACTTTGAGCAGTGCAAGTTCTAGTTTTTACGCTTCTACTCTTGGAAGAGAAGCAATCTTTATCAATGATGAAGTTATCGATTTGGGTAGCCTTGGCCTTTCCGGTTCAGTAACAACTGTCGATAATTTGAGCTTCACAATGCCTGCAGAGGATGTCGACATCTATGTCATGCCTAAGGCAGTGGATATGACATCTGGTGATGCTGATAAGAGAATTAATAAGATTGTTATCGATGAAGCTCCTTCAGGAATCAAGGTTTTCTCTTCTGAAAAATTTTTATATGATTCAACATATAATTATGTTTTCAATAGTCTTTATGTAGCAAGAACTGATTCATATATTGTGACAAAGGTTTCTTATAAGGCAGACAATGTTTCTGAATGGACTGAGTTGGCTTTATCGATGACATGGACAGACAATATCTCTTTTATTTCTTTGAGCAATTTAAATCGTGGTACAGTCACTGGAGATCTTCATTTAAAGATTGAAGGAAAGAAGGTAGCAAGTCACAAATTGACAATTGTTAATGGTGATGTCGTAACCTTTACTAAACAACCTGCTGCAACTTATGTAGAAGGAGATCCTGTCAGTTTGTCATTTACAGGGGTCGATGCAAATAAGGTTATCAAGTATGATATTAAAGGTGCTGAAAACACAGCATATTCAACTGATACTAATATTCAATTCAACATGCCTGGAAATGATGTTACCATCACATTCTCAGCTACTGATAAAGGAAAGATTACTTTTGAAACTATTGAAGGTGTGGAAAGTGCAGTTGCTAAAGATTCTGCCTATTCATACTATGCAAATGAAATCACTTCAGCATACCCTGGAGCTATATTGTATGTATACGCAACCCCTAAGGCTGGATATACAATCACCGCTGCGTATATAAACGGAGACAAGGAAAACAAGGTAACAATGGGTAATTATGATACTTGTTTCAAACTTACTATGCCAGAATCGGGTGATGCATTGATAGGATTTGAAGTGGAAAAGAATGGTTCTATCAACATCGAAAATACAGTTGGAAAAGATGAAACCATAACTGAAGTCAAATACTATTCAAGTTCTTATGCTTCATCTACTTCCGAAAAGACATATAACGGATTTGGTGCAAATGCTGACGTCTATATGTTTGTGAAGGTTAAGGATGGTTATAGTTTAGGTGATGCTACAATTACAAATAATGGAACTAATACTACATGTAAAGTAACTAATAGTTATAATGGAAGTTATTATAATTTTAAGATGCCTTCTGATGGAAGTGATGTTTCAATCAATATTAATGTTATCCAAAACGGAACTATAACAGTACAAGTAGATTCGACTTATGTTGAGTCTACATCTTTATCCAAGAGTAATTATTCATCAGATAACCTAGCTAATAATGCTATAGGTGCTGGTGAGACCTTCTATGTATTTGTTAAAATGAAGGAAGATGCCAGTGGATATAGTTTAGGCCAAGCACAAATTCAGGGCAAGGATGATACAGCTGTAGACGTTCAAGAAAATTACGGAAATACTTATTACCAGTTCACAATGCCTTCTGATGGTAGTGATGTGACAATTGTTATAAGTATGGTAAAAAATGGAAACATAACAATCGCTGAGAATGCTGGTGTCTCTGAATCTAAGATTTCTACTGGCGCAAGTTGGTCACAAGATGCAAGCAAAGCCGATGATTTTGCTCCCGGTAAGAAATTCTATATTTTAGCTAAACCTGTAGATGGAAAACTTGTTACCAAGGCTAGTATGAGTGATGGTACTGAATTCAAAGCCACTGAAGTTGAGGCTACATATAATTACGGTGATGGATTCTCTTACTTTAAGTTCACAATGCCTAAAAATGGTGTTGCTAACATCAGCTTCACTACTGCAGATGCAAAGAAGGTCACATTTGATACCGTTGATGGTTTGACCTTCTCCTTCCCTTCAGGTGCTACGAGTGGAACCTCATTTGCTGTCGGCGAAAAGGTTCAAGTAATGGCAACTGCTAATTATGGTTACACAGTAAAATCGTTAGCTATCAAGGATCATGCTGATGTTCAAGTCGACAAAAAGACTGATGATAATGGAAATACTTATTACGAATTCATCATGCCTGATTATGATGTGACATTAACTGGTAGTGTTGAAGCTAGTCAAGTTGTAACCATTTCTGTCTTGGGAACTAAGATGCCTAGTAAAGCTTATGCAGTAACTATTAATGTAAACGGTGTTTCATCAGCACCTTCGTATTCATATTACGATTCAGGTAAGACTGATGTTTCTATTACATGGATTGTTGGTGATTCATTGTCATTCACATATACCACCTCTGATTATAGAACAGATGATGATATGTATGTAGTAATTACTAAAACAGATGGATCAGTTAAAGAAGTTCAAATGTCAGGAGGTTCCTTCAACTACTCAGCAACTGCTACTCTTGAAGCTGATTGGTCTTCTATTTACTTCAGTGTAGGCAGCACACTTACAACTAAGTAATTTAAACTTATATTAGTGCACGCATTTGCGTGCACTTTTTTGTTTTTTTAATATAATAATCAAGAAATGAGGATAGAATTATGAATAAAAAAAAGAAGTTATACTCTATTATCCTATTAGGTGCTGCTTTATTGTCTTCATGTGGTAAGTCGTCTTCTATCGATAGCAATCCTACTACACCATCGATAACTGGTGGTGACAATAGCAATTCGAGTGTCGATAGATATTTAGTGTCTTTTAACGAGGCTAGTGACTGCTCTATTCAATTAGATCATTCCGATAACAAGTATAAAGAAGGCGAGTTGGTTTCTATAGTATTGAATATAAGTAATGAATCTAAAGAATTCGATAGATTTGAATGTGACGATGTATCGATAGAAATCAATAGTTCTACATCAAATCGCATAGAAGCATCTTTTGTAATGCCTAAAAAGAATGTGGTCATTGATGTGATTCTGAAAGATAAGGATTTAGATTCTTTTAGAATTAAAGAATTGAAGAACTATTCATCTTATGATGCTTCGTTAAAAGAAGGAGATAAATTCAAGGCTGGAGATAGTGTTGAACTCATATTGTCAGGATCTTATTTTTCATCATCAGATGTATCTAACACATATATTCAAATAGATGATGAATATTACCATCCTTCATTGGTTGATTCTATCAATGGTTCTGCCACCTCTATGAGCCTATCGTTTGTTATGCCCAACAAAGACATATCTATTATTATTTCTACTGGAAACAATCAAATCAGCAACAAAGGATTTAAAGTTTCTTTAGATGAAAATGAATATGTCGATTTGATTGCATATAATCCAGAAGAAAAATATACTAGATTTTATGGTGGATTGGTGAGGAAGATTGGATATAAAGTGACATCTGTTCAATATAAGATAGGAGCTGATGGTCAATGGACTGATAACTATTCTTTGTTTGATATCAGCAATATTTGTAATTTATATATATCGGATATAACCGCAGATGTTGAAATAAAAGTTATAGGTGAATTTACAGGCGTTAGGACGATAACATATATAAATGAAGATGCCATTATTCCTACTACTAGTTCTTTATATTATGAAGGAACTGAAGGCGACACTTATAGTGTCTCCTTCAAGCCTCATCCTAAATATACTTTGACTGGCAAGCCGACATTTGAAGGTGTGGAAGTAAATGATGACGACGTCACAAACACTTATTTTAAATTGACCATAGGTCTATCTGATATAACTATTACTTTCCCGGCAAAAATAAATAATAAAATCACTGTATTAGATAACGATTATCTTGATTCTTATATTATCAAAAGAAACAATATAGAAACTGATTATTGTGCTTCATCAGCCCTCTTTAATTTCTATCCTACTATGAAGAGAGGAAAAGTTATTACTGCCGCTAGAACTATAGATTCTAACGGAACAAAGGGCAGTTGGTGTTATCCTTCTGATGACAGCTATGGTGTTCAATCTATCGAAATGAGAATGCCTAAATCTGGAGACTGTCAGATAGAAATAAATACTGATGATGGATTCACTATAGATATAGACAAAATAGATCATGGTTCTATGACTATTAATAGAGATACATTTAGAAAAGACGATAGAGTCTATTTTACAATCCAAACAGAATCAAATTTCTATAGATTTAATAAATTGATAGATTCAGAAACAGGTGAGACTATAGAGACTACCATGAATGAGAATAGCGGATACTTCACTATGCCTGAGAAGTCTTTGAAGCTCAAGGCCATAATAGTTGAAGTAGAAAAAGCTGATGTCAATTTAATTGGAGATTTGGATAAACTCGAGTCCATTGATATTCAAGGAAATAAATCTTTAACTAGAATGAATAAAGATAAAATCTTAGGAACATTCATTGTTGGAGAATACATAACTATATTACCGGTAACTTTAAAATCACAGTATCAAGATGATTATATTGTTACTGTTAAAAAGATAGTCAATGGAAAAGAAGAAGAGATTAAATCTAGTTTTGGATCATATTCATTTTCGGTGGAAGAAGGACTTACTGATATAGTTGTATCAGTAGAAGAAAAAGCACAAGTAAAAAGCTTTAAAGCTACTATCAATAAGCCTGATGGTGTAAATTTAACGTTTAAAGTCAATTATCAGCCAGTTACTTCTTTAGATGATACTTTGATTCCCGGTGATGATGGGAAAGCAAGACTAGAGATATTTGTAAATGGAAATGCAAAACCATCGGATTATAATGTTCAAGTGTTGGATAATGAAAACAAAGAAGTTGTAGCTGTGTCTGGAATGATTAGTGTCGCTTATATGATTTATAGCGATATTACGATCAACATAACAGCTAAATAAAATGTGAGGATTCTATATGAAGAAATTTAAACTAATTGCTTTGATTTTGTTATTGGGTAGTGTTGCATCGTGTGGAAAAGAATCTATTAGCAATTCGACCATATCTTCCATTTCGGATAAAAAAACTGATATATCATCGACAAAGAAGACAGAAACAATCGATGATAAATTCGATAAGTTGTTGTCTGATATGGCTTATGGATATAGATTTAAAACTACTGCCACAACATTGACTAGTGATGGATACTCAAATTATTGTCTTGATATAGGTGTAAAGGATAATGGATATGAGTTCATTAGATATGATTCAAAACAAAATCAAGAAGCAGATAGAAATTCTGTATATGTAGAATATTTCTATTCTTACGATCCGGAAGCTTTCACTCCTTTAGTATCTATGCCTATGTTAGATATTTCTAATAAGATAGATTATTATCCTTATACTATCAATGGCAAAAATCTCGAATGGTCCGACTCAGGATATCAGAATATGTTCACCTATTTTGAAAAGGATAATTATTTAGATGATGAGGGTACTTATACACTGGATGTCGAGGATGATTATGTTAAAACATATCTTCCTTTATTAGCCACTCAGTTTTTGCATGAATACACCAGAACTATCAAAGAATTTTCTTTCATCTATAACAAGGATAATGATGGATTTGATGTAAATATAGTGTTCAATCCTATCACAGGATCTTTCTCTAATACTGAATTAGAGATTCAAGGTCAAGTAATTCCAGGTGATGATTTTGAATTTAAACAAGCTGAATATACTAAGACTGGTGAAGAAAAAGAAGAGTTGAACCAAGTCTTTTCTAAATTAAGGAATAACAAGTATTCTTTTGTAGATACAACTTATTCAATTGATGAAAACAGCAATAAGACAGTCGAATCGAAATATTCAGGTAAAACAGATGGATCTAGTCTGATATTTGAATCGGAGACTTCAACGTCAAAGATGAATTTCTTATATAAGAATGTCGGAAACAATCAAATCCAACAAGCCAATAAACTTGGAAATGATTATTATGCTTATGGATCAGTTATCAATTCATCTATAACACCATTACTTCCATCATTTGATATGTCTTCTATATTCTTTAATAAGATTGATGATAATAAGTATGTATATGATGGTAGAGCAAATTTCTTGAAGACGAAGACTTATAATTTTTCAGGTGAAGGCTTAGCTGTTACTTCGATGAATGTAACTTTCGATGATGATTCAGTATTGTTTGAAATCGGATTTGATGGATCAACAAATATAGAAGAGGTCAAGTATACTTTCTTGAATGAATCTAATATAGCTGATAGTATAGAAATAAAAACTGATTGTTCTGATGTTTAACTATCGACTTTACTCGAAGGTTATTCTAAGGTACTGATTGGATTAGAAGAATTAATTGGTGGAAAAGATAACTTGAATCTCATTCCAGTGGTTGGAGGAAGACAATCTGTAGCAGGTCTTTATTATTCCGATGGAGTTGATGATGATGGTGAAGAAACAAAAAAGAAGTATTATGGAATAGAATATAGGTTGATTGGAATAAGTGGATTAGAACAAATAAATCTATACGAGACTAAATTGATAGACGCAGGGTTCATAGCTACTAAAACTCAAGGAACTCATTTCTCTGGTGATTTGTTCACAAAAGAAATTCAAGTCAATGGTGAGACTAAGACATTGAGATTGGAAGTTGCGTCAGGAACCACTTATCAGACATTAGCCATTGCAATAGATGTAGCATAAAATAAAACTGGATTATCAGTGTAATCCAGTTTTTTTATTTATTTGTTTATTTATTTATTTATTTATTCTCTAGTTAAGATAGTCGAATCAGACTTGCCCGAATCAGATTCAATAGTCAGTTTATATTCGTTATTTGACAATGCTATTGCGATTGAATATCCACCACACTCAAATGATAGAGAATTATCTGAAATAGATACGTTTGTAGCTGCATATTCTGTTTCATCATCTAAATTGAAGCCCATTTTAAATGTGACTGAATATACATATTCATCTTTAGAATACTTATCAGTATTCTTTATCTTCTCTACTTTAATTTGTACTTTTTGATTCTTGAATGGACTGGTTGAAGAGAATGATCCAGTGAATGTTCCATACATTTTACTCAAAGAATCAAATTCACTTATCGTATTTATATCAAATGGAAGTTTAGAAGAGTCGGAATAGATCTTATATTCGACATATCCTCCATTTTCTTGAAGGAATTTGACTGTATCGATTTTTGAATTCGATAATTTGATCTCGGCTTTGATGACATTTTCAACATTATAAGAATCATCTAAATCAGAGAACGAGTCGAAGTAATAAGCAAATCTATCTGGCATTATGGTCAATGAATAAACATTTGTTTCTTTATCGAATGTGAAGGCTTCGACTGGCTCACTTCTTCTAGGCATAGAGTAGGATAAATTAGTTATATAAGATCCATCGCTATCCTTTTCTTTTTCATCTTTATAGTAGTATGTTCCATCCTCTTTTGTGATTTCATGCACATATCCATCTTTGACTAAAGCACCGCTGAAAGTATTATTATCGATTTGATAGAACATTACAGAGGAGGATATATATCCTTCGAGATGAGGCATTTTAACATTGCTTATATTTGATACATTTCTTTCAAAACTATAAGGATTGCTAAATAAGTTATCAAAAGCTGATTTCAATGCATCATGATAGTCTTTGTGCTCATATGGAACAGGTTTATTAGCTTCGTGATCAACGTTTTTGTCATTGTTAATAGTGAAGTCGATTTCATAATGGAATGGAGATCCATCCTTATCATTAGCTTCCTTACTAACTATATGGAATGAATCTATGGAGTCGTTCTTAACTATAATTTTGAATTCATCAAAACTCATTATGGATAAGATTGCTATTTTTGATGTGAAGTTTCTAGCAGCCTTAAATCTATTACCTGCTGTTTGACCAATGTCACTAACTTAAGGCGACATTGATATTATCTGGCTGAATGGCTACCGAAA
>ERZ773158.190-NODE-190-length-82670-cov-58.899534_pt1 | contig 82670 bp, 114 predicted proteins | sample MGYA00511918_ERZ773158 | MGnify/ENA primary metagenome ERZ773158 (study PRJEB29015, sample SAMEA2737876) | human gut metagenome | biome: human gut; feature: human-associated habitat; material: faeces | place: China | collected 2012 ...
CAATAGATAAAAATATACCTATTTCATAAATTCTTTCTCTTAACCATAGAATCAAAATCAATGAAAGAACAATAATCCCGCCTAACATAATAGAATAAGTCATTATTTTTATCATATGTTTTATTCCACTCACTGACTCTAAAGACTCTTCAAATGCATTAGAATCTTTTTGAACAAAATACTTTGACTCATCAATCTTAAGCTCTTTCAATTTGTTTAAGGCTAAGTCTGTAGATTCTGCGCTACTAGAATACATTAAAATTTTATTTGCAATTTTGTTATTTTCTGATTTATTTAATATCTCTTGGCTTGTTGAATAATCTACAAACACCATATTTTCACTAAAATCAGAAGATAATCCTGTATATGTTTCTTGTTTTTTACCAGAAAAGATTCCTATAATTTTAAATTTATGACTTTTTATTTTTCCACTTTCTTCAATGTCAAGTAATTCAAGATTAACTTCATCACCTAATTTTAGATTATTTTGTTTAGCAAATTCTTCATGAACAATAATTGAATTCTTATCATTTTCTTCTATATTTTTTCCTTCTTTAATTGTAAACACTCTACTGCTAAACAAAATATTTCTTTTAGTATTATTTGTAGCTTCGAATGAAACAACATTCTTAAATTCGTCAGATAAATCTTCTCTATTTATTCTTTGTTCTCCGCTAACTACTTTAGCATCTTTTAGTTTTGCTAATCCATCATATTGAATTATTATTTTTTCAACTTCTTTTATTTTTTCAATATCTTTAAATTGATTAACGTTAAAATATTTACCATCTTTTTTTGTTATTGAAATTGAAGAATTAGAACTTTCATATAAAGTCTTTTCTATTTCATTGCTTGATTTCATTATTGTTAAACAAGAATACAAACAAGATAGAACTATAGTCAATATGATAAAAATTATTAAAGTTCGATTTCTCTTTCTTGTAATATATGCTATAGCATTTTTTATCACTTTACTAACTACTCCTTTCTATTTTTTATTATTTCATAACTGCTTTCAATAACATTCTACATAGCTTTTATGAAACGTTTATGAAATATAATTTTTTATTTTTCCAAACTATGGTATAATAATATAATCATTATGCTTAAAATTGTTCTTACACGATTAGTATATGATCTATTAGTATATGAGTAAGCACAGTAAGTGTACGGACACTTACGAAAAAATTGATAAAGCAGCCCTCTGGGATATGCTTCTTTTTTCAAATAAAAAGACGATAGTTTTTCTATCGCCTTTGATAACCTATTTATGAAATTTTTAACTTTACTGTCTGTAATTTATAATACTATTTTCTTCCATTTTCTAATTTTGTTCCTGAAAGTTTTAAAAGGAGCTACAGTATTCACATGAATAAACTTATAAACTTCCCACACTGCTGTTTTAGTCGCATCATCAGCCCATTTTCTCATATATGGTTTAAATAATTCTTCATCACTTAATGAATCAATCCAAGCTAATCCAGCTTAATTTCAACATCTATATGCTTATCGACATCAAGTTTGGACAATAACACTACCGTCTCTACATGATCACAAAAAGGGAACATATCAAATGGTCTGCACTCCAAAACCTTATATCCACCTTTCATAAGCATATCAACATCCCTTTTCTGAGTATCTGGATTGCACGATACATACACAACTCTTTCTGGCTTAATCTTAAGTACCGACTCAAGAAATTCCTGACTGCTGCCACTTCTTGGAGGATCCATTATAACAACATCAGCCCTCTTATGTGTGGCATATTCAACAAGAAACTTTCCAGCATCATCATTCACAAATCTAATATTCTTTATATTGTTAATCTTAGCGTTGACCTCTGCATCTTTTACCGCATCTGCATTTAACTCAACCCCTATAACCTGTCCTGCCTTGGCAGAAGCTGCTATTCCTATTGTTCCTATTCCACAATAAGCGTCAATAACTGTATCCTTCTTAGTTATTCCAGCCATATTTATCGCCGTCTTGTATAACTTTTCTGTCTGCTGGTGGTTAATCTGATAGAAAGATGATGGGCTTATTCTAAATCTGTAGCCACATAACACATCTTCAATATATCCCTTGCCTGTAAGCACTATATTTCTTGGTCCTAACACCATACTTGTATTGTATTTATTAACATTCTGTACGATTGTATTAATCTCTGGGTGCTTCTCTTTTAATGCTTTAAGAAAATGTGTCTTAGACGGAAATGCAACATCAGCCGTCACAATAACAAGCATAATCTCCTTAGTTGAAAAGCCTTTTCTTAAAAGAATATGCCTTATAAAACCAGTTCCCTTATCTTCATTATATGGCTTGTATTTAAACGACTTAAATAAATCTCTTAATGTAGCTATAATGCTGCTGCACTGTGAATCTTCAAGCAGGCAGTCAGATACAGGTACTATATTGTGGCTGTTCTCTTCATATGTTCCCGTTATAATATTGCCATTCTTATCTTCCCCGACAACAGCGTGAACCTTGTTACGGTAATGCACTGGTCTGTACATTCCTGTTATCTTATCTACTGGACAGATGTCTTTAAAAAGTTTGTCTACATATCCCTGCTTTATCTTTAATTCATTATCGTATTTCATTCCTGCATAGGCACAGCTCCCACATTTTTCTGCACTTTCACAGTTAATTACACGCTTCTTCTCATCATATATATTACTTCCCATAACTTTTATGTTACCTCCCAACATCAAAAGGCTGTCACATATAAAATGCAACAGCCTGTAAATTCTATTATTAATATTACAAATGACAATATTATGCAGTAATCATTATATCAGCAAATATCCATGCATAAAATCAAAATCTGAAATTACATAATTTCACTGTCATCGCCATTGCTGACAATCTTAACCTTGCCTTCATATAACTCTTCTACAGCTATTGAAAGTGGCTTCATATTCTCTGCATTATCGATAAGAGGTGTTCCTATCTGAAGCTTTCTCGCCTCATCTGGTGTTGTAAGCGGCTTTGGCTCATTCTTCTTATCCTTATTATCCTTTTCCTTTTCCTTTGGAGCGTTCTCAGCCTCAATACGAGCCTTTCTAACCTTCTCCTCTATTGTTCTTGCATCAATAATCTCTTTAGCTCTTGCGGCAGTAGCCTTAACAATTGAATAACGGCTCTGTACGATTGGCTGTTCGCCGTCCTCTACCTCACTATTAACAACTGCCATTAATTCTGAATATGATGGATGTAACATTATTATTCTCCTTTCTCATAAGCTTTAAGCTCTTCTTTAATATTATTAATTAAACTCATATTGTTAACTGCTTTTCTCTTCTCACTGTTAACTATAGAATGAATTGCCTCAACACAATCATCCACTTTATCATTGATAACTATATAGTTATAATTCTCTACACCCTTAGCCTCATCACTGGCTCTTTGCAGTCTTGCCTTTATTGTGGCTTCATCTTCTGTTCCACGTCCTACAAGTCTTCTCTCTAATTCTTCTGCACTTGGTGGCATAATGAATAAAAGAACTGCATCTGGATACATCTTCTTAATATTAAGTGCACCCTGAATCTCGATTTCAAGTATCACATTCTTACCTGCTTCAAGCTGTTCCTCGACATATGCCTTAGGTGTTCCATAATAGTTGCTGACATACTTTGCATACTCAATCAATTCAGAATTATCAATCATACTCTCAAATTCTTCTGTTGATTTAAAGAAATACTCTCTTCCATTCTGTTCACCTTCTCTTGGTGAGCGGGTTGTCGCTGAGATAGATAGAGCATAATCATTATGAAGCTCTAATAATCTCTTAACTACAGTTCCCTTTCCAGCTCCTGAGAAACCTGAAATTACAAGTAATAAACCTTTCTCTTTCATCTCTATTCTCCAATCTGTAAATGCCTGTTGGCACGCACACAACATAAGTGTACAAGTTATTATACAGAAATACACCGATTCGTGCAAGCTTTTTTATTCTATATTCTGTATCTGTTCCCTTATTTTTTCTATTTCTGTCTTTAAATCTATAGCTGCATTTGATATTTCTATATTATTCGCCTTAGATAAAGTTGTATTGGCTTCCCTGTTCATCTCCTGTGCTATGAAATCCATCTTTCTTCCAATTCCTCCGTCTTCGTTAAGGCATTTTCTTGCGTGTTCAATATGACTTCTTAATCTTACTGTCTCCTCATCTACGCATACTTTATCAGCATATATAATCACCTCAGAAGCTATCCTGTTCTTATCTATATCAGCATCTGAAAGGATTTCTTCCATCTTGGCTTCTAACTTCTTCTTATAATCTTCTATTATCTGTGGATTTTTTGTTTCAATATAAGAAACAAGCTCCTCCATATGGTCTAACTTTAACAAAAGATCATTCTTTAAGTTCTCACCCTCAATAATTCTTGTATCAGCAAGCCCCTTGCAGGCTTCTTCTATTGCCTCATTAATAAAGTTCCACAATTCTTCTTCATCTTCCTGCGATTCTTCCATTGTGATAACCTCTGGGTATCTTGACAAAGCTCCAACAGTAATATCATTTCTTATATTAAAACGCTCCTCCATCTGTCTGAATATATTCATATATTCCCGTGCTATGCTTTCATTAAACTTAAGGCTTACATTGCTCTCTGAATTATCCTCGTATGTAATAAATACATCAATCTTTCCCCTTGATGCATATTTCTTAATTGTATCCCTTATTCTTGCCTCAAATATATTAAGCTTTTTAGGCATCTTTATACTGTTCTCAAGAAATCTGTGGTTCACCGACTTAATCTCTACTGTTATTTTACGGTTGCCTCTCTCTATCTCGCTTCTTCCAAAGCCAGTCATACTTTTTATCATCAAAGTGTCCTCATTTCATTTATTCATTGTTGATAACATTAAAAAATATTTTAATACTAAATGTAGTTTAATACATCGCTTATTAAACATCAACTTACATATCAAACTTTTAATTACAACTGCTAATTATATCAATTTTACTTTAACCATACAAGACAACATCTATAAAATGTGCTATCATTTATTCTAAAGTATTAATGGCGTACCAATACGCCAGAATGGAGTATTATGGCATTTGATGGAATTACAATAGCGAATATTGTACACGATTTAAACAACACAATTCTTGGTGGAAGATTATATAAGATTGCAGAGCCAGAAAATGATGAGCTTTTACTTACCATAAAGGCTAATTCTGGACAATACAGGCTTGTATTATCTGCAAATGCTTCACTTCCGCTTGCATATATGACTAAAGATAATAAGCCAAGCCCCCAGCTTGCACCTAACTTTGTTATGTTTCTTAGGAAGCACATCAATAACGGACGAATTATATCAATAACACAACCCGCTTTTGAGCGAATAATTGATATTGAAATTGAACATTTAGATGAATTAGGTGACCTCTGCCGTAAGCATTTAATCACAGAATTTATGGGCAAACACAGCAATATCATATTATGCGATGACAATAACACAATATTAGACAGTATTAAGCATGTGTCAGCACAGATAAGCTCTGTCAGAGAAGTTCTTCCAGGAAGGGAATATTTTATTCCTAATACATCTAACAAGCACAATCCGATGAATATGGATTTTAATACCTTTAATGAAAATATATTATCACAGCCTAAGACTACTGCCAAAGCCTTAAGCAGTGCTTACACCGGAATAAGCACCTGCATATCAGAGGAAGTCTGCCACAGGGCACATATTGACAGTGCCAAACCAGCCAACTGTCTGTCCAGTGCTGAAAGCATAGCTCTATTTGAAGCATTCAAGGCTATTATTGATGACGTGGCAAATGGAAGTTTCAGCCCTAACATAGTATATGATAACGGTGCACCCACAGATTTTGCCGCTATTTCTCTTACTATGTATGATAAATCCGAAAGCTACTCCTCAATAAGTGAATGTCTTATCGGTTATTATCACGAAAAAGAAGTAAGAACACGAATTCACCAGAAATCGACTGATATAAGAAGAATAATTACAACTCATCTTGAGCGTTCTTATAAAAAGCTTGATATTCAGGAAAAACAGTTAAAGGATACTGAAAAACGTGACAAATACAGAGTGTATGGAGAGCTAATCAACACATACGGCTACAATATCGAGGCTGGTGCAAAAAGCTTCACAGCTCTTAATTATTACACTAACGAAGAAATCTCTATTCCTTTGGACGATACATTGACACCAATTGAGAATGCGAATAAATATTTTGCACGATACAACAAATTAAAACGTACTTACGAAGCTGGTGTAAGACTTATCGAAGAGATTAAAGATGAGATTATGTATCTTGAATCAATAATAAATGCCCTTGATATTGCAACTACTGAGAATGACCTTAATAATATTAAAGAAGAACTTATCATAACCGGCTATATCAAGAAGAACAGCAAATCCAAAAGCAAGGATAACAAGAACAACAAACCTCTGCACTATATATCATCAGACGGTTTTGATATGTATGTCGGCAAGAATAATCTTCAGAATGATGAACTAACCTTTAAATTTGCTTCTAATAGTGACTGGTGGTTTCATGCCAAGCAGATGCCTGGTTCTCACGTTATAGTTAAGACTAACGGCAAGGAACTGCCCGACAGAACTTTTGAGGAAGCTGCCGCACTTGCAGCCTACTACTCTAAAGGCCGCGACCTTGATAAAGTTGAAGTCGATTATGTATTAAAGAAAGAAGTCAAAAAGCCTGCCGCTGCCAAACCGGGCTTTGTTGTATATTACACTAACTACTCTCTTATAGCCATAGCTGATATTAAAGGCATTAAAGAAGTTACTGGATGATAAAAAACTGGCTGTCTGAAAGCTTTATATGACTTTATCATATAAATGTTTTCTGGACAGCCAGCTTTTTATTTAATTAACTTAAAGTTCTTAACCCTGTAACAGCTAACACTATAACTCCTATAACATCAGCCACAGCACACAGCATATACATAACTGAAAGCGAAGCCCTGTTTAGTCCTGCCACAATAAGCATAGCAAGACTTAACACAAGCAATGTGCCTGCTATTATATACATACACTTTATATTAATTCTTTCATTAACGACCAATACAATAAATATTATGCCTGTGATTAATGATACGCTCATTCTTACAAGATACCATACAAATGCAGCTTCTGTTAAATCACACAGCGTATTATCTGTTGTAAGGTATCCAAATAATGATGGCGGATTAAACGCATATATAACTGATGGAATAATAACAATAATACTAAATACAGCTATCTCAATAATCATAAGTTTATTATTATTATTTAATAATATTGCAACGCAGGTTACAATAGTAAATATAATAAGCCACGACCAGTTAAAATAGAATTTACTTCCAATATAATAGTCCTGAATATATCCTGCTACAGTCTGTATATACTCATCTGATGATAACATCACCACTCTTGAAATAACAAGATTTCTAATAACTTCAAGTATAAGAAAACCTGATAATGCAGGGAATATATATATAACAGCATTATTATATGCCATCGTATCATTATATATTTTTAGCTTTGTTATTGTACTGCTCTTAACCATTAAAAGTCCTAATACTGATAACACCATAACAAGAGTATAAGCTATTGGTATTCTGGACATTAATTGTACTGTCTGTATATTACCAATGTCCGATTTATTCATATAAAAGCTATTTATAAATATATGAACACCTTTTGAACTTTCTGTTATTCTTGCAAATAACAATAACGCACCTGTTATAAATGCACTTATATTAGCAGCTATTGACAACCTTGATGCCATACTCACCTTTTTGTATACACATACCGCCGCAGTCACAAGCAGTAATATCGTTATTGGAAATATAATCTTATATATGCTCCCAAAACCAGCATAAAAATAATAATTATAAATTGATGTATCAAGCGTACCGCCATCATATACATTACTATTCATTCTGTTAAGTATATTCTGAAATGTATGCTCCCCTACAAAAAATAATAATACAGCCGCATTTATAACCATAATTAACGCAAGGCTCATAAGCCTTATAAAGGTAATTTCACTCTTTTTCATACTTATCCTCACTCTTTAACTCTCCAGAACCAGCAGTATTACTGCCGGCTCTGAAACATTTTACAATATTATGCCTGTACCTTTATAAATGACTTCTTACCCTTCTTAACAACTACTCCATCACCAGCAAAGAATTCTTTATCAAACTTTGCTGTTATATCAGATACCTTTTCACCTGCAACAGAAGCACCGCCCTGTGAGACAACTCTTCTTGCTTCTGACTTAGTAGCTGCAAGACCTGCTGCGTGAATTAACGATACAATATCAATGCTTCCATCTGTAAAGGCATCAGCTTCAAGCTTAACTGCTGCCATATTAGCCGCATCACCTGATGTAAATATAGCCTTAGCTGTTTCTTCTGCCTTCTTAGCTTCTTCCTCACCATGAACCATCTTAGTAAGTTCAAATGCAAGTATTTCCTTAGCTCTATTAAGCTGTGCACCTTCCCACTTATCCATTTCATCAATCTGCTCAAGTGGTAAAAATGTAAGCATACGGATGCACTTTAATACATCTGCATCAGCTACATTTCTCCAATACTGGTAGAACTCATATGGAGAAGTCTTTTCTGGATCAAGCCATACAGCACCGCTTACTGTCTTACCCATCTTCTTACCCTCTGAATTAAGAAGAAGTGTGATCGTCATAGCTGAAGCATCCTTACCAAGCTTCCTTCTGATAAGTTCTGTACCACCAAGCATATTGCTCCACTGGTCATCTCCACCAAACTGAAGATTACAACCGTATTTCTGGTATAACATATAGAAATCGTAACTCTGCATAATCATATAGTTAAATTCAAGGAATGTAAGACCTCTCTCCATTCTCTGCTTGTAGCACTCAGCTCTTAACATATTATTAACTGAGAAGCACGCACCGACTTCTCTTAAAAGGTCAACATAGTTAAGCTTCAAAAGCCAGTCTGCATTATTTACAAATAAAGCCTTATCATCTGAAAAATCGATGAACTTGCTCATCTGCTTCTTAAAGCACTCACAGTTATGCTCAATCTGCTCCGGTGTAAGCATTTTTCTCATATCTGTCTTACCTGATGGGTCACCAATCATACCTGTTCCGCCACCGACTAATGCGATAGGCTTATTGCCTGCCATCTGAAGTCTTTTCATAAAGCAGAGTGCCATAAAATGTCCTACATGAAGACTGTCTGCTGTTGGATCAAAACCAATATAGAATGTAGCCTTTCCATTATTAATTAAATTCTTAATTAATTCTTCATCTGTTACCTGTGCAATTAATCCTCTTGCAACTAACTCGTCATAAACTGTCATTTCTGCCATTTCTGTTCTCCTGTTCCTATTACGTTATTATTTGATAAATGATACATAACCCTGTTAATAACAAAAAAGAGCATATCTTTCATCCTTGTTAAAGGACGAAAGCATATGCTCCGTGTTACCACCTTTATTCATAAACAGCTCACACTGTTCACCTTAACGGGTCTTATGATCCTTGATACTGTAACGTGTACCCCACGTCGCCCCTACTAAGCACTATATGCCTTTCAGTTTGCTGCTACGGAATGTATTCAGAATAACTATCCACTGTGCCTCTCATCAGCCGGCTGCTTTCTGTTGCTTACTGTTATGCCTACTTGTTTCCATCATCGCATTATATTAATATAGATGATAATCTTACTGTCAACCTCATACAACTTATTATGAAAATTGCATAATAAAATATTATATTCTAATATTCGACACCTGATTATCATATGTCTACTAAAGCTTATACCATATAGTTGCTAATTTTGCAAGCGTTATATCATATTTTTGCACTCATTATATCTTTATTCCTGTGCTGCTTTTTAGCACATACAAAGTTCCGTTAGGAACTTTTAAGATGAGTGCTTTCGCACTCATTATATCTTTATTCCTGTGCTGCTTTTCAGCACATACAAAGTTCCATTAGGAACTTTTAAGATGAGTGCTTTTGCACTCATTATATCTTTATCAATTAATATTATTGCATTTTTCACCTTTATGTTTACATACATTTTTATATATAATATATACTATAATAAGTCCTATTATGCTCCCTGCCGCATCTATCAACACATCTAACACACAACCATACCGACCTGGCACGAATGTCTGGTGAAACTCATCTGTTGCTGCAAATGCTATTGCTATAACTGCTGATATGACAGGAATCCTTACACCCTTAATCCCATCAACTATAAGTGCAATCATTACAAATATTGAAAAAATTGCATATTCTGTCATATGTGCAGCTTTTCTTATTGGAAACTGCACCGCCTCTATCATACTTTCCCTGTTATTCTCATTACAATCTATAATTCCAGCCTTATCACACACTGTAAGTATAATATCCGCCGCCTTATAGCTTAGCCCTGATGACTCTTCCCCATCCTGCTTTGAAAAGCCAAATATAATCATTGCCATAACAATGGCTGGGAGCCATATCAATATCTTTTTTATGCTCATATTCAAATCCTTTAATATACACCTATGTTATTATCAAACTATTCTGCTATTTTTTTTAATATCAAGCTGCATATTCTATTCTAACCTCCTTAATTGGTTTCAAAAACTCATCTACATCACTCCCATTGCATATATATAATTACGTATATTTATTTTTCGATTATTATATCATTCAATTTTTATATTTTCAATTATGTAGTGTTCTAACCAACTTAAAACAAGCCCACAAAACCAATTTCACAAGGTTTTGTGGGCTTATATAACTATCTGAAATATCTTATACCAGCTATAATATTAGAGTGTAACAACTCTCATTGTATTAGTAAGACCTCTCTTAGCTGATGGATCAGATGTTGTAGCGATACCGGCAGATACGATAACTGTATCTCCTTCTTCTACATATCCAGCCTGCTCAGATACAACTAAAGCGTGCTCAATAATCTTATCTGTTGAAGTCTCTGTAGCTGTCTTTAATGGTCTTACTCCCCAATAAATCTGCATCTTTCTAAGAACATTATCATATGGTGAGCAGCCGATAATTTCTGCATTTGGCTTTAATTTAGATGTAAGTCTTGCTGTGAATCCTGAAATTGTTGGGCATACAATAGCCTTTGCATTAAGGTTATCAGCAGTCTGAACTGTTGCGTTACATACAGCACTTGAAATGCTTCTCTTGCTGTGAACCTTAGCGATATCTGCAGATCTTCCCTTGATATCCTGCTCTGTTCTTTCAGCAATCTTAACCATCATCTTTAATGCTTCAAGTGGATACTTACCATTAGCTGTTTCACCTGAGAGCATAACCACGTCTGTACCATCATAGATAGCGTTAGCAACGTCAGTAACCTCGGCTCTTGTAGGACGTGGATTTCTAATCATAGAATCTAACATCTGTGTAGCTGTAATAACTGGCTTATATGTTGCGTTACACTTCTTGATAATTTCCTTCTGGTAATGAGGAACATCTTCTGCTGGAATCTCTACACCCATATCACCTCTGGCAACCATAATTCCATCAGCAACTTTGATAATTTCATCAAGATTTTCAATACCCTCTGCATTCTCAATCTTAGCGATAACCGGAATATCAGCACCATGCTCCCATAAGAGCTGCTTGATTTCCTGAATACAAGCTGCATTTCTTACGAATGAAGCTGCAATAAAATCAAATCCCTGTTCAATACCAAATATAATATCATCTTTATCTTTATCTGTAATACCTGGAAGCTTAATGCTTACGTTAGGTACATTAACACCCTTCTTAGAACCAAGTTCACCACCATTGATTACTGTACATACGATATCCGTACCATCGACTACCTCTTCTACTCTAAGCTCAATAAGACCATCATCAATAAGAATAGTATTACCATTAGCTACATCTGCTGGAAGACCTGCATAAGTAATCATATCAATAGTATCATCACCTACAATATCTCTTGTTGTAAGTGTGAACTTCTGACCTTCCTTAAGTGTAACCTTCTTGTCATCCTTAAGCACACCAGTTCTGATTTCTGGTCCTTTTGTATCAAGAAGTGTAGCTATAGGCTTGTTAATCTCTTCCCTTACGCTCTTAACTAATGCAAAACGGCCTGCCTGTTCTTCATGGTCACCATGTGAGAAATTAAATCTTGCAATATCCATACCACTAAGTGCAAGCTGCTTAATAAGCTCTCTATCATTAGTGTTAGGACCCATAGTACATATAACCTTAGTCTTTTTCATTATAACCTCCAAGTAAATAAAATAAATTAAATTCAAAACAATCCAACAAATTATACTTAATAACACATAAAATAGCAATACCCATTCTGAAATTGTTATGATAATTAAGTGTTATTAATAATATATACCATCATATTACCATATATTATTGTGTTTTGCCAATATGAATATGTGTATATAAATGGTCATTACAATATTCATAATTGCCAGCACATTTTGAGCAGAATCTGAACACAAGATTTTCATCGTCTAATTCCGTTCTTCCACACACAGCACATTTGTGCTTAGGTGTTCCATTAGCAGGTCTGTATGGCTTATTAGCCCCCTGCCATGTTGTCTTTTCACTATTGGCATTATAAAATGTTTCATTAAAGCTCTGTCTGCTGCCATTATTCTTCTGTGCTTTTCCTGCTGTATGCATAGCCTTATTATAATTCTTCTGTGTAGAAGTCTTAAAAGGTCTTCTCTTAGACACTGTAATGAATATTATAAAGTTAATCATAGACACTAAAGCTGCAATCGCATTGGCATAACATCCCATTCCGCTTCCTGACAGAAGTCCTGCATTGTATAAACCTTTCCACATAGTCCAGCCAAAGTTCACTCCGCTTACTGCAATTGTTGGAACAATAAAGCCTCCAAGAATAATTATTGCAAATACTATTCCATCAAGGAGTGCCATCCATTTAATCTTGATCGGTATTACAAAGAACAACAACACTTCCATATCCGGCTGTTCCATAGCAAAAGCCATAAATAAAGCAAGGTTAATATAATGTGTGCTCATATTAAAACTTATGCCAAATATAAGATATATTATAAGAGCCGCAATTATATTAAGTATTACTCCAGAGAAGAAATACACATTAAACTTAAATGACCCCCATATATTCTCTAACACTGTTCCTATAAGATAATAGAAATAAAGTGAAAAGAATACAAATATTATGCTTGTTGATGGTGGCTGTATAATAAATGTTACAAGCCGCCATATCTGTCCCTTAAATATATATGCAAAATCCAATGAAAGATATGTGCTGTAAACCCCAGGTGCAAACACCTCGAATACAAAACCTACAGCATATAACACAATAATATACATCATTAAATTCTGTATTGCATATTTAGAATACTTTCTTTCTAGTTTCTGAAACCAATCCATTAAACTCCTCATTTCCGCAGGAATAATTCCCACATTATTAAATTATGTATATTTAAAGCGATTTAATAATAAAAGTATAAAAACAAAACCTATGTTTGTCAATTATATAACAATAATAGTATTATTAATTTTATATAAACAATGTTCTAACAAGTGTTGAATTTCTGTGTCATTTCTTATATAATATGTCGGATTGTAACTTTTCGATTTTATTATATATTTTTCGACACAATATAATTAACAAGGAGGTCGGCTCTGCCGTAATGACTATGAACAAATACAGATTAGGTATTGATATTGGCTCTACAACAGTAAAGATCGCTATTCTTGATGATAATAATAATATTTTATTTTCTGACTACGAAAGACATTTTGCTAATATTCAGGAGACCTTACAATCTCTTCTTGAAAAGGCTGTCGCTCAGTTAGGTGAATTTGAAATATACCCTGTTATCACAGGTTCTGGCGGACTTACACTTGCCAAGCATCTTGAAGTACCATTTACACAGGAAGTTGTCGCTGTATCTACAGCACTTCAGGATTATGCACCTCAGTGTGATGTTGCAATAGAACTAGGTGGTGAAGATGCCAAGATTATATATTTTACTAATGGTATCGACCAGCGTATGAATGGTATATGTGCAGGTGGTACAGGTTCTTTCATCGACCAGATGGCTTCACTTTTACAGACAGATGCTTCTGGTCTTAATGAGTACGCCAAGAATTACAAGTCAATATACCCTATTGCCGCAAGATGTGGTGTATTTGCCAAATCAGACATACAGCCTCTAATTAACGAGGGTGCTACTAAGGAAGATTTATCAGCTTCTATTTTTCAGGCTGTTGTCAACCAGACAATCTCTGGTCTTGCGTGTGGCAAGCCTATCCGTGGCAATGTGGCATTTCTTGGTGGTCCGCTTCATTTCTTATCAGAACTTAAGCAGGCATTTATCCGCACATTAAGCTTAACACCTGAACAGGTTATAGCACCTGACCACTCTCATTTGTTTGCGGCAGTTGGCTCTGCTATGAATTATGATGAAAATGTATGTGTAAATGTTGCAGATATTATCAAAAGACTTTCAGGCAAAATCAAGCTTGAATTTGAAGTTGAACGTATGGAACCACTTTTTGCCAATCAGTTAGCTTATGATGATTTCACTAAAAGACATAATGCACATCATGTAAAGACTGCTGATATAAGCACTTATGAAGGTAACTGCTACCTTGGTATTGATGCAGGCTCTACAACAACTAAAGCTGCTTTAGTAGATGAAGATGGTAATTTATTATACTCATTTTACTCAAGCAACAACGGTTCTCCTCTTGATACTACAATCAAGGCTGTTAAAGACATTTATACAAAGCTTTCACCTAAGGCTAAGATTGTGCAGGCCTGTTCAACAGGTTATGGTGAGGCTCTTATCAAGTCAGCACTTATGCTTGATGAAGGTGAAGTTGAAACTGTGTCCCACTTCTATGCTGCTGCATTCTTTGACCCTGAGGTTGACTGTATTATAGATATCGGCGGACAGGATATGAAGTGTATTAAGATAAAGAACCAGACAGTTGATTCTGTCCAGCTTAATGAAGCCTGTTCTTCAGGATGTGGTTCATTTATCGAAACATTTGCAAAGTCGCTTAACTACTCTGTTCAGGACTTTGCCAAAGCTGCACTTTTTGCCGAGCACCCTATTGATTTAGGTACAAGATGTACAGTATTTATGAACTCTAAAGTCAAGCAGGCTCAGAAAGAAGGTGCGGAAGTCGCTGATATTTCTGCCGGTCTTGCTTATTCAGTTATCAAAAATGCTTTATATAAAGTTATTAAGATTGCTGACCCTAACGACCTTGGAAAGCACATTGTTGTACAGGGTGGTACTTTCTATAATGATGCAGTATTAAGAAGTTTTGAAAAGATTACAGGTGTTGATGCCATAAGACCTGATATTGCTGGTATTATGGGAGCATTCGGAGCTGCTCTTATCGCAAGGGAAAGATATGACGGCATATCTGAATCATCAATGCTTTCAATAGATAAGATCAACCGTCTTACATATGAAACAACACTTACAAGATGTAAGGGTTGTACTAACAGTTGTCACCTTACTATTAATAAGTTCTCTGGTGGCAGGCAGTTTATAACTGGTAACAGATGTGAAAGAGGTCTTGGAAAAGAACGAAATAAAGAACATCTTCCTAACCTTTTTGATTATAAATTCCATAGACTTTTTGATTATGAACCATTATCCGCTGACCTTGCAGTGCGTGGAACTGTTGGTATTCCTAGAGTACTTAATATGTATGAGAACTATCCTTTCTGGTTCACATTCTTTACTAAGCTTGGATACCGTGTAGTTCTTTCGCCTCAATCCACAAGAAAGATTTATGAATTAGGTATTGAATCAATACCTTCTGAGTCTGAGTGTTACCCAGCCAAGCTTGCACACGGACATATAAGCTGGCTTATCAAGAAAGGTATTAAATTCATATTCTACCCTTGTGTTCCTTATGAACATAAAGAGATTGATAACACTAATAACCACTATAACTGCCCTATTGTAACTTCTTATGCAGAAAATATTAAGAACAACGTTGAAGAATTAAAGACAGAAAATATAGATTTCAGAAATCCTTTCCTCTCATTTGAAAGTGAAGAAATTCTTGCCAAACGACTTAAAGCAGAATTTCCTTTAATTCCCGCACCAGAAATCAAGGCTGCTGTTCACGATGCGTGGGAAGAACTGATGCAGTCAAGAACTGATATGCATAATAAGGGTGAAGAAGTTATTAAATACCTTAAAGAAAATAACAAACGTGGTATTGTACTCGCTGGAAGACCTTACCATATTGACCCCGAGATTAACCATGGTATTCCAGAACTTATCAACTCATATGGAATAGCCGTTCTTACTGAAGACAGCGTTGCCCACCTTGGAAATGTTGAAAGACCACTTATTGTTATGGACCAGTGGATGTACCACTCACGTCTGTATGCCGCAGCAAGCTATGTCAAGACTCAGGATAATCTTGATCTTATACAGCTTAATTCATTCGGCTGTGGACTTGATGCAGTTACTACAGATGCCGTTAATGATATTCTTACTAAGTCTGGCAAAATATATACAGTTCTTAAAATTGATGAGGTTAATAACCTTGGTGCTGCAAGAATACGTGTCAGATCACTTATTGCTGCACTTAAAGTAAGGGACAAGAAAAATTACCAGCGACAGTTAGTTTCAAGTGCATACAAGCGTGTTGAATTCACACCTGAGATGAGAAAGAATTACACTATTCTCTGCCCTCAGATGTCACCAATACATTTTGACCTGCTTGAACCTGCTCTTAATTCGTGTGGATATAACTTCGAAGTTCTTGCCAATGATAATAAATCGTCTGTAGATATGGGACTTAAATATGTTAATAATGATGCCTGCTACCCTTCTTTAATGGTTGTCGGACAGATTATGAACGCGGTTCTTTCCGGTAAATATGATTTAAGCAAGACTGCCATTATAATTACGCAGACTGGTGGTGGCTGTCGTGCTTCTAACTATATTGGATTTATAAGACGTGCTCTTGAGAAAGCTAATCTTGCATACATACCAGTTATTTCTTTAAGTGCACAGGGACTAGAGTCTAACTCAGGCTTTAAGTATGATCTGCCCATGTTAAAGAAAGCTATGATGGCTATTGAATACGGTGATGTATTTATGAATGTTGTATACAGAACAAGACCTTATGAGAAGGAAAAAGGCTCTGTTAACGCCCTTCACGAACATTGGAAAGAGATATGTATAAAGCAGCTTACTTCTGATAAAGTAAGAATGAAAGACTTCAATAAAAATCTGCGTGATATAGTTCACGATTTTGATAATATTGAACTTCTTGATATTAAAAAACCTAGAGTTGGTGTTGTTGGAGAAATTCTTGTTAAATTTCTTCCAGCCGCTAACAATTATCTTGTAGATTTATTGGAAGCTGAAGGTGCTGAAGCTGTTGTTCCAGATCTTATGGGATTTCTTCTTTATTGTGCAGAAAATGCTAACTTCAAACACAAGTACCTTGGTGCTTCATCTAAGTCAGCATTTATCAATAACGTGGTAATTAAATTGCTTGAGTGGTTCAGAAAAGCTGGTAACGAAGCATTAGCACAGAGCAAGAGGTTTGATGCTCCATCTTCAATTAAAGAAACTGCTGCTCTTGCCAAAGACCTTGTGTCACTTGGTAACCAGACTGGTGAAGGCTGGCTTCTTACTGGTGAAATGATTGAGCTTATTCATAACGGTGCTGGGAATATTGTATGCTGTCAGCCATTTGCCTGCCTTCCTAACCACATTGTTGGTAAGGGCGTAATCAAAGAATTACGTGCAGCATTTCCTGAAGCTAACATAATCGCCGTGGATTATGACCCAGGTGCATCAGAAGTTAACCAGCTTAACAGAATTAAGCTTATGCTTGCTACTGCTAACAAGAACCTTTAATGTCTGATGTCTGCTAAATCAGATTTATTACCATGAACTTATATAAAAGGCTGAGTGTTGCATATTTATTATATACATATGTGTTATAGAAACATCTGTATATAATAAATATGCTGAAATATTTAATTTCAATATATTGAAATTAAATAATTTCAAGTGTATAATACTAATAAATGGAGGTCGGTAATATGAACTTTTTATTATTTTTAGGACCAATTATCGGTGTTGCAGTTGCTATATTTGCAGTTGTAGTAATTATTGCTGTAATAGGAGCTGTTGCAGGTTCAGAAGAAGATTTTGATGAATAGACATTTCTTCCGTAGTTTTATTTTCTAAGCAAAAAGCAGCGTTGATTGACAATCTACTATTAAGGGTTGTCAATCAACGCTGCTTTTTATTTATTTTAAAATATTCATAATATTAGATATTCTCTATCTGCCAGTCAATAGGCTCAACTCCATGGCTTTCAAGGAATTCGTTACATTGGCTGAAATGCCTGCATCCAAAAAATCCTCTATATGCTGATAAAGGACTAGGGTGTGGACACTTTAATATAAGATGCTTAGGATTGGTAAGCATAGGTATCTTTCTCTGTGCTGGTGAACCCCAGAGCATATATACTATCGGTCTGTCCTGCATATTAACCGCATTGATAACTGAATCAGTGAACTGTTCCCAGCCCATTCCCTGATGTGAATTAGCATTATGAGCTCTTACTGTTAATACTGTATTTAACAATAGTACGCCTTGATCAGCCCATTTTTTAAGGTAGCCATTATTAGGATAATAACAGCCACAGTCATCGTGTAATTCTTTATATATATTCTGTAGTGACTTAGGAATAGGATTGCCCGGAAGAACCGAAAAACTAAGCCCATGTGCCTGATTTACCTCGTGATATGGGTCTTGTCCTAATATGAGCACTTTAACATCTTTTAAAGGTGTAAAATGAAATGCATTAAAAATATCGTCTGCTGGAGGATAGACAACACATCTGCTATATTCGTCTTTTACAAATGTATACAACTTTTTGTAATAATCTTTCTTAAATTCATCACTTAAAGCATCTTTCCAATCATTAGTTATCATTGACATAATAACACCCTCCAATATCTACTTAACTAATCTTATAGGTATTCCCTTATCAGATAAATACTGCTTTAAATCATTTATCTCCATCTCTTTATAATGGAATAAAGAAGCAGCTAATGCAGCATCTGCCATACCTTCTGTAAAGGCATCATAAAAATGCTCCATATTGCCAGCCCCGCCTGAGGCTATAACTGGAATTGATACATTAGAGGCAACCTCTCTTGTAAGTTCAATATCGTATCCTGCTTTAGTCCCATCACAGTCCATACTTGTAAGAAGTATCTCTCCTGCTCCAAGCTGTTCTGCCTTAACAGCCCACTCAACAGCATCAATATTCATATCAACTCTTCCACCATTCTTATAAATGCTCCAATGACCATCTTCCTGTCTTTTGGCATCTATTGCAACAACCACACATTGACTGCCGAACTTATCAGCCGCCCTTGATATAAGTGTTGGATCCATAATTGCCGCTGAATTAATAGATATCTTATCAGCACCTTCTCTTAAAAGCACCTTAAAATCATCTACTGTTCGTATTCCTCCGCCTACAGTGAATGGAATAAATACTTTTTCAGCAACTTTTCTTACTAAATCAACAGTTGTATTTCTTCCGTCACTTGAAGCTGTTATATCGAGAAATACAAGCTCATCAGCTCCTGATTTGTCATACATTGCGGCAACTTCAACTGGATCTCCAGCATCCTTTAAATCAACAAAATTAGTACCTTTTACTACTCGTCCATCTTTGCAGTCAAGGCATGGTATAATTCTTTTAGTAAACATATTACATTCTCCATTCTATAATTCAGCAAAATTTTTAAGTATTCTTAAGCCTGTTTCACTACTCTTTTCTGGGTGGAACTGACACGCAAAAAGATTACCTTTTTCTACTGAAGCATGAATATGTGTTGAATATTCAGTAGACGCTGCTACAATATCATCATTATCAGCTTTTAGATAATATGAATGTACAAAATATACATATGGATTAGCATTGATTCCTGCAAACAATCTCGCATTATCCTTAACATTTAAGGAATTCCAGCCCATATGTGGTATCTTAAAGCCTTCCTTAGCTGGAATTTTAAATATCTTTCCTGGAAGAAGGTTAAGACCTTCAGCTCCTGGTGTCTCTTCGCTTTCCTTGAATAAAAGCTGAAGTCCAAGGCATATTCCAAGAAATGGTGTATCCTTAGCTACAACATTTTTAATTGTATCTACAAGTCCAAAACGATCCAGATTGTTCATCGCATCACCAAATGAACCTACTCCAGGAAGAATAACTTTATCTGCCTGAAGTATCTCACTTGAGTCTCTGGATACTATAACTTCTTCACCGAGTGCTATTAACGCTTTCTCAACACTCTTAAGATTGCCTGCATCATAGTCAATAATTGCTATCATATATTTTAATCTCCATTCATTACTTCATTCTTTGAGTAATTCAGCTATTTACAGCTTTTGGAGTCATTCCATTTCATTACTCTTTATTATGTTTAATTACATCTCATATCATCATATATTTAGTAAATAATTAGTATGTGATTTTTTATACTAATTACCATTTATTAAGCTTGCAATCGAGTTAATCTCTACAAGTTGCTGCTCACTCGGTCTTACACTTACATAGTTATTCATAGTGGTAGCTATGTTTCCGTGTCCTAAAATATACTGTAGGGTTTTGGGTGGTAATTCCTGCATATTAGTAGCAAATGTATGCCGACATATATGTGGCTCAAATTTTCGTATAGGATTACCTGGATTTGCGTTATTGAATCTCTTGATACAGTTTTGCAAGTATTCTTCGACATGTGATCTAACAATTGTCTTTCTACTTCTTGTTGCCAGAAATACAAATCCTTCATATGCTTTGCCCTTTTCGTCATAGCACACTGGTTCAATATCACCCATAATATAACGATTTTTCAATATTCTCTGAAAACATTCATATACACCATCAATCATAGGAATATACCTTGTTCCATTTATGGTTTTCGTCGGTAAGACAACATGCGTATGATTGATGCATTGCAGTTGTTTTTCTACTCGAATTAAATGATTTTCCATCTCTATATTATCAAGTGTTAGACCGCATAATTCAGATGCCCTTAAACCAGTCCAAAACAGCACATATATCATGTCATAACAATGAGCACTATGGGCATCCTTTGAACAAAATTCAAGAAATCTATGCATATCTGAAATTGATATTGCTTCCATTTTCTTACTATCGCTTCTATCAGTAGTAATACGTCTGAACGGATTTTTTGCTATGTAATCATAATCGATTGCATATTCAAATGATCTTTTTATAAGACTAATTTGAGTCTGAATACTTGAGCCTCTATGCTTTTTCTTCATATCTGAAAGCCATTCTTCACAATGCTCTGGCTTGATTTTACCTATTTCCATGTGACCAAGTTTATACTGCGCTAACGTTTTTATTGTTGTGTTATATCCGACCTTAGTATTATGAGCCAGTTCTTTCCTATTATATAGATGGTTAAGATATCTATCTATTACTTCTAGTAATGTCAGTTTAGCCCCATCTATGTCGATATTATTTTCTAACTGTACTTTTAATTCTGCCTCTTTTTCACGTAAACTTTTACCTGAACGTTTACCTTTTGGTAATTGGTCCGTAGGTTCAAGTCTATAGGAACTTACCACTCTTTCCTTTCCAAGAGCATCTTTATAATGATACTCATATCTTTTCGTTTTGGGGTTATAGTATTCATCAGCCCTCAACGTTTTTCTTGTCGGTTTGTTCTTTTCAGATGTAGTTTTATTTGCCATATTCTCAGCCCTCCATTAAAAAGTGCCTCGAATGAATACTAAATAATAATATCACATTCAGGGCACCTTGTCGATATTTTATATCTGCTCTACTTTGCTTATAAATTCTTCAAATGATTGTCTTTTTATCTTTATAACACGACCAACCATTAAATGATATTTACAATCATAATCTTCACGGATTATATCCCTTAATCTGTGCTGACCTATACCAAATAAATCCGATGTCTCCTTTATAGATAATAAAAGTTTATCTTTCATACAATCACCTCCAGTCTTGAGGTAATCATAATCTTTTTACCAGTAACCTACGTACGGAAAAATTAAGAGGGAATGCTATTCGCACGCCCTCTTAACCAATACTGATACTACTCTACTTTGTTTGCCTTGTTATACTGTGCTGTGCTAATTCCAAGAATAACTCCAAGGAATGTGTCAACAGCTGTAATCGTACCAACAACCTGCTCGCCATATGGGAGTCCCCAAATGCCTGCGAGGGCAAAATATAAAGTACCAGCCGCTGGAAGCAAATACATTGCAATCCATTTCAGTGTGTCGTAAGTCTTGTCATTAAGTTTCATCATGTTCATCGTGTTCATCCTCCTTATTTTGAATAAATTTATGTATTGGAAGTTTGTCGACTTCCTGCATAATTCTTTTAGCAGAGCCGTTACCTCCCAATTTTTCATATGGTTCAAAAAGATATACTTTCAAATTTTCATATTCATCCTGGGTAATATACCCTCTCTCGATGTATGACATACCGAGATACATAATCCTATCATGTGCTAATCCAATAAGCATCTCCGTCTTTACATCTTTGTTTTCTGTTCGTTTTGATAAATACGCCCATAATCCAGAAGACGCAAGTACCGAACTAAAAATTGTAATTATAATTTGAAACCAAGGTTCCATAATTCCTCCTTTTTATGCGGCTAATGAAGACGCATCAGACACGATAAGTTTTCTGCTAACTACCGAAATCTTCTTGTTAAATAGTTCTTCATACAGCTGTATTAGATTTTTTCTTTGTTGCCTTGATAGAAGCTTATAGTGTGCTCCAATCCAACCGCGAAACATATTCTCGACATTATCGTATTCTATTTCGCCATTCATCACTTTTACTGAAAGTTTCTTGAGTTTTCTACGCATTGTAGTCACTCGTTTAGGAAAATTTCTCTTTATCATCTTTTCTGTATGCATAACGAAGTCTTACATAATCGTCTACGCTTTTAACACCAAATCCAAGTTGCATAAAATCTATCAACATATCATGTAATTCAATTGAATATGTGATAGCCTCAAATTTTGATTCCGTACGATCACTAACTAAAACACTCATTATTCGTAGTCATTCCCTGTAATTTCCTTATACTCTTCTGCGGTAATCCAGCGACCAACTGCAAAGCGTACTCTACGCTCATTCCAGAGCTTATAATCATAATAGTCTTTAACCTTTTTAAAGTTTTTACTATGTTCCATATTGTTATTCCTCTCTTTCTAATTTATAGTTCTGCATCCTGCAACATAGCTAAGAAATCAATATCAGAAGATATTTTAGCTATTATCAGCTCGATAGATGAAAACTGGCGTAATACAAACCAGTATTCTCCATTCATCTCAGTAATCTGGACAAGAGCCATATTTTCCATAACCACTTCATCTTCAGAAGTTTTTACTGTTACTTCTGACAATTTTCCTTCAAACATATCTGCTGTAAGCTTGGACGCTGAGATATAGTTATCACCATTTTTTCTAAGATTTTCAATGATAGTGCCATCAGACAGTACCATAGTATAAATTAAATCTTCCATATACTTATCCTTTCCTATAGATTACCCCCGCCCACAAGGGGCGGAGATTTTTACTTAACCAATGATTCCATACGGACGAACTCCACAAGAGCTCGAAGCGCGGAAGGAGCAGTCCGAAGCACCATAGTAGCTGACAAGAGCGAAAAGATCCGAAGAAACGACATTCTGTAGCCAATAAGTTTCTCTCGTCTTAATCATTCTTGGGTTAAGCCGCATAAGTGCCAACTGTGAATTACAAACGCTGTATTTTGTAGGAATTGTTGTTCCGTCATTTGCTGGCTCGAAATAATGTGTGCCATATACCATAACCTCTGACATAAGTGCAACTGTTTCATCGAACCATGCTCCTCCGAATGGCTTTCCATTTGCAACTGCATTTACAAGATAAGTTCTATGTGTAAGAAGCATGTCTCCAAATGCAGCTTTAAATTTAGCCTTTGCATTATCCAATCCTGTTTTATACATTACAGAGCCTACATATCCGCCCTCTGTTGTATTAGTCGCATTCATCGGACCATTATAAAGTGATGATGCCGGAACAATAACAAGATGATGCTTTGTGAAATCTGTATCACCACATCTAAGCAAGTAATCCATATCTGCAATAACCCAGGTCACATCGCCAATCACCCAATAATCTCCGATAAACAGGTCATCAAAAGTTCCATTTTGAATAGCCGCCTTCTGGGCTGCTGTAATTGATGAACCGAGGTTCTTTCCTCTATATACATTACGATGATTAATCGCTGATACAAGCCCAGCAAACTCTACTGCTGCATTTGCGACTGTCATTTTCTTTGTTCCACCAGTACCGTCTTTAATAATTACATCCCCACTATCAAATCTCGTTGCTGCGGAATAATCCGTTACTTTAGGCATTTCCTTTAATCCTCCTTAAAATAAAAAGAGCCTTAGATTTCTCTAAAGCCCTTTGTAGTCACTGTCTAACAGTGCATGATCTGTTACATATCCTAATCTGCTGATAACACTTCTTATAAAAGTATCTAAATTAGATACCTGCTGTCTTAATGATACAACTTCACTTTCATCAGCAAATACTATACGTCCCTGTATTTCATTACCGCTTGAATCACGGATGTTCTGTCCCGATGAGTCATAAATTGGCTGTAATACAGAATGTTCATTAGCAAGCTGTGAACCAAATTTACCGACATCTGCTCCAAGAATTAGAATTTCTTCATATGCTGCTTGTGCTAAAGATGCCGAGTTCGCTGCCGCTGTTTCAGACTTTTTGGAATTTGTTGCTGATGCTGATGCATTAGAAGCCGACGATGCCGCAGCATTCTTCGATGAAGCGGCTGAATCAGCATAGCTTTTCGCATTCGCTGCACTCGTACTAGCTGCACTTGCAGAGTTAGCCGCACCTGAAGCTGATGATGCCGCTGCGTTTGCTCTTGAATTTGCTGTGCTAGCATATCCAGATGCCTGGCTTGCAGAGCTTGCTGCTTTTGCTGCTGCATCAACTGCCTGTTCTGCATATTGCTTAGCAGTGAGGTATTCCGTTGTTGACCTTATGCTCCGTTCCTGTACAGGGTTGAAATCAATCTGCACGGCAATTGCCCCACTGGATACAATCTTGTTATTTAACTCAATCTCTACAATAGGATTTATTTCTCCTGCCAGTATGGTCATTTGCTTTGTAACTTCAAAGTAAACCGTATGCATAGCAGAATCCCACCCTAATGCAGGATTATATACAAAATTACCATCAACCTTGCCACATCTTATATTAACTGTTGCGCCAGTAGGTATTGTATATTCAAGTCCGTCATTATATAGTTTTACCGCAATAATCGGTAATCCCTGATCATACTGCACAAGATGAACCGGACGTACAATCTGACGAGCTGTCATATCGGCATATGTATAATGTACAACTCTGTTTGAGTCTGGTGTATATACACCCATTCTTAATCACCTCCTAAATCAACGCCAGTCATCATTGATAAAAATTCTACATCAGAACGAAGCTGTTCCTGTTCGGAAATATCTTGTATAACATCTTCACCTTTATCCGGTTTAGATACTTCATTGTTTGCCTCGATTAATACGAGGTTCTTATCTTTAACTTCTGTAATATTTTCTTCCATAAAACCTCCTAATAATCATTCCAACCAGCGCCAATAAGAACACCTCGTTCAAATTTGAGATATGCGTGTCCACTACGCCATCTAGCAGCGGTTCCATCACTATTCATAGAATCAATCTGTACAAAATTCATAGTTCCGGTTATTCCTCCGCCATTTTCCCAAGATACATTCTTGAGTTTATAGTAATGCATATCAACGTTGCATCCTAAATTTATAGTATCGGCATCATAGGTTGTACCATTTGAATTATAGCCATTTCTTTCATATAAAAGTTTAACTAAATAATTTTGACCACTCTTAGGCTGTGCAGCCCATGTCATATAATCGCCATCTTCATCTAAGTCGAACACAAGACCTCTACGATTGTTATTTCCAGCCCAACTATTCGTACCTATTTCTCCTATGTACTCATTGGCATACTTATAATGAGACGCGCCGGCATTAATATTGGCTTCTTTACTACCGGATTTACAATTAACCTGTTTAGCAGTTATATCCAAAGCATTTACATATGTTGTTGTAACTGTATCCTTAGTGATTTTGGTTACATTAGCCTTTGTCTGATACCCTTTATTCTCAACATCTGACATAGTTGTATATTTACTGTCGTTCGTAAGCTCTGACACTTTCGTTGGAATAGATGGCGTATCTGAAATATTTTCATAAGAAATCTGAACATCTTCTGATAAAGTTATTCCATCTCTATCAAGTCGAATAAGAACATTTCCATTAGCATCTTTTATAAGTGCCGTACCATTCGCATTATTCTTTCCGCCAAGAATTAAAGTACCACCATTAATACGATTTGCACTCATCGTTCCGGTTTTAACAAAATCCGCTACAATTTGACCATCTTGCGTCATAGCTAAAGCGAATGGACCATTATATCCTGTTGAAGAATATCCCAATCCACCTTTATTCCAACGCCATACCTTCTTCGCAGTAGCAATATCATCTGTATCCATAATAAGAATTTCATCCGGATACTTTCCACCGGTGCTGCTGTTCATAATCACATAACCGCCAAGGCCTCCACTAATCAATTTCGTAGCATTCTCAATAGCCTGTTGCATAAATGTTTTAGTAATAGTATCAGAGATTGCCTGCTTTTGGTCAGAAATCGTTGATGCAAGATTTGTCCTTGATTCTCCAAGTTCAATCGACACATACTTATTACTTATGGCATCATATATAGTTTTTATACACTTTGCCGTGGCGCTAACATTTAACTCTGGGAACTCAACGCTCACAGTGTCGCAAAGATGTACATCCTCCAAAAGCGCATATTTAGCATACTCCGTAGATTGTGACAATTGTATAAATGATACAGTCAATGATACAGCTGGTATTCCTATGTTGTTTGCTTTCATATAAGAATTGGCTCTTGTTCTGAGCTGCTCTTGATTTGGTTTTTCCTGCCATTCCTGCGATAAATCCAATGGATAAATCCTTGTAAAATTATATGTACCAGAGGCTTTCACAATCTTCTCATCCAGCTGCACAATACCTTCCTGCTCCGAATACCAGAATGGATAAACACCTGTATAGACAGAACTGCAATTCTCTTCCTGCTTCAAATCAGTGAGATTTTTTCCGTATCTGATGCTAACACCTATATCAGCACCTCTTTTATTCCAAAGCTTTACGTTGAACTTATCGAATTCATACTCTCCTCCATACACATCAAGAATTGAGCCATCTACTCCGCCAAGAAGTGAACGCATACTTGACGGTTTAAGAACTGTCATATTTGCCGTTGTGGTCTTATCTGTTGAAAATGAAAACGGGCATGTTACTGCCGATGCTGATTTCATATTAATAAACGCATTTTGAACTGTGTCAGCTACAAATGCCGATACTGGGTATCCAGACATATCGTAGCTTATATGTTCTGCATTTACTGTTACAATTCCATTGATTGGCTTTGTTATTGCATAGATTCGAAATGGTTGTAGGTCAGAATAAGGATTTGGCTTTGCCATAATGATACGCCTAAGCCGTAATTCCTTATATCTGATACCTGTAACAGGATATTCTATTTCAAGTTCGAACTCACCATTTCTTTCTTCGGTAACTTCACAAGTAATGGCATCGCTCAATGTGCCTAATCCATTCGTTGTGAATAATGTTTCTGTAGACTCATGAAGAGTAATCATAGTGTCCACCATTTAGGTATCACCTCCACACTTGTTATTCCACCAGAAAAAGAGATTTCGTTTTCACCTTTTATAAGCTTCGGAAATCCGTTGCTCAACGTTACAAGTGAATTGCAATTTGTAGTACCTTTATAAGCATCCTGCAATTCACTATCAATTGTTAGATGCGAACTAATATTGGAAATGGTAATTACATAATCGCCAATTCTCAGATTGCCCTTTCCAGAACCGTTCACTTTAATAATAGGAAGCGATTTGAATCCTGTGGGGTTTCTTAATTTGCTCGTTGCTCTAACAATTACTGGAATATCTCCAGATTTAAGAAAACGCTGAGGTTTACAATCAAATGCGACTGTAATACGCCCAGCGTGCTGTAATATGTTTTCAATTGTTCCACCACTCTTATAAGCAGCAAGCCGATAATATTCCGGCTCATATGAATCTTCCAACTTAGCATATCCAGACGCAGAGTTAAGCCACTCCGAAATAAAATTTGCCATCATTGTAAAATCCTTATTTTCAGCACCAATAGCTATGTCATAACTTCTTGATACATTTTTATACGACCCTTTATCGACATAAATATCCCCGTTTCTTCCAGGAATATGTGTAACTTCATAGTCCTTTTCCGGAGTTTCATATCCAGGCGGATGCTCCACTTGGATAGCGAATTCTTCCGATGAAACACCATTGTAAATAATTACGCCCATGAAGCATCCCTCCTTTCAACTTGTCTCTGAATAATGTTTGATACTTCTTCTGCAATCTCTTTAGGATTACTTCCCGTGATATTAAATGTATTTTCAAATGAATTTCCGCCGTTGAAGTTTCCAACAGCATCTGAAATCTTATCTAACACACTGGAATTATCAGTTGCTTTGCTTCTTACTTCATTAATACGATTACCGGTTCTATTGGCAATATCTAATGAACCAGATAACGAATACCCGTCAACACTCTTCATCATACTAAACAACTGATTAGCACCATTTTGAATATTTGACAGATCCATTACCGGTCTTATAGTAGGCTCTGTGTCTATATCGGAACTAACCAAATCTGCAATAGTTGAAAGTGTATCGGACATTGCGCCAACAGCACCTTTTCCCATATCAACAGTAGCGTCAGATACTTTTCCAGCATAAGCCTTCACACCATTAATAAATCCCTCATCAGTATATCTACCAATTTCGGCAAATACTCTTGATGGTGAATGAATGCCAAGAAAATTCTTTACACCATTCACAGCACTCTTAGCCGCATTAATCGCTGAATTAGCCAAATCAGAGGCTTTATCTGTAATACCACTGATAAGTCCACCTATAATATGCTTTCCCACATCTTTGAAGTCATTTATTTTATCTTGAATGACCTGCTTGGCATTTGATACCAACTCACGTACAGTTTCCTTAAGATTTGATAATTTCTCCTTGATACCACTGATAAGTCCAGAATTCATTATCTTGGAACCAACTTCTTTGATATCAACAACTCCACCAGTAAGTACAAGAACCGCTGCGCGAATTAATGCTTTAAACAAATTTCGTATATCATTTGCTAATCGCTCGGAGTTATTATCGATAGCACTAATAATGCCTTCGATGAAACTCAAGAGCAAATTAACACCAGACTGAATCACATCTGGTAATTTTTGAGCTATTCCATCGATAAAATTCAGCACAATATCTATAGCAGTTTGAACCACCATTCCAATATTATCTGCAATTCCCTGTAAACATGCAATCAGAATATCGAACACAGCCTGTACAATTTCTGGCGTATGCTCAGCCAAAGTTTGAAGAGTTGTAACCAGCAATGTTACGAGGACGTCGACCAATTGCGGTACCACGTTTGATATCGCCGCAAGACAAGCCGTAATAATAACGACCAGCGACTCTAAAATTTGTGGTGCTGCTCCTGCTAATGCAACGCAGAACTGAGCAATTCCCTCTGCCAATTTGACTAACACTGCTGGAATCAAATCCGCCACGCCTGTAATGATGACTGCCAATGCCGCTACAAGTGCTGTCGCTCCTGCTGTTCCAGCTGCTGCTATTGCAGTAAGTCCAATAGCAAGTGCCTGTAATCCAAGTCCAGCAGCTAATAAACCTGCTCCTGTCGCACCAACTCCAACACCTATAAGTGTAAATGCTCCTGCTAATGCTAAAATACTTGGAACAATCGGTGATAATACAGCACCAGCTACACCTATAATTGCAAATGCTCCTGCTAAAGAAACCAAACCTTTGGTTATTGCTTCCCAACTCATAGCACCCAGAATACTCAGAACTGGTGCCAACACCGCTAATGAAGCACTTGCAATGAGTAATGCCGCTGAACCAGCCAATGTTCCGTTCATAAAATTTAACGCTATCGATAGTTCCGCTAACGCTCCTCTCATAGTAACAAGACCTTTTGCGATCTCTTCCCATGAGAAATTTCCCATTGTACTTAGAACATTTGTCAATATTGTAAGTGCTCCGGCAACGGCAATAAGACCAACACCTGTAGATATCATATTTTTAGGCATTAAGTTGACAGCTAGTGTAATATCCGCTAACGCTCCTCTCATAGTAACAAGACCTTTTGCGATCTCTTTCCATTGCATAGAACCGAAATCCTGTACTGCGGATGCCATAATTTTCATTGCACCAGCAATAGCAATTAATGCAACACCTGTAGATACGACATGCTTAGCATTTCCTGTAAGATTTGTAAATGCTGCAATCTCTGTGAGTAATATGCCAATACTCTTAAGTCCTTTTCCAATCTCACTCCACTGCATAGAGCCAAAATCTATACAAGCAGATGCTAATACTTTTATAGCGGCTGACAGCACAAGCATTCCTGTTGCTGTTGATACTGCTTTTCCACTAAAATTAGCAGTATTCAAGAATAAAGCTATTTCTGCCATCAGGACACCTACTCCAGTAAGTCCCTTAGCAAGTTCCCCCCAGCTAAGTTGCGATATATCTTTACAGGCAGATGCTAATATATTAACAGCTGCAGCCAAGAATATAAGATTGAACGCCCCTTTTGCAATTGTCTTTTCATCTTTTGAAATAACTTTTGCAACTCCTACTAATACTCCAGAAACTACTGTAATTCCTCTAAGTCCTTTCGCTATCTCATTCCAACTCAAAGCTGCAATCTTTTTCAATGCTGATGCAAGAATTAGCACCGAAACTGATAATCCCAACATAATTGTAACGGTCTTTGTTGCTTTCTTAAGGTCGCCGCTTATCTTTGTAAAGATAGCCATAGATGCCATAAGTTCTGCAAATAATCCTGTTAATGCGGTAATAGCTGATGCTAATTTTGCAGAGTCAATAAGTGAAAGTACCACAATCGCACCGGTAAGAATTGCAATTGCACTGGCAATCTTAATCAAAGTTCCCGCTTTCAATTGTGTCTGATATGCTTCAAAGCAACCCCTAACACTATCAAGAATTCCCTTGATTTGGTCTGTTAGTTTCGTAACGTCACTCACTGCATCTGTTATTCCTTTAAGGAATTTATTGATTCCAACCGCAATTCCAGCTAATGAAATTCCGCTGAGCACATCAAACACACTTGAGAAATTGATGTCACTGATATCTTCTACAAATCCACTTGCAAAGATTTTCATTGCTTTTGCAATACCAGTTCCAATAGTTTTAACTCCATCCAATAATGCCTGAAGTGCTTGTAAAAACTTAGAATTTTCAAGTGCTTTACCCATTGCACCAATTGCAATTTCAACACCACTTCGCATTCCATCAGCAGCTTCTCCAACTTCTGACATTCTTGTATGTACTCTTTCCAGAACAGAATGAATAACTGCAAATCCGCCGGTATCATACTTCTGCTTTATAGCATTTGCGAATCTTGTGACTGCATCAACAGCTTTGTCAATTAAATCTGTTGCTACTGCCACACCTGTTTTTATATATTTAATCACGGTCTGTATAGTGACATTGAATATATCTGTTTTCTTGATAGTTTCATCAAGTTTCACAAGCCAATCTCCGAAGCGTGCCGTTACCGATAAAATAGAACTTGCTAAGTCACCAGTCCCTCCTAATAGAGAGCCTACTCCTTTTGCAACTGCTACGAATGCTTGTTTAACAATGTCAATTACTGCAAACAAACCTTTGAATGTTCTTTTCAAATTTTCCGAATTTGTATCGCTGAGTTTCAGATGTGCCGTCAGATTTCTTAACGCATCTGTAATGTTGTACAGTTGTTGTGCCGTCATTGGTGGGAAGATTTCGCGGAATGCTTCTTTTACAGGCTTAATAATACTAAGCACTCCCTCAAAAGCATTTCTAGCTGCTTCTATAAGTGCTGTTCTTCCTCCCAAATCTTTCCAGCCCTGCAACATGCTATTTCTGGCATCCGCCGATGAATTTATAATTGCGCTGAATATATCACTCATCTCTGTGAGTAATTCTTTCGCTTCTTCAAAGTCACCAACGATAATTTCCCAACTCTGGGTCCAGCCAGACTGTGCGGCTTCCTTTAATGTGTCAAATAACTGAGTAAATGTCTTTACTTTTGTAGCGGCATCATTAGCAGTCTGACCCATTTTGATTATTGATGCTATCTGCTCTTCTGAGTAACCCATAGTTCTGAGCTGCTCCTCGTTCAAGTCACCTGTAAACTTAGATAATGTCTCGGTTAAGATGTCAGATGTCAGCCAGCCTTTCTGTAAAGTTTCTCTGAATGACCCTTCATCTTTAATCATGTCATCAATAGCTATTCCGTGAACTCTTGCTGTTTCTTTTAAAGCATCCTGGAATACCTGACCGCCCATACCGGCATTTACAACAGAGTTCCAGTCTTGTAATTTTACTGTTCCTGCTGCTAATGCCTGTGATAACTGATACATTGCTGTACTTGCCTGCTGTGAAGTTGAACCTGATACAGCAGCAAGGTTAGCAATACCTTTAATTGCAGAAACAGAAGTATCCAAATCAACACCCGCTGCTGTAAAGGTACCAATATTACGTGTCATCTCCGTAAAATTATAAATGGTCATATCTGCATAGTGGTTTAACTCATCCAATGCATTATTAACCTGGTCAAGGGTGGTTCCCTTTGATGAAGTATTTGCTAAGATTGTTTGAACCGCATTAATCTGCGTTTCATATTCTTGAAATCCCGTTTTGATTGGATCAATAGTTAATGCCGATACGATACTTCTACCTGCATTTACTGCCGAATTTGTAATATTTGCCAATGCCGTAATTGCCATTACTTCTAATGCTGAAAATTTAGCATTAACAGTTTCAACGGCATTCGATAATCCGGAAAGATTTATCTTACCAGAGGCTTTTTCAACACTTTCAAGTCCTTTTGTTGCTCCATCCATATTCAAACTCTTTTTAAGTTTGGCTATCGAAGATAAGCTTGTCTGAATATTATTTTCAAACTGCTTATTATCAAATCGCATTTCGACGACTCTTTGATCAACAGTTGTACTCATAGACTTGTAACCTCCTTCCACGCCGATTTGACAATTTCGTCAAAAATAGGCTGAATAGCAGGATTGATATAATCTCGACCCTGTACCCAGCCTCCGTTACGAGTTCCATGTCCATACTGCAAGATAATTGCGATTGGAACTCCATTTTGAATATTTGTGTTATAAAAACTAATAGACACTGAATCCTTATCCTGCTTGATTTCGTAATTCCACGAATTTGCAGTTTTTCCAGTATCTCTCGGCGTAGCAGACGCAAGGGCTGCCACACCTTGACGACCATACTTATCAAGGTCGCCTATTTGTGCTACTTCTTTCACTCTTTCCATATATCTGGTAAGCTTGTGGAAGTCGCCCTTTTGTCTGAAACTGATCATATGTATTTACCCCTACTTAACTCTAATCCGCGTACCTGCATAAATCAGATCCGGATTACTAATACCATTAAGACGCACAAGGTTGTCAACAGTAGTACCATTAGCAGCAGCGATTTTTGATAACACATCACCAGACTGAATTGTATAGTATTTCTTTTCTGCTTCACCATTTACAATTCCCTGTACCTCTGAATAACGGTTTCCCAAAACCGCCTTTCTTGTATCGCCATTACCATACTTTCCAGAACGAACCTCATTTGCCAAATCATTAGCAGATGCTTCATAGATATGGTTAATGAAGCTCTGTACATCATCATATCGTGTTCCAAGATTGTTTCTTCTGTCGTCACCATCTCCAAATTCGCCATTCATAGTTCTTTCAACTAATTCAAGGGTAGAACCATCTGGAGTATTAACTACCGGCTGAGGTGTCGGTTCTGGTGATGGGCTCTCTCCATTTACAGCGGCATATGCTTTCCAAGCATCAGCGTCACCATAGAACTTATCAATGTCAAGATTTCCGTTATATCCGCTAATCTGACCAACTGAACTATACTGTCTAATAGCACACGCATAAGCCCCCTCATTCCAAGGTGTCTCCTGGTATCCAGTTGGTGTGTAATCTGGATACTGTGCAATCCATAATCCGTAATCACCAATACCGTCAATTCTTTCCATAGCACTCTTCTGAATATAGACAAGTGGTTTTACGCCCGTCTTAGAGAATACATAATCACAGAATCCTTTAACCCAATCGAAATCGTTCTTACCAAATGTTGGATTATCCTGTCTTTCCCAATCAAGACAAAGAATAGCTTCTCCGACGCGATTTCCAACAACATCAAGGAAATGTTTTGCCTCTGCAACATAATCGTCTCCCTCGGCATAGTGATAACATCCGACAAGCTTTCCATTTTCTTTTGCCTGCTGATACTGTCTAACAAAATCTTTGCTGACAAATCCAGTACCCTGAGTAGCTTTCATAATTACAAAATCAGCGGCAACAGCAGATAAATCAATACCTTCCTGCCAACCGCTGATATCAATACCATTAAGTCCCATAGTATTTCCTCCTATCCTTTTGAATGAAATCTCTTTCTATTTGCAGCATTTATTGCAGCGTGCTGACGATACAGTTCCTGCTGGCTCATTTTCTTTTTAGGTTGATTCTTCTCGTTGAATACCCTTATCAAAGTAAGCAATTTGTTCAAATGCCATTTCTGACATTCCATAGGAATATTGAAACTAATCATCCAGTAATAAATAAGTTCCGCTGTAATCTGCTCACGATTTGTTGTTACTTTCTTTTTTGTTTCAGTGAACCAAGTAGCAGTCATTGGTAACGCAATATACCGGTTCACTTCTTCTATGTTTGCTATTGTTAAATAGTTGTAGCAATCATCTGGTACATTTTGTGTAATGGTCATACATCGCACATAGTCGATAATTTCCGCTGTAGTTTTATCTTTCTTGTTTATAAAAGGCTTATTCCACTTGGCTTCCCATTTAGAAACTGAAACCAGAGAATGCTCTAACTGTAATTTTCGTTCCTTTGTATGGATGAACTGTTCATTCTTTTCATCCCATAATTCAACTGAAGGTATTACGATATTAAGCATCTGTACACCTCCCAAATGAATTTACTGTGCCGTTCCAGAAACAACTGTTAAATTCTTATTCTCTGCTGCTGACTGTGCCGCATCATCCTTAATCTGAGGAATGATTGCATTGATAAAATCAGAAGCAGCATTAACATCTCCAGATAAGAATAATCTCTGAAACAGCACGTCATATGCCGGTGATTCCGTGAATGCTTTGCTGATTTCTTCTCCTTTTTCAAGCCTTCTTCCATCTGCCGACTTGATGCCGTATGCAGATAAGATAATCTTCTTAAATGAAGCCATAATTTCTGGAACATTCTTGGCATTTACAATTCCCATAAGGTACTCAGCAAGACCACCAGGCATACTTACCTCTAACTCCGTAATCTCTGTTTTGCTGAGATTAAAATAGTGGTCTTCTGTTCTTTCTGTCCCGTTGAAATCAACGTAAGTAATAGTTTCTTTATGCATTTTGAATTTCTCCTTTCAAATAAAAAAGCGACGCCAGCCGAACTGAATACGTCGCATAGACTGAATATTTAATTAACCTTCTGTTGTCATCATAGAAATGATTTCATCAGGCATTGGAAGTCTTGGCTCTGTAGATCCAGAACCATCTGTTCCATAAAGAATACCTTCCAACTTCTGGAGTTTGGTAGCATCAACCTTTGTTGAGTCGAATGTCATTGTAGCTGTTGCTTTAAGTTTCTTACCTTTAACAGCCGCAGTAACTTTAACAGGTGTTGCACTGTATTCCCAAGACATAGCCAATGGCTCTGGACTTTCATTTACAGATGAGTTCTGTTTCTCTGATGGAGAAGCAAGGCATCCCCATGTTAAGTGAAGTTTATAACCATGGTCATTTGACTCTGTATCATTTCCGAGAATAGTCTTATACGCAAGACCAAATTTCTTACGGTTCTGCTGACCCGCATATACTCCTGGTGCAATCTCTACAGAACCATCACATTCGGCGAACTCATCCGGAGCCATATATGCTTCGATAGTTCCGCCAGCTGTTTCGGCAGACATAAGATTAAGATATTCAATGTTATCTGCATATATCTTATTTGACTCTGCTCCTCCAGGACTGTCTGTAATAGAACTCACACCATTCCAAGCAACACCCTTTGTATAGCCATTTGTCTGAAATGGATAAAGAGCGACTTCACTGACACCAGTTTCAAACAATCGCTCGCCTTCATTATCCCATGTAAGTTTTGACATGTTGATTTCCTCCTAATAATAAATTTCATATACTGTGTGATTCAAATTGTCCTTGGTGTAGGCTGTATTGAATCTGCACATTGGTAATTCAGATATTTTGTCTACTATATCGCTATCCGGATTGCTGTCTATGACTGTTACAGAATAACGATTTGAAGACAAATAAACCCTGTCATCGGCGTGCCTCTTATCTTTTCCATTAAGGGCATACACAATGGCAGGGTATTTCATACTAACTGATGCTGGTGGCTGAAAATAAGCTCGACACTCTTTTCCTCTTTCGGGGCAAGCTAATATACCACAAAGAACACTATGTAGTTTAAGTCGTCTGCTCATTATAAACCCCTCCAACCGTCAGAATTAATCGTGGATACTGAACTTCTACGCTCGTAATTTTCCACTTAGCTCCCATAAATACGATATATCGCATATTTTGGAAATTCTCATAAGCAAATGGGTCAGCAATAATACTAAACTCATTTGAAATATTGATGTTATCATTAAGTGATGTTCCAGTTTCGTGCTGAGCCTTACTTCTATTGACATCACCATAATGGTTATGCTCTACAATATGGTCTGTCCATACACCGGGAGCTGTTTCTTCTGATACGGAATAACCAATTGCTCCAAAAAATTTACTCATTTTGAAATTTCCTTTCTACGATTTATCTTAGCCTGCTAAGCCACCAGTCTGCGGACCCTTAGTATCTGTGACATCCTCCTCAATGGCAATTGCTGAGTAGACTCTTGTAAGAGCTCCAGAGCAGCGTGTCTCAAGAAGTGATTTCTCCTGGTTGAAGTCGATATCGAACTGAGTGAAGTGTGTAATCTCTCCGCCCTTTGTCGCTCCAAGAGAATAATCCTGAAGATTTACGATAAGAGCAATAAGCTTCTTTGTCTTTCCATCAGAAGTCTTTCTTGTCTTATTAGCGAACTGCTCAGCTGTATTGATGCTACCAACATTTAACGCTGTAGCAAGCTCAGCCTTAGAAGAGTAGATTCTTCTACCGTTCAGATCTCTTGCAAGAAGCATTACATTTGCCATATGAGGTGTGCAGTATAAGTCTGGTGTACCAGTTCCCTTATAGTTCTCTCTTGCATAGAGTAATGTCTGTACCATTGCTTCAGCGTACACATAGTTATCACCGAAGTTTGCTCCTGTATTTGTTCCCTGAAGCTCAGCCTTCATAGTTGTAATATCGAGATCGGTATGAATTGTGTAAAGGTCGTCATCAAGCCAGATTGGTCTGATATGCTCTGGGAAGATTTTATCCTCTGCACCATCATCACGACCGTCACCAATCATAATTGCCTTAGCAAGCTCTTCGTTAAGGTTCATACGATCAATGTTGTACAGATATGCAACATAATCGAAATCAGTGATGTCAACAATGTCATCTCTGTTAAGTGCATTCTTTACATAAATAGTCTGTGGGTCTGTTGTTCTTCTTACAAGATTAAAGTTTCCTGCTAACTTCTTCTGCTTTCCTTTCTGGTAGCCATGAGCTTTAAGAGTATCAATATTTCTGATATCAGCCTGTGTTGTTCTGATTCTTGACATAGGTGACTTATGTACCTTAGAAATAACGGTGCTAATCCAACCCTGGTCATTAGTAATAAGCTCCGGTGCACCAGGTCTTACCTCTGCATACTCTGGGAAGAGCTTAGAAATGTCTCCTGCTGCAACACCACTGCTAGTTGCATCGTGCTGAAGTGCATTCTCCTCCGCATACATCTGTAATGCATTCTTAAAAGTTCCAACTGTTCTCATCTTTGCTGTCTCAAGGATAGCCACCTGGTCAGCATGAGAAAGTGTGTTATCCTGTGCCTGTACACCATCCTCAAATACGTTATGTTTCATCTCTTCTTTTCCTCCTTCATTATCATCTGAGTCGTCATTGTTTTTGTTATCTTCCATAATTGTTCCGATAACAGCATACACAGCAGTCTTCTGCTTTTCTGTAAGCGAGTCAAAGACATCTTCTACAGTCTCATCATCTTCGGACTTTTCTTTTTTCTTATCTTCCGAATCCTTAGTTTTCTCTTTGTCATCAGAGTGCATAAACACTGTTACACCCTCGTCATAGCAAATAATTATTCCAGAACCATCCTCTCCATGAGCAATTACATCATCAATAAAAGCTCCAGGATTAGCCCCAGCAATTACAAGACTAACTTCTCTGATTAATCCATGGATTACATCAGAACCTTTCTGCATTAACTGATTTGCAAAGATTGACAATGACCTCACATCGCCATGCTGCACCAGTTCTTTTGCAGTCTTACCTTTTTCCGTATCGTTAAATTCACAATATGCATATACACCATCTTCGCGATTTTCAAGATGTGCTAATCCAAGTACATCATCGACATCATGGTTGTGATTCCAAACAAGTGGAACTGTTTCTCCATTCTGTGACTTGAACGCATCTTTCTTAATTACACGACCATCAGTGCAAGTGAGATTATTTCGTGTGGCATAGCCACCAAAATCATACTTCATTTTGAATTTCTCCTCCTATATCTTGATTTTCATCATCTGTCTGATTTGCTATTCCAGAGTCAGATTGTGATATGTTACTATTTCTCAATTCGTCTGCCTTAGGGTCATCAGATGGTTTCCATCCAATTACCTGACGCATTTCATTAGATGATGCTACTTCATTTCTTGTAAACTTATCCGTTATCTCAGCAATTTCACTGATTGGTACAAGTTTAAATGGGTCTCTAAAGAACTTAATTGACTTATTCTTTGTACGAGCTGTCTTTGTAAGGAACTTACGTTTCATTTCGTCAACAATTGCTGACAAAATTGGTTCTATTGTCCTATTGTAGTAATTAAGCATTGTCTTCTCGTCAGCTGTTCCATCTAATATGCTCTGAGTGATACCTAACTGGCTATATAGCATACTCGTCAAATATTCAATCTGCTTCATCAGATTATTCTCAACTGAACGATTTAACTGTGTAACATGCTCCGTTCCATCAATATACGCAATTCCATACTTTGAGCCGGATAACTGTTCTTCTATATCTTTCCTTCGAAGTTCAGCCTGCTTTCTTCTTGCATCTGATTTGATAACATATGGCAACTGGATAATTAAATCTAATTTTCCAGAACTGCTCTGTTCATCAACAGCATCCAAAAGATTCAATTTTCGAACCAATCTCTGCATTGTAGAATTCGGTTCATTAATAACGGCATAAAGCGGGTTTTCAATAATTGCTACGTTTCTCTTTGGCATAGTAATTGTCTGCCTTACACCTGTCTGTTCGTTATATACTTCCAGCTTTACATGCTGTGGATACCAATCAACTACTTTTCCTACTCTCATTGACGTTATATCAAATCCGTTAGATATATCTGGGTCAATTGTGGTATCAATAGGTACTATCGCCACAACACCTTCATCCATCATTGACATAACTACATCCTGTATGAATGCTCTTCCTGTCTGGTCAAGATTTGCCTCTAATGATAGGCAATCATTAAGTCCAGATTTTATAACATTTAAAAACCGCCCTTCATCATCCAACTGAACATGCTGAATGTTAATGGCGGCTACATCTAAAGCTATTCGATTGTAAACAGAGGTCACGATAGAACGCTCATTTCCTCTTGTAAGTCTGAATCTGTCTGGTCGATATGCATATCCCCCACCTATACCATACTGATAATTGGCGGTGGGGGCTCGATTCAGAAATGCATTCCAGGCATGTTTCAGTCTGGAGCCAACTGTTAATTCCATTTTGAAATTTCCTTTCTTTTTTTTATTTTAGTGATGTGCATAATAAGCTCTGAGTTTAGAATTTTCGGACTTATTTTTAGCATATAAACATGCATTAACTAATGTTCCACCAGCTGCTATTGTTGCTGTACTAATATTAGCCATTTTAACATTTCCATATTGTCGTATTCCATAATTAACTATAGATGCACCTGCAACTATACCAGTTTCTATCATTTGCATTTTTCTCTCATTATCAGTTATTGTTTTCCCTTTTGCATATAATGCTTTTCCTTGATCAGCTTTCTTATCATACTTTATTTTTTTATACGCTTTATTGAGATTTTTCTTAGCTTTATGTAGTTCTGCTCGCGTCGATTGTTTCGCTTTTCTTTTAGCTTTAACACTATCATAGTTACTCTTAGCTTCATCGTACTTCTTTACCCCTTTACGAGTATATGAACCATCGTAATTACGATAACGCCTAACCCCCCATTTCATACCAAGAACACCATAATGCATTAATTCATCACTGTTTTTTTGATTTTTCATTTGATCACCCCCAGTTAAAACATTCAACTCAATTTTTCATACTCCTCTGCAAAAACTTTATTCCAAAGTCTTTCGTAATCTTCCATATATTTTTTACCATCAGCCGAAGATATGTCGCTTATATCTTTTCCTTCATATTTTTTATTAAACTGTTCAATTAAACCATTATTCATCCTAGCTGCTGCATTGTTATAAGCATTTACATACATCTTTCTCTCTTTTTTCTTAGAAACTTTACGATCTGCTTTTTTAGGATTTGGCGACTCGCTGTTTATTTGCCTATTATTGCGAATACTCCATCCCGTGTTCATAACATTTACAACAGTTGCACCAGCAGCGGCTAACCTTGTGATGGCAGTTGTTGTAATTACATCAGCTCCCATATGCCCAAGAACATGTGACGTTACATTTCTTCCTACTAATATAGCTGCTTCAGTACCTGCCGATTTTAATAAAATTTCACCTGTATTTTTTCCATACTTTTTCTTTCCTTGATGTGTTAAAGAACCATCTTTGTTCTGATAACGGCGAACACCCCATCTCATACCTTTTATTCCATGATGATATAGTTCATTTTGCATAATTACCTCCTGAATCTTGACCCCCTCCTCCTAAAAATGATACAATATATTATCTTTTAAGGAGAGCGAGGCTTTAAATTATGAATATTTCACAAAAAACATTGTCCGATATATTAAATAACTGTTATGATGCTGCTTTAAAAGGTATACCCAAAACCAAAAGCTGTTATGATTTAGCTACGGAATATACACTTAAATATTCGACTAAAGAAAAAGCTATAGATAACTTCATTAAATGGCAAGTACGAAAATGTACCACTTCTGGTTTTTTAACAAGCTTAGGTGGTGTCATAACTTTACCTGTTGCTGTTCCTGCAAATCTTGCCTCTGTTTGGTATGTTCAACTAAGAATGATTGCAACAATAGCCACTATATCGGGTTTTAATCCATCTAATGATGATGTACAAACTCTCGCTTATATTTGTATTACCGGTACATCTATATCCAAACTATGTAAAGAAGCTGGAATTAAAGCTGGTGAAAAATTAACGATTAAAGCTATTCAAAAAATTCCTACAAAAGTATTAAATAAAATAAATCATATAGCAATGCAACGATTTATAACCAAATTTGGAACCAAAGGTGTGATTAACCTCGGTAAAATGGTACCAATTGTAGGTGGGGTCATCGGAGGCACATTTGATTATGCAGGAACAAAAATTATAGCTTCAAAAGCTAAAGATATTTTTTTATATGGAAATATAGATTAGACCTTATTCAAACATATCTCGATTGAGCTTATATGCGACATAGGCATCCATCATAGCTGCCACTGCATCAATTTTCTGACTATATCTTTTCTTTAACAATTTACGGTTTCCGTTAGTATCCTCTAAAGTAATACAGTTTCCCATCGTAAATGTCATAAGCTCTTCATCGAACAGAAGCATTCTATCTTCTGATAATTTCTTTAATTCTCCAAGTGGAACTGATTCTGTCTTAGCTCCCTGGATTACTTTTTCTACACCAAATACACCATTTTCCTGTGTCCAACGTTCTACGAAATCTTTTGCGTTATATGGGTCGTACCCAAAACACCTTACATCGTAACCGCTTTCAATAATGTAGTTATCCAAATCTTCATATACTTCCATCATATCCAGGACAGTTCCTTCCATAACAATAAGACTGCCTTCTTTGATGAACTCTTCATACTTCAATCTCATTGCAGCCTGCAATTTCATTAATGTCCTTTGCGTTATGTAATTTCGTGTCTTTACACCAAATGCACCATTCGATAATGGAAACAGAAATGTAAATGCACAGAAATCATCTCCCTGCGATAGGTCTCCACCCAAAGAGCAAGGCAATTGCCAGAAATCTCTTTTTCGATGCGGCAAAGTTTCTTCATATGTGAAGTAATACGTGTAACCTTCCATTGGTAGACCAAATCGTTTTGCCAGTATATCATTTCTTGCAGCTGGAGCTTTCTCTGCTCTTTCAACATCAAGCTGATATGTTTCATAACTGACAGTTTTTCCTAAATTTGGATTAGCTTTCAACCACATATCTGGATTTGAAACTTCTTCAACAGAATCAAGTTTGTACCACCAGATAGAAACATGAGGGTTAATATATTCACCTTTTAGGATGTCCTGCAATTCCATTTTGATTGTATCGCCTGCTCCATTACGGACTGTACCCTCAGAGCTAATAGCAACAATCAAATAATCATCTACCTTTGATGCCCCCTGTTCAATAGCACCAATTACATCTTCTCTGATATCTCCGGATAACCATTCATCAACAGTTGCAACCTTGAGCTGCAATCCCTGTAGCTTGTCTATCCTCATCGGACGAATTTCCAATAACGAACCGGTAAGAAAATTTTCTATTCCTTTCTTGGTCGATGCCAATTTAACTCTATTGGCTTTTGAACCACTGGTATTCATTATTGAACCATCTGTAAGGAATTTATAAAATGGTCCTCTCGAACGAGTAATAGCTGTACGAATAGGCGACAGAACTTCTTCTGCCTGTTTCATTGTTGGTGCAGTTGTAATCTGGTGTGTTGTCGTGATATCGACATTAAGATAATAGTTCTGTAAACAAGAACCATACATAGATTTTGCAGCGCCTCGTGCTACTATAAGGTACTGTTTGTTAATAAGCCTTTTTCGGATATGCTTTTTAACATAATGTCCGCCATGACCATCTTCCGACGGTTCATAGACACTTCTTTCAACAAAATAATACCAGCCAAAAATTTGTTCAGACCATACTTTAAATGAATCAAGAAGATTCAGATCTGAACCGTCGGTAAGTGTTAATTCGTTTTCGCAGTATAAGATAAATCCTTCAACTGCTTTGTCATCGTAATAGACTCCAGGATTTGCAATAAGGTCATCAATACGATTCATCTCCATAGAGATTTCCTTATTAACTGGTATCTCGCCTCGAATAACGGCATCACGAAACATGCCGTAATATTTTGGGACGGCTGTGTTTGATAATGCCATATTGAATTTTCTCCTTACTTTCCTCTAAGTTCCTTAATACTCAAAGCTATAGCTAGTGAAGAGCCAGTAACCGCTAATACATCACCGGCAACGGAAAGAACATCTTTAACACATTCTCGGCCCTTAGATATCTTTGGCTCTTCGATTTCTGAAAACAATTTTTGATACTGCTGCTCAAGTAGTTCACGATTAATTCTGTCTCGCATTTCTTTATCTGTCATCTTAGATAAGTCCATAGATTTTCGTTTAGCTTTCGGTCGTGTTTCACTTTCCATAGACTTTAACTGTCGAACCATAGAAGAACTGGTATCAACAATTTTTTTCTTTCGCTCAAGGTCTTCCCTTACCCATCTGTTAGGGTCTGGATTACTTGTATCGATTCGGTTATCTTTTTTCTTGCCAAGATTTTCTCTTACATCTCTGTCATATCGCTTTTCACCCCGAGGTGTTAAAGAGCCATCTTTATTCTGATAACGACGAACACCCCAACGTTGTCCTTTAATGCCATGGTGTTCTAATTCATTATTCATTTTGAATATTCACTTCCCTTCAGTTTCATTCACAATTCGTAAACGACACTCATATTCATTAATCTGAGCTTTATAACACTCCATAACAGCTGAACTCATAGGTGGGTCAAATAATAATTTTACCTTCAACCACACATAAGATTTCACAAGCTGATACAATCTCATATCTTCAATAAATTCAGACCATTTATTATTCTTATCCTCTATCATAAAGCCATCTGATGGACCGATACCTAACTGAGTTAATATGGTAAATACCGAATTTATATGCATAATTATGTCTACATCGAAAGCATCATACTCCTCAGTTAAGCCAAGTAACTTCTTCACAGAAGTCAATATACTATCAGAAATATTCTCTGCTGCCATACATTTACTCCTTTTCAAGATGGGTAATATTAATAAAACCAATCATGCAATAACCATCTCCTGTTTCTGTATGAACCGAATAGAAACCATTAATGACGTTATCATTTAAAAGCTCCACGACAGTACCACATGGAATTATCCCTATTACATCAGCTTCTTCATTTGGTTCTTTTCTAACCCTCAACTGCTCACAGCTTTCAACAGTTCCAAGAATTTTAATCTCTTCATTCTTTGTATTAGCATTTGACGATTCTGCTGTCTGTTCTGTCTGATTTACTTTTTTTCCTTCACTCATAAGTAACCTCCTTCTATTGTCTCCATAGACATGTGTCATTTTTTCTTCTCTCTATAGGTGCATGTGGTAATAAATTTGAATCTCCATAATGTATTGCGTTGTGGGTCATCAATACTGTTGATATCAAATACTCAGGATTAAGCAGGTCATCATTTCTATTAATGATGTCTTCTGGTGTAATTGGATTCATATGATGAATAATGATATTTCCTTGAATTTCATAACCATCGCAAGCCAAATCGCAACCCTTGTCTCTGACAATGATTTCATTTCTAAGTCTTTTCCACTCTTTTGAGTTATAAAAAATCTGATTCAAATATCTATCAAATCCAAATGTCTCTATTCCAACTGAGCCATCTAATTTTAAATATTCGAATCTTTCTTGAAATGTTTGCAAACGGATAAGCTCGGTATATGTTTTAATCATCCCACTCATATTCGTCGCTCTCCCTTTGTGTATCCTGTCCGCTGTATCCTCTGAAAGCCTCAAGAGCATTCTTATAAGTTTGCTCTGCTTGTTCTGCCGATTGAATACTTTTTGTTTTTGCTTCTGTTAGAGCTAACTCTTTTTTTGTCTTCTCTAATTCAAGCTCTGCCTGTTTTGTTCCAAGCTTTAAATAATGAACAATAATCTGCGATGGTGCCTTACCAGACCTCATTAAATCCTCAGCACAATCGGTTGCAAGAGAAATCATTTGTTTCTGTCTTGCTTCTGGTGTAATTGCTGGTCGCATTCGCTGACTGGCAGTATCAGAAGATGAGTCTGGCTTAACTTTCCTCATAGTTACCGCCTCCTTTTAAGTAATTTCTGCACACTTTATATAAAGTTTCAGCAGGGTTTTAAAGAGTTTACAGAGACTATTACTACACTCTTGTATATGAAAGGAGACAACCTTTAAAGATGAGCCAGCCACCGCTCAGTAATAATCCTATAAACTCTTTAAAACCCTGCTGATATGTCAGAACATTTTTCAAAAATTTCCCTCTGGGGAAAAAATAAAGACCGCCGCGATATGGGTGGGGGTATGTTTTTTAGACACCCCCCTATACCCTTTCGCAGTCTATGTAATTTTTAGTGTTTTCTTCACTTTCTTGTATATGTTTCTAAAATCATATCTGATGATTTCATCTATCGCTCTTTCAATCTCTTTGTCATTCTCTTCATCCGATAGCTCATCCGATGTCCTTGCGATGCGACCAAGATACGATGTAGAGTGATAACCTTTCTCCTCGTCATATAGCATCCATTCGGTGAACTGGTCGAACGGATCATAAGGGTTGTCAATTGTAGTCAATGCACACTTAGTTACATCCATTCTCTATGTTCACTCCTTTCCATTCAGATACTTAGATACAGTTGAAGTAGATACTCCTAAGGCTTCTGCTATTTCAGATGTACTGTAGCCAGATGCGGATAGAGCTGAAATTCTACCCTGTTTAGCTGTACTGAGTGATGTTGTGGCACGAGGAGTAGCCTTTTGTCTGACAACATCAATATTAGTATTGTTTAGTATCTGTGTTAGCTTGTTCTCGCTGATAGCACCAGCCTGTATAGCCTCCCATTCCTTATCAGTTATATCTATAGAAGTTCTCTTAGCTCCTACAGAATTGCGGGCTTTCGATAGAGCCTGCTGACTCGCCTTCTTAATTTCAGCCTTTGTCATATCTGGGTTGTCTCTTTTCTTAGATTGAACCTCTGCATTGGCAATAGTCTGGGCTTGTCTTTCACGGGGGGCATTCATCAAAGCAACATTTAATTTTCCCATAAGGGAGTCTACTTCAGACTGATAAGTTGCTTTTGCAGAAGCAGAATAGGCAATCTTTCCAGTATTGACCATTTCTCTTCTTGCCTGATTTGCTAAAGATTTCATAGAATTTGCATATTTTGCATACGCTTCTTCTTGTGGGGTGCCGGATGATAATTCTCTTGCATCCTTAACTTCAGCCATCTTAGTACTCTTCTGAGTACGAATTTTTATTTTTCCATCTTTGTCAGTGTATGTCTCTTTAACTTCTTTGTAACTGAGAGAACCATCTTCATTGATAGTAGGGCTTCCTTTTCTCTTTAATACAGAAGTTTCAGATTTTGCTCTTGAGATAAGAGTAGACGCGCCTTCATGATAGTGGCCATTTGAATCTGTTGTACCTTGGTATTTCTTCTTCAAAGTTGCAATGTCGTTATCAATTTCACTCTGCTTATAATCAAGCTTATGTTTTTGGGCGTCAATAACAACCATACTATGACGAACAGCTTTTGCTAATTCTGGTTCAGTAGCACCCTTCAAAGTCATATCTGTAATAAGGTTAGAAATCTTACCCATTTCAGTCTGAGTATTTGTCATTCTTTGGTATGTTCTACCATTTCTGGTGTAATATTCTTTTCCTTTAGAATCTACTTTTACAGGTTTACTAGAATCTGGACCATATTCATCCTTGGTATCAAAATCCTCCAATCCTTTTAAAGAATGTGTAGAAGTAATTTTTACTTTGCTCTTTGAAGAATTACAAGGTATTACCATTACGGTATCACCATCAAAGTCAGCCCCGGACAATCTATCAGCATTCTTTTTATTAATACCAATGGCATCAGCCGGAGTATTACCAAGAACACTCTTTCCTTCAGCTAACTTATTATTTACTTTCAAAATTGGTATCTCGAAAGTTCCTCCATGAGGATAACGAATTAAGGCAACTGTTTCACCATCTTTATAGTTTGGTGCATAAACCTCATTATCTTTAATGGTTGTCAATGGAAGTATTACCTGATATTTCTGTCTTGGTAATGCCGCAGCCTGCAAATGTACAGCAGCTGAATCGCAATCATCAGCAAAAGATTTCAATAAAGTTTTCTTTACTGTAGGATTGGTTAATGAACAAATCTCATCAAATTCAGATTGCTTATCTGCCGTTGCTAGACCCAACTGTTTTTTAATAAGAGATAGACTCTGTTTTGATAAGAACTGAGATGGAAGTGTTTTACTCCATTCGCCCCAATCTCCTTCTTCGGCTCTCTTATTGATTAAAGACAAACTCTGTTTCTTTCCAGTTACTGGGTCTGTATACTTTCCTTTTGGATCATCATAATAACTTTGACCGCCATGTTCCTTTATCAAAGAACCAAAAGGATTATCCGGGTCATTCTTAATATCCTTAAGAACTTCCATTTTAGGAACTGATTTTGATTTATTGGTATTGAAAATAACATCAACTCCATCTGGCATATCATCAGAATAGACAGCCATTCCCTTTAGATATTTCTTTCCATCTACCATTATTCGAACCTGTGCGTAATGCGAATCGCCTAATGATAAATCCTGGACTCCTCTACGAAGTTCTATAACACCATCTTTGTTAATACCACCATCTTCTTTGTATCTGATAGCAAGTCGATTAGAATCCATACTAGAAGGGTATTCAAAGCCTTTTCTAAAAGATTCACCACCATCATAAGAAATATAGTCTTTTACAGAATGTACATCCTCATAATTATAAATATCCTTATGTTCTGTTCCAGGAGGACAGATTACTTTTATGTTTGTCTGCTTTCCAGGATTAGTAACCTGTGGAACTCCACCTCCATAAATCGGATAACCTTCCATTTCCAAAATATAAAGAGCCTGGTTAAGTTTCTCTTTCGATACTCCAAGTTCTCTTTCAACTCCGGTACCGACATCGATCATACCTTTTTCATCAATAAGTTTTCTAAGAACATCAGCAGTGGCTTTCGCCTGGTTCATTCTGGCTTCTGAATTTTCATTCAATAAAGACCTTACAGATGAGTCATTTGCAAATCCCATCTTGTCAGCGATTTCATTCAAACTGTAGCCTTTTTCTCTAAGGTCTTTGGCTGTTGCAACCTGCACTGCTCTTCTTTCATCTTTAGCAAGACTCATTTGTGTTCTAAGCTGAGTTGTTGTAAGCCCCATAGTCTTAGCAATATCTGTTTCACTCATACCAGACTTTTTCAAAGACTGCACACGACTCAGAAAGTCCCCACTATGCTGATAAGGGTTATCTCCAGAACCCCATGGATATCGACCAGACCTTCTGGCAACACCGTAATGCATAAGCATATCATCAGAAATTTGAGATAATACTTTAGCTATTCGATTCATTGATTAACCCTCCTGTTCTTTTATTTTTCTTATAACCTTATCAAAGGTAATGATTTTATCCATAATTGGAACTATATCTTCTGCTGTTGTATTATGATACAGAACTTCATTGTTCTGATAGATTCTTAATTCCATATCAATATCAGCAGGTTTTACTTTATATTCCAAACAAAAAAGAGCGGCATAAATCATAAGCTGCTCCATGTGTGCTGGAATTATGCCTGTCTTCAAATCATGAATTCTAAGTAATCCAGACCTGTATGAAATTGAATCTGCTGTTCCAAAACAGTTTTCAGAATAAAATAATGTCTGTTCCGGTGTCATCTTATAACCAATGGCATCATTAACATACATATTCAAAGTTTTTTGTGATTTTGGTAATTTCTGTCCCAAAGAGATACACTGTGCGGCAAATGCATGTAACACGGTACCTTTCTGAGTAGCAAGAAATTTTGAATAGGCATCGGCAACTTTATCTTCGCTGTAATTAATCCAATGATATTTACTAGCTCCGAGAAAAGCGTGCTGCCCCTCAAGATTGGAATGATTGTTGAAGTTCATATAGCACTTCCTCCTTGTTTTCCGGACAAATAAAACGGGAAAAAGACATCCTGTTCATTTGATCCACATAATATTCTTGATTAGGCTGTTTATTAGCCGACGCGCTTTTTTTACATTCCAAAGAAGCCCACTTATCATTATAAAGAATTAGCAAGTCTGGAATACCTTGAATATAACTTGCATCATTCTTCATAACTATGCATCCAGGAAAAAGTTTCTTAAGCTCTTTAATTAAATTAGCCTGGAATTTGTTTTCTAACATTTTGTAAGCTCCTTTCACAAATATCAAAAGAGAAAGTGAATGCTGTTAAAAATGCATATTTTACCTCTCTCCTCATAAAAGGGAATGTATTTTTCGCGCGCAAAAAAAAGAGCATAAAAATGAAAGGAATTGATTTTTTCATTGGGCGGATAGATGAACTGATTTTTTATCAGATTTTCCATCTCTGAGATTGTGTTCAATGCGCTATTATTACACACAATCAATCTACTTCGTCCGATCTCTTGTCGGCAAGCTCATCTTTATCATTAAACCATGTATTCACATGTACAGACTTTCACTGCTACGTCCTTTATTCCTTTCATAAAACAACTTGTAAATTTGGCGTAAAAAAACAGAGGTACCGTAAAGTATCTCTGTCATAATCACGTTATGTAGTTTTAAGCTTCTTTAGCTGGAACTACCTTCTTGGACAAAAGCCCAAAAATTTTTGCTAATTATATATATTTATTAAACTTTTTCTTCGCATTAGAGTTGAAAAAAAAGTGGGTTTTTGACCAAAGTTGGATATCCAAGAATTCGGAACCCGCATAAATACTGGGTTTTCGGGCATTCGGTCTATGGACAAAAACGTTTTAAAAAGTGGGCAGAAAACCCAAATTTTTGACCAAACTTGGATATCCACTAAATGTTTTTCACACTTTTGCCCAAATTTTTTAGTCTCTGCCCGTTTTTATTTTTCCAAAAGTGGGCAGAAAATGACCAAAAATGATTAAATGGATATCCAAGAATTCAACCAATTTTCATCAATTTACCCGGTATGTCTCAGTAAATTATGCTGCATTCTTAGTCCTCTTCTCAGAATTTCAGCCTTTGGCATACCATATTCAGTCGATAATTCATCCAAAATAGTCTCTTCACCGTCCGACAAACGCAATCTATACTGCTTATTTTTCACTTCACCGTCATCTCTAGGCGGTCTTCCACGTCTGTTCACTCCTATATTTACCTCCAAATCTTAAAAATTTCTTCTGTGATACGGCATATTTCTGCGGAATATTGGAATATATGTATACTCTGCATGAACGTAAAAGTCCCTATGACATCGATAATCTGTCACCTTTATAGGCTTTATAGGCTTTATAGGCTTTCCAGGCTCAATAACCTTAGATAATTTCCCGAAAAGCTCCCTTAATCGTTCGGCAAATTTCTTCATAGCTTCCTTAACTCTTTCCCACACATCACATAATGTCTGTAAAATATCATCATATTCCATATCCATTATAAAGCCTCCTTTACATCATAAATACGACTTAATGACACTTTGGTGATTTTTCCATCTTTTTGAACCATTGCGTAACCTACGCTCAAAAATCCAACTCCAATCTGCAATAATTCATAAGTATCAGTATTTAATTTACATTTGCTACAATCATCGACCACGTTACACATTTCCTGAGTAGCTAAACAAGCGGAACAGGTCGAGTGATCTGGTCTTACTTTACATATTTTCATATAGTTACCTCCAAATTTTACCTGTTTTACAGTCTTTTATAACAATTCTTCCTTCAATATGAAATCCAGCCAACTCGCATATAGTAAATATAGTATTTAAAAGCTTGTGAAAACGTTCTTCATCTTCTGATGATGTTTTGTTTTCTACAGGTGTTTTCTCTACATTATTTATTGCACTATATGCAGTTGGGTCCGGATAACCTTCTGGATTTCTGTAACCGAACCCACTAATCATACGCATTTACTTCTCCTTAATATTTTTTGCTTCTAATGAATTTACAAGAGCATCGATATCATACCTAATAGCTTTTTCTGTATATGCCTTTACGATGTTTTTAACAGCATTCATTTTAGTCTCGTACTCAAAACACTCACAAATTCTCGTTGTTATGGTGTAAATGCAAATAAATGCTGCAAATAGAAGTATAATGATAGGTATTAATTCGTTAATTGTCATAGGTATTTTCCTCCTCTTTTTCACATAATAGAATTCCGTTATCGTTTCCTTTTGGTACTGTTATTTGCGGTGACTGTAAACTTTTTGCTATACTTTTCAAACTCATATCTATAGACTTTAGAGTTTTTAAAATATCAGTATCATACTTATCATGTGTCATACAGTTGTCTCCTTTCCGTTATTCCATAAATTTTTATCTGTTAAATCCCACTCAAGAGTTGCTCCGCATAATGGACATTTTTCATCAATCTTACTAGACGAATGTTGAACTTCTCGTCCACAAATACAATATCCGTAAACTATAGAGCTTGTATGAGACTTCCAGTAATCTTTTACAGTAACTATCAAAATATCACTCCTTGTTCATAAGACTTCCCCTATATTTCATAAAATCAACAAGTTCTTTTTCTGATACTTTCTGTTTATTACATCCATCTATGCAAGTATCGCAAGAAATTCCACTTGTCAGCAACCACATATCACATCCATCACACGGATCTGGTTTCCTATAAAATATCTTTTTAACCATTCGAACATAATTAATCCTCCATTTTCTGAAACAATAGAATGTTGATAGCCACAAAAATATCGCACAGTAATATTTTCTCGTTCATAGCATAAGATAGTATTGTTCCACACACAGAAATAATTAACAAACACAATGCATATTTACTATATTTGTTCATTCTTAAATCCTCCAGTAATCAACTCTGAATATGGCAGCTCTTCAATCCACTTACAGAATTCTCGCCATTCATCCAGCTTATGGTCTTTGCGAGACTTATAAATGTTCGCCAGCACCTCATAATTCAACATAACATTACGCGTCTGGTTATAGCTGCTTGGGAGAAGCTGAATCATCTGCCACCAATCACCTTTGTTCTTTGTTTTTAAATATATAGATCTTGAATCGTTTAAATCGTCTATCGTGATTTCTAAAACTTGTCTTGTTTGAGAAGCTAAATGTTCCGTCGAAAAATCCTCCAATATAAATTCTTTCGCATGAATCTTGTGCATGGTACTGCAAGAGTTCGTAACAGTAGCAACTTTATACGTATCAAATTCTTTCCACCAATATAAAGGTGCAGTAATTCTAACATACACAGGCATCATTCTCATAAATTTTCTATGGTCTGTACCGGCATTTGAGAGACGTTGCATAAGGGAGTGGTCGCTATCTCCTAAGTAAAAGTCGCCATTATACATACAACGATCCGAATGACCACATTCTCTACACTGCCCAAACCCCTCTCCAGCACAGCAATTACTATCACTCTTATCCCAACTATTCATAGGGTTACGCATACCCTCAATAATAAACTCCATCTGCTCCGGACTCGCCAGAACTACGTGTTCTAATTTAATCATTTATTTTCCTCCTAAAATAAATAAACCAGCATTACAATATAATGTAATAACTGGTCTGTAGCGTAATTAATTTTGTTGTATCTAGCCTTTAAAGTATCGATTATTGCATGTGTAATAAATATGAACAAAAGTTGCCAAGTAAATTCAAAGAAAGTAAAGAATGGTAAACAATATAACACACAATGCACAATTAAATGATACCAATTTTCCCCTTTTGTTTTTGCTATAAAATCAGATTGAAAGACATAGTCGCCTATCAAATGACAACATATCAATAATATTATTATTTTAATTGATTTCATTTTCATCTTCCTCCTCTTTTAGCCAAACTCTGATTCTATCATTGTAAGTATCAATTTTTACAACTTCTTTATCTAAGAAATCTTTTGAAAAATGTTTCCATGCATCATATTTGTAATTAATTGTTATCACAGGATATATATTGTCCATAATAGACACGTCACAGTATGCAGTTAATAATAGATCTTCCAGTTTAATCATCTTTTTCATACCTCACTTTCTCTTTTTGTATCATGTCCTTTATGCATTTACATCTGTTTCTATGTTCGCACATAATTACTGTATTAGTGACCTGTAATTCATCAGTGTATACATGTGTTTTTTTTACATCAGCACAAAACTCAGGACAGTTTTCACAATATTCATCTACTATTAATCTAATCATAATTTCTCCTTATTCTTTAAAAGAAGTGTTGAATAGTAAGCTCCTGTGAGCTTGTTTAATATAGTATCCATCGCATTACATTTTGTGTCTGAAAGTTCGCTGTAACTAAGTAAAGTATCATGGCAACGTACTGTTCCTCTACAAAACCATTCGATATGTATCTTTAATAAACCTCCATAACGGTCATCCTCGCATATCGATATTTCTGAAAAAGGTGCTATTTCATACCAACGAGTTATTAGTTCAGCTTTAAACTCAATTAATTTCATCTTTTCTTACCTCTTTTCCTATGCTGTAGAATATAATCACCATAAGCTGCGGGAGATATAGCAGTTTCTTTTTCGGTCTTCCAACCAACATATCCTTTTCGTCCAGCTTTCAGATTTTTGCTTTTTGTATACATTGTACTTATATCATTGCTCATATATTTTCTCCTCTTTCACAATCCCACGAAATTCAACCACTTCTTCGGAGAGGCTGACAAAATATCTTTTTCCCTGATATTCCACAATATCTCCGAAGTAGTTGATATCCATTTCTGGTCGTGAAGCATATGCAAGTACATTAATTTTTGTTGTTCGATTCACTATCTTTTCCTTTCTCTGTCCATTTTCACATCAATCGCTTTCTGCATATCTTCCGGTGAGATATTAAAAATGGACTCCAGAAGTGATAGGCAAATATAAGCATCTGCCATCTCTTCCAAGAGTCCAATTCTGTCTCCGTAACCTCTAATTTGTTTGCTAACCTGCTGTGTAAGCTCTGCAAATTCTTCCATAGCAATAGTGCAATTTAATTTCCAAGGTCTTTTATTTATACTATTTCGTATAGCTCGTCTTCTTTCTTTGTCAGAAAGTTCAATATTACTATTTAAACCTTGAATAAATCTAGTTCTATTCATTCTCAGACTCCTCTCTGATTTTTTCTTCCATCTCATCTAATTTGCTTGCAGCCTGTAATAGACACAAACAAAACATACTAAGAATAGAGCCAACACCAAATCCTAAAAAGAAATTAATCATTCTTTTCACCAGCTTTCTTTAATTGTTCCGCAGCCTCTTTTCTAGCGTCGTATTTAAAAATATCAATCTCTTCAAACTTATTGTCTTTCTCAGCAAAGAAGCGATTAATCTTAACTTTTTCACCATTTGGAGTAATTATATAGAATACACCGACAGTATCAAAATCACCATTTTCTGTATTGTATAAGAAATCCTCACAATATACATAATATGGGTTTGTTGACGGCATATAAGGCATAGAGATAGGAAACATCTCATCCATAATCTTGTCAACTAATCCGCTATGGTATCTATTGTTTGGGTTATTAACGCTCACACATACAGCTCTTGATACATCGTTATAACTGACTGAACCATCTGCTTTGATATGTTTAAACAAAGAACTCATCCTCTTGCACTGAATTGATTTTTCCCCATTCTTTTCAAAGCTCATATTATTACTCCAAATATCATCAGTATCTGCAATTGGTGTCAATGGTTTTCCAGCAATTAAGCGGTTAAGAATATTCTTAGTAATTCCAATGCTCATACCGCTATGACCATCCTCCATAAGACTGTTAAATGCTTTTAATGCACTTCTGTAACAAGCACATCCATACTCAGGAAATCCATCGCCATCATCACCAGATTTCTCATGTTCGCAAGCCAGCTTCACTTCATTTTCAGCCCATAAATCCATAGATGTCTTTTTTCTGCAAGAATATAAAGATACATTCCTGTCATCGATATAAACATTTGCAAATATCTTTCTGGTATCTCCACCGAACTCTGTAATAATTTCCGGAAGATTCTCATTAACAGCGTCAAAGACAAGCCCTTTCTCTGAGCACCAGTTAACAGCCGCCTTCGTCTGCTCCTCGTTTCTACAAGTCCAAAGAATAACTTTATCTCCATTTAACTGGCAATTCATAAGGAAATCAATAAGCCCTATATTTGGCTCACCAATCTCCGGGTATTTGTTCTCGCATAAAGTTCCGTCAAAATCTACTGCAATAATGTTGTTTTCCATTGTATTCGTCTCCTTTAAATAAAAATAACCCACAAGCCTATAAAGACTCATGGGTTTCGTAAATATAAATTAATATTCTAAATCAGCTACGTCATCCCAAATATCTTCAAGGGATTTCCCATCAAAGAATTTTGTGTCCATAACCTCTTCGATTGAATGAGCAGTCATGCTTTTATCACCATACCACATTTCAAACTTATTTAGTGATAATGGGTCAACGCCACAAGAATATCCATTGTATTCAAACATAACATGGTTTGTTAAGCCGCCAAGATATTCTTTAATATTAAAATCTGTCATGTTAAATAACCTCCTTAATATCTTGATGACTAATTTCTATTGTGTCCCATTCGTCATCACCAATATTTACATCAGCTAAGTATTCAATACCATCTTCCAGTACTTCTACAATTGTGGCTGTCCTTCCATCTTTAAGAATTACTTCATCATATTGATTTACTATCATTCAGATGCCTCCTTTTTTGTTACATATGCACTTGTCAATTTAATTTCATTGTTTCCATCTTCTATCCAAGCTGTAAGAACATTAGCTTCTTTTTGGTTTGGACCCTTTAATCTCATAATTTGCTGATATCTCATTCCATAACCGCTATCTCCACGTTCTTCCAATTTAGTAGCATCAAAATGTGCATTAATATTGTCAATCAATTCGTCTACATTATCTTTTGTATATCCTAATGCAGATTTAAACGCCCTCGCCTTATCTGGAGATTTTTGCGAATTAAGTGCATATTCTGTAAATTTCTCTTTAGCTATCTTTGTAGATTTTATTTTATCATGTTTCCTAACTTCTGCAACTTTTCCGTTATCTTTTATCGGATATGGAGGACCATTCCTAACACCCCACTTCATTCCTTTTACACCACTATGCTCAATTTCTAAACTATCAAGTCTATTCTTTATCTTATCAAGAATATCCTCAACAGTTTCTCTAGTTCTAGGCGCAAGTTTCATGAATTTAGAATGTTCGGCATACCAGTTAAATATCTCATACAGATTTCCGTTAGCCCAACTAAAAGCCCACCAATCACAAATCATCTCCACAATATAATCGTATGGCATTTCAAGAATGGTCTCTAATTCTCCATTTTCCATATCGTCATGAATAAGTATCCAATACTGCCAGTGATGTGGGTTTCTATGAATATGTATCAGCCATGCTTTTTGATAATCCTGGACGACTTTATAAGACCTGTTGTTTCCATAAAAATATGCATCGTATGCATTATACTCGTCTTCTTCATCTTTAGACTTATCATGAGCAAATTCAATCTGCCAAGCTGCATCTGAAATATCATTCGTAACATCTGATAAATTTTCACATAGCCAGTCAAATCCTCTTTTAACATTAGCCCTGTGATTTGCTAAATATTGGTCATACTGGAAGCTCATCTGACACCTCGCACTTCTTTTTCATATTGTTTGGAACATCTTCTTCTCCAAACATGCAGTTGTCTATCTCCCCGAAATAATATGGGCATCCATTACATTTTTCATAATTACTCATTTTTTATTGCTCCTTTTCGTGATTAACTTTTCAAACAGTTCCTTAGCTTCCGGACCGTCAATTGCATTGACAATATCCACAGATTTATTTGGTCGTTGTCTACCGATAATAAGAACTCCCGTATTTGTCTTATCATCATAATCAATACCTACTAATACTGTATCTCGCATTCTGTTTCCACCTTTCCTTCATTATTAGGAACAAATCTATTAAAGTTAATGCACATCAAACAACGCGAACATGCGGCGCTGATTCTTAATACACCTTCGTCTTTTCTGCTGCATTCGTCATAATACACGATTGAATCGTATTCTTTATCTGGAGTTGTAACTGCCACATGAGTATATCCTTCGGATTTTCTCTTCTCCAGATATGCTATTACATGATCTATCTCTGTTCCTTTATTCACTTGTTCTCCTTCCAATTTACAGGTCTTTCTGATTGAGTATTGCGGCCATGGTCTAAACACTCACAACAAGGGTTACATTTCTCATCCAAATCTTTGTGCTCGCAGATCTTGCAATACTTTTCAAAATTAACTTCAAAATATAAATTCTCCATAAAGCTCCTATCCTTTATATGGTATCTGTTCTACATCTCCTCCAGGAGTAGTGATTGATTGCATAAGCTGTCCAGTTGCTTCGTCGAAATATATATTGTCCATAGCGTTGTTCCATTCATCAAACTGCTCGGAAATATCAAACCCTTTTGTTCGTCTGAGATTGATAAGTTCATCGTGAACAACCCTTCTCCAAGCTCTGGCAATTTCTTTTCTACTCTGTGAAAGAATACTATACAATCCGTGCTCATTTACAAAACTTACAGATCTTCTCTGACCTGCAACTACCATTGGTAGGTTCAGCTTTTCATCAGCCTCACACATATCAAGCATTCGCCACGTATTTCCGTAACTATACTCAATAATATTTGCTATATCTGCTGCCTTGAACAATGGTTCATCCAAATCACCATACACATCAAGAACACTGCTACCTAATCGTATCTGTCCTACTACCTTTACTGAATTGTTTACCATTTTACGTATCTCCTTTCATTAAACGTCTTTTTCTCTTTTAATGCTCTGGCTATGGCTGTATCAATTCCAGAGCGAGATTTTAAGTGATAATAATATAAGTCTTTAAATGGTGTATTCATTCTGTCAATCCTTCCTGCTGATTGAGCCATTATTTTGTAAGAATAATTTTGTGAGAAGAATATAATTGTATCCGTTGTAATGCAGTTCCATCCTTCTGCTCCAGCATTGTATTGAACAAGATAAGCCCATTTATCACTTGTTGGAACTGGTTGATGCTTATGACCATTCCATTCTGCAACTTCATATTCTGTCAGAATATTTTTCAATAGCTCCAACTCATAATCAAAGTTGTAAAATATAATAGCTTTCGGATGCTTCTCCATAACCTCAAGCAAAGCCACTTGTCTTGATTCATCCATATTTACAAGCTTCCGCCATACATAGCAAAGCCCTGCTGCATTCTGGAGGGGTTCATTTTTATATGGGTCCCATCTATTTTTAGTTACTTCCTTATATTTAATGACGTCATACCCAACATAAATATCTTCGTGATGTGATACAGTTTCTCGTTTGAAATCCATATTAACAAGAATTTTATTCCGAAGCCTGGTTAAACGTTCTGTATTAAGATATCTGTCAATCTTCGGAAACTTGCTAAATCTGCTATAAACAATATGCTCTCTTGTAAATTCACTTCGATTTTTATAGAATCCATTTGCAACAAAAACCGGTATATAATCCTGCCAAGTGTCCCCGGGTGTGGCAGATAACAAAATCCACTCGTTACTTTTCGCAATCTTCAAAAAAGCCTTTACCCATGTTCCACTACCAACAACCCTTTGCTCATCAAATATAAAGAAAGCATCTTTTACATCTGAATACTTCTTCACATTATTCCATGAATCCACAATCACTTTGTTAGAATATAAATTCGCATCATCATGTGTAGACAATAAAAATGGTGCTAATTCCCCATCCCATTCACAAGTATCACGCTTTCTGGCGGTCGTTATAATGTACAAATCTTTAGGTGGGTCATCCATTGGTTCATAAATATCAGTCCCAATAATTCCACCATTTCGTACATAGTAATAAGCTATTGAAGTTAAGGATTTTCCACTTCCAACACCACCACATAAAATGCAACCTGTTTTCATCCTTTTTATTGCATCTAATTGATAGTTTCTTAATGTAACACCTGCCATTTATTTACCCTCAATGACAAAACCATCCTCAACTTCAACTTCGTATCCAGCACCTATTAGATTTGCTTTAGGTCCGCACAGAAGCAATTTTGTACCGATTTCTTCATCTGATAATTTCTGATATTCAGAATAATATCGTATTATGGAATCCTGCACAGGTTTCGTTACACAAATCTTCGTGCAATTAAATGTGCTCTTTTCTGTAACTTTTATATTGCACATCTCGGCTACATAACCATAAAAAGCTACCAGTCCCTGCTCGCACTTTTTCTGAGAAATTGAATATCTCTTTTTCATATGGTGTCATCCTTTCTTTGTTATTAAAATCTTCTAATCACCCAAATATCCGAAAAGTACATAGGTGTATACCAGTATTTGCTCTTATCGTCATCCGTGGTCATCGGATCTGTTATAGAATTTCCAACTTTTATATAACCGGCTACACCAAGTAAAGAAATTTGTATATAGCACATAAGAGCAACTGTTTCATCAATATCCTGTCCTACAACCAGTAAATGTCTTTGGAAGTTCATTGATGGTGTTACTTTTTCCATTTTTCTTTTAATCGTATTAATAGCGGCTATAAGAGTTGCTCCTGCGCCACAGCATTCATCGGCAAGAGAAATATAACCTTGCTTTTCCAACTTATCTTGAAGATTATTATCTAAATCGCTAGTAACAACATCTGCCATCAACTGACAGACTGAATATGGTGTGAAAAACTGACCCGCCGAACTATTACCAAGTCCTAAATCCATAAACATTTTCCCTAAGAAGTCCTGTTCTGGATTAGCATCTAAAGCCATTGTTGTATATGCAGCCAGTTTAGGAAATATCATCTGTTCGTCTTTACTATACTTATGGATGATACTCAAATATCTTTCTTCTCTGTCTTTATAATGAAATTTATCAAGAGGATTTGATATTGCACAAGCAAACATGATCACAAAATCTCTCCAAACATCAAATGGTCTATGAGTTCTTGTCAGTTTATTAAACTCATTCAGAAAGTCTTTTGAATATGTCCCAACCGGCATTTTTTCTGTTTTTATTTCTACTTTTTGTTTTGGTTCAACCGTTTTCTTCTTATCAATGTTTGACAAATCAATTGTCGGTTCCCATTTCTTTGTCACTTTCTTAACCGGTGGCTTCGGCTTATTAAATGACTTTTTCTTAAAGAACATATGTGTCTCCTTTCAAAATATAATCACCATCTAAAAGTCTCAGATGAAATATCATCTCCTGAATAATTAAAATAATCACCATCAGCAATATTAGATAGTGCCTGCAAATCATCAATATTATTACTTTTTTCTACAAGCTGTCGTGAAATGTACATTACAGCCTTTTCTAATTTCTGTAATGCACTGATTGCATTGCTGATTTCTTCTTTTACTATTCGGTCTTCAATCTTGTCAGTTTCGCCCATAATTATCTCCTTTCAAAATATAAATGGGTGCCAACCATAATTAGCTGACACCCGAAGATTTTAATAGAATGGAACCTCGTTCTCTACCGGAGCTTCTTCTCTTGCATATTTTTCAGCAAACTCATCCTCTTCGATAGTTACATACATCGTCTTAACATATGCCTTAATTCCAGTCTTTCCATTTACTTCCCAGGAATATGGTCTAATTACCAAATCAACATTACTGATTTCAGCGAAATCTAATGTGCTGATAGAATCCTCATCTAATTCAGTAGTTGTTCTTCTAGTAACCATATAAATCTTTGGTGGAATGTTCTTGTAACTTACAGCGACCTGAATATAATGCTTTGGCTCATCTCCCTCATCTCCCTCATCTCTAGGCTCAAGAATTCTTACATTCCATCCATCATTTGATAACTGCTCAACATCCATATCATCTTCAATGAGTACACAGAAGTTTCTATCTCCAGCACGATTGTACTTGGACTCCTCTCCTCTGAAGTTTCTGAACATAATATGAGCTCCTTCAATTTTAATGTTTCCTACTGCTTTATTAGCCATGATAAAAATCTCCTTCATTATTTTGTTTTTGCAGGTGGATTCATCACCTGACTTGAAATCACTTCTGAAATATCATAATTTTTTCCGCAATCCATATGGTATTCATCGTCATTGAAGTGCGGACAGTCAAAGCAAGTTGCGTATTTAGCATCTCCGCAAGGCATAAGCTTTGGTGTATTCTGCTTCTTCTCCGTTATAAATGGGTCATCCGACACAAACATTTCAAAATCACCATATTGAGAAATAGTATCTACTGCCTCATTCACAAGTTTGTCATAGTAAGACCTGTCAATGTCATCAACTTTATCAAGTTCTCTGACCATCTCAGATTCCAGCCATCTATATCCCTTTGTACCTGTTGCGGCATAATATTTACCGTCTTTCTCACGCATAAGTAATCCACCACCGCATCCATCTTTAATCGGACAGAACTGTCCAACTTTTCCGATAAATCGATAATTGTGTCCCTCTGCAATAAGCGGATTTAGTCTCCGACAAGTGCTTTCAAATGTCGTATCAGACAGCAATCCTTTCTTGAAATCACTTTCAGCTTTACTAAATTCTTTTTCATATTGAGACACATCCGGTAAGTCCTCATTTAAGTCCAAATATAAAGAACCGCTTACAGACTTCGTTTCACACATATCCTCGAATTTAATATCCTCTTTACTAAAGAGGCTTTTAAATACATAAGGAATCTGAAACTGAGTTCCTGTAGCGGTCCATTTTCCAGGTTCTTCCGGATCATCATCAGCCAATTTTGCAACATACACAGCATTGTTGACCAAACAAATCCTATCAAATATATGCTCTACCTCGAAATCATATCCATAACGCTTGCCATACTTACAAATAAAATCAAGAATATAATTGTCTGGATTCTCAATCTTGATGGAGTCTGTTTTAATGTGAATTACTTTATACCCCTGTTCCTCAACTGCATGTCTAAGGTCAATCATAAACAATGCTCCTCGCTTTGCTATAATATTATCCTTATTTCTAGGATCTCTGAATGGATTAGCAAAGCTAGCCGCTGTTAATCCATATACTGAATTAATAGCTATTTTTAATGCTTGAGCAAGTGCTTTGGCTTTACTCTTATCGTCCAGATATTTTGTTAATGCTCCATCAAACATATTACGAACTTTATCATAGTCGCCATGTTTGATAGCTATACGAATATCCAAAATATTTTTGAATTTTCTGGTACGAGCAGCTCCTAAAAAGCATTCACTTATTCCAGAGTTAGGATGTTGCGAACCAACATCTTCTGTCAAAGAATATCCATACATTCCCGGTATAGCCCATACTTCACCGCCTTCACCAGTCTCTTCACCTCTGTAAATAGATTTACCGTTATCAAACTTATAATCGGCAAAATATGGTAATAAGCTATCACCTTTTGGTCCGTGGAATGGCTCAGCCATCATTTCCGGTTTGGCTTCTTTTAGAAATTCCAATACATCATCGGGAAGCTCTGTAACCGGCTCAGACAAATCCCTATACATAAATTCACTCTGAGGATTGCGGTTCTTTCCAAATATAAATTTTGTAGTCAAACTATTGGTAGTATCATTTACTGAACCATTAGCTAACTCTGCCAAAATCTCTCTGGCAACGAAATCACCAAGATTTGCTTTGTATGTAGCCTCTGTGGCGATAACATCATCATCACAATATTCAGCTACTTTTGTCCAAAGTTCTTCTGGAACAGGCTGGTCCCAAGGAAGTCCAAGCTCGTGATGCTTTATCTTTTTACATAATGCTCTGACTTCATCGTCCATCTTCGAATGCGGATCATTAGCCATGTTGCTCAACTCAATTTCCCATTTCTTAAGAGATTGCTTCTTTGAGCAGAAATCATATACATCTGTGAACGAAATATTATAGGCTTCTCCGAAGAAACAATTCGGACTGTTATTAATAATCTTTTGTGATAAGTTATACAATTGTTCATTCGTATACCCCATCAATCTGGCATACATAATATGATTATCATATCGTCGACAGTTGAACCCGACCAATCTAAGCTGTATTAATTCCTCAATCTCGCTTGGTGTTGGATTAATCATTCTTACAACAGGTTTCCCCTCACCTTCAATTTTCCAGTTGACCAAGAACAGGTTTGGAAATACCTCAATATCATAGAACACTAACTTTGCATCATCGTTTTTTACAGCATTAGAATTTTCTTCTGATTTAAACTGCATTCTGTTGACTAGCTTGATACAATACTCTGCCTGATGGGAGCTGTTTGCTGCAAATGCTAACACAGCATTACGCATATCTGTTACATCATATTTGAGTTCACTACTATGAGCGTCCTCCAATATTTTGTATATGAAATCGATACTCGGCTTAGTTCCTGGATGAATTTCCTTATTAAGATTTCTCTTTATAAGTGTTCTAAGTCCTTTCTCGCTTTTTATGGCATCAAAATTTACCATTTTGTCTTCTCCTTTCATTGGTAAACCAGAGGATATAGTAGCTATTGGCAAATTGTTGCATTTGGTAAGTTTTCTTCTTAATGAACTTTTACCAGTAAATACTTTTACCTCTATATGGTCGTCGTAGATTCTGCTTAACTGAGAAGGGTCTCCAGAATATAAATAATGGAGATGTATTCCTTGTCCGCTTTTACTCAGTTCTGCATAAGTCGGTGGCAACTTACTAGCAGCTTCCAAATTTTTTTCAAAAGATTTATTTCCAGTCTCGTCCGGAATATCAAAATCTACAACAATATGATTTTCTGGAACTTTCACATAATGAATTTGTGACGTATCCAGAGCAGATAATTTTGTTTTTACTTTTTCCCACTTCTGTTGTGGAGTTTCGTTTTGTGAAGCATATTGTGCAGGACAATCCGCGCATACAGAATCAAATATTGACTCCTGTTCTTTGAACTCTATCTGATAAGTTTTTGGAGCCTCTTTTTTCTTTGTTTGAGTATCACTTTCAAACTTATCTGTCCTGAATCCTATGTAATAGCTTCGTACTCTTGAACCGTCATCAAAGTTAAATCTCTCCTGGAAATCTTTAAAGTAGTTCTTCAATTCTTCCTGGAATGCTCTTCTTGATAACGGATAACCAACTTTCGCTTCATCACAGTAATTCTTGTACATTTCCCAGGCTGCTTTAAGGGTTGTTCCATCTTCTTTTTTAAACACATAATAAGAATCAGCTATAAAGTTATAGAAATCGTTAGATGCACCAAGCATTGAAATTGGAACATAATCATCATATCTACCTGGATTATCTAAATATATTTCCTGGCAATGATACGCAATAGCTCCGAGTTCAAAGCCGACCTGTTTCACGATTGTTTTATATTCCTTTGGATTCAATTTATTTCCAGATGGAGATACATCAATCAATCGTCTTATAAGACCGGATTTTGCATCTGTGATACGTACTGGTTTATTAGTTCCCATAAATAAGAAACATTTGAAGCGGTTCGCATATGTCGATTTGAATTTTTCATTTACAGTCATCAACTCATGAGATACTAAGCTGTTAAGCCTCGTATTGTCTTCAATCCTTGATAAATCTCCATCATGCTGAATAGCTACTAACGGATTGCTTTTAAATGCTTCTAACGCAAAAGAGTTACTACTAGACCCCAATGCTTTCGCGTCAAAGACTGAATAGTAACCCTCAAATAACTGTTGAATAATATTTAAAATTGTTGATTTACCTGTACCAGCTGCTCCGTATAGTACAAGAAATTTCTGTAATTTCTGCGATTCACCACATACTATGGAACCGATAGCCCACTCTATTTTCATTCGTTCTTCCGGAGAATATAAAGTGCTAATCAATTTTTCATATGCTGTTAAATCCCCCTCTTCAAGAGGATAATTAAGTCGCTTGCTTGCATAATCTTTTTTCGTCGTTTCCGTATTGGAAAATATAAGTTTATCATCAAGCGTATGAAAACTGTCTCTTAATTGTTTCTGACAGTATTTATGCCAAGAGTCAATCATTCCGCTCTCAGCGTCCCACATATGCAGGACTTTAATATCTGAGTTAAAGCGTTGGCGATTCTCCTCAGCATATCTATCCAGTTCGCGGTCTATAAGTTGTAAAGCATCCTGTTCATCAGTAGACCATAAACCACGTTCTTCTATCCAGATAGCGTAAAAATCACCACCTCGAATCATAAGATCTGTGCTTTTTTTTATAAGGAACTTTGGATAGATTTCTATTGTTCCGCGCTTTGTACTACGCGTTGAAACCACCATAAAATCCAACATCACATTTTTATACTCCTTCCGATTCCTTCAACTCATCAATTTCTTTTCGCAAAGCCACGATTTCCTGTTGCATTCTTTTACTCTCAGCACGCATTGTCAATAGGTTCAAACCTGCAACAACACTAAATAATGTTGCAGCCTTATTAAATTTGTTCTGATGCACCAGTGCTTTGTAAATGTGTATAAGATGCTTATCTGTAGCATCCATATTTCTAAAAATATAACTTACTAAATCGTTCATAATAAGTAATCTCCTTTCAAATCAAGTAATACTGTCAAGATACCAACATGCCTGATACCAAATTTCCACTTTTCTCAAGTCATAGTGACAATTTTCAAGTGTGAATAATCCGCCTTGCCCATCTGGCTCATACTGCCTCTCTAAAAATCTTGTTACAATATCTTCAACACGATTCTCATTAAATTTTCTGTCATCCATAGAGCCCAGCCCAAGATTAGTAATCATATTCCAGAACCATTGTCCTGTTCTGTCGCCAATCTCTGGGTCGTCCATAATATGTTCCTCTAAACGAATTGAAAGTGCTATTAGCATCTCCAATACGCTACATGGACTATCATCCAGATAACTCGCTATCACAGAGCAGTCGTATCTGTTCTCGTTTCCAAATCGATAACGTAATTCAATACCGTCCTCAAATCGATTGCTATCCATTGCAAGCTGATATGTGAAATCTATATTGTGGAGAAAATTTAATAGCTTTCTGTATGATAATTTCTTCGGATATTTTGTATCACATACCAGACCATACATCCAATCGAAATAATCAAATTTTAATTCGTCTCTGGTCATTACATCTCCGTTCTATGTGGCTGAGCAAGAATTTCCTGATAGTTTCTCTGATCTAACAGAATTTCATAATCGCATTTCTTAGCATCATTTCTTGCATGTACGGCATCATCTTCATACTCTCCGAAACGCTCTAATGAATCTTCACCAACAGTTTCTTCAATATCATCCACAATTTCATTCATATCATCTAGTAATACTCCGTCAGCTGTATATGTGAGACTGATTTTTTCATAATCATCATATTCTCCAAACTCTGACGGCTGTATAACATATGGTCTGTCTACAACAACTTTCTGCTTCTGTTCTTTTTTTGACATATCGCTATAGTTCACATAACCTTCCTTCTGTAATATTGCCGCACATTCAGCAATACTTGGATTGTATACTGTTCTACTGTCAGCAGTTTTCTCAGTAACAGGCTCTTCTGATTCATCTTTTTTATCCTGGTCAAATGCTCTTCTTGAATTAAAGTCTTCTTCTGCCAGCTTCTCATACTTATCTTTAAAATATGAGTATGTACCAGCTACACCAATTCCGGCACCAACAACAGTGCCAATGATAAATGCAATTTTACTGTTCATCATTATCCTCCTCTGTCTTGATAGTCATAACGGTCAATGCTAAACCACCAAAAAGTAAAGAGGCACTCAACAGAATGCCCCCTGTAATATGCCTTTTTCGATGAGTATCAAGAATATAATCCATCATTGAAATGAAGTTACCAATTTCTTCCATAATTAGTGCTCCTTTCCACCGAATAAAACAGCCAGACCACTCCAAAAGCAAATTCCTGCAACTGCTGATAATGTTAATCCTACTACATGCATAACAATTCTCCTTTCTATTCTCCACTTGAAAAATAGTGGTTTCCAATCTGAAACATAGGTGTTCCATAGTTTCCATATCTATCAGCTGTAAAGAATATAACATCGTAATTCTTTCGGTTACGAAGTTCTTCGATTACAAGCTGACAAATATAATCGTCAATATAGCATCTGTCAACTCGTCCATTCCACATAGAAGAAAATTGACTTGGCTGATAAACTACTTTATAAACCGTATCAGGAAAAGAATCAGAATCAACACGATTTAAAATAGTATCAATTACTAATCGTTTGCCTTCTTCACATTCTCCCTCAGCTTCAGCCATAGTAACAAGAGCTATTAACTCAATATCATCATTTGAAATATCCGTATCGATTTCACAAACAATGTCTTCTGGTGTTGGCTCTTGCACTACTACTTCCTCCCTCGGACTAAATGATACTTCTTCAACTGCATCAGTTTTAACAACCTCAATTACCTCTTTGTCAGTAATTTCAGCGTTTTCACTCGTCGTGATTGGCGATGCCGCTATACAAAGAGAGCTGCCAATTATCAGTAGTATCATCCAAATTATTTTTTTCATATGCAAATTCTCCGTTTAAATCAGATCTAATATATTGCCATCCACATTGAAGTCTAATAGAATTGCTGGCTCATAAGATCCGTCTTCTGTTTCTCTGTTTGTTTCTAAGATGCCGAAGTCTACAAAGTTATCACCAACTTCATTATTCTTATCATATACCCAACCTACAATCTGACCTTCCTTAGTTCTGTCAATTCCAAGCATATCGTATACATCATTTAAGAATACATATCCTCTGGCATGTAAGAGGTCATTTGCATACTGCTGCTGTCCGCGTAACATAAGTAAATTGTACTGTGTATCTTTCTCATATCCATTGCAAGTCTCATCAAAGAATCTTGCATATCCGCTGTCTGCATTTGCCACATTGACAGTAGATTTTACTTTCTTCTCTTTACCTGTCTCTGGGTCTTTTACAGTTTCCTCGAATTTCTTTGCCTTAATATCATATTTCAGTTCCTTATCTACCTGCTCTCCAAATCTTTCAACAACACGATTACGATACTCCTTGAATGACTTATCAACAGTTGCGTATGCTGCTGCCAGAGCTACATTTCTCTTTCTGAGAATATTATTAGATGCCACAATACTTGTGATTGATAATGCACCTAATGCAATAGCCGGAGCATATAACTTAACAAGCTTTACTCCTGTCTGGGCATAAATAATAGTCAAGTCTTTCTTTGCATCTTCCTGTGAATAGTCCGCTTTAATTTCCTCGTTTTCAGAGCATTCATGCACAGCATCCACATCTTTTTTATGCTCTTCTAATACCGTACTTAATTTTGTTGTAGCTTTACAAGCCATCACAGCACTTGCAACTGTTCCAACAACACCGGCTACGACAAGAATTTCCGGGCTATGCTTTTTTACTTTAATAGTTGCTGTATTTACAGTGCTTGTTATCTTTGCAATAATTTCATTCTTTTTCATGATTATTTGTTCTCCTCTTCTAAAAGTTTTACATGATCAATGAGATGCTCTAAATACCATCTCGCTTTTTCTAAGTCCTGTACACCGTTCTTATTTTTCCAACGGCACATATATTTGAGCACATTTCCAGTGTCAGTAGCCTCAATGCCTTTCAAATCAAATGTAAATGCCTCAATAACATCAATTACCTCTAATCCAGTTTCACTCTGATAATGTGCTGGATGCGATACCATAACATCTTTTGACTCGTACATAATCTGCCTCCTAATCTATTGGATTTGCTCTTGGGAATTTGATAGTATATCCGTCCCTGGTATTAACAACTCTTGCATTTCTGATATTATCAGTCCAGCCGTAGTTGTTTCCTGTCCACGGACCATCAATACCAACCAAATCGAAATAGTCCGCAACACTTACAATTCTGTAACTTGCGACAATTTCGTCCATAGCAGCTAATACATTTTCTGCCTCAGTTCTAGTGTCAAAGTAAATATCATCGAAATCGCAACCACCAATAGAACTCTGTGAATTGTAATTTCTTCTGTTGCCCTGTGCTGGGTCTTCATAATATTTGCGATAAGATACTTTGCTTGCAGACGATCTTTTACCACTAGGGCTCTTAACTCCAAGAACCGCCTTAACGGCATCGAGAATAATATCCTTCACGGCAGGCACAACGATATCCTCGAAAATGTAGCTTTTTACGTTATCTACATCTTCCGGAACAAATATCCCTGCAAGTTTATTAATTCCGCTCTTTTTCTTTGTCTTAACAGAACCGGATACAATTTTCTCTACCTTCTTTTCTGGTAGTTCAGCTTTCGCTCGTTCTCTTGATTTATGTGAGTTGGACTTGTATTCTTCCATTTATCAATTCTCCTTTCAATTACGCTCTAGCACTCATTGACTTTGCAATAGAGCTATATATGTTCTGAACATTCATAAGGTTTTGCATTATAAGTATCCAGAATATCATCCATCTGAGATGATAATTTATCTTTAACCAACTGTGCAGCTTCTTCTTTTACTTCATTTTTCAAATCAGAAACATCTATATTTCGAAGTTCCTTAGCAATTTTCTCTTTAGCGTCGATTTCCATAGATTTATATGCCTGCTTTACTGCGTTCTCAGCTGATTCAGAAATCTTATTAAATAATGATGTTTCAACTTCCCTTACAGCCTTATTACATGCATCATTGACTTTCCATCTAGCAGTTGTCTCAACCATCTCTTTCACGTTGTTCTGAATAGTTTCATTTATCATTTCTTTTGGAATGTCAACTTTTCCGTCAGCAATAATTGAATCTACAGATTTATTTACTGCGTCACTTACACTCTTCAACTTACTACTTGCTCCAATTGCATAGCCTATTCCAAATAATCCAACGATACCGCATATACAACCTATAATTTTTTCTGAATCCATAAAATATTCCTCCTAATTGATAATCAATAATTCCCCAGGCAAAGTAATTTTCGATGCTGGCATACGGTTATTATTTTTCTTAAACTGATACGCTAAATTACTCTTTGCTTTCTTTTCAGATGCTGCGTATGTAGACCCCTCCCAATTATTAGCAATGCACTTGCCAAATTCCATAACCGGACCATTATAAGCATACTGATTCATAACATACCTCCCATAATAAAAAATAAGAGAGAAAGCACCTTGCTATAGGTACTCTCCCTCTTTTCTGTTAGAATAAGAACTCTTTAATTTTCAGAATCATTCTCATAAACTGTTTCAGTGTTTTCATCTTCAACTGTGGTCTCATTCTCGACAACACGAAACCCTTTACGCGCTTTCATCTCTTTCAGTTTACCAACTGCTGGTGCTACTACAAACTTGTAAGCTAAACCGCCTGCAATCATAGCTACACCGATAGTTGCTACTTTACTGAATCCACCTTTGGAAGCTGTCTTTACGATTTCCTCTGTTGTGTCCATAACCTCTTCGTTGTTCATGATTTCATTTGTTTCCATAATGTTAATCTCCTTTCAGATTAAAAATTTATTATTCTTTCCATAATAGTGGCTGTAAATTTTGCGAACCTACATCAAGTTTCTATAGTCATATCTAGGTCCACATCCGTAATCTATTACAAATACAGGTTCATCGTTATCATTAAGCTGGGAACTAAAGCGAAGGTCAATATATCCTTCTCGGTCAATATTCCATCCAATATCATCGCCGATTTTAATATATGGTAAACCAACCTCGTAATAAAAATCATTAAGAGAAATATACATTTCATCTCGCATTCTTCTATTCAAGTCATTCTCAGCTTTTTTAATCTTGTCAATTTTTGACTTGAAATAGCGTCCGGATAATACATCGTAGCAAAGAGTCTCGCCATCCCCGACAAATATAATTTCATTTTCTTTTGCTGGATGTGCTTCAATTTTCTCTTTTGCAATGGCATCTCTAACAGTCTGCTCCTTCTTTTCTCCAATTGTTTCAACAACTTTGTTCTGATATTCCTTGAGTGATGTTTCAGCTATAGAATATGCCGTAGCCAGTGCTGCGTTTCTTCTGGCATTTACTGAGCTTGCTCCAATCAGACAAGCAATAGATAAACCGCCTATTATAGCTACTGGAATATAACATTTCCAGCAAATCTTAATAACGTAAATATTTGATATCTTTTCTGGAGCGAATTGCTCTGGAATACCATTTTCCCTATCTATTTTTCGATAATATTCTTCTTTTTTTAACAAATCCAATGCTTTAGGTGTTGCTCTTACAGCCATCACAGTCGTTGTTACCATGCCGGCAATACCTATTCCAGTTAATATTTCCGGGCTATGCTTTATGGTTGATTTTTTCACCGCATTATATGCCGCTTTAATATTTGGTTTATGCATTTTATTACTTCCTTTCATACACATTACCCCCGCCCACAAGGGGCGGAGATTTTTACTTAACCAACCAGATTTCCGGACGAACCCCACGAGAGACCGAAGCGCCGTAGTAGTCCGCAGAGCCGTAGTTGCTCACACAAGCGAAAACAGCCGAAGAAAATTCTTTCTTGGTAGCATTACGAAGCCACCCGAATTCACACTCATTATCATAATAAGCAACTCGATTGCGTCTCTGCTTCATAAGAGGAAGCTGCTTATCATTATCAGCTTCAAAGTGGTTTCTATCCCACTCATCATCCCAGTCAAACATCTCACCTACTGTAGGAATAGTAACGTCTGTAAGTCTTACTCTAATCGAATAAGGTAATACCTTGACGAACTCTGTATGTAACCATTTATTCAAATTAGATGCTTCAAACCCGCCATTATTTGTACTTGACTCATTCATAGGTCTCTTAATTACATAATCATCGAAAATGAGCATGACCTTATCGTCCGTAACCTTATGTACTGTTGCTGTAAATTCTCCCAATCCATCCAACTTAATAATTGTCTTATCTCCTACCTCAGCATCTTTTAAATCGGACTTTGCTGGTACTCCGAATTTAACAAATTCTTTAATTGCAAGTTCATCATTAATGCAATATGCTTCCGTTGCTTCTTTAGACTCTTTATCAGCAGTCATTTCAATATACTTTCTGTACATTCTTTCTACTGTAGGTGTGTCAATACCTCTTATTGCTAATCCAATAATTTCTTCTCCTAATGTCATTTCTCGTTTACACATAATATTAATCTCCTTTCAAATATCGCCTTATGCGATTAATAAATCAATGATCCATCGTGTCATATCTTTAGCACACGAAAATAAAAAACTGTTGTTGATGTTTTTGCAGGCGTACTCATCCATTAACTCTTCAAAATTTTCAAGAGTTATCAATGGCGGAATATCCCTGTTGTTATTCAAACGTATCAACAACTCTTTTGCCGCCCATATAGAGTAGCTATTACTGATAAAACTATCGCCATACCAATCAACTCTATTTTTTCTTGATTGCTTTAGACAATATTCAGTAATTTCAATAGCTGTATCTATTGATGACATACTTAACCTCCATAAAACAAAAGAGTCCTTGTTTTAGGACTCCTTCGCATTTGCGTCTCTTTTAGCAAGAGCTTCATTAACTTTCTTATCAATCTGCTCATTCATCTTCTGCTCATCAGCCCAATCGTTAATAAGATTCGCTCCTAATCCGATTACTGTTGCAGCAAGACCAATGATTCTAATAATTTTACTATTCATAGCCCGTTGCCTCCTTTCCATAATAGTGGCTGTAAATTTTGCGAATAGACTATTCCATTGTGAAGTCTTCTTCATCGCACCAATTAGTGTCTGGTGTCCAAACCATTTCAATGACATATACTTCAAGCCCATCATCGAGAACCGTTTTTCTATGATTAAAATCAATCCAATACAGACCATCGTCACAGTTCCATCCAACATAATCTCCGCCATCAATAGCAGATAATCCGAGCATCTCATAAAAATCATTTACTGGAAGATGACCAGATATTACAAAATTTCTGTTAAGATGATACTCAGCCTGTAATACCCTACTTACAGAACTTTCAAAATATCTTCTTGAATATTCGTCATAAAACAGACGATTTTCGTCCGGATTATGCTCATCAAAGTCCAATGAATTCCATCCACATATATCCTGTCCGCTAAGATATACATCATTACAATGCTCTTTAGCTATAGAGTCGATTATTTTCTGATGTGCTTCCTCTCCATACAATTCCTTTAGCTTTTCTTTATACTCACTGTAAGATTTGTTAATCAACGCATATGCACTTGATAAAGATGCCTGCTGGCGTCTATTCAATACATTCGCACCAACAATGCAAATAATTGTAGAAACACCAATTACTGTTGATGGAATATAATAGACCCACGCAGATTTAATAGCTTCTGTCTTGCTATATCCGCATGGGTCTCCATTATGATTAATCAGACTGTCTTTTCTAATCTTTTCAATTGCTTTGGGCGTTGCCATAACAGCAGATACAGTAGTTGCAACAACACCCGCAACTCCAAGACAGGTTAAAACTGTTGGCGAGCCTCTTTTCAGTCGTACAACTGATATGTTAATGAGTTGATTGATTTTTGGTTTCATAGTGATTGTCTCCTTTCTTTATTCCATAGCTCGTAAAATATCCAGCACATTATCTGCCAGATTTATTGCTATTGAAAACATTAATTGTGTGTCTTGTCTCATATGATAATATTTACTCATCATAGATTTAAAACATATTATAATTTCTTCAATTTCTGCTATTGACGCATTGTCTTTTGGATATAATTCGGATGATATATATTTCAGTAATTCATCTACAGACCATATGGAATAACTTGATTGCATAAATTCCTTACGGTGTCCAAATATCATAGGAAATGATACATCCATCTGATATGTGTCACTTAATATCAGTTCAAGCTGCTCAATAGACATATGAACTTCTCCTTTCCAGAAAAAAAATAAAAGAGAAGACAGTGTAGGATTCGGACCTACGACCTTCACGGTAATTGTGCTGCTCCACCACTGAGCCAACTATCTTTCTCTCATAATATGCTTTGTAAATTTTGCGGAGTAAAAGAAAAAGAGCCGCCATAAGCGACCCTAATCGTCAGTTCAAACCAATACTTTTCAGTATGTTTATAAGCTCGTCCTTTCCGATTTCCGCATCTACATCGACATGAAGATGTGTCTTTCCGTCTGCAATAGTTGTAGTGACCTCATTTAACTGAATATCAATATCGTATCCAGTTTTCTTATGTATCACCATTTTTAATGCTTTTGAAATAATCCTTCTTGTAAATTTAGATACTATTTTCATTTCGTCCATGCTCCTTTTACTCCTTTCAAAGCTTTTAGTTTCTCATAAAAGGAACTGTGATTTTAGCGAAAAGAAAGAGTCCTTGCTAGGACTCAATTTTTGATGATTTATTCTTATAACTTGAAGCTATTTCCTCCCTAACAATACACATATACTCGACTGTTTCAATAATTTTACTTGGTTTTATTGTTGATGGTATGTATTCAGGTATTGTTTTTCTAAGTTTATACAAGTTATTCATATCCATATAAATCACTCCTTTCATAATACACTATGTAAATTTCGCTAAATATTACGCCTGTCAAAGCATGTTTCCCATCTTTGCCTCTGTATCGGTTTCATTTTCAACGCCCACATAATTTGTCTAATGCTTACTGTTGGATACAATCCATCTGTACACTCTCCAGCTCGTTCATCAAAAAATTTTTTGAACTTAGGATGTAAATATAAAGAATCTGTCAACCAGGAATCAACCTCTGTCCAGTATGTAGTCTTTGTATCTGAATTAAATCTTTGCTGAATAACTGCCAACCCTTTATCGCCTATTGTAAATAATGTACATCTGTCATACACCGGATGATTGCATATATATAATTTTCCATACATAGAAAGATAAATATCCGGTTTTTTATAATGGTATCTCATCTCTATTCTCCGTAAAAAGAAAAGAGCCTTAGATTTCTCTAAGACCCTATACTCTAGCTTATTGTGTTTTTAATTTTCTTCTTCGGACTCATTCGTGGTAATACCCAGAACTTCCTCTCTGGTCGGATATAAATTCTCGTACTTTTCATCTCCTTCACAGCCATATTCCTCTAAACCAATGCTGTGACCACAATGAGGACACACTAATGTGTCTTCCCATTCATCTTCAAATTCCATTAATTCTCCGCACTCAGAGCAGATATATTCTCCGTCTGTCATTGCCTTTCTCTGTTTTTCATTAAAAATACTCATGCTAAATATCTCCTTTCAAAATTGACCTGCTCGCATACTCGTATATCTAGTATACAAACTGGTGTTAATCTGTTCAAGAGATAAAGCTTTATTCTCTCATAAAGAGCAATGTATTTTTCACGTAAAAAAGAAAAGGAGATGCGTATAGAATTCACATCTCCTAAAAGTACCATTACCATTCAGCAGTAATTATTCTGCATTCCTTACAATAATAAACTGACAGCTTGATATCAACCTTTATATCCTTATCCATATGATACTCAAATGTTGCCGTACGATTGTTTTCATTCGTTACTAACATACTTTGAACTGCCGGATTTTCTCCATCATCAAAGTTGTCCATAACAGTAACCAATCGCTTATGCAAATATTCATTCTCATTGAATATGACAGTAAAATGCCATAAGCTTTCATCATCACCACAAGGAATACTTAATGTAGTCTGATTTGTAGTAATTGGTACCTCCACATAGATTTTGTTCATCTAATTTTGCCTCCTTTTTCATTTTCTCATAAGAGGAAATGTTGTAGTTGCGTATTAAAAAGTAAGAGGACATGCATTATTCACGTCCCCTTGCCATAAAATCATTATTTCTTTGTTGGTCTAAAACGATTGATCAAACCTGTAAATGTCTTTGAGGTATATGTTCCTGTTTCTTCAAACTTAAATCCTTTCCTCATCCAAATTCCATAGAATATCAATGGCACCATTAATTCTGCCGCTGCTACACCTACTCTGAAATATCGCTCCTTAACCTGCTCTTCAAGCTGCTTCTGTTTCAGTTCATCGTCTTTAGTGTTGGCTTCTCCTTCCATCACACGACGATCATACTTCTCATCCGCATCCCATTCGCTCTTGTTCTCCTCGATTCTCAGCTTGTACAGCTTTGCCAAATCATCAATAGCACTTGATTTCTTATCAGAACCTGCTTCGAGTTCAGATAAGTTCTGAATCTCCGTTGCAATTTCCTCATTCAATAAATCTTTAATATTTGGTTCGCTCATTTTGTGAAACCTCCTTTTAATAATTTCTTTCATAATAGAAAGTGTTATTTGTGCGAAATGTAATTTTTAATTTTCACACGTAAACGTACAGATTGCTTCTTATAAATATCACTCATTCCACCTGCATCTAATTCAAGAAATAAATAAGGCTCGCTATCAGGGTCAGATTTGTCAACCCTAAGCGAACCTATTGGCTTATCCTTAAATACAAATTTTGATACAAGCAATCCTATAAGAATTCCAGCTAGTAACCAAATTAATGGCATATGTTCCTCCTTTCTGAAAACATTTTCCGGAATTTTCCCACCGGGCAATTTTTCAAATATCAATATAGTATGATTTCCAGTAACCTGCGTACTGGATTTAACCTAGAATAAAAAAGAAAAAAGCCCCGACGTTGTTTGCGTGGGACTTCACTCTCTAATATAATAATGTAACATCGTGTTTAAATTCATTATTCAAACAGTACAGTAATCTCTTTTCTTCATCCTCAGTACATTGGACTTTGACATAATATCTGCATATTTTATGCCCCATAACATTAGTTTCATAAAAATCTACATGTAATGGGTATATACCTAAATTATTTAATAAACTGTCTAATTCCTTTGCACTTTGATATTTAATTCCTATAGTCATTGTTTTTATAATTCTAACCATAATGCTTTACCATCCTTTCATAAAGGACAATGTATTTGTTGCGAACTATCCTCGTTCCTTATCCAGCAACCAGAAAAATCGTCTGTACAAATCATAGTAAATATCTTTGCAACACGGAATATTTAATCTAGCTTTCAAAATATCATAAGACCAGCCTTCTGTAATTCCCTTTAGTAGATACTTTGCTAATTCTGGATTTGTGAAATTAGCAACTCTTTCAAGCATGTTCATACGGTCTGCATAATATGCTCTGGCTATTGCATACCTTGATGTTGGGTCATCAATATTATTGGTTATAACCCTCATTGCCAAATTCATAGTTTTTGTGTTTGTGCCGTCTAATGCAGCGTATGCTTTCTTCCATATAGGATATTGCAGACAAAAATGCTTTAACTCGTAGTACCTATGTTTCTCTATCCAATACGGATTCTTTTCTGATAATTCAGCTCTTAATGTTGTTCCCATATAAATCTCCTTTGTGTTTATTACCGCCGGTGATTCTATTCTAGGTTAGAAATGCATAATAGTAAAAACAACCTCGGTGGAAACTAATGCAAAAAAAGACAGTCTATGTTTTCACAGACCGCCCTTCATTTTAACGCTTTACTAAAAATGCTGGTATTTCGATAGATGTTATTTGAGAGTTATTGTTTTTCTCTATAACTAAATTCATTTCTTTTAAAGCCAGATATCGTAAAACTGTTTGGCATTCTTCATAATTATCAAAATTTCCTTCTTTGAATTCTGCCATATATCGTTCTACATCCATCCAATGTAAGAATGTATCCTCTGCTATGTTGTTTCCTTTTCTCTCCATAATATAAATCTCCTTTCATATAACTACATTTTTATTCAAGGTTTTCTCATAAGAGAGATTGTAAATTAAGCGTTCGCCATCTAGTCATAGTCAACTCGCAAGGATAATCCTCATAGTCTATCATATCACTTGTTATTTTACCTTCTATGACTCCTGTTATTATTCTCGCGTCGTATTGTTTATAAGGAAAAATATTATTGGGAAGATTTCTATGTATACAATTACAAACTGGACATTTGAATCTTTTCACGGTAATGATAGACGCTTTACGATTTTTCGTCCGTACCATTCTTGAAACTTTATCATAATATTTCAAATTACTACCGCAAGATTCGCATATGTAATTCATCTTTTTTCACCTCACTGACAAGGTTTATTATACATAAAAATTAAAGATAATGTAGAAAAAGAGTACCTCCTGGTTTCTTCGCCATTTGGTACCCTTGTATTCATTCAAGACATTATATTTAGTAAATAATTAGTAAAATATAAATTAATTGTAAATGTAACATCTATAAAGTCTTATTTTATGGTGATTGTCGAATAATGATAGGTATTTTAGTCAATAATCGCTATCATTTTACTGCCTCTCCATATGCTTCTATCTTGTAATAATAAGTAACAAAATCGCTATTAGACATATCTGCTAAAGATATAGCTTCTGTCTCTGATATCTTATATGTATCCTTAAGTGCATTGATAATCTTATCATAGCTTTCCTTCATCTTATCATCTACGCCTAATTCTTTACCTTCAGCCCTGTATGTCTGATATCTGTCAACACCCTTTATAAGAGCATTAATTGCCTCTGTATTCATATTCATCTTTCTGTAATTAAGATATGACTCATACTGTCTTTGAACATACATAACAACCTTTGACTGGTTATATATTGTCTCTTCATTACCTGAAAGGTTCATACCACTTAAACTATTATAAGCTTTCTCGTATTCGCCATTGATAAAGTAATCTTTAGCTGCATTTACTTTACTGTTGTAATTGATACTATAGCCAAATACCTGTATAAGCATAATAATTCCTGCTATAAGTAATATAAATAAAATGATTGATTTTGGTTTAATCTTAAGAATATCACCTGGTTTAGGTGGTTCTTTAACTTTAACTTTTTTAGGTTTCTTTTCTTTCTTAGGCTTCTTATCTTTTGCCTGTTTAGCCTGCTTTTTCTTTTCTTCTTTCTTAGCTGCAGCCTGTTTCTTCTTCTCCTCAGCCTGAGCCTTTTTTGCTTCCTTAGCCTCAGCCTTCTGCTGATTTTCTATTTGTTCCTGTTCTTCTTCAAGCTTACCTTCTTTTTCCTGCCTAATCTTAAACTGCTGATACCTATACTTAATCTTAGCAATTAAGCCCTTCTTAGGTGCTTCTGGCTGGTCAAGATTAGCTTTACCATGAAATACCTCATCAATGAGCTTCTCATTCTCATCCTGCTCTTTTCCATCATCCACTGTGTTAGTCTTAGCAGCTATTGCATTATCAGCAGTCTTTTCAAGCAATTCTCCATCGCCTGTTGCCACATTTGCTTCATTAAGATCATCTTCAATACTTTCAAAGAAAATGTCTTTTATAACAGAAAAAATACCTTTTTTATCTTTTTTCTTTTGCTTTTTGTTGTGCTTCTTTTTCATAGAAGCTTTATCAGCCTGTGCTTCATCGGCATCTGAAGCTTTATTCTGCACACTGGCTTTATTAGCTGCTTCTGTGCCATTGTCATCAGATGTGCTATCTGAAGCTGCATTTGCCTCATTATCAGCATTGCCTAAAGAAGCATTATCTGCTGATGAAGCTGAATTATCGGCTGATGTATCCTCAGCAGCTACCTCATCTTCTGACTGCATACCGTTCTCTTTAAGAAGCTCATTCATAGATGATTCATCTGCATTATCATTCATCTCACCTATAAGATCATCCAAATTCATACTTGCAAGACGGTCTTTTTCGGTATCTGATAAACCCATATCATCCATAAGCTCATCGTTCTTATCAAGATTAGTACCAGCAGCTTCATCAACTGGAGTGTCATCTAACATCTTATCAATAGCTTCATCTGCCTGCTTATCCTTAGATGTATCATCTGCTTCTGTCTGCTTATCTGCTTCCTGTGCCTTCTTAGCAACTTCCTCAGGAGTTAATTCTGATACTGTATCATCAGTTATAAATGTTTCCTCCGTATCAGAAGCCGCCATATGACGAGGAACTGTCATAACATCTTTTAATAAATCTTCTATATTATCGTCATTAAGATTTCCATCCTCATCATCATATATATTTTCAAATTTAGTACTCTTCTCATTAGACTTTTCAAAGGCTTCCCTTACCTGCTCTTTGATCTGTTCTTCCTCTTCATCCTTATTCTCTGATTGTGCATTCTCATCTTCAGATAATGATTTCAATAAGCCATCAAGGTAATCCTCTTCATTCTCTGCCACAATTCCACCACCTTCGTAAAATTATAAATAAAATTCTACCATAAAGAATATTAATTAACAACATTAACTAACTCTTTCAATACTTCATATGAGTTAATCTTCATTGTACAAGCTTTGTCTGCTATTTCTTTAGGTATCTGATAAAACGTACTATGTACCCTGTAAAAATGTGCTTTATCATTAATCATAACAATTCTCTCAAATGGCCACCTTATAAGATTAGGATTGTTAAATCCTTCCCCTATCTCAATAACAAGCAGCTTCTTAGCCAATGTCGCTGATAACCATTTGTTGTAAAAATCCCACTGTTTCTCATCTTCATTAATATATGGACAAACCATTCTTTTGGGATTTATTGTTGATTCACCTAGATAATTATGCTTGGTAGACGATATAATAAAATAATTATTCTTATCAAGAAGTTCACCAAACTTATTAAGCATATCTATAAGATTACCATCATTATTATTAAGTGCTTCATCACCAAGACCTATTAATATATAATCATAATCTTTAACATCTTCTCTAATTCTATTACAGTAATCTTGTAATGTATATTCCATATCTATCCTCACAGCCTTAACAATAAATTATGGTGCTATCATTATATAGATAACACCATAATAACATAAATAATATTATCTGAGAAGTTTATCAATCTCATTAACTAACAATCCAATCTCTGGCTTAGATAACTGTACATCAGCTCCTAATGCTTCTCCCTTAGCTCTCATCTGGTCATTAATTAATGATGAGAATATAACAACTGGTATATTCTTTAATTTATCATCTGTCTTGATAAGCTTTGTCAATCTGTGTCCATCCATTAATGGCATCTCTAAATCAGTTATAACACAAGCTACATCCATCTGTGCATCTTCTGAATCCTTCAGAGCAACAAGATTCTCCCAGGCCTCCTGTCCATTAGCACATAATGTAAGATTATCATATCCTGACTTAATAAGTGAGTCTGAAATAAGCTTCATAAGTAATGGAGAATCCTCTGCAATTACAATATGTGCTTCATTCTTAGTTCTTCCTTCAAGCTTTTCAATATCTGATACTTTTAATCCTGTCTCTGGACTTATATCTGATACAATTCTCTCAAAGTCAAGAATGATAATTAACTGTCCATTAATCTTAACAACACCTGTTGCAATTCCGCTGTCAGCACTGCTTATTGTGCTGTCTGGCTTAATAATATCTGTCCAGGATACTCTATGTATTCCAACAACCGATGCCACATGAAATGCAACATTAAGCTTATTAAAATTAGTGATAATAAACATATCCTTTGTAATATCTTTAGAAGGTGCACACTTAATAACCTTAGCTAAATCAACTATTGTTATCATTAAATCTCTTGGCATAAACACACCTTCTACACAAGGATGTGAATTAGGTACTGGTGTAACCTTGCTATATGGAACTATCTCTTTAATCTTAGCGACATTAATTCCATAATGATTCCCTCCAACTATGAATTCAAGCACCTCTAATTCATTAGTACCACTTTCCATTAATATATTAGTTTCCATATAGTTTTATCCTCCATAAATCCCGTACTTTTATTGGAATATTATAACAAATCACATACATAATTTCAATTGCTATTACATATAATTATGCAAAATATGAATATTGTCCAATATATTATCTACTTGAATACTTATATTTAAATGCTGATGTTTAAATACTGATATTATTGTATATAACAATATTATTAAAACTTTCTAATCTATATAATATCTACATAATATATAAATTGATGATAATAAAAAAGAGGCTTTAAAGCCTCTTAAATAACAATTATTCACTACTCATTCAAAACTGCACATTAAATATATCTTATACATCCGTATCCTGTCAAGTACTTTC